>R03__coassemble_186_pt1 | contig 39363 bp, 31 predicted proteins | sample R03__metabat2_high_PE_033 | metagenome-assembled genome bin R03 | reverse complement strand
GCTCTTTCTCATAAATGTATTCCTCCCGTTAAAAGTTATCATCACCGTTGATGTCACTGCCCCAACCCATTTTATCTATGTCGCCTGACACTGCCAGTATCTGCTGCCCGGCGTGCATTTCCACTATCTTGACTTTGGGCGCAAGGTACTCGCCGCTGAATCTGGATATTGTCATTATCTGAACTCATTATTGCGCTAAAGCGCACAAAACCGGGCGCAAAAGTACAAAAATTCCGCCAAACGGGAGTAAGGCATTTTCTTTTTTTGTATCTTGTGGGGTATGAAAAGATTGCTGACATTCATCATCTTCGCCTCCTGCGTTTTCAGCCTTTCCGCCCTGTTGTTCTCCTGCACCAAGGAAGCCCCCCCTTCGCAGCAGGAAGAAATCATCCCGGAGCCGGAACCGGAGCCGGAGCCAGAACCGGAACCCGAGCCTTCCGTCACCACGGTCATCATCAATGCGCAGAACGAACACCAGATTATTGAAGGCTGGGGCGCGATGAACAACTGGGGAGACAGCAACTACCTGTCCGAAGCCGAGCTGGACAAGCTTTTCGGCCTCGAGGGAGGCGGTCTCGGAATGAACATCCTGCGCATCAGGATAAGCACCGTGGAGAGCAACTGGCAGAATCTGGTGGCCGGATGCAAATACGCCTACACCAAGTACGGGACTCTCATCCTGGCCTCTCCCTGGACGATGAAGGCCGAGTGGAAGTCCAATGGTTCGCTCAAGGGCAAAGACACCGGCGGCACGGGAAGCCTGCTGACGGAGCACTACGAAGACTATGCCCTGTATCTGGAGCAATTTGCCGCATATATGAAAGACCAGGGAGCCCCCCTGTATGCCATAAGCGTGCAGAACGAGCCCGACTGGACCCCCGACTACGAGGGATGCTCCTGGAGCGCGGAGCAGAATCACGCGTTCATCAGGGACTGCGGCCACCTCATCACAAGCGCCAGACTCGCCAGCGGGGAATCCCTGCAGATGAAGCCTGGCTTTTACAAGCCGCTTCTGGCCGATGGGCAGGCCTGCGAGAATTTCGACATTGTGGCAGGACACATCTACGGGGGCGGCATCGCACAGATAGAAAATGCGGCGCAGCGGGGCAAATCCGTCTGGATGACAGAGCACCTGCTCAACGACAGCTGGCCCTCCGGGACTGCGGCAGAGCACTGGAAAGAGACAATGGAAATGGTCAAGGAAATCCACAACTGTATGATGGTGGACTGGAACGCCTATATCTGGTGGTATGCCAAGCGCTACTATTCAATGCTGGGAGACGGGGAGCAGGGCACCAAATCGGGCAAGATTCTCCCCCGCGGCCACGCCTTCGGGCAGTTCTCCAGGTATGTGCGGCCCGGCTATGTCAGGATAGATGCGGACTGCTCCGACCAGACAATTCTTTGCAGCGCGTACAAGGGCGAAGACTGCACTGCAGTGGTGCTCATCAACACCGCCTCCGTATCGAAAAAAGTGAAGGTCGGCCTCAAGGCCGCCGCCGCATCCGCCACATACACCTCATCATCGACAAACAAAGACACACTGACCTGCTCGCTTGAAGAGGACGGAGTGGGCCTTTCTCTGCCTGCCGGCAGCATCTCCACGCTCATTGTAAAATAACTGCTCACGCGCAATGAAAAAATTCCTGTTTCCGCTTCTTGCTCTCGCTCTCCTCTGCCCTGCGGCCGCGTCCCAGCCTGCAAGTCTGCATTGCAACGGCAAGGTCACGCAGCTTATGCTTAAGGGACAACCATTCATCATTCTGGGCGGAGAGCTGGCAAATTCAAGCTCGTCGAGCGCGAAATATATGGACGGCCGCGACACCTGGCGCACGCTGCGGGCGGCGGGCCTGAACACCGTGCTCTGTCCCGTGATGTGGGACTTGATGGAGCCGCAGGAAGGGAAGTTTGATTTCTCGCAGGTGGATTATCTGCTGCTGCGCGCACGCGAAAACGATCTGCACCTGGTGCTGCTGTGGTTCGGAAGTTGGAAAAATTCGATGAGCTGCTACGCGCCGCAGTGGGTGAAAAAGCAGCTCGGCACCCGCTTCACCCCCGCGCTGGACGAGAACGACGTGCCGCAGGAAATGATTTCCGCCTTCTGCAAAGAGGGAGTGAAAGCCGACAGCCGCGCCTTCGCCGCGCTCTGTGCACACCTGCGTGAGACCGACGCCGACACAGGAACTGTACTTATGATCCAGGTGGAGAACGAGATAGGGATGCTCCCCTGCGCCCGCGACCACAGCGCCCCGGCACAGGCGGAATGGAGAAAAGGCGGCTACGGCGATGACCTCCCCTCTCAAGAAGAGTTTCAAGCGAAGGCCTATGCACGCTACACCGAGCAGGTGGCAAAGGAGGGCAAGAAGGAGTATGACATTCCGATGTATGTCAACGCCGCCCTGAACTCCCGCGGACGCAAACCGGGAGAATACCCTTCCGCGGGGCCTCTGGCACATCTGAGCGGCATCTGGAAAAAGTACGCGCCGCACATAGACCTCCTCTGCCCCGACATCTACGACGACGTGTTCGCGGACTGGATAGCGCTGTACGCCACCCCCGACAACCAGCTTTTCATCCCGGAAGTGAGGCCTTCCGCGAGCAACTGCGGGCGCGTCTTCTACACTCTTGGGCACCACGCCGCAATAGGATTCAGCCCGTTCGACATAGACAATTCCCCGCTCTACACTTCAGACTCTTATGCCCTCCTGCGCCCCGTGCTGCCGCTGATTGCGCAAAAGCAGGCCGAAGGGCGCACGCACGGAGCCCTCTGCTCGACGCAGCGTCCGAGGCAGGAAGTGGAGGCCGGAGACATCATCTTCACTTGCGCCCACGACGGGACCCTGCCCTGGAGCGGCGTCGGAGAGGAAGACTGGGGAGAGCAGGGAGTGATGATTGTCGAGATGGGCGAAGACGAGTTTCTGTTTCTGGGAAGCGGGGTCGTGACCACGATGCGGCCGGCCTCCGGACAAGGCCGCGTGGGTATCTGCAGCCTGAATGAGCTCCGCTTCGAGGCGGACGGGACGCCCGTGAAGCTGCGCAGCCTGAACGGCGACGAAGACCATCAGGGACGGCACATCCGGCTCCCTTATGGAAAGTGCAGCGCACAGCTGCTTAAAATCTACAGATACTGACGCGAGCGTCACTCGCCTTGCTTGGTCGCAAAATAGCCGAGGCAGGTCTCCCGCCACTCCCGGGCAGAGGAGAGTTGAGCCTCAAGCCGGCCACGGACATCAGTCCATAAAGCTTCGTCAACGAACGCCCTGACCCCTTCCCAGGTCCCGATGTAGTCCTCTACGGCGGCTACCCCGTTGTCGTAATGCGCCCGCATTTCCTCCCACAGGGTACGGCCGCTGCGCATTTCGCGGTCCCAGGGAAGATGATGGAACCACAGAAGAAGATTCTCGGGGCAGCTCCGAGGGTCTTCATAGATGCTTCTGAAGGGCTCTGGATACTGCGCGGTGTTGGCGCTGCCGGTCGCCTCGGTGCGGTCGAATCCGACTCCGTCCTCCCCTGCCTTGTGGTAATACTGCGGCAGCCAGTCGCGACGCGCTCCCGGCCAATCATACTCCACTCCCGGGCCGTAATGATGGTCTCTGGCCATCATATGGTGCAGACCCAGAGGCATCATATAGTCCACGCAAGCCTCCCGCGAAGAGAGCATCATCTCCTTCACCGGCTCCACAAACTCTCGGGTGAAACGGCGCTCTCCACACCCCCGGGGCTTCTTGAATGTCCCGCGTATCCACTCTTCGGCAATCTGCTCCGAGCTCAGCGTCGGGTCCCAGGCCAGCCGTCCGAAGGCAAACCAGTTCGCCGCCGCAAACGGATGCCCGCACCACGAGGAGGCGTCTCCCGTATTTGCCACCCCCGCAATCGCAAAGTTGCACAGACGCGCCTCTGTCACTTTTGCGCAGCTTTCGAAGAATTCCTGCCACATGGGGGCGAGGAAGACAAGGTGAAGAGACTGGCCGAGATATTCCTGGGTAATCTGGAACTCGGGCATCGAGAGAGTGTTGGGGAGATTGAAGAAAAGGGGGCTGACGGGCTCCCGGGGCATAAAGTCGATGGGCCCGTTCTTGATCTGGATTATGACATTCGGGGCAAACCTACCGTCCAGCGGGGCGAATTCCTCCACAGCCTGATTGGCGCGGTCGGGGCTGTCGGGAGCATACACGAATGCGCGCCACATCACTATCCCGCCGTGGGGAGCGAGGGCTCCGGCAAGCATATTGGCCCCGTCGGCGTGCGAGCGCCCGAAGTCCTGCGGGCCGCTCTGTCCCTCGGAAGACGCCTTCACGAGGAAGCCGCCGAAATCCGGGACAAGCGAGTATATCTCCTGCGCCTTAGCCTTCCACCACGCCCTCACCTCCGGATCCAGCGGATCCGCCGTCGGAAGCTCGCCGAGAGCAAGAGGCGAGGCGAAATTGACGGAAAGATAAGTGCGTATCCCGTAGTCGCGCAGAATGTCCGCAATGCCCGCCACCCTGTGCAGGACATCTGTGGAAAGAATCTGCGGGTTGGCGTTCACGTTGTTGAGCACGCTGCCGTTGATGCCGATGGAAGCATTGAGAGCACCGTATTCGCGGATACGGGCTTCGGGGATGCTGTCCGTCCCCCATCCCCACATCGAAGACCCTGCATAGCCGCGCTCGACGCTGCCGTCAAGATTGTCCCAGTGGTCCAGGATGCGGTATTCGTAAGCGGGAGTGCCGTCGGTCCAGCGCGCGCGGGAGTCCGAAGAGAGCCATAACGGGCCGCCCCCGCGGGAGCAACCCGCGAGGGCGAGCAAGAGAGCAATGCAGCCGACCTTATTCATCGATTCCCTCTATTGTCTGTATATCGCCTCTCTCATCGAATTCCAGCTCGCACACCTTCAGGCTGCGAAGCCTGTTGACACCATTGGAAGGGGCGCTGTCGTGATGAAAGAGCCACCATTTGCCGCCGTATTCCACGATGGAATGATGGGTAGTCCAGCCGACGACCGGAGTGAGAATCACACCTCTGTAGGTAAAAGGACCATAGGGGTTGTCTCCCACCGCGTAGCAAAGCAGATGGCTGTCGCCGGTGGAATAGGTGAAATAGTATTTTCCCTCGCGCACAAACACCCAGCTTGCCTCGAAGAAGCGGTGCGGATCGTCAGCCCTCAAGGGCTTTCCGTCCGCGTCCACAATCACTATGGGCTTGGAAGGGCCGTCCCACTGCAACATGTCGGAAGAAAGCTTCGCGCAGCGGGCGGCAAGCGCCTCCTGCTCCCCTTCGGGCAGATACGGGGTCTCGAGATGGATGTCGTCCCTGTAGCGCTGGAGCTGTCCGCCCCAGATGCCGCCGAAATACATATAGTATTCGCCCTTGTCCTCAAGCACTGCCATATCTATGGAATAACTGCCCCGGATGGGGTCCGGCTGGGGGACGAAGGGGCCCGAGGGCGAATCGGACACGGCCACGCCCACGTGGAAGACATCATTCCTGTCCTTGGCAGGGAAATAGAGATAGTATTTCCCGTCCTTCCCCTTGGCCGCATCGCAGTCCCAAAGGTGGCGACTGGCCCAAGGTATATCCTTCACATCCAGCACATTGCCGTGGTCCACTACGGGCGAGGACATGGGGTCGGGGCCCTCGATGGTGAGGACGTGGTAGTCCTTCATGTCGTACTCGCTGCCCAGGTCGTCATCCTCGGCGTCGGAATCCCTGTCGTGGGAAGGATATATATAAATCTTGCCGTCGAACACGTGTACGGACGGGTCCGCCATATAGTCGGCAGGAAAAAGATAGCGCTTTGTGACTTTCTTTGCCATATGCTTACTTGTTGATTACTGTTGAATATACTATGCCGTCGTGGGGCTCGGGAGTCAGCCCCTTTGCCTCGAAGAGCCCCGGCACCGTCATAAACCGGCAGCCCCGGTCCAGAAGGGTGGGAATGATGGTTTTGAGGGCCTCCACGGTGGGCTGGTTGCCGCTGCCGTCGTGGAGCAGGATTATCAGGCCGTCGCGGATATGGTCCATCACAAGATCGACCCTTGCCTCTGCGCTCACCGCAGGATCCCAGTCGTGGCAGGAATATCCGCAGATGAATGTCTTGTCCACCGTGGAGTGCAGGAGGGCGTTGGTGTCTATGTAGGGAGGGCGGAAGAAACGCGGTTCCGCTCCCACGTATTTCACTATCAGAGAATCCGTTGCAGAAATTTCCGATATCATCTCGCTCTCCGTCAGACGGGACATGTACGGATGATTGAAGGAGTGGTTCTCGATATCGCAGCCGAGGCTCACCGCCCTTTTCATCACGTCCGCAGTCTCATCTCCCACATTGCGACCGATCACGAAGAAGGAAGCTGGGATGCCGTACTGCTCCAGCAGGTCGAGGACCTGCGGGGTTATGGTGTTGTTGGGGCCGTCGTCAAAACTCAGCGCGACGGCAAGAGGACGCGGGGCCCCTTTACGGGCAATGAAGTCCTGCAGGAAGGGCTTGAGAGCGTAGTCCCTGCCCACAAACAGCGGACTGTCCTGCCTCTCGGGCACGGGCCAGCCGTTCTTCCAGCTGTCTAGGTCGCACACGCCCCAGACATTGACGCGGCGGATGATGTCGCTGTTGCGAAGGAACATCTCCCAGAAGGAGGCGAACCTCTCGTTCCACGCCTCCACGCGCTCTGCAGGCACTCCGTCGGGCCAGGGGTTCATCTTCGCCATCCACTTGTCGCGGATTTCGGGCACTTTCATCGCATCCGTGAAGCTCATGTCGCCGAGGTCGGCGCTGCGGGTGAGCGTGGGCTGGATACTCATATCGAGCTCCGTGATGCACACGTCAAGCCCCGTCTCCTCCTTCACGCGGCGCAAGTGCCTCTCATAGACGCTCAAGCCGGGATAATCCATGCCAATATGCCCTTGAAAGCCCACGGCATCCACTCTGAGGCCGCGCGAGAGCATATCGTTGACTATCTCTATGTATTTGTCAAGCTTGGCGCTCTCGTGCATCGCATAGTCGTTGATGTAGAGCTCGCAGTCGGGGTCGGCTTCGTGTGCGCACTCGAAAGACCAGGGGATGAACTCTCCGCCAAGAATCTGCCAGAAGGGGCTCCGGCGGTAGGATCCGTCCTCAAGAATGGCCTCGTTCACCACGTCCCAGCCCTTGATGCGGCCTTTGTAGCGGCCCACTACGGTGCTGATGTATTCCTTCATCCTGATCTTGAGAGAATCGGCGGAGAGCAGCCTGCCTTCCGAGTCATAGCAGTAGTCCGGAGTGCACTGGCTGTGCCAGGTGAGGCAGTGGCCGATGCAGGTGATGCCGTGGCGCTCGCAGAAGTCCACATATGCGTCGGCGAGTTCCCAGTTGTAGGTGCCCCAGGCTGGCATTATCTCGCAGCTCTTGAGGCAATTTTCGGGTTCGGCGGCATTGAAGTGCTTGAGAAACACCGAGTCGCCCTTGGCATCAAGTTCGCGGATCTGGGCCTCGTTGAGCGCGCAACCGATGAGGAATTTGCCTTCCAGAGCGTCCTTGAGGGTCACTTCGCCGGGCGCGCAGGCTGCCAGCAGGGTCACGCCCAGCGCGAGAGTCATAATTTTACGCATTTCTTTCTTCTATTGCTTTGTTGATTTCATCCATCTTCTCATCGCTGAGCTCATACCTGCTTATGATCCATATCGCAAGCAGAAGCAGCGCGGCGGGAATCACGCACACCAGCCACAGGATGCCCTGCTCGGCAAGCGGAGTCTGCACGGGAAGCTCTGCGTTGAATCCCACCCGGGCGAGCACCAGCCCCGGCACCACGCCTCCCAGAGCCATTCCCGCCTTGAAGAATATGCCCGTCAGAGCGTTCACGATGCCTGCAATGCGCTTGCCGGAAGTGTATTCGCCGTAGGCCACAACCTCGGGCACGAGCACCCACATATACCCGGTGGCCACGATGATGCCCGTGCTCTTGACGAACTGCGCGATGCACAGCAGGCTGAAGTGGCTCTTGAGCGCGGGTATGCTCACGAACGTGTACATCATCGCCATACCTGTGATGGCAACGCCGAGGAAGATATAGAACATCCCCCTCTTGCCCACGGCGCGCTTGATTGCAGGCACAAGTGGCATGAAGATAAAGGCGGGGATGGTGCCCAGCCACATGAAGGCCGTTGTCAGCAGAGGGGTCGCACCCACGTTGTATTTCATAAAGTATGCGTCGGCGGCATTGCCCACGCTCATCATTGCGAAGGCGGTGATGAAGAAGAACGCCAGCACGCGCAGGGGCTTGTTGCGCACGAACTCCATCCACAGGTCGCTGACCTTGACTTTGGCCGCTTCCTCGCGGTCCATCACCACCCGCTCGCGCGTCTGGCTGAAGCAGAAGACGAGCAGCACGAGCCCCGCGAGAGCGAACACCGTGATCGTGATGAACCAGGCGCGGGGGTCGGTCGGCGTGCCGTTCTCTTCTGAACGCGCCGCAGCCGGGACGAAGAGCGCCAGCACCAGCGGAAGGCTCTTGACGCACAAAGCGCCAAGATTGGCCATGAACATACGGGTGCTGGTGAGCACCGTGATTTCGTTGGTGTCGCGCGTGAGCGAAGAATTGAGAGCGCCGTAGGGCACGTTCACGAGGGTGTAGCACATACTCATGCCCACATAAGTTATGTATGCATACAGCAGCGAGCCGCTGAAGCCGTTCCAGAAGCAGAGTATCGCAAGGGCAACCAGAGGGATGCCTCCGAGGATGAGCCAGGAACGGTATTTGCCCCACCTGGGGTTGCTCTTGTCCACGAATGTGCCCACGAGCGGGTCCCAGAGCACGTCCACGAGGCGCACTACAAGGAACATCGTCGCCGCGGCGGCCGGCTTGAGGCCGAAGACATTGGTGTAGAAGAAAAGCAGCCAGATGCTGATGGTCTGATAAATCAGATTCTGCGCCATGTCGCCGGCGCCGAACCCGATGCGCTGCATCCAGCCGAGCTTGTAAAAACCTTTGGCTTGGGAAGAAGGTTGAGGAGTCATATTTTAGTGTTTTGCGGTTTCAAGTATCAAATCTGCGGTCCTGCGCCCGAGCGTTTTCTTGTCCTGAGGGTGTATGTCGTTCCACTCGCCCAGATCGCGGTTGGGCACAAGAAAAACGTTTTCCATCTCGCCGGCGACCTCCCTTTGCACGTCCTGCAGCCGGACCCAGCCGCTTGTCTGCGCGCTCTGCCGCTCGGAATGCTGATATGAGGCAAGTTCAACGATATAGAAGGGAAGGTCCTCCCGGCCGAACAGATTTCTCCAGTCCTCTATCATCGCCTTGAGGCAGTATGCATATTCGTCTGCGCGGGACACGTTGGACTCACCCTGATACCACACCACGCCCTTCAGGCTCCCCGCCGGCCAGGCTTCGACCTCCTTTGCCAGAGGGGCGAGCATCGCGTTGTAAAGCCCCGTGGGCCTGTACTGCAGAAACACCTGGCCGGGACGGCGCGGCATCCTGCGGCCGGCCTTGTGGCGCCAGAGGGAAGACAGCTGCACCGTCCCGGCCGCCGTCTCAAGGCAGTATTCCTTGTCCGGGACGAACCCGGCCGCATTGTCGGCGGCATAAAGATGGATGTCCACCACGTTCTCCCCTTCCTGCAGGAAAGCGGCGGGGACGTTGTAATTGCGCGGCGGATACATATATGTGGTGTTGCCCACGAAATGGCCGTTGACAAAGGTCGAGTCCGCATCCCTCATCGCGCCCAGACGCAACAGGGCATCGGAAGAGGCCTGTGCGGCATCCAGACGGAAAGTGTTGCGCAGGTAATGGCTGCCGTACACTTCCCGGCCGTCTTCGAGCCCCCAGTCACCGAACATCTCTATGTCTTCCCACTGCGCTTTTTTGTTTTCCGGCAGGCCGTTGTGGGCGTTCTGCCAGTCGGAATACAGATGGGCGTTGTGGTAGAGCGTGCGCTCCATCCACTCGGGGTCCCGGCACTCCTGCAGCTCCCCCATCGCGCTCTGCGGAAGGGCCGCCTCCGGCATCCAGGCCTCGATGGGAGATCCTCCGACCGAAGAGTTTATGGCATAGACGGGGTGCGAGGTGGCCTCGTGAAGATATCTTGCGGTGAAATAGCACAGCGCTCCCCAGTCCAGAGCTGTCCGGGGAGAGTCAAGCGTCTGCCAGAAGCACCCGGCCGGAAGAGTGTCCTGCACCGAATCGAAATTCCAGGTCAGAGGCACCTTCATATAATGGATGTCCGGGCAGCTGAAGTCCCTGACGTCGGCGGCCACTACGTCCATACATCGGCTCACGGGCAGCTCCATATTGGACTGCCCCGAGAAAATCCATAGCTCCGCCTGCGGGAGAGCCGGTTCCCCTTCCGGAAGTATTATCACGGGGGTGCCCACCTTCACCCTTGCCTTAAGGTCCAGAATATCTTCATTGCGCAGGCGTATGCACCCTTCTGTGGCGCGCGAGCCTATGGAAGCAGGCAGATGCGTGCCGTGGATGCCGATATCTATGAATCCCGGCACATCGAGCCGCAAGAACCACGGCCCGTAGGCTCCCTTTATGGGGCCTTTGCCGTCGCCGAAATCGTGCGTGAGGGTGTGGGAGTCCAGCAGCTGGTTTATCTTGAAGGTGCCTTCCGGAGTCTTGTGGTCGCCCTTCTTCTGCTTGGGGCCGAAGTTGCGGGCCACAGCGCAGCCGTAACTGCGGATGGCCCTGCCGTCAGAGCCCACAAGTGTCAAGGTGAAGTCCGCCTTGCTTATGAGAATGAACGGAGCTTCTCCGGCTTCTTTAAGATACTGCGAATAATCCTGCGCAGGAGCGGAGCGCGCAGAAAAGAACAGAAGTGCGGCAAGAACAAGAAGGGACCTTTTCATTGACAGGAAGATTTAATTTTTCACAAGCCTCCAGACCACCACGGCGTGTCCCGGCACACTGACTTCGAAATTGTTGGGCAGCAGCATCTTGCGCTGCCTTCCCTTGCCTTTGACGCGGCTCTGGATTTCTGCCGCGTCCGCATCCCAGAGATTCTTCAGGGTGTAGGTGGTCTCCGAGAAGAGAGTCGAGCGGCCGCTGAGGTCATCGGTGAAATCAAGGCTTGTCCAGTCCACGCTGGCCACTGCGTCTTCTTCGCTGCGGTTCAGCAGACAGAAGGCCCAGTCGCCGCCCTCAAGAGGCTTGAACCAGTACTCTATGCTTCCCTCTTTGCGGAGTCTCAGGCCCTGCACTCCGAGAGGATCCTGATCCACGGCGATGAGGCCGCGGTTGGTGATTATCGCGAGAGTCTCGTCGCTCATTGTGCGCAGGTCATTGCCCAGAATCAGAGGGGCCGCCATCATGCACCAGAGCGTGAAATGCGCGCGGTCCTCCGTCGCGCTCATCCCATTGCCCACCTCAAGCATATCGGGGTCGTTCCAATGTCCCGGGCCGGCGTATGCGCGCAGCGGCTCGTTCTTGTCTATAATCTCCACCACAGACAAAGGTCTCCAGCTGGGATTTCCGTTTTCGTCATAGATAGTGAGGTCGGCATCAAAAGCGGGCCCTATATCTCCCGTGGAGCGCCAGGAATGGCCGGTTTCCGCGGCCCACTCCCAAGGGTTGCTGCTCCCCCACTCGCACATGCTGAAAAATATCGGGCGACCGGCGGAATAGAGGGCGTCGCGCATCAGATTGTAGGCCCCCGCCGCGTTGAGCCCGTCATGGTAGCACCAGTCATATTTGAGATAGTCCATCTCCCACTCGGCGTAGCTGATGGCATCTTGATACTCGTGCCCCGAGCTGCCGGCATATCCGGCGCAGGTCTTGCGGCCGGCACAGCTGTATATGCCTATTTTCATACCCTTGGCGTGCACATAGTCCGCAAGGGCCTTCAGCCCGGAAGGGAACTTCTGCGGGTCCTCGTGTATGAAGCCGCGGGAGTCGCGCGGAGCGTGCCAGCCGTCATCCATGTTGAGATACTCGTAGCCTGCGTCCACAAGCCCTTTCTCCACCATTATGTCCGCTATCTCCTTGAGCTGGGTCTCGTTGATGTTGCACTGGAAACAGTTCCAGGAGCTCCACCCCATCTGGGGCGTGGATGCGAAGCCCTCCCATTTCTGGGCCCGGGCCGGGGTGAGGCAAAGCAGCATGAGAGCCGCGGCCGAAATAACAAAAATCACTCGTTTCATATCCTTTATCCTATAAATTGAAAAAGCCAGTCTCCGTCCACCACCGCAAGTCCCCGCGAGGGTTTGAGCGAGGGGTTGCGTGCGGCTATGGCACTGCAGTCTTCATAAACGTTGAGTCCCACGGCAAGCATCTGCATCTCGCCATCCTGGGGGTAGGTGAAAAGCATCTGCGAATCAGCGCCGTCGAGGCGGAAAAACCTCAAATCGAGGTCCCTGCCCATCTCGCGGCAGGTAACAAGCTTGCACAGCTCCACGACCACGTCGTCAAGAGAAGAATCAAATATCTTGAGCTTCTCCACAAAGTCGCCGGGAGTGCGCACAAGACGCCCTGTATAACCCTCGTCCAGACCTTCCACCGAGACAGGGGCATCGGACAGAAGCATTATCAACCTCTGGTCGGGGTCGTGGTACAGCAAGGGGAAATGTGCAAGATTGGAGGCCCCGCAGTGCGGGCACCTCCAAGTGAACAGCTCTCCGCTCAGGGCCCGGGCCTTGAGTTCGGGCCTATGCGAGACATTGATGCTTGTCTCGAGGGTGATGTCGTGCTCGCCGCTGCAGCTACTGCAGACGACGTGCGCCGTCGGAGATGACCACGTCATAGATCTTGGGCTCGTGGCCGAATTTTGCGGTGAATTCCTTGACGGCCGCTTCCACAAACGGCTGATAGAGTTCCTTCTTGACGAGGTTGATGGTGCATCCTCCGAAGCCACCGCCCATCACGCGGGAACCGGTGACGTCCATCTTGCGGGCCAGCGTGTTGAGGAAATCAAGCTCCGTGCAACTCACTTCATAGAGCTTGCTCATCCCGAAGTGGGTCTGATACATCATCTCGCCGGCAGTCTCGAAATCGTCCCTCTCGAGGGCGTCGCACACGTCAAGCACCCTCTGGAACTCTCCGATGACATATTCTGCCCTCAGGAAATCCTCCGCAGGAATCTGGTGATGCACCTCCTCAAGCCACAGACGGGTGGCGTCGCTGAGGGTCTCCACCTCCGGATGATTCTTGCGGATGGCGGCGGCGGCTCTCTCGCAGGAAGCGCGCCTGTCGTTGTAGGCCGACGAAGCGAGCTCGTGTTTCACGCAGGAGTCCACCAGCACCAGTTTGTAGCCGTGGGCCTCGGGGTCGAAGGGGAAATACTTGTATTCGAGTGTCTTGCAGTTGAGACGGATGAGGCAGCCCTTCTTGCCGAAGCAGGATGCAAACTGATCCATGATACCGCAGTTGACTCCGCAGTAGTTGTGCTCCGTGCTCTGGCCTATCTTTGCGAGCTCGAATTTATCTATGCCGTTGCTGAAAAGTTCGTTGATGGCAAAGGCGAAACAGCTCTCGAGAGCCGCCGACGAGCTCAGACCGGCGCCCAGAGGGACATCTCCGGCAAAGACGGTGTCAAAGCCCGCGACAAGGCCGCCGCGCTTCGCAGTCTCGCGGCAGACTCCGAAGATATAGCGCGCCCACTGCTCGGAAGGCTTGTCCTCCTCGTTGAGACCGAAACTGCATTCGGCATCATAGTCCAGAGAGTATGCGCGAACCTTGTCCGTGCCGTTGAGCTTGATTTCGGCCATCAGGCCCTTGTCTATCGCTCCGGGAAACACGAAGCCGCCGTTGTAGTCCGTGTGTTCACCGATAAGGTTGATGCGTCCGGCAGAAGCAAAAAACTCTCCGCCTTCTCCGTAGAGGGAGACAAATTTGTCGTGAATCTTGTTTTGCATAATTATGTGATTGTTTGATTTGTCGCAATACTACAAATATAATATTTTTTTCGCATTCCGTCACATCCGCAAATACTTCCACTATCGGACAGTGGTCGCTCACTCCCCCGAGATATCTGGGCCCGGAGTATGTCCTGAGAGGCTTGGTGCCGCCGAAGCCGGCGTCGGGGACGGTCAGCAGAGGGTCCGCGTGGACAAACTCCCTCACCGCCGGCAGACCGCGGGCAAAATACCCGTCTATCTTTTCCCACACACCGTTGTATTTGATTGTGCCTTGAGCTTCAGGGCTATGCCAGAGGTCATCGTTGAAATCCCCCACGCAAAGGATGCGGCGGCACCCTGCGGCCTCAAGGGAATCGCAAAGCTGCGTCATACGGCCCATCGCGGCCTCGCGTCTGCTCTGCTTCCCGCCGCCTACCTTGGAAGGGTGGTGATTCACCAGAATGGCCAGTGGACCAGCTGATGTCCGGAATTCGCAAAGAAGGATGTCGCGGGTCTTCATCACGGCCCCCAGGCTGTCGTAAACGTGCTTTGGGGCGGAAGATACTTTATGCAGGCGGGAAGCTCTGTAAATCAGCGCACAATCTATTCCGCGGCGGTCCGGAGACTCATAATGGACCACTTTGTAGTCCAGTTTCCTGAGGACGGTGGCGGAGGTCAGCTGCCTTACGACAAAAGCGTTTTCCACTTCCGCAAAACACACCGCATCCGGGAAGCGCCCCAGCCCCTCGGATATGCGCAGCAGGGTCTTTGCGATGGCGTTGCATTTGGCATAGAACCGCCGCTTTGTCCAGTGGCGGCGGCCCGCAGCGGAGAATTCATAATCCGGCATCCCGGGGCCCTCCGACTTCCAGTCGAAGAAATTCTCTACGTTCCAGAACACCACGGACAGAGAATCCGTCCCCCGGGAGCGCAGGGGCAGGGAAGAAGACAATAAAATCAGAATCAGAAGCGTCTTTTTCATACCCTCAAGTTGGATAATTTCCCCGAAAGGGAAGAAAAGAAACGTATATATCTTTTTTTATGACTAATTTTGTGTGATAAATTTTGATGCTATGTCTTTAAAATGCGGTATAGTCGGCCTGCCCAACGTGGGCAAGTCCACCCTTTTCAACTGCGTGAGCTCCGGCAAGGCCCAGAGCGCCAATTTCCCCTTCTGCACCATCGAGCCCAATCTCGGATCCACCAATGTGCCGGACAAGAGGCTGGAAGTCCTCTCTGACATCTGCAAGCCCCAGCGGACCATCCCCGCCACGGTGGACATCGTGGACATCGCAGGCCTCGTGAAGGGTGCCAGCCGCGGAGAGGGACTCGGCAACCAGTTTCTCGCCAACATCAGGGAGTGCGACGCCATACTGCACGTCCTCCGCTGCTTCGACGACGGCAACATCGTGCACGTGGACGGATCCGTGAATCCGGTGCGAGACAAGGAAGTGGTGGATCTGGAGCTGCAGATAAAGGACCTCGAGACCGTGAACGCGCGCCTCGGCAAGACCGAGAAGGCAGGCAAGGCGGGAGACAAGGAGGCCGCAAAGACCGCCGCTCTGCTGTCCCGCTACAAAGCGGCTCTCGAGCAGGGCAAATCGTGCCGCAGCGTGACCCTTCTTAATGATGAGGAAGCCGCGATTGCCAAAGACCTTTTCCTTCTGACCAACAAGCCCGTGATGTATGTCTGCAACGTTGATGACGCATCAGCCGTGAACGGCAATGCATATGTTGACGCAGTGCGTGAAGCGGTCAAGGACGAGAGCGCGGAGATTCTGATAATTTCTGCCCGCACGGAGGCCGACATCGCCGAGATGGAAGACTACGATGACAGGCAGATGTTCCTTGAGGAAATGGGTCTGGAAGAGTCCGGCGTCGTGCGCCTGATTCAGGGGGCATACAAGCTTCTGGGGCTTCAGACCTTCTTCACCGCAGGCTCCGACGAATGTCGCGCCTGGACCATTCACAAGGGCGACAAGGCTCCCAAGGCGGCGGGCGTGATCCACTCCGACTTCGAGAAGGGATTCATCCGCGCCGAGGTCATCAAGTACGACGACTTCGTACAATACAAAACCGACAGCGCTGTCCGCGCTGCCGGCAAAATGGGTATTGAAGGGAAGGATTATGTCGTCAAGGACGGCGACATAATGCACTTCCTTTTCAATGTCTAGAAGAATCTGGCCCTGTTGTCCTTGACGTCAGCCTCGTCCATCATCACGGAGAGGATCATCTGGGAATTGTACTGAGCCTTCTGGTTTGCCACGTTGAGGGCGTCTTCCTCTGTGAAGAAAGTGCCGGTCTCGCGGCCGTTGACCTTGAACATATAGACTCCCGAGCGGCCTGCAACAGGTCCGGAAATCACGCCTTCCTGAGCTGCGGCCACAGCGCCGAGAAGAGCGGGATCCACTGCGGGTGCACCCATCGTGGTGAATGCCACGCCGGTCTTGCTCTCCACCGAGCTGCCGAGAGTCTGGGCAATCTCCTCGAGGGAAGAGAGGCCCTCGACCTTCCGGGCAACGTCTTCCTTGGTCTTGTCGTTCATCTTCCGGGCATAGAGAATACTCTCAATGAAAGAAGAGACCTCCGAGAGGGGAGTGAAGCCTTCCTTGTGGACCGCCTTCATGGCGACGACGAAGAAATAGTTGTTGTTGACCGTGATGATGCCGGAAGCCTTGCCGGGCTTGTTGTCAAACGCCCAACGGGTCACTTCCTTGGCCTGGTCGATGGCGCCGTAGGCAGAGGTGGCTTCGGTGATCTTGTTCATGGGATGGGAATAAACCTTGGTGGAGTCCAGAGCCTTCTTGTATCCTTCGTAGCTGCCGGAAGTGATGGTGGCGAAGGTGTTGGCCTGAGAATAGTACTCGTTGAAGGTCTCCTTGCTTGCGAGAGTGGTCTTCTCGAGGATGGCAACCTGCTTCTTGGCGACGGGCTTGGTCTTCCGGGAGACAAGTACCACGTGGGTGCCATACTGGGTGTTGAGCACAAAAGGCTTGCCGACCTCGGCACTGAGCACGCTCTCGAATCCGGGAATCATATAGGTCTGGGTCATCCAGCCGATGTTGCCGAGTTCTCCGTCAGCGACGGATCCCTTGTCGGCGGAATAAATGGCTGCAAGGCTTGCGAAATTGCCTCCCTTGCGAACCACGGAGGAAAGGCTGTCGGCGAGATGTGCGGCATCAGAGCCCTGAAGCATTATGTGCTTGACATACACGGAGTCGGGCATCTGGGCCTCGGCAATCACGCGGGCGGCGAAGAAGCTGTTGCCGTCCTTATAGACGGGGGAGACGGATGCGCCGCCGAAGATGGAAGCGTCGATGTCTCCGTTGACGGTCTTGAGCTCGCCGGCCTTGTACCAGTAGGAAGAAAGGCTGCGCTCGGAGTTCTTGAGAAGGAACACCTTCATGTTGTCGGTGGTGATGAACTCCTCGTAGGCCTCCATCATAGCGTCGGAGGTGGCCTGAATGTCGGAAGCGGAAGGGACAACCTCGAACACGACGTACTCGATGTCACGGCTTGCGCCCTGCTTGTACATCTTCTTGTGGGCATCGTAATAGTCCTTTATCTCCTTGGAAGAAACCTTCACGGTGGTGTCCTTCTGATAAGGATACATCTGCATCACATAGTCGATGTCGGCAGTGGTGTTGTTCTCCGCGACGGCATTCTCGAGCATAAGGGGATTCTCGATGTTGCTGGCGGTGAAGAGGGCTCCGTACTTGGCATAGAACTGCTGGGTGTAGGCCGTGTTCTGCAGGAAGCTCCAGTAGGTGCGCCACTGGCCGCTCTGGTCCTGGTCGAGGTTCTGTACGAACTCAACCACGCGAGCAACGGAGAAGTTGCCTTCCTCGTCTGCAAAAAGGGGATTGCCGGAGATGACCGGGGAGACATAGTCGCCTGTGGTCAGAGCCACGAGTTCGTCGTCACCGACCCTGAGCCCGGCCGCCTTTGCGTTCTTGACAAACATATGCCTGTCCAGAAGCTCCTGCCAGGCAGCGTCACGAATCTGCTTTTGGGCCTGCTCGTTCTGTACTGAGGATCCTGTAATTACCTGATTGATTGTGGTGTACCTGTCCACATCGGCCTGGAAATCCGTGTAGGAGATGCTCTTGCCTGCAATCTGACCGACGTCATACTTTGAAGACATCGAGTTCAGTGCAGTCTCGAGAGTGCTCGGGTCGATAATGAAAGACAAAAGGGCCAGAGCAATGATGATGGATATTGCCAGACCGAACTTAACGCGAATTTTTTCAAGAACCGCCATTTTTGTATTTTTTTAATTATTATTCAAATAAGGGTGCGAATTTAATTATTTTTTCCGAAAAGGACCAATAAAATTCACGGAATCAATAATTACAGCCGTGGTGTCCTGCGCAGCCTTGCCGTAACTGTTGAACGGACGATGCAGAATCGCATTGCGGGCGTGGTCGTCCGAACGCATCCCGTACCCCTGCATAAATCCGTCCGGAGAGTACATCTTGATGTAGCAGTCGGTGTAGATTTCTTTTGCGTTCTGGTCCCAGTAAAGGGTGTCCGTTTCCATTGTCTCCTGCTTTATCACATTGTGTATCACCACATTGCCAAAGGCGGACCACTTTTCGTCCTTTTTCTTGTTCTTGAGGGTGGTGTGTTTTGCCGCATCGGCAACAAGAATGGTCTCCAGAAGGCCGCTTTCCTCATACGCATACACCTCTATCCCCTTGGGGAACAAATCCACTGAAGCCGTATCCGATTCATAATGCTCCATCCTGGGGGTCTCCATCCTCATGTTCAGACGTCCGCGCTCGGTCCTCACCATAAAGACATTATCGGCCGTCTGGAGCGGAGTGCTGGACATATCTATCCCCGACGCCTCCCCGATTTTGGACTTGCAGGAAACGACAATACTGGCAACCACGACGGTGATTGCCAGCATTCTTATGATATTTCCGGCCGGAATCAAACTACTTTGTCTTGACAGTGGTCTGGGCGGTCATTCCGGCGCAGCTGGCGGTGAAGGCCTGACCCTTGGTCAGATTGTACATAAACGCGTCGGCCGTCTCGGGATAGTAAGCGGAGCAGCGTCCGATGTAGCGGTTGGCCTCTTCTGCAAGTTCCTCGTCTGCCGCCTTTGCTTTTGCAAAGTAGTCGGATGCAACCCAGAAAGGAGCCTTGCTGGTGATTTCGTCTCCGCCGCACCTTGTGTTGAACCAGATGGTACCGATGAGAAAGTATGATTTGCCGTCAAACGCGTCTCCGAGGCGGATGGCCTGCTGGGCAAGCTCGTAGGCCTTGGCGTTGTTGCCGTTCTTGAAGCAGAATGCCGCAAGCTCATAGGAGAGCTCGGCATCGCTGTCGTTGTCGGTCTCGTCACTGGCTATGGCTTCTTCCATAAACTTTATTGCCTCTTCGTTGTTGCCCTGTGCGGCATTCAGCTTATAGAGGGAATATGCGGCGGAAGAAGAGGGGCTGTTGCGGTAGACGACGGTGGCAGCCTTGAGGAAAAGCTCGTTGTTGAAGCAGTCTCCGGCCATACCCATAGTCTTGGTGATGCTGGCTGCAAGCGCAGTGTTGTCGGGATCTGCGGCAAGACGGGGGGTGTAGAGCTCGATGAGATTTTCGCAGGAGGCAACCTTGCTTCCGGCAAAGAGTTTTCCAAGGTCATCCTTCACGCTCGCAAGCTGCTCTGCTTCCGCGTCTGTCGTGGTCTGCACTGCATCCATATAGGAGGCATAGTTCTGATATGCGCCGATTACTCCTTCGGCTTCCAGACCGCCTTTCTGATAGAGGTCGATTGCAGACTGCATCGCGAAGATGAAGATTGCCGGCTTGGTCTTCTCCTTATTGTTTTCAACTATTTCGGTATAGCCCTCATAAAGCCTCTGGGGATCATCGGTGATGTAGTTGTGCATGTCCGTTCCCTTGTTGTTGAGAGCGGCTACCTTGTTCTTGGGATAATATTTTGCCCGGGTGTCATAAATGGTCATAAGAGTGTCCACAAGGGCCTGCTTGTACTCGGGATTCTTGGCATTCTTGGCGATGAGGCGCTTCACCAGAGTGGAACCCTCGATGAGAAGGTTCTGGCTGGCAGTGGCAGGACAAATCTTGTAGGCCTGACGCCAGTTGGGAGTGGCGTCATCATATTGCTTCTGCTTGTAGTACTCCTTGTAGTAGGAGAGATACTTGATACATTCGGCGCTGTCCGCACCATACTTCCCCTGGGCATGCAGGGATGTGCCGGCGAGGAGAGCCGCCGCTGAAATGAGAATAACAATTAGCTTTTTCATATAGGTGTAAAATATTATTCGTACCTCGGTTTCTGGAACCAGATGTCAAAGATATTAATTCCTGCTGAAATATTGAAATAAGTTTCCTTTATAAGGTCATAATCCATTGTGCCTCTGGTGCCTACCTCAAGACCCAGCGTGAGTCCGTTGTACCAGCGGAAAATGGGCAGCGTGGCACCCACGGTGATACCTTTTGCTATGATTGGATGACCGTCGACGCAGTAATATTCCTTTTTATAATATGCACCTGCACGATATGCACACTTCTTGAAATAGTAGCGTATGTCGTTGCGGTTGGGGGTATATTCCAATCCAAGCCTGAAGGCCTGCGACACGGCCGGGGTGAACACCAGAGCTCCCGCTTCCGTGTTTGCCGCAAGACCGGCAGTCGTGTTGAATTTGCTTACGGTCCAGTCGGAAATGGTGTAGTCGAATTCCACCATAAGTTTGTCCGAATATTTGTAGCAAAGCCCGAGCCCTGTCTCGGATGCCAGGCTCACGCCTTCTTTTCCGCTATATTCTATATTATTGTAATACAAAGTGTCCGTGACGGTGCCGGTAGAGAATTTATAGCTTTCTATTTCCCCTTTGAGTTTTGCTTTCATACGGTAAGTGGCTCCGAAAATGAGGGAAGACTGCTTGCCTATGGGCTGTTCGTACTGCAGACCGAATTTCCAGGAAGGGGAGTACAGCTGCAAGTCGTGTCCGTTCTGTATGCCGTTGAAAACGGAATTGGAGAATGTGACATAGTATTCCCTGACGGCTTCTCCGAACATTAAATTGAATTGCACTCCGAGGGAAAGTTTCTTGAAGAATGTCACGCCCGCCGCGGCAAAAGCTTGATACATTGCTCCCTGTCCAACTGCTGAATAGTTTATGCCGTAAGTCTGGCTCACGATCTGCGGGTCTTCGTTGCTCGCCTTGTATCCGTATCCGATGCCGCTGAAAGGAATTATACCCAGCATCATAGCTGAAGATTTCCATATCGGGAATGACAAGATGAGGTCGTTGATGTTGAAAGTATTGCTGGCAGACCTCATATTGGTCTGATCTAAAATCTTGTTGTCGGCATAGACCGAGAAATCGGCCATGAAGGCAAGCGAATCCCTTGCAGTGACGGCCGCCGGATTCAGAGGATTGATGTACTGGTGGTTGCGCGATGCTATTCCGACTCCTCCCATACTCTTGTTGTATGCAGTGCCGGGGGTTGGAATGTCACCTATCCCGTAAAAGGAATATGGAGTATAACTCAAGTACGTCTGAGCCTCGGAAGAGAATGACGCCAGAACCATTAAAGTTGCTGCAAGGCTAATTAAGATTCGTCTTGACATAATCATGCGTAATTATAGCCAATCCCATCATCACCATATTGGACACGACGAAGATTGAACTGTTCATTTTTTTTGCAAAATACACCGCGTCACCTCCCGTGAATATAATCGTGTTGCCGGGACGGCGGCGGATGTAGCCTTCAATTTCAAACATTATGCCCGAAACCACTCCGGACTCTATCGAAGACTGTATGGACTGTCCCTCCGGCAATACTTCCGCGGGAGTGTCACACAAAGGGAGATTTCTGGAATATCTGTTGAGAGACTTGAATCTTGTAAGACATCCGGGCGTGATGTTGCCCCCTTCGTGGCGGCCTTCGGAAGAAATGAAATCAACCTTCATTGTGGTGCCCAGATCGAATATAGTGCACGCCTTGCCTTTGAACATATGTCTTGCGGCCACAAGGGAAGCCACCCTGTCATAGGACAGATACTCCGGAAATCCGTAGTGCAGAAGTATTCCGGTGTGGCTGCCGTCCAGAATGCACAGATACGAACATTCTGCGGACAATATTTCCTTTTCCTTTTCCGTGAGAGGTGTCGGGCAGGCAACGGTCAAGACTTCCGGTTTTTCTTTTTCCGTGACAGTCAGGATGAATTCAAGCCTCCTCTCGCCTTGATAACGGAAGGTCTTTCCGAGAACGGTGCCCTCGGACCAGGCGGCTTTGACCGCCGTATTGCCTGCTTCAACCAAAAGATTGGCCATCAATAGAAAATATCAAACTTACAAAGGTATGAAATTTATCTTAACTTGCTCAAAATGTGAAGCGCTTTTTCTAAAGAATCAACATTTCTGGCCACTATTTTAAGTTTTGCCCCACTCTGCTTGAGAGTGAAAGTAGCGGCATTTTCCGTCACCCGGGAGAGCACGTTTCCGAACAGCTCCGACTTGAAATAAGGAGACATCTGGTTGGAAATGAAAAATCCTATGAACAGTCCGTTCTTTATTATAATTTTCTCAAATCCCAGAGAAGCTCCCAGATTGCGTATTTTTACCACATGGAACAGATTGGACACTTCTTCCGGAAAAACACCGAACCTATCCTTGAGAGTGGAAGCGAACCTATCGATCTCCTTCTCGGAAGAAATGGACTCCAGTTGCTTGTAAATCCTTATCTTTTCTGCTGTCACGTCGATGTATTCGTCCGGAATCATTGCACTCTGGTCCGTCTCTATCGTGCAGTCATCCACATAATTTCCATGTGTACTCGCTCTGGTGGTGGATATTCCTGTCTCCACACCAAGTTCTTCCATCGCCTCGGAAAGGATTTTCTGATATGTTTCAAATCCCATATCCATTATGAATCCGCTCTGCTCGGCTCCAAGCATATTTCCGGCTCCGCGGATGTCCAAATCCTGCATTGCTATGTTGAATCCGCTTCCGAGGTCGCTGAATTCTTCTATAGCCTTCAGGCGCCGGCGCGCATCTTCCGTGATGCCTACAAGAGGAGGCACTATCAGATAGCAGAACGCCTTGCGGTTGGACCTTCCCACTCTGCCGCGAAGCTGATGGAGGTCACTGAGGCCGAAGTTCTGCGCCTGATTTATTATAATGGTATTTGCATTTGGAATATCCAGTCCGTTCTCTATAAGGGTGGTGCAGAGCATACAGTCATAATCCCCCCTCATAAAACCCAGCATTATGTCTTCGAGCTGTTTGGGCTCCATCTGGCCGTGCGCCACACATATCTTCATATCCGGGACAAGCCTATGGAGGATATCATGGATGGAAGTCAACTCTTCCACTCTGTTGTGGAGGAAAAAAACCTGTCCGCCCCGGTTGAGTTCGTAATTTATTATGCTCTTTATTTCCCCTTCGTCAAAAAGCACTATTTCTGTCTGGATGGGTATGCGGTTGGGAGGAGGGGTGTTTATTATGCTCAGATCCCTTGCCCCGAGAAGCGAAAACTGCAGGGTCCTCGGAATAGGGGTGGCAGTCAGGGTGAGAGTGTCCACGGACGCTTTCAGCTGACGCAGCTTTTCCTTTGCCGACACGCCGAATTTCTGTTCTTCGTCTATCACCAGAAGCCCGAGGTCATTGAATTCGAAATTTGCGCCCAAAATTTTGTGCGTGCCTATCAGAATGTCTATCTGCCCGCTTTGGAGTCTGCTCTTTATATCTGATATTTCTTTTGCTGTGCGAAGCCTGCTCACATATTCCACATTGCAGGGAAAATTCTGGAGTCTGGCCTTGAACGTATTGTAGTGCTGCAAGGCTAGAATAGTGGTAGGCACCAGCACCGCCACCTGCTTATTATCGCTCACGGCCTTGAAAGCGGCTCTCACGGCCACCTCCGTCTTGCCGAATCCCACGTCACCGCAGACGAGCCTGTCCATCGGACAGCTGCCTTCCATATCCCTTTTCACCGCCTTTGTTGCGCTTTCCTGATCCGGAGTGTCGTCATACATGAATGACGATTCTAGCTCTTCCTGCAGATATGTGTCCGGAGAGAATGCAAAACCCTGAGAAGCCTTCCTTTTGGCGTAGAGCTGGATAAGTTCTTTCGCAATGTCCTTGACTTTGGATTTTGCGCTGTTCTTGAGCGCTGTCCAGGTCTTTGAGCCCAATTTGTTTATTCTGGGCATTTCACCGTCCCTGCTTCTGAATCTCGAAATCTTGTGCAGTGAATGCACAGATACAAACACCACGTCGCCTTCCCTGTAGGTTATTTTCACAACCTCATGCATTCTCCCCTTGTCATCCTTCATCCTCACAAGGCCTCCGAACACACCTATGCCGTGGTCTATGTGCACCACATAATCGCCTATATTGAATGAGTTCAGATCATTGAGAGTAAGCTGCTCGCTTTTCTCAACGCTTCTTCTTATGCTCACCCTGTGGAAACGGTCGAATATCTCATGATCGGAGTAGCAGCATATCTTGTCTGAATGATCTATGAATCCGTTGTGAATGTTCTTTGCTCCTATAAATTCGGGGATTATGCCGCCGTTTTGGCTCAAAATGGATTTTATACGCTCGAGCTGAGAGATTTTCTGCGCATAAATCATCACCCTGTATCCGTTTTCAAGACGACTTCTTATGTCTTCGGTAAGAATTTCAAAATTCTTATTGAAAGAAGGCTGGGGAGTTATATTGAAAAGTACCGGATTTTCCGGTTCTCCTGAAAGAGGAATGTCAAGATAGACCCTTTTGTATCTGTAAACATCAGTATAGAAAGGGGTTTCTTTGTACATATCAGAAGAATCGAGCCATACGATGGTGTCGGAAGGCAGTATGGTCATTATCCCCACGCCTTCATTCTCCTGATCGGAAGATATTATGCCAGAAATTATCTCGGAACTTGCTTCTTCGCTTCTGGAGAGCTGAGTATTGCAGTCAAAAGTGTGGATGGCTTCCACCTCGTCACCCCAGAAGGAAAGCCTGTATGGATAATTGTTTGAATAAGAAAATATGTCTATTATACTTCCTCTCAATGCAAACTGACCGGGAGACGACACGAAATCCACCTTTTCAAATCCGTTGGAGGTGAGTTTTTCCGTTATTTCTTTCCTTGATATTTCATCACCTTTTTTTACGATTAGAAGAGAATCTTTTATTTTTTTCTTGTCCGGGACCTTTTCTTCCAGAGCGGCAGGATAGGTGACTATAATCGTAAGTCCGGACTTTCCTCTTTCTATAATTCTTTCCAGTGCGGCTGTCCTCTGGACACTCAAACTTGATTTGTAATTACTTCTTTCAACGCTTTTTCCTGATGAAGGCAGAAAAAAAACATTGTCTCCCTCTATAAGATTATAAAGGTCAGCACAGCAATATTCGGCTGCTTCCTGATTTGGAAGTATCACGACATGACATCCCTTTTCAGCTATCTCAGACAGCACAAACCATCTTGCTGAAAGAAAAAGACCACGGCAGAAGACTTCTCTTTCTGATTCTATCTTCTCCCGAAGCTGAGAGCATTCTTTGGAACTTATCAACATCTTCCTTCTTTTTGCTGTTTATAACCTGTTTGTAAAGCAGTTGAAATCTTTATCAGTTTTGTTGATTTTGAAGGTCGATTTGTTTTCAACATTAAAAAAAACAGTTGATTAAACAGGGTTATAAACTTTTTTATTTGGTTTAATTCTTTTATATTCAAAACATTACTATAATTATCAACAAATTGACATACATAATAAAATAATCACTTTATAAATTAAAAGAATTATATTTGTAATCCTATGACTGATTTCGACCCTCGAAATACCAGCGACTGCAAAGATAAGGATTTAGAAGGAATAATCCGGCCTCGTGAATTGGAAGATTTCACCGGGCAGGGGGAAATTGTCTCAAATCTGAGGATATACATCCAAGCTGCAAAGATGCGGGGGGAGGCTCTCGACCACACTTTGTTCCACGGTCCTCCGGGACTCGGGAAGACAACTCTTGCGCATATCATTGCCAATGAGATGGGCGTGAATATGAAAATCACATCAGGTCCTGTCCTCGACCGCCCCGGAGATTTGGCGGGCCTTCTCACTTCCCTGGAGAGCGGAGACGTTCTTTTCATAGACGAGATACACCGTCTTTCTCCTGAAGTGGAGGAATACCTGTATTCCGCCATGGAGGACTATGTGATAGACATAATGATAGACAAGGGGCCCGGAGCCAGATCAGTGAGGATTTCCCTCAATCCTTTCACCCTTGTCGGAGCCACTACAAGGGCCGGACTTCTCACAGCTCCCCTAAGAGAGAGATTCGGGATAAACTGCGGCCTCGAATACTACGACACTGCCGAACTTGTGAAGATAGTGAAAAGAAGCGCCGCTATCCTTAATGTGGAGATAGATGAAGAAGCTGCTCTTGAGGTTGCCCTGCGCAGCCGTGGCACCCCGCGTATAGCGAACGGACTGCTCAAGAGGGTGAGGGACTTTGCTCAGGTGGTGGGTAACGGACGCATAGATCTGGGCATTGCAAAATATGCCCTTGACAAGCTCAATATAGATACCCGCGGACTTGATTCAATAGACAACAAGATACTTCGCACAATAATAAATACCTTCAAAGGAGGACCTGTCGGAGCCAATACAATAGCTACGGCAATAGGGGAGGATCAAGGCACGTTCGAGGAAGTGTATGAACCTTTTCTTATAAAGGAAGGATTCATAGTGCGCACTCAGCGCGGAAGGATTGCCACAGACTTGTCTTACAGGCATCTAGGTATAGAAAAAACAGCGGAAGAAGGAAGCCTTTTTTAGAAATCTATTACTAATTATAATAAAATGTCAGACAAATTAATTTCCAAAATTCCTGACGGACCTCTTGAGAAAAAATGGAGCAAACGCAAGTCTGAAATCCATCTCGTGAGTCCCAATAACAAGCGCAAGCTTGAGATTATAGTTGTAGGCACCGGTCTTGGCGGAGCTTCTGCAGCCGCTTCCCTCGGAGAGCTGGGCTATAATGTGAAGATTTTCTGCATCAGCGACAGTCCTCGCCGCGCGCACTCAATCGCCGCACAGGGAGGTATCAATGCAGCAAAGAACTATCAGAACGACAATGACTCCGTCTATCGTCTGTTCTATGACACCATCAAAGGTGGAGACTATCGTGCAAGAGAGGCGAATGTGTATCGTCTTGCAGAGGTGAGCGCTTCCATCATTGACCAGTGTGTGGCACAGGGCATTCCTTTCGCCCGTGAATACGGCGGATATCTTGCAAACCGTTCTTTCGGCGGCGTGCAGGTAAGCCGTACTTTCTATGCCCGCGGCCAAACCGGACAGCAGCTCCTTCTCGGAGCTTACGCTTCTCTCAACAAGGAGATTGCAGCAGGCACCGTGAAGGCTTATCCCCGTCACGAAATGCTTGATCTTGTGATAGTCAATGGTCAGGCAAAGGGAATCATAGCCCGCAACCTTGTGACAGGCGAACTCGAAAGATTCGGAGCACATGCAGTAGTCATAGCTACCGGAGGATACGGAAACACATATTTCCTTTCCACCAATGCTATGAATTCAAACGGCTCAGCCGCTTTGCAGTGCTATAAAAAGGGAGCTTTTTTTGCCAACCCCTGCTTTGCGCAGATTCACCCCACCTGTATCCCCGTGCACGGTGACCAGCAGTGCAAGCTCACACTTATGAGTGAGAGTCTTCGTAATGATGGGCGTATATGGGTGCCCAAGAAAATCGAGGATGTTGAGAAGCTCCGCAATCACAGTATCAAGGCTTCCCAAATCCCCGAAGAGGACCGTGACTATTATCTTGAGCGTCGCTATCCTGCATTCGGAAATCTTGTTCCCCGTGATGTCGCATCACGCGCTGCAAAGGAGAGATGCGACGCAGGTTTCGGTGTGAATGAGACGGGAAAGGCTGTCTTCCTTGATTTCTCTGATGCTATCAAGCGTCTCGGACATCAGAGAGTGGCAGAACGCTATGGAAACCTGTTTGACATGTATGAGAAAATCACCGCTTCATCCCCTTGGGAGGAGCCTATGATGATTTATCCCGCTATCCACTACACTATGGGCGGTATCTGGGTTGACTATGACCTTCAGACCACAATTCCCGGCCTGTACGCCATTGGAGAGGCCAACTTCTCCGACCATGGCGGCAACCGTCTTGGAGCTTCCGCTCTTATGCAAGGACTTGCCGATGGATATTTTGTCCTTCCTGTGACTATAGGAGACTATCTTTCCAAGAAGTTCGCCGAGCCCAAGACAGATGTTGATACCAAGGAATTTGCTGAGGCTCAGGCTGCAGTGCAGGCAAGAATTGACCGTCTTTTCTCCATCAAGGGTACAAAGACAGTCGATTCCATCCATAAGAAACTCGGCAATATCATGTGGGATTATGTCGGGATGGCAAGAGACGAGCAGGGACTCAAGACTGCCATAAAGGAGATTCAGGAACTCAAGAAGGATTTTTACGCCAATGTTTGCGTTCCCGGAAGCCAGTTTGAATTCAACCAGGAGCTTGAAAAAGCTCTTCGTCTTGAAGACTTCTTCGAAATAGGCGAACTTATGGCTCGTGATGCTCTTAACAGGACAGAATCCTGCGGTGGACATTTCCGTGTTGAAAGTCAGACGGAAGAAGGTGAGGCCAAGAGGGATGACGCCAATTTCATGTATGTTGCCGCTTGGGAATATAAGGGAGAAGGCAAAGAGCCCGAACTCCACAAGGAGCCTCTCAAATATGAGTTTATCGAGGTTAAAACTAGAAACTACAAAGAATAACAGGAAATGGAATTCAACTTGAAAATATGGCGTCAGAAGAACGCCAAGACCAAAGGACATTTCGAGACATACCATATTTCAGGCATTGAAGAAGATGCTTCATTCCTGGAAATGCTCGATATTCTCAATGAGCAGCTCATCCGCGAGGGTAATGATCCGGTTGCCGTGGAGAGAGGCTGCCAGAGCAGCGGTCCCGTGAGTTTCGACCATGACTGCCGTGAGGGTATTTGCGGCGCTTGTTCGCTCTATATTGACGGCCGTGCACACGGTCCCGATGATCACGTCACTACTTGTCAGCTGTTTATGCGTCACTTCAAGGATGGAGCCACTATCACTGTGGAGCCTTGGAGGAGCGCAGCATTCCCTGTAATCAAGGACCTTGTTGTGGATCGCAGGGCATTTGACAAGATTCTGCAGGCCGGCGGTTTCATTTCTGTCCGTACCGGCGCCGCTCAGGATGCAAATGACATTCTTATACCTCACGACAAGGCCGAGGAGAGTATGGATGCCGCCGCTTGCGTGGGTTGTGGCGCGTGTGTCGCTACCTGTAAGAACGGCTCCGCAATGCTCTTTGTTGCTGCCAGGGTGAGTTCTCTTGCTCTTCTTCCTCAGGGTCGTCCCGAGGCCAAGAGAAGGGCTAAGGCTATGGTTGCCAAGATGGATGAACTTGGTTTTGGTAATTGTACCAACACCCGTGCCTGCGAGCTTGAATGCCCCAAGGGTATCACTGTGGCGCATATTGCCAGACTCAACAGGGAATTCCTTAAGGCCAAGTTCTCGGACTAGAGAAGGCTCTACCAGAGAAAATTATTGAAGGGATACCTTCCTGCGTGAATCTCCGCGACCATCTTGTAGATGTCGTCGCGGAGTTTTTCCATCCCTTCCTTCTTGAGGGCTGAAATGAATATGCAGGGGATTTTCCTGTCATTTATCCATTTGTACTTTACTTCTTCAAGAGTGTAGTTCTTCTCTGTTTTTTCCTTAAGTGAGAATTCGTCGTAGGGTTCGCAGGTGTATGCGTCTGTCTTGTTGAATACCACATAGACTGGTTTATCCGATGCGCTGATATCTTTCAACGTTTTATTGACTACTTCCATCTGTTCTTCGTAGTCCGGATGAGATATATCCACCACGTGAACAAGTATATCAGCTTCTCTCACCTCGTCAAGCGTACTTTTGAAAGCTTCTATCAACTGAGTGGGAAGTTTTCTTATAAACCCTACCGTGTCACTTAACAAGAAAGGAACGTTTCCTATCACTACTTTCCTTACTGTCGTGTCCAGTGTTGCGAAAAGTTTGTTTTCAGCAAATACGTCCGATTTTGATAGCACATTCATAAGCGTGGATTTTCCCACGTTTGTGTAGCCCACAAGCGACAATCTGACCAGGGATCCGCGATTACTTCTTTGGGTGGCCATCTGCTTGTCTATTGCCTTCAGTTCGTCCTTGAGTTTTGCTATTCTTTCGCGTACAATTCTTCGGTCTATCTCTATCTGGGTCTCACCCATTCCTCCTCTTGTCCCCATTCCTCCTCTCTGTCTTTCAAGATGGGTCCACATGCCGGCCAGGCGGGGGAGCATATAGTTGTATCTTGCCAGCTCCACCTGAGTTTTTGCATATGCGGTTTTTGCCCTTTGAGAGAATATTTCCAGAATAAGGCTCGTGCGATCTATTACTGCTGCTGTCTTTATTTCTTTTTCTATGTTTCTTTGCTGCATCCCGGTGAGTTCATCATCGAAAATGACATAGTTGATACAGTTCTGCTCGCAATATTCTGATATTTCCTTTAGTTTTCCGCTTCTTATATATGTCCCTTTGTCCGGTTTGTCTACTTTCTGGATGAATTTCTTGTCTCCCACCACGCCTGCAGTTTCTGCAAGAAATTCCAGTTCGTCCAGATATTCAAGCACTTTTCTTTCTTCGTCACTTTGCTTTATTATTCCGACGAAGACTGCTCTCTCTTTTTTTTTCTCTATTTCGTTTGCCATTTTATTAAAAAAAGGCCATCCCTGCGGGGGACAGCCTTGTATTTTTATTTTTTAGATTTTATCTCAGCTGGAAGATAACGGGGAATGTGTAGGTAACCTTCACGTTGCGGTCACGCTGCTTTCCGGGCTGCCACTTCGGGGAAGAAGACACGACACGTACTGCTTCCTTGTCCAAAGAAGGATCGACGCCACGGAGAACCTTGACGTTGGATACGCTACCGTCTGCACCCACTGTGAACTGGAGCATAACGCGTCCCTGCACACCGTTTTCCTTAGCGATTTCCGGATAGACAAGTCTCTGGTTCACCCATTTTGAAAATTCGTTGGCATCTCCTCCATTGAATTTAGGTTTCTGCTCAACGAGTTGGAAAGGAATCGCTTCCTCCTCCACTGCCTCTTCCTGCACTTCTTCCACGTAGTCCATAATTTCTACACCGAGATTGGCATCATCCTCAGTATTGAAGAGATTGTCGTCCACTTCGATGTTGTCATCCACGATGTCTATGACATCCGACAGGATGGGAATCTTCGGAGCTTCCGGCGGAGGTGGAGGAGTGTCCTGAGTGATAGGAACTATTTCCTCTTCGATAAGCTCCTGATTTTCAGCAAGCAGAGTGTTTTGTTTCTTCTCTTTCTGCGTCCATTCGAATGCAAGCAGAGTGACAAGAAGAGCAACTACAAATCCTATCTCAATGAACAGGAGTTTCTTGTTCTTGAGGTCGGCTTCGGGAGATTTTTTTATTTCCATATCTTTGTTTAATTTACTTCTATTCGAGTTCCAAAGATATAAATTATTATTTTTAATTCCAATTTTTTCGCATAAAGTAGTAGATTTGCAGTTGCAATGATTAGATTTTTTTCTGAAGACATCAAGTTTGAGTATAAAGACAGACTCAAAACCCGTCGCTGGCTCTCTTCTGTTGCCGGAAGTGAAGTGCGTAGGATAGGTGATATAAATATCATATTCTGCTCCGACAATTATATTCTCAACGTGAACATGAAGTACCTTCAGCACGATTATTTCACAGATATAATCACTTTTGACTATTGTGAAGGCAACTCTTTGTCAGGCGATCTTTTCATCAGCATTGATTCTGTCAGGGAGAATTCTTTACTTTATGGTACTGAATTCATTGACGAACTTCATCGTGTCATCGTCCACGGTGTCCTGCATCTTATCGGTTATGATGACCACAGCGAAGAGCAGGTGAAGACTATGCGCTACAAAGAAGATTACTATCTATGTCTTCTTCCTATGATGTAATTGTTGTTGGAGGAGGTCATGCGGGATGTGAAGCCGCTATGGCCGCCGCAAATCTTGGATCCTCCGTGCTTCTCCTTACTATGGACACCCTCGCTTTCGCCAAGATGTCCTGTAATCCTTCCGTCGGCGGTATTGCAAAAGGACAGATAGTGCGTGAAATTGACGCCCTTGGCGGCTTCACCGGTATCGTTACAGATCAATCCACTCTCCAGTTCAGGATGCTTAATCGCTCCAAGGGTCCTGCGATGTGGAGTCCGAGAGCTCAGTGCGATAAAATCAGATTTTCCGCCAACTGGAGAAATATCCTCGTAAGTAATTGTAAATTAACTATTTATGAAGATTTAGCCGCTTCTTTTGTCTTTGAGAATTCAAAAATCAAGGGTGTTCGTACTGTTTCCGGGTGTATTTTTAACTCTAAAGCTGTTATCCTGACTGCCGGTACCTTCCTTTCCGGGTCTCTTTTTGTTGGAAAGTGTCGATTGTCCGGTGGTCGTCTAGGAGAATTCCGTTCTGTCGGTTTAACCGACCAGCTTGTTTCTCTCGGTATTAAGTCCGGCAGAATGAAAACCGGCACTCCACCAAGAATAGATATCACTTCAGTTGATCTCTCTCGTTCCACCGTCCAGGAAGGTGATCCGGAACCTCAAAGATTTTCTTTTCTTGACATCAAGTCAACTGTACAAGGCGGATTTGTTCAGAAACCTTGTTTTATTTTCCATACCAATACTGAAGTTCACGATATACTTAGAAGCGGATTCAAGGATTCTCCTCTTTTTACCGGTGTCATAAGCGGGATTGGTCCCAGATATTGTCCAAGCATTGAAGACAAGTTGAGAGTTTTCCCCGACAATGATTCTCATCAACTTTTCCTCGAGCCCGAAGGCTCGGACATCAATGAGTATTATCTTCAAGGTTTTTCTTCCTCTCTTCCTTATGATATTCAGATAGCGGCTTTGAAGGCGGTTCCGGGGTTCTCTGATGTCAGAGTTTTCAGACCCGCTTATGCTGTGGAATATGATTATTTTGATCCCACACAGCTCAAATCCTCTTTGGAATTGAAAGCTATAGAAAATCTGTTTTTTGCCGGTCAAATCAATGGCACCACTGGTTATGAGGAAGCCGCGGCGCAGGGGATTATTGCCGGTATTAACGCTCATTTGAAAATCAATGAAAAGGATCCTCTGATTCTGCACCGTGATGAATCCTATATAGGAGTACTCATAGACGACCTTGTGACAAAAGGTGTTGATGAACCTTACAGAATGTTTACTTCGAGAGCGGAGTTTCGTATTCTACTGCGTCAGGACAATGCGGACAGGCGTCTTACAGGAATTTCTCACAGTATCGGTCTTGCTTCCGATCTCCGTTATGAGACGATGTTAAGACGCTATGAGGCTATTGATACCCTTGTCGAATTTTGTGATAATAATAAAGTTCATCCTGCGCAGGTCAACTCTTATCTAGAAAGCTGTGGTACAACTCCGATAGACGGTTCCAAAACTTTTTCTGATCTTGTAAGTCGTCCGTCCGTTTCTCTTTCGGATATTCTTGAGCTTGTTCCACGTGGAACATACACTCCGGATACCATTGAATCTGCCGAAATAGCCATCAAGTATAAAGGATATATTGATAGAGAGATGAAGCAAGCGGAGAAGCTTAAGCGTCTTGAAGATTTGAAAATTCCTGACAAGTTTGATTTTGATTCTCTCTCCGGTCTTACTATAGAATGTAGGCAGAAACTTAAAAAATATAACCCGAAAACAATTGCGCAAGCTTCTCGTATTTCGGGTGTGTCTCCTTCGGACATTTCTGTCCTCTTGGTGTATTTTGGACGTTAGGGTTCCACGTGGAACATTACCAAAGCACTATAGCATCTTCAGAGCAGATTTGATGATTTGCTCCACGTTGGCCTTGGGATTGGCTTTAAGAATAGATTGAATAGCCTTGTTGATATTGGGCTTGGAGAAGCCGAGCATCTGAAGAGCGCTTGTGGCTTCCTCTGCTGCGGCGTTGCTTTCGCTCTGGAACAGAACTTCTGTACTTGCATCTTCGCCTTTTACAATCTTGTCCTTGAGCTCCAAGATAAGTCTCTGTGCGCTTTTAAGACCTATTCCTTTGATTGACTTCAGCGTGTTGACATTCTCGGACAGGATTGTCTCGCGAAGTTCGTTTGCATTGAGAGAAGAAAGAATCATACGCGCCGAGGCAGCTCCCATTCCGGAAACTGCTGTGATGAGCCGGAATAATTCCCTCTCTTCTTTACCGCAGAATCCATAGTCAACGCTGGTGCCTTCTCTTTGGTTGATCTGGCTCTGGACATAAATTGTGGCTGTGCTTTTGTTCTCCAGAGCTGAGTAGGTCTGGAGAGATATTTCCAGAGAATATCCTATGCCTTGATTGTCGATGACTACCCTGGTGGGGGAGAGCTCCGCTATTTTGCCTGAAATATAATCTACCATAGCGCAAATGTATGTAAAAAAATGCTAAATTTGTGCGTTTTATAGCGAGATAATAATGAATCAGGAAGAATTACGCGGACAGTTTCCACAACTCTCGGAAAAAGTCTATGGAAAGCCACTTGTCTATCTCGACAACGCGGCCACTTCCTTAAGGCCGGCGAGTGTTGTGTCCAAATGGTCGGAACTTTCTTCCAGATACACGTCAAACCTCCATCGTGCGGTGCATTTTATGGCATCCAAAGCCACCGCCGAGTACGAGGCCGCCAGGGCAGAAGTTGCCTCATTTCTTGGTGCAATGAGCCCGGAAGAGATAGTTTTCACTTCAGGGACCACAGCATCTGTCAATCTTGTTGCATATTCTTTCGGGCAGGCTTATGTACACGAAGGTGATGAAATCATCGTGACGGAAGAGGAGCATCACTCCAATATAATTCCCTGGCAGTTGCTTTGCGAGCGCAATGGTGCGACTCTGAAGGTTCTTGGAGTGGATGACAGGGGAGAACTAAAACTTGAGGATCTGCCTGCACTTCTAAGTTCCGGCAAAGTGAAAATCGCCTGCGTGAGTCAGGCCTCCAATGTGCTGGGCATCCTTAATCCTGTTAAGGAGATAGTGTCTCTCTGCCACGAAGCCGGAGTGCCGGTATTCGTGGACGGAGCTCAGGGCGCTGCACACGGAGGAATAGACGTAAGTGATTGTGACTGTGACTTTTACGCCTTTTCGGGTCATAAAATTTATGCTGCTACCGGCACAGGTGTTCTTTATGGAAAAAAGAATTGGCTCGACCGCCTGCCGCCCTTTATTGGAGGAGGAGAAATGATTGAGAGTGTGAAATGGGGAGGCAGCACCTATGCTCGTGCGCCCTTCAAGTTTGAGGCCGGGACACAGAATTTCTCCTCGGTCCCGACTCTTCTGCCGGCCTTGGAACTTGCTTCCGAGATAAGGACCGGCGAGATCGCGCAGAATTGCGACAGGGTCAGGCAGTATGTTCTGAATGCTCTTTTATCCAGAGATGATATAATCCTTTACGGTAATCCGCAGGACGCTGACCGCAAGCTTCCGCTTTTTTCTTTCTGCATACGTGGTGTGCACCACGAGGATGCGGCCCTCATATTGGACAAAATGGGGATAGCGCTGCGCTCCGGGCAGATGTGTGCGGAGCCGCTTATGGACAGGTACGGCGTGAGCGGAATGCTGCGCGCCTCGTTTGCTCCCTACAACACAATGCAGGAAGCGGAATATTTTATCACTTCGCTCGAAAGGGCGATTGCAATGTTGAGATGATGACTCTTAGTGAAGCAAAGGCAGCCGTGGTGGAAGACTTCGCAATGTACGAAGAATGGCTGGACAAATATGAATATCTTATCGAGCTGGGCAAATCCCTTGCGCCGTTCCCGGAGTCTTCCAAGACGGAAGATAAGTTGATAAAAGGTTGTCAATCAAGGGTTTGGCTTGATTGTAAGATGGATGGCGGAGTCCTTGTCTTCACTGCCGACAGCGATGCGATAATAACCAAAGGCATAATTTCTCTGCTGATAAGCGTATATTCCGGCCGTAGTCCCAAGGAAATAGAAGACGACGATTTCTCCTGGATAGAGAGCATAGGCTTGAAGGAAAACCTTTCCCCGACGCGTGCAAACGGTCTCGCGTCAATGATAGAAACCATCAGACAGGCCGCGAAAGATGCCGCCGTCCTCACGCCGGAAGATGCAAAGGACCTTGCCCCGCTCTATGAGAGCGTGATACTTGCTGTCAAGCAGGTTTATGACCCGGAGATTCCGGTGAATGTCTATGATCTGGGCCTTATCTATGAACTTAATATAAACAAGGCCCGCGAGGTCTATATCAAGATGACTTTCACCGCTCCCACCTGCCCGATGGCGGACGAGGTGGTGAGCGAAGTGAAACATAGCGTAGAGCAGACTCCGGGCATCAAGGGATGCACAATAGAGCTCACCTTCGACCCCGTGTGGGACCAGAGCATGCTTTCCGACGAGGCGCGGGTGGCTTTGGGCTGGGATCCGGAATTGTAATGGCGCGGCTCACTCTTTCTCTTGGCTCCAATCTTGGGGACCGCCGAAGCAATATAGAGGAGGCGCTCCGGCGTCTGGATGCGCTTCTTGGGCCCGAGGACGCCGTGACTCCAATGATAAACACGACCGCCTGCGGCTTCCGTGGGCCGGATTTTCTGAATTGTCTGGTAGTTTACAATTCCCGTCGGCGACCGCTCACAATACTTAAAATATGTAAGGAAATCGAAGCGCAGATGGGTCGGCACGACACTGCCGAATATGACTCTTGCGGACGCAGAATATATCACGACAGAATCATTGATATAGACATTCTCACATACGGAAAGCGGAAAATCAACACTTCTACCCTCACAATCCCTCATCCTCAAGTGGAAAGCAGGCCGTTTATTAAAGAACTTTTACTACTTTTGCAAGATTAAAGAATTACAGATATGACACAGGACGAACTGTTCAAAGTGCTTGTAGCACATTGCAAGGAATATGGCTTCATATTCCCCTCAAGTGAAATTTACGACGGTCTGGCGGCCGTGTATGATTATGGCCAGATGGGCGTCGAACTCAAGAACAACATAAAGCAGTACTGGTGGAACGCAATGACCCGCCTCAACGAGAATATTGTGGGCATCGATTCCTGCATCTTCATGCATCCGACCATCTGGAAGGCTTCCGGCCACGTGGACGCGTTCAACGATCCGCTCATAGACAACAAGGACAGCAAGAAAAGATATCGCGCCGACGTGCTGATCGAGGATTATCTCCTGCGCATCGAGGAGAAGATCACCAAGGAAGTGGAGAAGGGCCGCAAGAAGTTCGGCGAGTCCTTCGACGAGGAGCAGTTCCGCAAGACCAACCCCAACGTGCTCCGCGAGCAAGCCAAGTGGGATGAGGTCCACAACCGCTACAAGGCCGCAGAGGAGGCTTCGGACTTCGCCGAATACCGTCAGATAATCTATGACTGCAACATAGTCTGCCCCATCAGCGGCACCTGCAACTGGACCGAGGTGAGGCAGTTCAACCTTATGTTCAGCACCTCGATGGGCAGCACCTCCGAGGGCGCCAACACCATTTATCTGCGTCCGGAGACTGCTCAGGGCATATTCGTGAACTATCTCAACGTCCAGAAGACCGGCAGGATGAAGATTCCCTTCGGCATAGCCCAGATAGGCAAGGCCTTCCGCAACGAGATTGTGGCGCGCCAGTTCATCTTCCGTATGAGGGAGTTCGAGCAGATGGAGATGCAGTTCTTCATCAAGCCCGGCACCGAGCTCGACTGGTTCGCAAAGTGGAAGGAGCAGCGTATGAAGTGGCACGTCAATCTGGGGATGGGAGCGGAGAACTACCGTTTCCACGACCACGAGAAGCTGGCCCACTATGCCAACGCCGCCACCGATATCGAGTTCAATTTCCCCTTCGGTTTCAAGGAGCTCGAGGGCGTGCACAGCCGCACTAACTTCGACCTCGGCAACCACGCCAAGTTTTCGGGCAAGAAGATCGAGTACTTCGACCCCGAAGAGAACAAGGCTTACACTCCCTACGTGATCGAGACTTCCATCGGCGTGGACCGTATGGTGCTCGCAGTCTTGAGCCATTCCTACAAGGAGGAGCAACTGGAGGGAGGCGAGAGCCGCGTGGTACTCAGCATTCCCGCCCCTCTCGCTCCGGTCAAGGCCGCAGTGCTGCCTCTGGTGAAGAAAGACGGCCTGCCCGAGATGGCTCAGAAGATTATGAACGAGCTCAAGTACGATTTCAACTGCCAGTATGAGGAGAAGGACTCCATCGGCAAGCGCTATCGCAGGCAGGATGCAATCGGCACACCTTTCTGCATCACCGTGGACCACGATTCTCTCACAGACAACTGTGTCACGGTGAGAGACCGTGACACGATGCAGCAGCAGAGAGTTCCCGTGTCGGAGCTTCGCTCTATGATTGACAAGAAGGTGAACTTGAACAATCTGCTCAGGAATCTTTAGCGCTTGTCTTTCCAACCTTGTGCCGTCAGAGGAAGTTCAACTCCTTCTGGCGTGACAAGAACGGCACCTGCTTCCTCACGGGCCAGATGCCCGATGATATCGAAAGTCTGGAAGTCCTTACGCAGGACTTCCGTTTTCATTATAGGTACAGTGAAGAGCAGCTTGAAATCGTCTCCGCCGTTCATTGCGGCGGAAACGGGGTCGAGGTCCAGATTTTTGCCAACGGAGAAGCTTCCTCCCTCGAAAGGAATCTTGTCTGCGTAGATTTTTGCTCCGAGGCCGCAGTCGCGAGACAGCCTCAAGACGGCGTCCGAGAGGCCCCTTGTCACGAAATATCCTGCGGTGGGATAAATCTGGGCGTCTTCCAGCTGCTGCACTATGTCTGCCTGCAGCTCGGGTTTGAGATAGGCAGCCACCAGCATCTTGTGCTGCTTGAGGGCATCTTCGTCATAGGATGATTCCGCCTCGAAATTGAGTCTTTCCTTTTCCAGCAGACGAAGACCGAGGTAAGCGGCGCCGAGGCTGCCGGAGACGCAGACAAGGTCTTTGCTCTTGGGCTCGCTCCTGCGCATAGAGGTTAGATGGCTCACGGCCCCGCTCGCGCAGACTCCTATCTGCAGGCCGTTGCCGGAGGGCTGCAGGTCGAGGCTGAGGCTTTCGTAGCCGTGCTCGGTGGCGGCGCTCACGACCCCGCTCCAGAGCTCGCGAATCTGCTCGAAGTCGAGCTTTGCACTGACGGCAAGATTGACAGAGAGGGTCTTGGGACGGGCAAGAGAGGCGTACAGCTCTCCTGTGACTGCAAGAGCGGCTTTATAGCCCAGGTGCTTGAGGGGGAAATAGACAAGATTGAAGTCGAGCCCCTCCTGAAGCAGGCGGGAAGCCGAAACGGATGTGTCCGAGGAGAGCGTTTTGTAGCCAAGAGGTTCGCCGAACGGAGCGAATCCCGTCCCCTCAAAAAGCTCGCGGATGGCGTCCACCCTGCCGAGATCAGCAAAAGTTTTCTGCATATGCCTAAAATTTCAAAATTTATACTATCTTTGCAGTGCCTAACGGGACCTTAGCTCAGCTGGTTTAGAGCGCTTGCTTGACAGGCAAGAGGTCAGCAGT
>R03__coassemble_180_pt1 | contig 39647 bp, 28 predicted proteins | sample R03__metabat2_high_PE_033 | metagenome-assembled genome bin R03 | reverse complement strand
GGAACAGACACACGCCCTTGGAAGACGTAAAGCAGCTGTAGCTCGCGTTTATCTCACAGCCGGTGCCGGTTGTGTCACGATCAACGACCGCGCTCTCGAGAACTACTTCGCTCTCGAGTCCCTCCGTTACATCGTGAACCAGCCGTTCGAGGTCACAGGGACCGAAGGCCAGTTTGACGTTAAGGTCACCATCGACGGTGGTGGCGTTAAGGGTCAGGCTGAGGCCATCCGTCTCGGTATCGCCCGCGCCCTCTGCGAGCTTGACAAGGAAGCATATCGTCCCGCGCTGAAGGCGGCAGGATTCCTCACCCGCGACGCCCGCGAGGTTGAGCGCAAGAAACCCGGCCAGCCTGGTGCACGCAGACGCTTCCAGTTCAGCAAACGTTAGTACTACTACTCAACGCTGTTTTATTATTGCACAGCAGGGGTTCCAAATCCTATTATTATATATAGAATTGCCCCGCTGCGGAAAAGGCCGGAGACCGGCAAGGCCGCTACTCCGCCTTGAAGAAAAGAGGCCCCTTGAGGGGCAGGAAAACAAAACAAAAACAAAAGACAACAACAATGTCACGCACAAATTTCCAAGAATTGCTTGATGCAGGCGTACACTTCGGACATCTTGCCCGCAAGTGGAACCCCAAGATGGCTCCGTACATCTTCGACCAGAAGAACGGAATCCACATCATCGACCTGCACAAGACCATCGTCAAGATAGACGACGCGGCCGAGGAGATGAAAACTCTCGCCAAGAGCGGGCGCAAGATTCTCTTCGTCGCCACCAAAAAGCAGGCTAAGGAAGTCGTTGCACAGAAGGCCACCGAAGTCGGTATGCCCTCTATCACCGAGCGCTGGGCCGGCGGTATGCTGACCAACTTCCCCACCATCCGCAAAGCCATCAAGAAGATGAGCACTATCGACAAGATGAAAGAGGATGGCACCTTCGAGAAGCTCGCAAAGCGTGAGCGTCTCCAGATTGACCGTCAGAGAGCAAAGCTCGAGAAGAACCTCGGCAGCATCCGCGACATGAGCCGCCTCCCTTCAGCGCTGTTCGTCATCGACGTGCAGAAGGAAGCCAACGCCGTCAAGGAGGCCAACCGTCTTGGTATTCCGGTATTCGCAATGGTTGATACTTGTTGCGATCCCACTCCTATTGATTATGTAATACCCGCCAACGACGATGCCACGAAGTCCATCGAGACCGTTCTCAACATCCTCTGCACCGCTATCCAGGAAGGCCTTGAGGAGCGCAAGCTCGAGAAGGACAAGGAAGCTCCCGCAGAGGAGGCAGAGGCCAAGCCCGCAGCCGCAGGCAAGAAGCTCCGCGCCCGCAAGGGAAGCAAGGGAGCCGAGGCTGACGCAGAGGCAGAAGCTCCGAAGGCAGAATAAGTTCCATTTCTTAAAAAGAGATACGAATATGGCTATTACAGCAGCAGACGTAATGAAGTTGCGCAAGATGACTTCAGCCGGTATGATGGACTGCAAGAAGGCCCTTGAGGAAGCCGCAGGCGACTTCGAGAAGGCTATCGGCATCATCCGTGAGAAGGGCAAACTGGTCGCCGCCAAGAGGGCCGACCGCGAGACCTCCGAGGGAGCTGTCAAGGTGCGCATCGCAGACGGAAAGGCTATCCTCTTCTGCCTCGGATGCGAGACCGACTTTGTCTCCCGCAACGCTGATTTCCAGGGACTTGCAGACGCTATCGCCGATGTGGCGATTGCCGCTTGCCCCGCCGACCTCGAGGGTCTCAAGGCCTGCAAGATGGCAGACGGTTACACCGTTGCCGAGGCGGTCGAGGCTCAGACCGGCAAGACCGGTGAGAAGCACGTGCTTGCATACTATGCTCTCGTCGAGGCTCCCTTCATCGCGCAGTATGTCCACACCCTCACCGGGAAGCTCGGCGCCATCGTGGGCTTCAACAAGGAAGTTCCCGCCGAAATCGCCAAGGGTGTCGCAATGCAGGTCGCATCCATGAACCCCGTCGCCATCTCCGCCGAGGATTGCCCCAAGGCGGTTGTGGAGCAGGAGCTCAAGGTCGCCATCGAGAAGACCAAGGAAGAGCTTGTGCAGAAGGCCGTTGACGCCGCTCTCAAGAAGGTCGGCATCAACCCCGCCCACGTGGACAGCGAGGCTCACATCGAGTCCAACACCGCGAAGGGCTGGCTCACAGCCGAGCAGGCAGCGCAGGCCCGCGAGATTATCGCCAAGGTCGGCGCCGAGAAGGCCGCAAGCCTCCCCGAGCAGATGATTCAGAACATCGCAAACGGTCGTCTCGCCAAGTTCTTCAAGGAGCAGACCCTTGAGGAGCAGGAGTATCAGATGAGCGACGAGAAGATTTCTGTGAAAGCCGCTCTCGCAGCCGCCGACAAGGAAGGCAAGATTGTCTCCTTCAAGCGTTTCTCCTTGAGCGACTAATCCAGCTTCAGGACAGCCATGAAGGCGCTCTGAGGGACCTGGACGGTGCCTATCTGACGCATCCGCTTCTTGCCCTCTTTCTGCTTTTCGAGCAGTTTGCGCTTACGAGTCACGTCACCGCCATAGCACTTGGCGGTGACGTCTTTTCGTACCTGCTTGATGGTCTCGCGGGCGATAATCTTTGCGCCTATGGCGGCCTGGATGGGGATGTCGAACTGCTGGCGCGGGATCAGCTCCTTGAGCTTCTCGCACATCTTGCGCCCGAAGCCGTAGGCGTTGGCGTCGTGGATGAGGGTGCTCAGGGCGTCGGCGGGCTCGCCGTTGAGGAGGATGTCCAGCTTGACGAGTTTGGAGGGCTTGTAGCCGGTGATGTGATAGTCGAAGGAAGCATATCCTTTGGAGATTGTCTTTAGCTTGTCATAGAAGTCGAACACTATCTCGCTCAGGGGCATGTCGTAGTTGAGCTCCACGCGGTCGGCCGTGATGTAGTGCTGGCTCACGAGCGTGCCGCGGCGGTCCAGACAGAGCTTCATGATGGGTCCGAAGAATTCGCTCTTGCTGATTATCTGCGCGCGGATGAACGGCTCCTCGATGTGGTCGATCAGCGTGGGTGCGGGCAGCCCGGAGGGGTTGTGCACGTCCAGCACTTCGCCCTGCATAGTATATACTTTGTAGGAAACGTTGGGCACAGTGGTGATGACATCCATGTCGAACTCGCGGAACAGCCTCTCCTGCACTATCTCCAGATGCAGCAGGCCGAGAAATCCGCACCTGAATCCGCTTCCGAGCGCGAGCGAGCTCTCGGGCTCATAGACGAAGGAGGCATCGTTGAGCTGGAACTTCTCCAGAGTGGCGCGCAGCTCCTCGAACTTGTCCGCCTGTACCGGATACATTCCCGCGAAGACCATCGGCTTCACCTCTTCGAATCCGGCGATGGCCTTGCTGCAGGGGGCGGCGACGTGTGTGATGGTGTCACCCACTTTCACTTCCACGGCGCTCTTGATGCCGGTGATGATGTATCCGACATCGCCGCAGCCGACACTCTGCGTGGGCACGAGCTTCATCTTGAGCACCCCCACCTCCTCCACGTCGTACTCTTTGCCGGTGGCGAAGAATTTCACCTTGTCGCCCTTGGAGATGCTTCCGTTGGCGATTTTGAAGTATGCTATCACCCCGCGGAAGGGGTTGAACACGGAGTCGAAAATGAGGGCCTGCAGCGCTCCGTCCGGATTGCCTTCGGGGGCGGGGATGCGCTCCACAATGGCATCCAGGATGGGCGCGACGCCTTCTCCTGTGCGGGCGGAAATTCTGAACACTTCCTCCGGAGCGCAGCCCAGCAGGTCGCAAATCTCGTCCGTGACCACGTCCACCTGCGCCGAGTCCATGTCTATCTTGTTGAGGATGGGGATAATCTCAAGACCGTGGTCTATGGCCATATAGAGGTTGGATATGGTCTGGGCCTGCACTCCTTGAGTGGCGTCCACGACCAGCAGCGCCCCTTCGCAGGAGGCTATGCTGCGTGACACTTCATAGCTGAAGTCCACGTGGCCCGGGGTGTCGATGAGGTTGAGCTTGTACTGCTCCCCCTTGAAAGTGTGCACCATCTGGATGGCGTGGCTCTTGATTGTGATGCCCTTTTCCTTTTCGAGATCCATATCGTCGAGCACCTGGTTTTCCATTTCGCGCTGGCCCAGCGTGCTGGTGAGCTCAAGCAGTCGGTCCGCCAGCGTACTCTTGCCGTGGTCGATGTGGGCTATGATGCAGAAGTTGCGTATGTTCTTCATATATGTGCAAAGATAAGTTAAATTTTGTACGATTTGCAGATTTTGATTAACTTCGTGAGTTCGAAACAAACAAACTCTACATACCTATGTCCAATCCTATCAGCGTTCTCAATCGCGCAGCGGACAATATCCGCATCCTCGCTGCAGCAGCAGTTGAAAAAGCCAAGTCCGGACATCCCGGCGGCGCAATGGGTGGAGCCGACTTCATCAGCGTCCTCTATTCCGAGTATCTCACCTATGACCCCAAGAACCCGTTCTGGCCCTGCCGCGACCGTTTCTTCCTCGATCCCGGCCACATGGCTCCGATGCTCTATTCGCAGCTCTGCCTCATAGGCAAGTATACTCTGGACGACCTCGCCAACCTGCGCCAGTGGGAATCCCCCACCACCGGCCATCCCGAGTTTGACGTGACCCGCGGTATCGAGAACACCTCCGGTCCTCTCGGGCAGGGACACACCTACGCCGTGGGAGCCGCCATCGCCGCCAAGTTCCTCGCCGAGCACACCGGCAACCCCTCTTTCGCCAAGGAGACCATCTACGCCTACATCTCGGACGGCGGCGTGGAGGAGGAGATTTCCCAGGGTAGTGCGCGCATTGCCTCCAATCTGGGCCTGGACAATCTCATTATGTTCTATGACTCCAACGACATCCAGCTCAGCACGGAGACCAAGGCCGTGATGAACGAAGACACGGCCGCCAAGTACCGCGCCTTCGGCTGGGAAGTGTTCGAGATAGACGGCAACGACGCCGTGCAGATTCGCGCCGCCCTCGATGCCGCGAAGAAAGTGACCGGCAAGCCCTCCATCATCATCGGCAAGTGCATTATGGGCAAAGGCGCCGTGAAGCCCGACGGGACTTCCATGGAGCGTAGCTGCAAGACCCACGGAGCCCCTCTGGGCGAGGGATTCGCCAGCACCGTCAAGAACCTTGGCGGCGACCCCGAGAAGCCCTTCGCAATCTTCGACGACGTGAAGGAGCTCTTTGCAAACCGCGCCGCGCAGCTCGACGGCATCTGCGCCGCCCGCTATGCCGAGGAGAAAGCCTGGGCCGATGCCAATCCCGCCCTCGCTTCTCAGGTGGCCGACTGGTTTGCCTGCAAGGCTCCCGTCATAGATTGGAGCAAGGTCTGCCAGAAGGACGGAGATTCCACCCGCAGCGCTTCCGCCGCCTGCCTCAGCGCTCTTGCCGAGCAGGTGCCCAATATGATATGTGCTTCCGCCGACCTGTCCAATTCCGACAAGACCGACGGCTTCCTCAAGAAGACCCGCGCCCTGACCAAGGGAGATTTCGGCGGAGCCTTCTTCCAGGCCGGCGTGGCCGAGCTCACGATGGCCTGCTGCTGCATCGGTATGGCCCTTCACGGAGGAGTCATCCCCGCCTGCGGCACCTTCTTCGTGTTCTCGGACTATATGAAGCCCGCTGTGCGTATGGCTGCCCTGATGCAACTTCCCGTGAAGTTCATCTGGAGCCACGACGCCTTCCGCGTGGGCGAGGACGGCCCCACCCACGAGCCTGTGGAGCAGGAGGCGCAGATTCGCCTGATGGAGAAGCTCAAGAACCACAGCGGCAAGCCCTCGATGCTCGTCCTGCGTCCCGCCGATGCCAAGGAGACCACTCAGGCCTGGGCGCTCGCGATGCAGAACGTGTCCACTCCTTCGGCCGTGCTGCTCTCGCGCCAGAACATAGCCAATCTGCCCGAGGGGAACGACTATTCCCTGGTGGGCCGCGGCGGATATGTGGTCGCCGCCTCTGACGAGAATCCCGACGTCATCCTCGTTGCCACCGGTTCCGAGGTGTCCACGCTCGTTGCCGGAGCCGCTCTCCTGCGCGCAGACGGCAAGAAGGTGCGTATCGTGTCCGTGCCTTCAGAGGGTCTGTTCAGGGCACAGAGCAAGGAATACCAGCAGAGCGTCCTTCCCGCGGGCGTGAAGAAGTTCGGCCTCACCGCCGGCCTCCCCGTCAACCTTCTCGGTCTCGTGCCCGAGGCGGAAGGCACAATCTGGGGACTGGAGAGCTTCGGATACTCCGCTCCCTACAAGGTGCTTGACGAGAAGCTCGGATTCACCGCACAGAATGTGTACGAGCAGGTGAGCAAACTCCTGAAATAAACTTAAGGTACAGGATCATATCCGCTGCCGCCCCACGGGTTGCAGCGGATTATTCTTTTGAGGCTGAGAGCGAAGCCTTTCAGCGGGCCGTATTTGCGGAAAGCCTCCAGAGCGTATTGCGAGCAGGTGGGGGTGAAGCGGCAGCAAGGCGGCTTGAGAGGGGAGATGCACAGCTGATAGAATTTTATCAGCAGGATGAAAGGCACGCTGAGGGCCTTTCGCAGCACGCGGAAGAAGCCTTTCATCGCGCGCCGAGTTTCTCGAGGACGCAGACAAGCTCCGAGCACAGCTCCTCGAAAGGGATGATATCCGGAGAGGACCAGACGAACATAATGTCCTTCGGATGATCCTGCAGGAGGGTTTTGTGGGTGCGGTAGGCTTCGCGCAGACGGCGCTTGAGAAGGTTGCGCTTCACGGCACGCTTGAAGAATTTCTTGGGCACGCTCACCATTATGCGGCTGTGGCCCGGATCCGGGGGAGCGGCGGCCCAGCAGTATTTCAGATGCGCGGTGCTACCCCAGCGGCCACGCTCCACGAGTGCGGCCACAGTGGTTTTCCCGCACAGCCTTTCCTCTTTGCAGAGGCCGCTGACAGTGGGGGAGGCCATATCACTTGAGTGATGCCAGATACAATTCTATGGTCTTGGCGGCGGAAGGGGCTTCCGGAGTGGGCCCCTGGGCGGCCACTTCGATACCTTCTTCGGAGAGCGCGCGCGCTATGCTTTTGCCGTAGGCGATGAATTTCGTGCCGTCCGGGCTGTACCCGGGGAAATTCTCGAGCAGGCTCTTCACGTCGAAGGGATTGTAGAGGACAACCATGTCGTAGTCCTGCAGGGATATGTCGTGCAGGTCCTGAGGGACCGACTTCACAAACACGCCCACGCTGTATTCCAGCCCCTCCTTTTCGAAAAGGGAGGTGATGGCATCCACTTTGGCCCCTTCGGAGGTGGTGATGAGGAATTTCTCGCCCTTGTGCTTGGCCCCGACAAGGGCGACCACGGATTCGGGGCGTCCGTCTCCGAAGAAAATCTTGCGCTTGCGATAGACAATGTGCTTCTGCAGATACATTGCAACAAGCTCCGTGGTGCAGAAATATTTCATCGTCTCGGGGACTTTGAAACGGAGCTCCTCTGCGAGCTTGAAATAGGCGTCGATGGCGTGGCGGGAAGAGAACACTATTGCGGTGTAGTCTTGAAAATTGATCCTCTGGGCGCGGAATTCACGGGAAGACAGGGGCTCGATAAGGAAAAACGGACGGAAATCCAATTTGGCGCCGTATTTCTTCAGCGGTTCATAGGGGGTCAGGTTTGATGGCGTCTGCTGCGAAATCAGTATTCTCATAATGCTCTTCTTGCTTACAGCACCACTGCGGCCGCGACGAGCAGCGAAGTGGGCAGAATTTCAAGGGCGCAAAGATACAAAATAGTTGACAAAGCAGAACAATTTAACGCCAAAATTTGACCTGTACGCAGAAACGATATCAGGTAAACGGCTCCGCTTATGCACAGCAGCGTCAGCTTGCAGGGCATCCCTTCAATCTTGCAGAAGTTCAGCACGAAAGCGGCTGCAAGCAGCAGGATGGAGAGCAGAATGAGGTAGTTGAGAGGGCCGAAGCGGACGGCCTGGGCTTCGTCAGAGCGTAGAGCCCGGCTTCCTGCCGTCCTCTGGCAGAGCGCGAACGCCGCAAGACGCAAAATCCAGTAGATAATCATTGTGCCGAGGACGGCAAGGCTGCCCCACTGCGCGTCCACCCTCTCGTAGGAGATGATGCCGAATCGGTCGTACACAAGGCAGAGCGGGATGAGGAATATTACCGAGAGCAGGTTCCTGGAGCGGGCGATGCGCAGATTGTGCTCCACCTCGAGCGATCCCCGTTTGCGGCTCAGACAATCGAGCAGCGATGGGATGTAGTGCAGGAAGTCGGGCAGCTTGAGCAGCAGCGCGAAGATTGCCGTCACCGCAAGAATCCTGTTCTGCAGGATTGAACTCCAGTCCGAAGGTGCCATCTCTGTGCGTGTGTGTCAGTTTCCTCTTTTGGCGTTGTATCCCATGCTCTGGAGCAGGGTGACCACTTTGTCCCTCAGGTCGCCCTGAATGGTAATCTGCCCGTCCTTGGCCGTGCCGCCCACTCCGCAGCGCGTCTTGAGGATCTTCGCGAGGGAGGCGAGGTCTTCTTCACGGCCGCAGAATCCGTCCACCAGCGTGACCTGCTTGCCGGCCCTCTGGCGGCGGTCTATGCGCACGATGAGCTTCTGCTTCCCCGCCTCGAGAGTCTTCCCAGGGTCGGCCGTGCCTTCTGATTCATAATGGAAGCCGGGGTCGGTGGAATAGACCACGCCGAGGCGTTTTTTCCAGTCATTGTCTGCCATTGCGGTACTGATTTTGCGCAAATATAAGGATTATTATTGTATCTTTGCGAGTTATGACTCATAAGACTTTCAACCTCTGCCACCGCATCAGCGCGTTTTTCGCGCTTCTTGTCTCGGCAGTCACGTACCTGCTCACGATAGAGCCTTCCGCATCTTTCTGGGACTGCGGCGAATTCATAGCATCGTCCTACAAGCTGGAGGTGGGCCATCCTCCCGGAAACCCCATGTTCCAGCTCATTGCGCGCTTCTTCACCATGTTCGGAGACGGAGCGCACGCGGCGTTGCTGGTGAACGCGATGAGCGCCTTGTGCTCGGCTCTCACAATATTCTTCCTGTATCTGACCATAGTCTGGTTCGCCAAGAGGCTCATTAAGCCTGCAGAGAACGGCGAATACTCTGTCTCACAGACGATTGCCGTCATCGGGTCCGGTCTTGTGGGCTCTCTCGTGTACTGCTTCTCGGACACCTTCTGGTTCTCCGCCGTGGAGGGCGAGGTATATGCGATGAGCTCGCTGGTCACCGCCATAGTGTTCTGGGCGATGACGATGTGGTACGACCGCGCGCAGGAGCCTCGGGCCAATCGCTGGATTGTGCTGATAGCCTTCGTGATGGGTCTTTCCATCGGCATCCACCTGCTCAATCTTCTGGCTATCCCCGCGATAGTCTTCATGTACTACTACCGCATCAGGCCGGAAGGGGAGATCGGGGCGAAGGAGTTCCTGAAGATTTTCCTCGTGGGGGTGGCGATTCTCGCGCTCATCCTTTTCGCGATAGTCCCCCTGCTTCCCAAGATGGCGGCCTACACGGACCTCTTCTTCGTGAACGTGCTCGGCCTGCCGTACAACGCCGGAGCCGCTTTCTTCCTCATCGCCGTGCTTTCGCTGTGCTTCTGGGGGCTTTTTGCCACCTTGCGGAAGGGCAAGGTGTTCTGGAACACGGCCCTTCTGTGCCTGACGACCATAGTGATAGGCTTCAGCGTCTTCAGTCTGGACGTCATACGCTCCTGCGCAAAGACCCCGACCAACGAATACCAGCCCGACAACGCCTTCACCCTCGTGCGTTATCTGGCCCGCGAGCAGTACGGCAAGAATCCTCTGCTGTACGGGCAGTATTATGACGCCCCCTACGACATCAAGACCACGAGCTACTGGGCTCCTCTGGGCGGGCGCTACAAGAAAGTCGAGGGCCCCATCGACGCCGACTACCGCTCCGAGGGCAAGATGCTCTTCCCGCGCATGTGGAGCAGCAGCCCCGACGGCCGCAACGAGGAGTTCTATGAGTCCTACACCCTCGGCAAGGGGACCAAGGTGGCCGGAGCCACGCACCGCAAACCCACGATGGGCGCCAACCTGTACTATTTCTTCGACTATCAGCTCAACTGGATGTACTGGCGCTACTTCATGTGGAACTTCGTCGGCCGCCAAAACGAAATCCACAGCCCCTCGCCCGGCAACCTCTTCCACGGCAACTGGGAGAGCGGCATCAAGTTTCTCGACGAGTTGCGCCTCGGAGACCAGAGCGACGCCCCCGGATGCCTAAAGCACAACAAGGGCAAGAACCACTACTACTTCCTCCCTCTGCTGCTGGGTCTGCTGGGCCTCTTCTTCCAGTTCGACCGCGACAAGAGAGGCTGCTGGCTCACCTTCCTCATGTTTTTCATGACAGGCATAGCCATAGTGATATACCTCAATCAGCCGCCCTATCAGGTCAGGGAGAGGGATTATGCCTACGCAGGATCCTTCTACTTCTTCAGCGTCTGGGCCGGCCTTGCCGTGGCCGCGCTCTCGAGCTTTGCCGAAAGGCTCAAGAGCGGCTGCGCCGGGGTGAATGCCGCCATTGTGGCCCTTGCCCTCTGCGTGCCCGCCGAGATGGCCGCGCAGAACTGGGACGACCACGACCGTTCCGGCAGGCGCACCGCTGTGGAGCTGGCCTACAATTACCTCAATTCGGTGGGGCCGGACGGCATCCTCGTGACCCACGGCGACAACGACACCTTCCCCCTGTGGTATGCGCAGGAGGTGGAGGGCATACGCACGGACGTGCGCATAGTCAACACTTCGCTTCTGGGCACCGACTGGCACATAGACCAGATGAAGTGGGCCTGCAACGAGTCCGCCCCCCTGCCTTTGAGCGTGCAGGCAGAGCAGTATCTGTACGGCACCAACGAATACATACCCATCTACGACTACCGCGAGGCCGAGATGAGCATTTCCGACGTGATGGCCCTCTTCCGCCACCCTCAGGTGAAGGTGTCGATGAGCAGCGGGCGCAAGGTGGACTACATAGCCTCCCGCCGCATAGTCGTGCCCGTGAACAAGGAGAATTGCGTGCGCAGCGGCATCGTGTCCGAGAAGGACGCCGCGCAGATTCCCGACAGCATCGTGCTGCGCATCTCCGACGACAAGGACTACATCTCCAAGCCCGAGCTCTTCCTGCTCGACTTCCTGAGCAACTACCAGTGGGACCGTCCCCTGCATTTCCTCAGTATGGGAGGCGACCTCAACATAGGAGAGAAGGAGTATTTCGAGTATGTGGGCTATTCCTACAAGCTGGTGCCCTTCAAGAGCAAGACGTCCAGTTCCAAAATCGGATATTGTGACTCCGAAGCCCTCTACAAGAGAATGACGGAGGTGTACAGCTTCGATGCTCTGGGGGCCGACAACTATTTCATCGACCACCAGAATCTCTACACCAATCTGGGCGTGATGAGCGTCCGCAACCTCTTCCTCAATGCCGCCAAGGTCTTTATGCGCGAGGGCCAGACCGAGCGGGCCGTCCGGATGCTCGACAGGGGGCTCGATGTGATGAAGAACTATCCTCTGGAGACGATGAGCATAGGATTCCCCGCCAACGACTACGTGATAATCTCCTTTGTCGATGCATACTACAAGCTGGGAGAGAAGGACAAGGCGCGCGAGCTGGGAAGCGACCTGGGCTACGGCCTGCTGGAGACGGTGAAGTTCTATCTGGAGTACTATGACGTGAGCCGGGACGACTTCGAGCTTGCGGGCAACTATGTCTATTATCTGTCGGACACCTTCAAGGACAACGGAGACGTCGTCCTGTCGGAAGCTCTTGAAAAGAGCCTTTCTGACCTTCTGAAGGAAGCGACGGGCCGTTAGAGCTCCAGACGCACCACTATTGAGAGCGGGAGGGCTTTGCCGAAACTGTCTTGCAGGGCGAGCTCCCCGCTTTCCATTTTGCTGTCTTTCCCGAGGTGGAAGGCCTCGCGCACGATGGTCTCCCCAAGGGCGGCGCTGAAGCCGTTGGAGTAGAGGTTGAGCACCACCCAGCCGTGCGGGGCGAGGATGGAAGACAGCGTGCGGAGCATTTCGAACAAACATTCGTCCAACTTCCACTTCTGCCCGTCGGGGCCGTGGCCGTAGGCGGGGGGATCGAGGATGATGCCGTCATAGACATTGCCCCGCTTCTGCTCCCTGTGGGCGAAGCGCAGCGCATCCTCCACTACCCAGTGTATGCCGTCCAGACCGCTGTGCTCCATATTTCCGCGCGCCCAGGACACGACCTGCCGCACCGAGTCCAGATGGGTCACGTCCGCTCCCGCCGCCTTCGCCGCGAGCGACGCCGCTCCCGTATATGCGAACAGATTCAGCACTTTCGCCCTCGCGGCGGGGCAGTCCTCCGTTTCGGGGAGCCTTTCCCTAAAATTCTCGGGCTCCCCGAAACGGAGGTCTGCCCCTTCTTTCGCTCTGCCGGGGTGGCAGGTCCCCTGCAGGGCCCTGTAAATTTTTGGGAAAGGCTCCTGCAGGGGACCTGCTGCCCCGGCCGCTTTGCGGAAGATGAAGTCCCAGTTGGGGGCCTGCTCCGGGAAGAGGCCCACGTGCTTGAAGCTGGTGAGGCCCAGACGGAGGTTCATCTTCAAGCCGTCCGGATTGCTGTAGCCGATGTACCACTGGTCATCCATCTTCTTGTGGCGGTTCCAGACGCCGCTGTCTTCCTTGCCGGCCTTGCCGAAGCCGGCGCCGGGAGTGAAGCTGGTGTGGCAGAGCTGGCGCCACTGTCCTTCGCTCATCGAAGGGGTCCAGAGGGCCTTTGGTTCCGGGCGGGAGAGGACATAGGAGCCGAAGCGTTCGAGCTTGAGGCCGTTGCCGCTGTCCAGAAGAGCGTAATCTTTCCAGTTTTCTGAAGGGAATTCAACCATAACGGGCATAGCGTGATTTGCTGCAAAATTAACAAATTATTTATTAACTTTGCAGATTGGACAATTCAACAATACTCAATACACTATGCAGAACATTGCTACTTACGATTTCACTGGCAAAAAGGCCATAGTCCGCGTGGACTTCAACGTTCCCCTCAATGAGAATTTCGAGATTACCGACGACACCCGCATCCGTGCCGCGATGCCCACCCTCAAGAAGGTGCTCGCAGGAGGCGGTTCGCTCATCATAATGTCCCACCTTGGACGTCCCAAGAAGGTGGACCCCAAGTTCTCTCTTGAGCATATTGTCGCACACGTGAGCGAGTGCCTCGGAGTCCCCGTCCAGTTCGCTCCCGACTGCCAGAAGGCACACTCTCAGGCCGCCGCCCTCAAACCCGGCGAGGCCCTGCTTCTCGAGAACCTGCGCTACTACGCCGAGGAAGAGGGCAAGCCCCGCGGACTCGCCGAGGACGCCACCGACGAGGAGAAGAAGGCCGCAAAGGCCGCAGTGAAGGAGAGCCAGAAGGAGTTCGTGAAGACCCTCGCCTCCTACGCCGACTGCTACATCAACGACGCGTTCGGCACCGCCCACCGCGCCCACGGCTCCACCGCCCTTATTGCCAAATACTTCCCCGAGGACAAGATGTTCGGCTACCTGATGGAAGGCGAGATCAAGGCCATCGACAACGTTCTCAAGAACGCCCGGCGCCCCTTCACCGCCATCATCGGCGGATCCAAGGTGTCCAGCAAGCTCGCAGTGCTCGAGAACATGCTCGAGAAGGTAGACAACCTGATCATCGGCGGCGGAATGAGCTACACCTTTGTGAAGGCTCAGGGCGGCAAGATCGGCAACTCCCTGCACGAAGACGACCTTATACCTCAGGCTCTCGAGATTCTTGCAAAGGCAAAGGAGAAGGGCGTGAAGATTTATCTCCCCAAGGACACCGTCGTTGCCGACAAGTTTGCAAACGATGCCAACACCGCTACCGTTCCTTCAGCCGAGATTCCCGATGCTTGGGAAGGTATGGACGTGGGCGAGCTGTCCCTCGCCGAGTTCGAGAAGGTCATCCTCGGCTCCAAGACCCTGCTCTGGAACGGCCCCGTGGGCGTGTTCGAGATGCCCAGCTTTGCAAAGGGCACCCTCAAGATTGCAGAGCTCCTCGCCCAGGCTACGGAGGCCGGCGCATATTCTCTGGTCGGCGGCGGCGATTCTGTCGCTGCGGTCACCCAGATGGGCTTCGCCGGGAAGGTCAGCTATGTCTCCACCGGCGGCGGCGCAATGCTCGAGGCTCTCGAAGGCAAGCTTCTCCCCGGCATAGCCGCAATCCGGGAGTAATTCTCCTCTCCTATGCTTCAGGTTCTTTTTGTCCACTGGCACGTTGACCCTGTCCTTTTCAGGATAGGGAGTCTGGGCATACGCTGGTACTCTCTTCTTTTCGTGGGAGGCTTCATTCTGGGATGGTACATCTTCAAGAAGTTTCTCACCAGGGAGAAGGTCCCGGTGGCCCTGCTCGACCCTCTGCTCTACACCCTGCTCATCGCCACGATAGTGGGTGCGCGTCTGGGACACTGCCTCTTCTACCAGCCGGATTACTATCTGGGGTCCTGGAAGGGATTTCTGGAGATTTTCCAGCCCTGGAAAGGGGGCCTCGCAAGCCACGGAGGAGCCATAGCGCTGCTTCTGGCAATGTGGTGGTTCTCGGCCCGGTGGGGCAAAAAGAACGATTTCGACTTCCTCTGGATTATGGACCGTCTGTGCATCACGGTGGCCTTTGCGGGCTGCCTGATACGCTGCGGCAACCTGTTCAATTCGGAAATATACGGCGACGTCACCACTCTCCCCTGGGGATTCATCTTCGACCTCAGGGGTGAGACGGAGCCAAAGCATCCCACGCAGCTTTATGAGGCTCTTTCATATCTGATTCTGGGCCTTGTGATGATGTGGGTGTATGATCACAAACTGGACAAAGTCCATCGCGGCTTCTTCTTCGGACTCTTCCTCGTGGGGTGTTTCGGAATGCGCTTTGTCATCGAATTCATCAAGGAGCCGCAAGTGGGATTCGAGGAGACTATGGCGCTCAACATGGGCCAGTTGCTCTCCATCCCCTTCATTCTGGCCGGCGTGGCGCTGCTTGTGTGCTCGGCTGTGCGCAAGACCCCGGCCGCAGTGGTGCATACCCGCCAAAAATAAATATCCGTATATGAGAAAAGTACATTTCTGTTTCCTCACGTGCGCTCTTCTCGCGTGCGTGTGCGCAGGCGCGCAAGACACTTCCAAAGGCACCGTATATGTGGCCGCCAACGCTCATCTCGACACGCAGTGGAGATGGACAGTCCAGCAGGTGATTGAGGAATATCTTCCCAACACCCTTTACCAGAATTTCAAACTTTTCGAAGACTACCCCGACTATCGCTTCAGCTTCGAGGGGGCGGTCAAGTATGCCTGGTTCAAGGAATATTATCCCGAGGCCTTCCAGACCTTGAAAAAATATGTGGCCGACGGCCATTGGTATCCCGCGGGCGCGTCCTGGGATGCCAATGACACCAATGTTCCCAGCCCCGAGTCGGCATTCAGGAACATCCTGCTCGCCCAGGAGTTCTACAAGAAGGAGTTCGGCATCAAGTCCAACGACATAATGCTCCCGGACTGTTTCGGCTTCAGCTACACCCTGCCCACGGTGGCCGCCCATTGCGGCGTGCTGGGCTTCCACACCCAGAAGCTCGCCTGGCGGGAGACCCCTTTCTACGCTGACGGCGCCAAGTGGCCGTTCGAGTTCGGCGAGTGGGCCGGCATTGACGGCGCCACCCTCCTCGCCAGCCCCCACTGCAACTCCTACGGCTGGAACCCCGTGGAAGACTTCACTTCAGACCCTGTAATAATAGACAAGCTCAAGGCTTCCGCGATACCTGCCGTGATGAAATACTTCGGCACGAGGTCTTCGCGCTACGGCGGCGACCGCGGAGGTTCCCCGACCCCCGAGAGCGTGCGCTTCATCAATGAAAGCAAGGGCGGCGAATGCCCCAATTTCGACATACGCTTCGCCACCACCCAGGACATTTTCCAGGACTACAAGTCTCTCAAGGGCAGCGGCAGTCTCCCTGTCTTCAAAGGCGAGCTGCTGATGGACGTGCACGGCACCGGCTGCTATTCGGCCAACTACGGCGTGAAGCTGCTCAACTTCCAGTGCGAGCAGGACGGCTTTGCCGCAGAGGCCTTTGCGAGTGCCGCCGACTGGGCGGGAGCGGTCGCATATCCCGTTTTCAACATCAATGAAGCCTACAAGAGGTTCATTTGGCATCAGTTCCACGACGACCTCACAGGCACCAGTCTCACGGAGGCCTATCAGTTCACCTGGAACGACTTGCAGCTCTCCCGCAACCAATTCCACAGTGTGAGCGAAACTTCCGCTCGCGCTATCGCAAAGGGCCTGGACACAAGGGTCAAGGGCATCCCCGTTGCGGTGGCATATCCCGGCACCGTTGCGGGAGGCGGGATTGTCTCTCAGGAAGTGGACTTCCCGGAAGGCTGCAAGGGCGTGAAAGTGTACGGCCCGGACGGAAAGGAAGTCCCCGCCTGCGTGTTTGAGGCCGGGGGAGGCCGCGCCACGGTGGAATTTCTCTCGAGCGGAGCTCCCGTGAGCGTGGGAGTGTATGACGTCCGCCCCACCAAGGCGGCCTGCCGTCCCAATCCGTCTCTGAAGGCAAGCGGCAACACCATAGAGAACAGGATTTACAAAGTCACCGTCAACTCCGACGGCGACATCTGCTCGATAATCGACAAGCGCTGCGGCCGCGAGCTGGTGTCCGGCGCTCAGGCAATCGGACTTGTGGCCCTGGAAGGGAACACGTCCGACCGTTATCCCGCGTGGGAGATATTCAAGAGCGTCATAGACAAGCCTGAGGTGAGACTGACGGACAGCGTCAGCGTGCAGACAGAGTTCGTGGGGTCGATGGCCGTGTCCCTGAATGTGGACAAGAGATATCGCGGCAGCCACATCATTCAGAAGATTTACCTCACCTCATCCCTGAACGAAGACTGCATCCACGTGGTGAACAACATAAACTGGCGCACCCGCAACACGCTTCTCAAGACCGTCTTCCCTCTGGCTTTCGGCAACCCCGAGGCCACGTATGACCTCGGTCTCGGCCACGTGCGCCGCGGCGTCAACACCGAAGCGGCCTACGAGGTGCCCGCGCAGAAGTGGGCCGACCTCACCGCCGCCGACGGCAGCTACGGCGTGTCCATCCTCCCCCAGGCCCGCAATGGCTGGGACAAGCCCGCGGACAATGTCCTGCGCCTGACCATGCTCCACACTCCCAGCGCCGACAGCAAGTCCTTCTCCAACCAGAAGACTCTCGACTTCGCCCACCACACGATCTGCTACACCATAATGGGCCATCCCGGCGCCCTTGACGCTCCCGCCGTGTCCGCAAAGGCCGACGCGCTCAACGCAAGCTCCCTCTCATTCGTGGACGACAAGCACGCGGGAGCCCTCAGGCAGTTCTCGATGCTCTCCAGCAGCAATCCCGCCATACGCGTGGAGTGCTTCAAGCAGGCCGAGGACGGCGACGGTTTCATTCTCAGGGTCTATGAACTCTCCGGCAAAGGCGCGAGCGGGGTCATAAACTTCGCCGGCGCAATCCGGAGCGCCGAGCGGACCAACGGCATCGAGGAGTACGAATCCGCGGCTTCCTTCTGCGGCAGCGCCCTGAATGTCGAACTCTCTCCCTTCTCTCCCGCGACTTTCCGCGTGAGGCTCGCTCCTCCCGCAAAGAGCGCGCAGAAGCCCGGATACTGTCCCGTGGCCCTTCCCTTCAACAAGAGAGCCATCAGCAGCAACGCTTTCTCCGCATTCGGTCATATGGATGGGGACTGGCATTCTTATGCCGCGGAGCAGCTCCCCGGTCATCTTGACGTGTGCGGAGTGCCCTTCGAGCTCGGCGAGGCCGACTACGAGGACGCCGTGGCCTGCGAGGCACAGAGCATAGCTCTTCCCGAGGGCGCAAAGGGCGTGTGGCTGCTTGTGGCCTCCAGCGACGGGGATCGCAAGGCTGTCTTCAACGCCGGCGGCGAGGTTGAGGTGGATGTGCCGTACTACAGCGGCTTCTTCGCCTCCGGAGAGTGGGCGCCCTTCGAGCGTTTCTGCAAGAAGGGGACACTCGCCTATGTGGGCGGTCACCGCCACGACAGCGCAAAGCGCGACGAATACTATGTCCACACCTATATGTTCTCGGTCTATGTGCCCGTGAAGGGCGGCGCGGGCGCGCTGACCCTGCCCGATGACAAGGAGGTGACTGTGTTTGCCGCTACGGCGCTCCTTGGGGAATGATTTTTGCAGCAGGCACGAGTCTTGTCATATAAGTAAAGTTGGTTTGTAAATGATGAAAAAAGTAGTGATTGTTGCGGCGGCGCTGTTTGCCTTCGCCTCTTTCTTCGCGGGGGCCGCCGAAATCTCGCTGGAGCAGGCGCTGCAGATAGCGCTGAGCGAGAACACTTCCGTCAAGGTGGCGGATATGGAAATCGAGAAGACGGGCTATGCCCGCAAAGGCACCTATTCCTCGCTTTATCCGCAGATAAACGGTACCGGTTCTTATCAGAGGACCATCAAGAAACAGGTGATGTATATGGACGTGCAGGGTATGGAAGACGGACTGGAAGTGGGCCGATTCAACACCTGGAGCGCAGGCGTGAGCGCCAGTATGCCTCTGGTGAATGTCCAGCTCTGGCAGAGCCTGAAGATTTCCGATCAGGACGTGGAACTCGCCGTGGAGAAGGCTCGCGGCTCGCGTCTGGAGGTGGTCACGCAGGTCAAGAAAGCCTATTTTGCCGTGCTGCTTGCCAAGCAGGTGTTCAAAGTGTACCGCGAAGTGTATGAGAACGCCGTCGTGAATCTGGAGCAGACACAGCGCAAATACAACGCCCAGAGAGCTTCCGAGCTCGACCTTGCGAGGGCCAAGACCAATGTCGCCAATGCCATCCCGGAAGTCTTCAACTCCGAGAATGCCGCGGTACTCGGTCTCTGGCAGCTCAAGGCCGTGATGGGAGTGGACTTGAGCTCCGACATCGACGTGGCCGGGTCTCTCGAAGACTATTCCGCTATGCTGGCCGCCGAATTGGATATGAACGAGGACTACAGTCTCGACTCCAATTCCACGATGCGCCAGCTCTCAATTCAGGCGGAGGAGCTCGCGAACACAATCAAGCTCCAGCAGGCGGCCAACATCCCCACTCTCGCCCTGTCATTCTCGTACAGTTTCAGCGCGATGGCCAACGACTACAACTTCAGCGAGTACAAGTGGAGCCCTTATTCCTATGCAGGACTGAGTCTGAGCATCCCCATATTCGCCGGTTTCAAGCGCTCCAACGCCATCAAGCAGGCAAGAGTGCAGGCCGGCGAGCTTGACGCCCAGAGGACAAACACGGAGCGCCAGCTCAGAATCTCCATACGCCAGAGTCTCGGCACCATGGATACGGCTGTGAAGACTTATGAATCCGCGCGGAGTGCTCTGGAGACTTCCCGGAAGGCCTACGACATCGCTGTCAGCTCCTACAATGTGGGACGCAGCACGCTGACCGACCTCAATGACGCGCAGCTCGCTCTCACCCAGACCCAGCTCAGCGTCACGCGTGCCGTATATTCCTATCTGGTGGCGAAGACCGAGCTCGAAGGCGTGCTCGGCACGGAGAAAATCGATTAATCAAAAAAGCAAGACGATATATGAACAACAAAAAGAGAATTTTCATTCCGCTTGCCGCGGCCTTGTGCGTCTGCGCCTGCGGAGGCTCTTCTGACCAGGCGTCCGCTCCCGCGGACGGACAGGTGGCGGAGCAGGTGGCGAAGGTGTCCGTGATGCCCGCGGCAAAGAGCATTGTCCCCGTGGAAAATGTGTATTCCACAACTGTGCAGGCCAATATAGTCAACAACATAGCGCCTCAGTCGGCGGGCCGCATTGTGAAGATAAACGTCGAGATCGGTGATTTCGTGTCCAAGGGGCAGGTGCTCGCCGAGATGGACGACGCGCAGCTCGTGCAGGCCGCCCTCAAGCTCAAGAATTCCGAAGACGAGCTCGCAAGGGTCTCCCGGCTGCTCTCCGAGGGCGGCATCTCCCAGTCCGACTATGACGCGCTGGAGCTTTCCTACAAGGTGGCCAAGCGCAGTTATGACAATCTCGAGGAGAACACGATTCTGCGCAGTCCCGTCTCCGGAGTGGTCACGGCCCGCAATTACGACTGCGGCGACCTCTACGCGATGACCCAGCCCCTGTTCACTGTGCAGCAGATAACCCCGGTGAAGATGCTTGTGGGCATCTCCGAGACCGAATACACCAAGGTCCGCAAAGGGGATGCCGTTTCCATCACGGCCGACGCCCTTCCCGGCAGGACTTTCCGCGGCAGGATCGTGCGCGTCTATCCCACGATGGACTCTGCCACCCACACATTCAACGCGGAGGTGCAGGTGAGCAACGAAGACAGGCTCCTGCGTCCCGGAATGTATGCCAGGGCCACGGTCAACTTCGGCACCAACAACAGCATCGTGCTGCCCGACCAGGCGGTCGTGAAGCTGCAGGGCGCCGGCATCCGCTCCGTGTTCGTGGTCTCGAAGGAGGGCGTGGCGGTCCAGAAGGTTGTGACCCCCGGCAGGCATTTCGGAGACAAGTTTGAGATTCTGGACGGCCTGCAGGAGGGCGAGCTTGTGGTGGTCAAGGGCCAGAGCACGCTCAAGGCAGGACAAAAAGTGGAGGTGGAGAAATGAGCATTTACCGTAAAGCGGTCAAGAATCCCGTCACCACGGCGCTTATCTTCATCGCCTTTATGGTGTTCGGCATATTCTCGCTCTCGAAGACCAGCATTGCGCAGTTTCCGGAGTTCGATGCCAACGTCATAATGGTGATGTCGTCATATCAAGGCGCCAATGCGGCCGATATAGAGACCAACCTCACCAAGCTTCTGGAGAACGCCCTCAACGGCGTGGAGAACCTCAAGAGGCTCAATTCCAAATCCAAGGAGAACATCTCCCTGCTCACCCTCGAGTTCGAATACGGCATAGATATGGAGGAGGCGACCAACAACGTGCGAGACAAGCTCGACATGGTCAATTCCGTGCTCCCGGACGGGGCCTCCAAGCCAGTCATCTTCAAGTTCAGCGCCGATGACATGCCCATAATGTTCCTCACCGCCACGGCCCGGGAATCCGTGGCCGGACTGGACAAGATACTTGACGACAAGCTCTCCACGCCTCTGGCAAGAGTCCAGGGAGTGGGTACGGTGTCCGTCACGGGCGCCCCCACCAGAGAGATCAAAGTCTATTGCGACCCGCTCAAGCTCCAGAGCTACAACCTGAGCGTGAGCTCCGTTGCAGGCGTGATAACTTATGAGAACCGCAACCTTCCTTCCGGTAACATCGACATCGGCTCGGAAACCTACACTCTGAGGGTGCAGAAGGAGTTCACGGACCCCTCCGAACTGCTGGACGTCGTGGTCGGATATTCCGGCGGCAAGACGGTGTATCTGAGGGACGTGGCCACCGTCGTCGACGGCGAGGAGGAGCGTGAGCAGGAGTCGTACACCGACGGCCGGAGAGCCGCGCGCATAGCCATCCAGAAGCAGACCGGCGCCAACACCGTCAACGTCATCCGCGAGATCAAGAAAAAACTCAAGACCATCGAGAAAACCCTCCCCTCCGACGTGGAGGTGACCTTTTTGATGGAAGGGTCCACCGAGATTATCAACACCATCAACTCCCTGCGCGACACCATCATAATCACCTTCCTGGTGGTGATGCTCGTGGTGTTCGTCTTCCTTGGCAGCTGGAAGTCCACGATGGTGATCATCCTCTCGATTCCTATCGCCCTGCTTGCTTCTCTGGTGTACCTTTTCGCCACCGGAAGCACGCTCAACATCATTTCAATGTCGGCTCTGACCATTGCCATAGGTATGGTGGTGGACGATGCCATTGTGGTGCTGGAGAACGTGACAACGCACCTTTCGAGGGGTGAAAAGCCCACGGAGGCGGCCGTGCACGGCACTTCGGAAGTGGGCATATCGGTCATCGCCTCCACCCTGACGATGCTCTGCGTGTTCCTGCCCCTGACAATGATCAAGGGTATGGCCGGCATAATGTTCAAGCAGCTGGGCTGGATTGTGAGCATCATTATGATTGTCTCCACCACCGCCGCCCTCACCCTCGTGCCTATGCTCTGTTCGCGCGCTCTCAAGTCGGACGAGAAGCACGGGAAGCTCTACAAGGCGTTCTTCATGCCCATCAACCGCTTCATCGACTGGATTTCGCGCGGATACGCCCACGTCATCCACTGGTGCACCAAGCGCCGCGCCGTCACCATAAGCGCCTTCGTCGTCGTTTTCGTTGCCTCGATGGTCCTGCTTCTGCCGGGCATCAAGACTGAATATTTCCCTCACGGCGATTCCGACCGCATCTCCGTCAACATCGAACTGCCTATGGGTACGGCGCAGGATGTCACGCGCGCCTTCGCATTCGACCTCTACAACGAGATCAGGCCCGCCGTGCCGGAGACCAGAAAGTTCAATTTCACCTTCGGGCAGGCCGACTCCGACAACACGTTCGCGAGCATGCAGAACAACGGCACGCACGTCATCTCGATGACCCTCAACATCGGCACCAGCAGCACGCGTGAGCGCACCTCCGCGGAGATTGCCGACGTGGTGCGCGCCATAGTGAACAAGCGTCCGGAGATCCACCGCGCCACCGTCACCGAAGGCGGCGGCGGAATGGGCGGCGCCACCACCGTGAAGGTGGAGGTGTACGGCTACAGCTTCGAGGAGACCGACCGCGTGGCGAAAACCCTGCAGCAGAAGATGCTCGGGGACAAGTCTTACACGCAGGTCACCCTGAGCCGCGACGAGTACACTCCCGAGTTCCAGATGGACTTTGACCGCACGAAGCTGGCCCAGAACGGCCTGAACTCCACCACCGCAGGATCCGCCTTCAGCGCTGCCATGAGCGGCACGCTGGCCTCATACTACCGCGAGGACGGTGAGGAGTACGACATCCGTGTGCGCTATGCGCCCGAGTTCCGCACGAGCATCGAGGATATGGAGAACATCACCGTGACCAACGCTATGGGCAAGCAGGTGAAGATGAAGGAGCTCGGCACTATAGTGGAGACTCTCGTGCCGCCCACCATCGAGCGCAAGGACCGTGAGAGGCTCATCACCGTGACGGGCATCGTCGCGCGCGGAGCCGCACTCTCGGAGGCCGTCGAAGCGTCCCGCAAGGCTATCGAGAGCACCCCGATTCCCTCCAGCATCAATGTGGAGATTGCCGGAGACTACGAGGACCAGCAGGATATGTTCGCCGATATGATAGTGCTCATCGTCCTGATGGTCATCCTCATCTATATGGTGATGGCCTCGCAGTTCGAGGACTTCCTCGCGCCGTTCGTGATTATGTTCAGCGTGCCGTTCGCCTTCGTGGGCGTGCTGCTGGGCCTCAGGATTACCGGCACGGCTCTCGGCGTGATGGCCATGGTGGGTATCATCATCCTTCTGGGTATCGTGGTCAAGAACGGTATCGTGCTCATAGACTACACGATACTGTGCCGCGAGAGGGGTATGAACGTGCGTGACGCATCCACAACGGCCGCCCGCAGCCGTCTGCGCCCTATCCTTATGACCACCCTTACCACGGTGCTGGGTATGGTCCCTATGGCCATAGGCACCGGCGAGGGGTCCGAGATGTGGCATTCGCTCGGCGTCACCGTGTGCTGGGGTCTGACGATATCCACTCTTATCACCCTTGTGCTCATCCCCACTCTCTATTGCGCATTCTGCGTGGGTCAGGACAAGCGCAAAACCAGGAAACAGCAAAAACTTGCGCAATGAAAGCGATATTCATAGCATACAATCAGGCGTACAACGAGGACATCGTGGGTGTGCTCGCAGCCAACAACCAGAGGGGTTTCACCCGCTGGGAGGACATTCAGGGCAAGGGCGGATTCAACGGCATCCCGCATATGGGCAGCCACGCCTGGCCCGAGCAGAACCACGCAATCCTCACTATGGTCAAGGACGAGAAAGTGTCCAAAATCCTCGCCGACCTCAAAGCCTGCGACGAGGCCGCCCCGGATCTGGGGCTGAGGGCTTTTGTGTGGAATATAGAAATGTTTTATTAATTTTGTGGAATGGAAACAGTTATAACCAACGCAAACATAGACGGAATCCTCAACTCCGGACTCCCCGTTGTCATAGACTTCTGGGCGACCTGGTGCGGTCCCTGCCGCGTTCTTGCCCCCACCGTGGAAGATATTGCTTCCGAGTATGACGGCCGCGTGGTGGTGGCCAAATGCAATGTGGACGACTGCGAGGATATCGCATCCCGCTTCGGCATACGCAATATTCCCACTCTCATCTACTTCAAGGACGGAGCCGTGGTGGACAGGACCGCCGGACTCCAGTCCAAGACGGACATCGAATCCAGAATCGACAAGCTTCTGTGAACAGGCAGGAAATAATTTCTTATCTGGGAGATGATTGGAATCAGGTTCGCAGCCTGATTGGCGAAGCCCTGCATTCGGACATCAGCCTTCTGAATTCCACCAACGAGTCCATTATCCTGCATTCCGGCAAGATGATGCGCCCGATGCTCGCCCTGCTGACGGCCCGCGCGTGCGGGGGAGCCAATCGCGACAGCTGCCTGTTTGCCGCCGCGACCGAGCTCCTGCACAACGCCACGCTTCTGCACGACGATGTGGCGGACGAGAGTGTCGAGCGGCGCGGCGTGCCCACGGTGAATGCCTTGCTGGGCGGCCCTGCGGCGGTGCTGGTGGGAGATTTCTGGCTTGCGCGTGCCGTGGAGATGGTGCTCGACTCCTCCCACAGGGAAGACAGCGTGGTCAAGCTCTTCTCCAAGACCCTCGTGGATCTCGCGGAAGGCGAAATGCTCCAGCTCCAGAAGGCTTCCGGGGCCGACACCACGGAAGAGGACTACTACAGGATAATATACTGCAAGACCGCGTCCCTGTTCGAGACGGCCTGCGTATCCGCCGCAATGTCGGTGGACGCCTGTCCCGAGTATGTGGAGGCCGCCCGCAAATATGCGGTTTCCACGGGTCTGGCCTTCCAGATCAGGGACGATATTCTGGATTACGCGGGCACCTCCGAGCTCGGAAAGCCTGTGGGCATTGACCTCAAGGAGCAGAAGATAACACTTCCGCTGCTCGGCGTGCTCAAGGGGTCCGCCCAGCAGGAGGAGATACGGCGGATGGTGCGCGAGATACACCTCTGTGCCGGCAATTGTGAGGCGGTGCGCTCGCTCGTGCTCAACGGCGGGGGAGTGGATTATGCCATTGCGGAGCTTGATGGGCACATCGAGGCCGCCGTGAGCGTTCTGGACGTGTTGCCGGATTCGCCGGCACGGACATATCTGGAGGCGCTCGCCCGCTTCAACGCATTCAGAAAAGTGTAATCATCCGCAGGGCCTATGACATTCTCGCAGATACAGGGTTATGAGGACATCAAGGGCGTTCTTGCCGGGATGGTGGATTCCGGCCGGGTTCCGCACGCCATAATGTTCCACGAGGACGACGGGGGCTGCGCTCTGCGCCTCTCGCTCGCCTTCCTCCAGTACCTTTTCTGCCGTAACGCCGCGGGGGGTGATTCCTGCGCGGTGTGCCCTTCCTGCAACAAGATCTCCAAGCTTATCCATCCGGACATACGCTTCGTTTTCCCCACCAATGCGCCCCTTGTCTCGTCTTCATATGCCGCGCAGTGGCGCTCGCTCGTGCTTTCCAACCCTTCGTTCTCCCGCACCGAGCTCGCGGAGGCTCTGGGCATAGAGGGGAAATCTTCTCTGATAGCCGTCGCGGAGGCGCGGGAGATTCTTTCCTTCCTGTCGCTGAACTCCCTTGAGGGGGGCTACCGCGCCGTGCTCGTCTATCTTCCCGAGAAGATGAATCAGGAGGCCGCCAACCGCCTTCTGAAGATAATCGAGGAGCCGCTCGCCGGGACCCAGTTCATCTTCATCACCCACGCTCCGGAAAAGGTCCTGTCCACTATCCTTTCCCGCTGCCAGCTTTTCCGCGTGAAGCCTTCGGCTCCGCCCCGGGCGGCTTCCGGGGAGTCGGCTGCCTTGTACGCCGACCTTTTCTCGCAGCTTATGGACGCCCTCATCGCGCGCGACCTACCGCTCTGCCTCGAGATAGCCGAATCCCTTGCCGCCCTGCCTTCCCGCGAGAGCGCCAAGGACTTCTGCTTCTACGCCTCCGAGGCTCTTCGCCGCATTTTCCTCACCCAGCAGGGTCTCTCCGCACTTTGCACAGACGCGACAGACTCGCGTGTGTGCAAATGCCGCAAGACATTCCCGAGGATGGCCTGCGGGGCGGTGGACAGGGCGCGGGGTCTGATTGAGCGCAACGTCAATCTTAAAATCCTTTTCACCGATATGGTGGACAAACTATATACATTCATATGAACAGCGAATCCATACAATATGACTGCTTCCGCGGCTGCGTGCTGAAGTATGACCAGCAGGACGGCCTGCAGACCACATACCGCGAGGGCTGCTGCAAGCTCGGCGACCGCAACTGGATGCACGGAATGGACGACGGGGCCAACCGTGACCTTTTCGAAGTGCGCTTCAAAAACACCCGCAAGGGCATCTACCGCAACGACTCCGGCCAGAACATCAAGACAGGGGATATGGTCATAGTGGAGTCCACCACCGGCCACGACCTTGGGATTGTGACCCTCGAGGGCGCTATCGTGCTGCGTCAGATAAAGAGCAAGGGCCTGGACCCGCAGACTTCCGAGTTCAAGAAAATCTACCGCAAGGCCAAGCAGCCCGACATCGACAAGTGGCGTGAAGCCGTTGCGCGCGAGCAGGACACGATGATTAAGGCCCGCCGCATAGCTGCGGAGATGGGCCTGGAGATGAAGATAGGGGACGTGGAGTTCCAGGGAGACGGGAGCAAGGCGATTTTCTATTATATCGCCGACGGGCGAGTGGATTTCCGCCAGCTCATCAAGGTCTTTGCCGAGGAGTTCCGTATCCGCGTGGAAATGAAGCAGATAGGTGCGCGTCAGGAAGCTGGGCTCATAGGCGGCCTCGGAATCTGCGGCCGCGAGTTGTGCTGCGCCAACTACATCTCCAACTTCCAGAGCATCTCCACTTCCGCGGCCCGCGTGCAGGATCTGTCGCTCAATCCCCAGAAGCTCGCCGGACAGTGCGGCAAGCTCAAGTGCTGCCTCAACTACGAGACCGCCGTGTATGCCGATGCCCAGTCCCGCATCCCCCGTCTGAGGGAACCGCTCGAGTTCGAAGACGGGCTTGCCTACCTGCGCAAGACCGACATCCTGCGCGAGATAATGTATTTCTCATACGACAAGTCTTCCGACGCCGACCTCTATCCGCTGGATGCCGCAGAGGTGCGCGAGATAATAAGGATGAACCGTGCCGGGCAGAAGCCCGAGTCGCTGCGCAGCGAGCCCGAACCTCAGGCTCCGGAGTTCGTGACCGCTGTGGGAGACGACAGCATAAGCCGCTTCGATGCCCCCAAGCGCAAGAAATCCCGCGGAGGGCACGGCCGCAAGAAGGGCGGCAAAGGCGCTCCGAAGGCGGAGAAGTAATCAGGGACGCACCCAGTGGATGCGCGCCCCGGACCGCTCCATCCCGCGGAACCAGGTCATCTGGCGCTTTGCGAACTGGTGGATTGCAATCCCCAGCAGCTCCCGCATTTTGTCATAGCTGAGCTCCCCCAGAAGGTGGAGCGTGACATATTTGTACTCAAGGCCGTAGGAGATGAGCGTCTGCGCCGCGACTCCCTTCTCCAGCAGCCCCCTCACTTCGTCCACCATACCCTCCTGCAGCCGGGCGTCCAGCCTGGCGTCAATGCGGGAATTGCGCGTGTCGCGGTCCACGAGGGTGCCGATGAAGAAGGTCTTGAGAGCGTCCGCGCCTTCGCGGTCCCGCGGCTGGCTGAGCGGAGTGCGTGAGGCAAAGTCATAGCCGAGAGTGACGGCGTTGATGTAGAGCCCCGTGCCGCCGCAGAGGATGGGGAAGCCGCCGCGCGAGCGTATGTCCACGCAGGCCTCGCGGAAGTCCCTGCAGAAGTCGTGCACGTTGTACTGCTGCCCGGCGTCCATAATGTCCGTGAGGTGGACGGGCACGTCCCCATATTCGGAGAGGTCCTTGCCCGTGCCTATGTCCATGCCGCGATAGACCTGCCGGGAGTCGGCCGAGATTATCTCGCACCGGCCCTTCGGCGCGCCCTCTATCGTGCGGAATTCCGCATCCAGCGCGCGTGCGAGGCCGACGGCATATCTTGTCTTGCCGGAAGCCGTGGGCCCGAGCACGACCACGAGGTCTATGTCCGTGGAAGCGGCCGCGCGTGCAATTTCTCGCACGTCCATCTCCTCGGGGTCCGGGAGAGCGGCGGGGATGTTGACAGCTTTTCCGGGCATACTGCTAGTCGCGTTCCATTTCGCGCCTGATGTCCTTCTCCTTGATGGCGGCGCGCTTGTCGTATTCTTTCTTGCCCCGCGCGAGGGCTATGTGCAGCTTGGCATAGCCGTTGTCGGAGATATATGCGCTCGCCACCACTATGGTCAGGCCCTTGGTCTTGACGGCCTGGGCGAGATGCCGCAGCTCCCTTCTTGTGAGCAGCAGCTTGCGGTCCCGCAGCGGCTCGTGGCTGCTCCAGGCCGATGCCCAGAAGTATGTGGCTATGTTCATCCCGCGCACATACAGCTCGCCGCCGCTGAAATAGCAGTAGGCATCCTGCAGAGAGGCTTTGCCGGCCCTGATGGACTTGATTTCCGTGCCCACCAGCACGATGCCCGCTTCGTAGGTCTCGAGAAACTCGTAGTCGAACGAGGCTCTCTTGTTGCGTATTTGGATTCTCTGTACCTTTTTGTCTTTCATTTTTGCAAATTTAAAGAAAATATTTATATCTTTGCAGTCGAAATGGGGTATTAGCTCAGTTGGTAGAGCGTTTGAATGGCATTCAAAAGGTCAGGAGTTCGATTCTCCTATGCTCCACAAACCGAATATGACACATCTCTTCACTTCGGAGTCGGTCTCCGAGGGCCATCCTGATAAGGTGGCCGACCAGATTTCAGACGCTATTCTTGACGAGTATCTCCGCTCGGACCCCGATTCCAAGGTGGCCTGCGAGACTTTCTGCACCAGCGACCTCGTGGTCGTGGGCGGTGAGATAAGCTCGAGCGCGCGTGTGGACATTGAAGCGATCGTGCGCCGCGTAATCGGCAGGATAGGGTACAACAAGAGCGAATACGGCTTCGATGCCGCCACCTGCAAGATCATCAACGTGCTCCACGAGCAGAGCGCCGACATCCATCGCGGAGTCGTGCGCGAGAGCGAAGACGCCCAGGGCGCGGGAGACCAGGGGATGATGTTCGGCTATGCCAGCCGCGACACGGAGGAATATATGCCTCTGGCCCTGTCTCTGTCGCACCGTCTGCTGCAGACCCTTGCCCATATCCGCCACGACGAGCCCTCCCTTATGCCTTACCTCCGCCCGGATGCCAAGGCGCAGTTCACCATAGAATTCGCCGGCAAGAGACAGCCTGTGCGCGTGCACACCATTGTACTCAGCACCCAGCACGACGAGTTCGACTCGGACGAGCGGATGCAGAGCAGGATAGAGGCGGACGTCAGGCAGATAGTTCTTCCCCGCCTGATCGCTTCGCTCCCTGCGCGGACTGCGGCCCTGTTCGGCGACGACTTCAAGCTCTATGTCAACCCCACGGGGAAATTCGTTGTCGGCGGGCCTGCGGGAGACACGGGCCTCACGGGGCGCAAAATCATAGTTGACACCTACGGCGGAAGAGGCGCGCACGGCGGCGGGGCATTCTCCGGCAAGGACCCCAGCAAGGTGGACCGCAGCGCCGCATATGCCGCACGCCACATAGCCAAGAATATGGTTGCTGCGGGAGTGTGCGACGAATGCCTCGTGCAGCTTGCCTACGCCATCGGAGTGGCAAGACCCGTGAGCATAGCCGTGGACACCTACGGCACGGCCCGCGTCCCGGGCCTGTCCGATGCCGAAATCGCCGCCCTCATCCCCGGGATTTTCGATCTCAGCCCATACGCCATCATCCGCGACCTCAAGCTCAAGAGCCCTATCTACAGTCCCACCGCCGCCTACGGACATATGGGACGCAAATCCTATGTCGAGGGTGGCCTGGAGTATTTCACCTGGGAGAAGCTTGACAGGGTGGACGACATCCGGCGCGCCTTCGGCCTCTGAAAGCCCGCCGAGGACAATACAGACAGAAAATTCACGAGCAAGTTATCAACAGTTCATTGTTGATAACTTGTTGATAAACTGCAATTGGAGAGCTGTATATTATTAGTAACTTTGGGACGCCTGAAATTTAATATTTCTAACTATATCAAAACATTATGAAACAAACAATTAAGAGTCTTTTGCTGTCTTTGGCGGCAATGCTTTTTGTTGTGTCTGCCTACGCGCAGGTGACAACATCCTCGATGAGCGGCTTCGTGGCCGACGAGTCGGGCGAGCCTCTCACCGGTGCCGTGATCACGGCGGTCCACACCCCGACGGGATCCCAGTACTATGCTGTGGCCAATGACAAAGGTCAGTATCACATCAACGGTATGCGTCCCGGCGGCCCCTACAAAGTGGAGGTCTCCTTCCTCGGTATGAACACCGAGCAGCACAACAACGTGGCCCTCGTCCTCGGCGAGGACTATGTCTTGGACGCCGTGCTCAAGGGCTCCAACGAGCTCGATGCGGTCACCGTCGTGGCCGAGAGCTCATTCTCCGGCAGCATCACCGGCGCGGGTCAGGCTTTCAGCCGTGCAAGGATTGAGGGCACCCCTACGGTGGACCGCAGCGTCTATGACGTGGCCAAGCTCACCCCTCAGGTCTCTTCCAACAAGAACGGCGGTATCTCCATCGCCGGTACCAACAACCGCTACAACGCCTTCTCCATCGACGGCGCCGACGCGAAGGACTCTTTCGGTCTCACCAGCTCAGGCACCAACGGAGGCCAGACCGGAGCCAACCCTATCTCAATGGACGCCATCGAGGAGCTTCAGGTCTCCATCGCGCCCTTTGACGTGCGTCAGTCCGGATTCACCGGAGGCGCCATCAACGCCGTCACCAAGTCCGGAACCAACGAGGTGAAGGGAAGCGCCTACGGCTTCTTCTTCAATCAGGACCTCATCGGCACCACCGCCGGCACCGAGCAGCAGATGCAGGACAACTTCGGCGTCACCGAGCGCAGCAAGTATTCCAGCGAGCTCTACCAGACCTACGGAGCCACCGTGGGAGCCCCCATCATCAAGGACAAGCTCTTCCTCTTCGTCTCCGCCGAGTACTTCAACAAGAGCTACCCCAACATCTACTCCCCCGACAACGGCACCTACGACTCCAAGACGCTCTCCTCTCCCGTCACTTACAACGGCAAGACCTACACCAGCTTCACCTCCGAGCTCGCCCAGATAGTTCTCGACCACTACAAGGCCACCTATGACCCTCAGGGCGACTTCTCCGAGTCCTTCTCCCCCCATCAGGTGCAGACCAAGTCCCTGAACGTCCTCGCCCGCGTGGACTGGAACATCAACCAGAACCACAAACTGATGGTCCGCTACCAGCTGATGAACGGATCTTCCGACCAGTACGGCTCCGGCTCCAACACCTATTACTTCAACAACTCCTCCTACAAGATGGCGGCTCAGACCCACACCTTCGTGGCCGAGCTCAACTCCCGTTTCTCGGACAAGGTCCACAATGACCTGCGTGTCTCCGCGGTGCTCGAGCGCGACCATCGCGAGGTCCCCTATCAGGGCGCCAACATGTACATCTCGGGAGAGAAGCCCGTCATCGACCTCGGCACCGAGTACAGCTCCGGCGCCAACTCGATGAACTCCGACACCTGGACTCTCACCGACAACGTGTCCATCTACGCCGGCAACCACAATATCACCCTCGGCACGGACAACAAGTACTACAAGTTTGACAACCTCTTCCTCCAGTATGCCTACGGCGGATACACCTATGCTTCCATCGCGGACTTCCTGGACAATAAACCTTCGCAGTTCAACTACCGCTACGCCGACCCCGACCTCACCGGCGGCGAGCCTCTCTGGGCTGCAAAGACCCATATCCTCCAGCTCGGCTTCTATGCTCAGGACGAGTGGCGCCCCAGCCGCAATTTCACCCTGACCTACGGTCTGCGTGCGGACATCCCCATCTTCCTCAACAAGCCGACCACCAACCCCACCTACAACGCCACTTCCTTCGCGACGGCGAACAATGAGTACGTGGGCGTCGTGCCCAAGGCGACCCCCCTGTGGTCTCCCCGCGTGGGCTTCCGCTGGTTCCTCAACGACAGCCACAGCACCCTGCTGCGCGGCGGCGTGGGCCTCTTCACCGGCCAGTGCCCCTTCGTGTGGCTCTCCAACGCCTACAACAACACCGGTATGGAGGCAAAGAGCGTGACCGTCAACAATCCCACCGCCACCCCGGGCTTCCTCTTCACTTCCCAGCCTTATGAGAAGCTCATAAAGACCGGCGTGTTCAAGGCTTCCGGGTCCGGCGCCACCATCAACACGATGAACGAGAACTTCAAGTATCCCCAGACCCTCAGGGTGAGCCTCGGCTTCGAGCAGACCTTCGGGGAAGGCTGGAAGTTCACCTTCGACGGCCTCTACTCCAAGACTCTCAACAACGTCTTCTTCAAGAACCTTGCAATCTCCTCCTACAACAGCCGCATCTACGCTGTCAGCAAGCAGGCCTGCAACAACAGCAACACCGCTCCCTACTACACCATCAACAGCGGTGACTACTACGCAATCGTCGCCCTCGGCAACACCAGCAAGGGCTACACCTACTCCCTCACCGGCAAGCTCGAGAAGAAGTTCAACTTCGGCCTCGACCTGATGGCGGCCTACACCTTCGGACATTCCTACTCCGTCAACGACGGCACCTCCAGCGTAGCCTACTCCAACTGGAAGTACAACTACGCCGTGGACACCAACAGTCCCGACGAGCTGTCCTACGCTCTGTTTGACCGTCCCCACCGCATCATCGCCACCGCCTTCTACAACTCTCCCCGCTACGCGGGCGGCCGTATGAACACCGTCGTGGGTCTCACCTACGAGGGCCAGAGCGGCCAGCGCTACTGCTACACGATGAGCGAGAACGCCGACTTCAACGGAGACGGCCAGAAGGGCAATTCCCTGATGTACATCCCCACCGAGAGCGAGATCGGCCAGATGAGCTGGGTCAGCGTCGATGACGCCCGCCAGTTCGAGGAGTTCATCCGCTCCGACAGCTACCTCAGCTCCCACCGCGGACAGTTCTCCGAGAGATACGGCGCCGTGGCTCCTTTCGAGCACCACTTCGACCTGCACCTCTCCCAGAACTTCTACTACGACAAGGCCCGCAAGCGCAAGATCGAGCTCATGCTCGACATCAAGAACCTCAGCAACATGTTCAACCGCGCCTGGGGTCTCTACTACGGAGCTTCCTACAACGTGCAGCCTCTGCAGGTGACCGCTGTCACCAAGGGCGAGGACGGCTGGTACACCCCCACCTACAAGTGGTACGGCAACACGAGCGTCAAGCTCTCCGACTTCTATTCCCGCTGGAGAATGCAGCTCGGTCTGAGAATCACTTTCTAAAGTCAAATGATTATGAAAAATATATTTAAATCACTCTTTGCTCTTGTCGTGGGCGCCGCCTTTGCGGCATCCTGCGCCAAGGAGGCGGCCGAGCCCCTCGCCGCATCCATTTCCGTGGACCAGGCGACCGTCACCATCGCCGCCACCGGCACTCTGAGCACCGACGTCAACGTCACTGCCGACGGCGACTGGTTCGCCACCATCATCGACTGCGACTGGCTTTCCGTTTATCCCACTTCCGGCAGCGGGGCGGCCAAGGTCTCCATCCGCGCCACAGAAAACGTGGACGATGTCTATTACGAGGTCGAAGGCCCCCGCAGCGGCGCAGTGAGCTTCGTGGGAGCCGACGGGGCCGTGGCCACCGTGGCCGTGAACCAGATTGGCGAAGGCGGTCTGGACGCTTCCCGCTCCTACTCCCTCGTGCAGAAGGAGGAGGATCTCGACTTCACCAGGGGTATGCTGCTCGTCGGAATCTACAATGACGAGCTGTATGCCCCTGCAGTGTGCGGCGCCACCGACTCCTATTATTCATATATATACGGCGCCAAGGTGGAGGCCGACGAGAACGGCGTCATCGCGCGTCCCAACGCCTCCCTTGCCTACAGCGTGGAGCAGGTCGAGGTCGGGGACGACGAAATCAAGTATGCCCTCAGGCAGCCCAATGGCAAGTATCTCATCCACAGCACGGGCTATGACAGCTTCTATGCCACCGACAATCTGGCGGGCGCCGAGCTCTGGGACCTTGAGTTTGACGAGCAGGGCCACGCCGTCTTCACCGGTGACGAAGGATGCTTCGCCATCCTCGTGTACAACGGCACCGTGGAGTTCACCGGCAGGGCCAGCAAGGCGAGCGTCGATCCCAACTACCTTCCTTGCATCTATATGGACTCCAAGGAGGCTACCGACGAGGTGCTTGTGGTCGCCGACACCGTGACTGTCGCCGCCATTGACACCGTGGCCACCATCGCCGTGACCGCCAGCAAGGATTGGACCGTGCGCAACCACGACGCTTGGATTGATGAATTCACCGCCGCCGGCTCCCAGGATGGCGTCGTCGAGGTGAGCTTCGACATGAATCTCGACTATGACAACGCCCGCGAGGCTTCCTTCCTCGTGCTCGGGCAGACCACCAGCGCCACCGTCGTCCTCGTCCAGGAGAAGTATGTTCCTTATCTGGAAGTCTCTGCAACGGCTGTCAGCGCAGAGGCTGAGGACACCACCGCCACCTTCACAGTCACCTCCAACGTCGATTGGGTCGTCAAGTGCGCCGAGGGCGTGACCGCCACTCCTTCCAAGGGCTTCGGCAGTGCCAAGGTGACCCTTAACTTCAAGGCCAACGACACCGAGGACGAAATCATCACCGAGATTCAGCTGTCTTCCGAGGAGGAGAAGCTCGAGGTCGGCTCACTTTCCCTGCTTCTCACCCAGAAGGCCGCCGGCGAGATGGAACTTCCCTACGGCGAGACTTTTGCCGAGAGCATAGGCGAATTCAGCATCAAGGATGTCGAGACCGACGGTCTGGACTATGTGTGGTCTTATGCAGGTGAGCAGTATGGTATGAAGGCCAGCGCTTATGTGAACAAGGTCAATCACCCCACCGAGTCCTGGCTGCAGTCCCCTGCCATCAATCTCAAGGACGCCGCTTCCTGCCAGATCAGTTTCTCCGTCTGTGGCAATTACGGCACTTCCGGAGCATATGACGAGAGCCTCAGCCTCGCTGTCAAGGATGTCGAGAGCGGAGCCGTCGAGAGCGTGTCCATCGGCTTCGGCAGCTATGCCGGCAAATGGGAGTGGCTCGACAAGACCATCGATCTCTCCGCTTTCGCCGGCAAGAAGGTCAAGGTCGCATTCGTGTACAAGAGCACTGCTTCCGTCGCCGCCACAATGGAGGTCAAGAACGTCAGTTTTGACCTTAAGGCCAACACCTATGCAGAGTTCTTCGCCAGCGCCAAGAACACTCCCGTCGTTCTGGACGGTACCGTCTGCTTCGCATACAACAAGGGATTCTTCATCACCGACGGGCAGACTCAGGCGCTTGTCTATGTGGGCGCCGCCCACGACTATGTGGTCGGAGATGTGGTCAGGGTGTCCGGTAAGGTGGGCGTGTATTCCAACCAGAAGCAGCTCGCTTCCCCGGTGGTGACTCTAAAGAGCCAGGGCGCTTCTGTGGATTATCCCACGGCAATTGCCATTGACGCCGCCGCTGCCGCCGAATTCAGTGCGAGCAACCCCGGCAACCAGTATTCCACTGTTACCCTGGATCTTAGCGCAGCCAAGAATTTTGAGGGTACCGTAAGGGGTGGAGATACCCTTGTCACCCTTTACTATGCCACCGGAGTCAAGGCTCCCGAGGCCGGGTCTTCCATTGTCGCAGAGGGCTATGTCTATGGCTGGTTCAACAGGATGTATTTGTATGTCCGCAGCTTCAAGGCGGCAGATGCCCCCGTCGAGTACAAGTCCATCGCCGAGGTCTGCGCTCTTGCCACCTCCACCGAGGCCGCCTTCGATGTCAACGTCAAGGATGCCCTTGTGACCTACGTCAACGGCAACAATGCCTTCATCGAAGACGAGACCGCCGGTATCCAGCTTTATATGTCCGGCCACGGCCTGACCGCCGGCAAGAAGATTACCGGCAAGATCACCGGCAAGATCAAGCTCTATCAGAACTTTGCCGAGATGACTTCCATCGATGTCAGCGCGGCCACTCTCACCGAGGCTTCCGTGACTCCCACCGTCGCCACCATCGCAGAGATGCTTGCCGACTTCGGCAAGTACATCAACAAGTACATCAAGGTGGAGGGCGTGACCGTGACCAAGACCTGCAAGGGCAGCAGCGCCCTTTCCGAGCGTCAAGGCAACATGAAGCAGGGCGAGTCCGAGATGATGCTCTACGCCCAGATTAAGCAGGACCTCGAGGTCCCCGAGGGCTGGGTCGGCGACGTAGTCGGCATTCCCACCCGGTACGGCACCACTCCCGAGTTCGGTCTCTGGAGCCAGGACGACTTCACCAAGACCGGTCAGGCCACCGTTGACGGGAAGATTACTATGCCCGAGACCAAGACCATCAAGCTTGGTGAGAACTTCGAGCTCGGCGCAACCGTGAATTCCGGCGCCGCCATCAGCTACGCTTCCGACAACGAGGCAGTCGCCACCGTCGACCAGACCGGCAATGTGACCGCAGTTGCCGAAGGCACCGCCAACATAAAGGCCACCGCCCCCGCAGTCGAGGGCTTCACCGCCGCCGAGGCCACCTGCGTTGTGACCGTTACGGCAGCCAATCCCAAGCTTGTTTTCGAGGAGTCTTTCGAAGGCAACAGTTGGACGACTGCAGGAAGTGACGGCAGTACGAAACTTACCTCCGATGATCTCCCTGATTTCACCGATTTGAACAATATATACTGGGCAAGGCCGGAAGTCGGCGGAGTGAAGTTCGGCACCGGCTCCAAGACCGGAGCGATGACCACCAAGGCTCTTGACCTTAGCAAGGGTGCGTTCACCATCAAGTTCACCGCCGGCTCTTATAGCAAGAGCGAAGGTACCTTCAAGGTTACCTGCGGCGATGTGGCGAAGGAATATGATCTCACCAATAGTGGTGCAGACAACAAGGTGATGACCGAGTACACCATCGAGTGCGAGGCTTCTACCGCTACCACCGTCACCTTCGAGACCACTTCCAAGCGTGCTTACCTCAACCACATAAAGATTGAATACAAGTAATTCTCTTGGTTTTTTTGAATTAAAGGCCGGCCGGAATGTGAATTTCCGCCGGCTTTTTTCCCTTCTGCTTCTCGAATACAGGGAAAATGATTATATTTGAAAAATATATAGACGCAATACAAATTCCAGATAATTATGAAATTCAAGAGCATTCTCATCGCTTCTGCCGCGGCCTTGACGGTCCTTTGCGGATGCCAGAAGGACAACTCCACGACCGAGGAAGTGAAGATTTCCGTCACCCCGGCCTCTTTTGACCTTGAAGCCAAGGCCGACACCAAGACCGTTTCCCTGACCAGCAACGCCGCCTGGCAGCTCTCCGGCTACACGGCCGAGGTCCAGTCCTGGATCTCCGTGAGTCCCGCTTCCGGCTCCGCTTCCGATGCAGCCCAGACCATTACAATCAAGGTTCTGGAGAACACGGGAGCAGACAGGAACGCCTCGATAACCTTCTATGCGGACAAGGCCCATCAGGCCACAGTTACAATAAAGCAGAAGGGGGCCAAGGGCGACGTCGAGTCCATCAGCGTGAAAGAATTCCTCGAGAAGAAGGACACGCAGACCGAGTACAGTCTTTCCGGCAAGATCGGCAGCATCTCCAACTCCAGCTCCTACTGGGGATTCTATCTCAACGACGGCACGGGCGAGCTCTGCTGCCCCTTCGTGGAAGATTGGGAGGACTATGCGGGCGAGCTTCACACCGGCGACCAGGTGACCATCAAGGGCGCATATGACTACTATGAGAGCAAGAGCCAGGACCAGCTCGCGAACGGCACCATCCTCGAGTGGACTCCCGCTTCCGAAAGTGAAATCAAGACCCTCACCGTTGCCGACTTCCTTTCCAAGGCCGACAGCTACACCCGCTACCGCCTCAGCGGAGAGGTTGCCAGTTCCGTCAACGCCACATACTGCAGCTTCGACCTCAAGGACGAGACCGGCACCGTGAAGGTCTGGACCGTCAACAACGCCTCCGAGTGGGGCTCCAAGGTCAAGCAGGGAGGCACGGTGACCCTCGTGGGCGCCTATACCCTCTACACCAGCGGTTCCACGTCCACCCCCGAGGTGGTGGATGCCGACGTCGAGTCCTTCGACGAAGGTGACCCCGCAGGGGAGGCCGAGACTTCCGGCCTCGTGGTTGCCGTCTCTTCCCAGTCCTTCATTGTGCAGGAGGAGAGCGGAGACTACACGTACGTTTACGCCGCAAAGGACCCCGGCGTGAAAGTTGGCGACAAGGTGGAGGTGAAGGGAGAAGAGAGCGAATATGCCGGCCTTGCCCAGATAGCCAATCCCACGACCACAGTCATCTCTGGCGACAACCCCGTCACATATCCCACCCCCAATTCTCTTGACGGCGCGGGAGTGGACGCATATCCTGCAACTCCCGGCTTCGGCTACGTGTCCGTGACCGGCGACCTCACAAAGAGCGGCAACTATTACAACCTCAAGATTTCCGGCGCCACCAGGACAGGCTCTCTGGCATATCCCGTGGACGTGGACGGTTTCGTCGGCAAGACCGTGGACGTGACCGGATTCTTCGTCGGCATCACAGGCAGCATCTATTTCAACATACTTGTGGTCGGGATCAAGGAGAGCGAGAACCAGAGCGAGATCCCCACTCTGACGCACCCTGTCGAGTCTTCCGTGGCCTGGACGCTCGGCTCTTCCGCCTATGACAACACTTCTTCCGGCTCCAGCGCCCAGAGCGCAACGGTCAACAAGCAGGCTGTCTCCAACCTGCTCAAGCTGGGAGCTTCCAAGAACGGCGGCGACGCCACTCTCACAATCCCCGAGGGCAAGACAAAGATAGGCTTCTACGCCGTAGGCTGGAAACTTACCCAGAGCGAAATCTCCGGCGGTCTTGAGGCCGGCTCCAAGGTTGCTCTCACGGTAGGTGACAAGACCGTTGATGTGTCGAGAAACGACGGCGCCACCGGCAATCCTCCCTACACCCTGACCCTCTCGGACGAGGTCAACTACTACGAGGTGGACGTGACTCCCGGCTCTGTCAAGATCTCCACTCCTGCCGGAGCAGGCAACCGTATAGCCATCATCGGCATCACCGCCTACTAGCGGATGCGCTCCTGCGGCAAAATCCTGCGGCTTTTCGTTGCGACGGCACTCTGCGCCCTCGCAACGATTGCCGTTTCCTGCCAGAAAGGAGACGAGTCGGGGCAGGGAACTGAAGAAGTGCGGCTCGCCCTGACCGTACCCCTTCCCGAGGTGGACTCCGGAGCCTCGAGCCAGTTCGTCTCCATCAGCGCCCCGGGAGCCTGGACCTTGAGTCTGGATTTCGGAGGAGCGCAGTATGAGTGGGCGAGCCTGAGCGCCGCTTCCGGTACCGGCTCCGGCACGGTCACCCTCAAATGGGAGAGCAACGCGGACAACGAAGCCAGAAGCCTGAAGCTTGTCCTTCTGTGCGAAGGCAGGAGCGTCTCGGCTACGCTCGCTCAGGG
>R03__coassemble_159_pt1 | contig 42846 bp, 33 predicted proteins | sample R03__metabat2_high_PE_033 | metagenome-assembled genome bin R03 | reverse complement strand
TTGTCAATGCGGACGCGCTGCTGTGCGCTCTGGACGTGCAGGACGGGCGCCTTGTCTCCTCCGTTTCCGGGATGTCATACAGCGTGCTTGTGATAGACCCGCAGGCCGAAATCCGGGACCCGGCTCTGATGGAACGCATCCGTCAGATGGAAGCGCGGGGACTTCCCGTGCTCGACGGCCGCCAGATGGGCGAAGAGCAGTTGCGAGGCAGAGAGTCGGAGATGCTTTCCGCCTCCGGGATTCCCGCCGACTTCGCTCTGGAGAGCGGAGGTGAAGGCCACGACATCCGCTTTGCTCATCGCGCGACCGGAGACCGCGACATCTATTGGATTGCCAACATAAGCCAGCAAGCGTGCTCGCTAGACCTGCGGTTGCGGAGCGAAGGCCGGAGCGTCAGCCTCTGGAATCCCGAGCGCATCACGCGCCGCGAGCTGCCTCTGCGCTCTGAAGGCGGCTCCACATTCATCGACAGCCTCTCCCTCGAGCCTTACGGCTCCCGGTTTGTTGTCATCTCGCGCGGCGCCCCCGCCGTGGCAGGGGTCGTCCCGCAAACCGTAGGAGGCCGGCAGGAGATCTCCGGACCGTGGAAGGTAGAGTTCCAGAAGGGGAGAGGGGCGCCCGAGAGCATAGTGATGGATTCGCTCGCGAGCCTGTCGGAGAGTGCGGAGAGGGGGGTGAAATTCTTCTCCGGCACGGCCGTCTACAGCTGTACCTTCACTCTTGATGAGCCCCGGCACTGCGCCTTCATAGACCTGGGAGAGGTTCACGACCTTGCCCGACTCTTTGTCAACGGGAAGGAAATCGCTCTCAGATGGCACTCTCCCTTCACCTTCGAGATAGAAGAAGGCTCCCTCCTGCATCCCGGAGAGAACGAGCTGCGGATCGAGGTAACCAACGTGTGGGCCAACAGGATGATAGGTGATGCGGGGATGCCGAAGGCCGAACGCGTCACCTACACCCCCTGGCAGTTCTACTCCCCCGACACGCCCCTGCTGCCTTCCGGCCTTGTGGGGCCGGTGGTGTTGAAATGGAGGGGAAGCGGTAGCACAGCGAGATGAGCTCCTGATGCCCGGCGAATCCTCCGTTGAAATGGAAATTGACTCTGACGCAGAAGTCCAGGCCGCGCGCTATGGACGGATTCCAGTAGATGCCGAGGCGGTCATAGACGCCGAACTCCCGTCCGTCGGCATTGCGGAAGAACGGGTCTCCCTTGTACAGATTCCCGCCGTAGATTCCGCCCTCGGGAGCGGGAGAATCATACAGGGGCTGAAGGTCCCCTCCGAAATACAGTGAGTTCTCCACGCCCACGTTCCATTTGCGGGCTTCCAGCACAAATTCTCCCTTGCCGGGGCAGAGAAGGTCGCCGCCTGCCGCCCTGTCGCGCTCGAACGCCTGAATGTATCCGAGGCGGGCTTTGAGGCTCTGCAAAGGCACAAAGCAGGAGAGCCGGGCTTCGATGTAGGGGTTGAGCAGGATGTCATCCACGACATTGTTCCCGGTCGCGTCCAGATTGGTGGAATAATGGTGGAGCATTGCGCTGTAGCCGAGTTTCAGCACTTTGTGCACAAGCAGCTGTCCGCCGCCGGAATAGATTCTGAATTCTTCTCTGCGTGAAGGATTTTCGGACCCTATCTTCCCGGACCAGTCCACGCCGAGTTCGTACTGGAAAGTGTCGCCCTTCCAGCCGAAGTGGAGGCCTTCCACCGTGTCGTCCGTGAACCTCTCGTATGAAGACCTGAATGCATCGCTGTAGGACGCTTCAAGTTCGCTGAACGGGAAGATGCCTGCGGCAATCTTGAACATGCAATTGCTCCGGCGGGATGTGAGACGGTAATACAAAATGGGTTGCAAGGTCCACCCGCCTCCGAACTCATACAGGGGGTCCACTCCGCCGAGAACGCTGTGGTGAGAGCGGGCGGACTTGTCGGTGATGCCCACTCCGGCCATCGTGGCGACCCTTATGCCGAAGAGCGTGCGGGACTCGTCCAGACCGGTCAAGTCATATTCCCTGTTGTCGAAGATGACGCTCGGCGTCACGCTCCACTCCAGCTTTGCTTTCTTCTGCGCAGACAGCGGCGGCTGGACAAGAAGCGACAGAAGAACGGCTGCAAAAACGGATTTTTTCATCTGGACACGTGTTGGTTGATGCGCAAATATAATATTTTTTTCACCGGAGGAGGAAAAATTGTGTATCTTCGCCAGTTCAAACACAGTCTCTGCCGTATGAAACCGTTTTATCTTACCAACACCCTTTCGCATAGGAAAGAACTCTTCACACCCGTCAACCCCGGCCACGTGGGAATGTATGTCTGCGGCCCCACCGTCTATGGCGACGCCCATCTGGGCCACGCGCGTCCCGGCATCACCTATGACGTGCTGAGCAAGCTCCTCCGCCATCTGGGCTACAAGGTGCGTTATGTGCGCAACATCACCGACGTCGGGCATCTGGAGCACGATGCCGACGAGGGCGAGGACAAGATAGCGAAGAAGGCCCGTCTCGAGCAGCTCGAGCCTATGGAAGTGGTGCAGGCCTACACTCTGCGCTATCACGAGGCTATGCGGCAGCTCAACGTGGCTCCCCCGAGCATTGAGCCCCGCGCGAGCGGCCACATCGTGGAGCAGATAGAGGCCGTGAAGAAGATTCTCGCTTCCGGCTATGCCTACGAGTCCAACGGCAGCATCTATTTCGATGTCCGCAAGTACAACGAAGATCATCACTACGGCATCCTGAGCGGCCGCAATCTGGAAGACACGCTCGAGGGCACCCGTGCCCTGGACGGTCAGGGCGACAAGCGCGCCCCCTTCGATTTCGCCATCTGGAAAAAGGCTGAGCCGGAGCACATCATGCGCTGGCCCTCTCCCTGGGGCGAAGGTTTCCCGGGCTGGCATCTCGAGTGCTCGGTGATGGGGGAGAAGTACCTCGGTCGCGAGTTTGATATCCACGGCGGCGGGATGGACCTTATGTTCCCGCATCACGAGTGCGAGATTGCGCAGAACGTCGCCACCCGCGGCACCGGCGGTGTCCATTACTGGGTGCACAACAACATGATTACCATCGGCGGGCAGAAGATGGGCAAGAGCCTCGGCAATTTCATCACCCTGCCCCAGCTCTTCGCGGGCGACCACCCGAAGCTGGACAAGGCCTACAGTCCCATGACCGTGCGTTTCTTCATCCTCCAGGCTCATTACCGCGGCACCCTCGACTTCTCCAACGACGCCCTTCAGGCCGCCGAGAAGGGACTTGCCCGCGTGTTGGCCGCCTCCAGAGACCTGTACGCGCTCTCCGGCCACAAGGCTCCCCGCTACGACTACGGGCAAGAGGTCTTCAGCGTGGCGCCGGATGTCTGCGGCGCCGATTCTCCGGAGATCATCCGGCTCTGGGAGGCTGTCTATGACGCCCTGTGCGATGACCTCAACACTCCGGTCGCTCTCGCCCAGATATCCGAGGCCGTGCGCATAATCAATTCCGCAAAGGCCGGGCAGCTCAAGCTCTCGAAGGGCGACCTTGACACTCTCTGCCAAATTTTCGACGACATAGTCTTCGGGGTGCTGGGCCTCAAGGATTCCTCTTCCTCCGCAGGCTCCTCGCTCAAGATAATCGACGGACTCATGGCTATGGTGCTCGAGCAGAGGGCTGAGGCAAAAGCCGCGAAGGACTGGGCCGCCTCTGACCGCATCCGTGACAGCCTGAACGCTCTGGGCATCAAGGTGAAGGACACCAAGGACGGGGCCGAGTGGTCTTTGTGACTAGAAGTACTTCCTGTCCTGCCGCACAAGGGCGATGAAGATGAAGAGCATCACCGTGAAGGCCCACAGCGAGGACCCTCCGTATGAGAGATAGGGCAGCGGGATGCCTATCACCGGCATCAGCCCCACAGTCATCCCGATGTTGATGAACAAGTGCATGAACAGGCAGCTCGCAAGGCAGTAGCCGTAGATGCGCGTGAAGGCATCGCGCGACTTCTCGCTGTCGCTCACTATTCTCCATATCATGAAAACGTACATGGCGATGACGGCCGTGCATCCGAGGAATCCCCATTCTTCCCCCACCGTGCAGAATATGAAGTCCGTGCTCTGCTCGGGCACGAATCCGTATGTGGTCTGCGTGCCGTTGAGGTAGCCTTTGCCCGCGAGGCCGCCGCTCCCTATGGCAATTTTGGACTGCCGGACATTGTAGCCCACCCCGGAGGGGTCGTCCTTGAGGCCCAGCAGCACCTCGATACGGGCTTTCTGGTGCGGCTGCAGCACTTTCTCGAAGATGAATCCCGTGGCGAATATGAACGCCATGCCCACGGCAAGCCCCAGCAGAGAGCGCCGCAGGGCCCTGCGACGTGCCATCCTGGACTCCTTGCGCGTGGTGCGCAGGACGTACAGGAAATAGGCGGCGCATATGCAGAAGAGGACTATGGCGGAGACCCACCATCCGCAGGTCATCGTGAGGATGAAAAGCAGCACTGCGATGCCGCAGAAGGCAATGTACCATCCGCTCAGGCCTTCGCGGTAGAGCACGAAGATGAATCCGGCGTACACGAGTGCCGACCCGGTTTCGCTCTCGGCGACAATCGTGAGCATAGGGACTCCGATAATCAGCGCGGCGGCGATAAAATCCCGCAGCCTGTCCATATGGAAGCCCGGCCGGCTCATCAGCGTGGCAAGCATCAGGGAGGTGGTGATCTTCGATATCTCGGCCGGCTGGAACTTCACCGGGCCCAGCTCGAACCACGAATGCGATCCCTTCACGTCCTTGCTCACGAATATCACCAGCACCAGAAGCGCAAGCACAAACAAGTATGCAGGCGTGGAGATGACCTCCCACAGGCGCGCATTCAGCACAAACAGAATCAGGACCGCAAGCATCAGCGAGGTGGCTATCCACACCGCCTGCTTGCCGCTGCGGCAGGACCAGTCCAGGATCGAGGACGGCTCGCCGGAGTGGATGGAGGCGTAGATGTTGAGCCACCCGAAGAGCACGAGAAGCAGATAGCTTGCGATGAGCATCCAGTCTATGGTGGCCCCAAGGTCGCGTTCGCGTGTGAGCTGCTGCATACGTCAGAAGAATTTGGTGGTCAGAAGCCGTTCCTCCATAGGCAGCCGCGCCGGCGAAATCTCACCGCACAGGTACTTTTCAACCATCAGCGAGGCCACCGGGAGGGCCCACGTGGCCCCGAATCCGGCGTTTTCCACATAGGCCGCTATGGCTATCTTGGGGTCATCCTTGGGGGCGAAGCAGATGAACACGGAGTTGTCCTTGCCGTGGGGGTTCTGTGCGGTGCCGGTCTTGCCGCAGACCTCCACTCCGGGGATAGCCGCCCCGAAGGCCGTGCCGCCGGCGCTGCCGCCTCCGTTGACCGCCATATACATTCCGTCCACGGCCGTGTCAAAGTGCTTCCTGTCCACTTTGGTATATTGCGGAGTCTTGAATTCCGGGTCTATCTCCACGCCTTCGGACTCCTTGATTATATGGGGGATGAAGTAGTGGCCCCTGTTGGCCATTGTGGCCGCAAGATTGGCTATCTGCAACGGCGTGGCCCCGATTTCGCCCTGTCCGATGGAGAGAGAAATCACCGTGGTGAACTTCCAGTGTCCCTTGCCGTACACCTTGTCGTAGTATTTGGAGGTTGGGATGTTGCCTCCCAGTTCGGAAGGGAAGTCGCTGCCCAGTTTCCGCCCGAATCCGAAGCTCAACACGTATTCCCGCCAGGCATCGAACGCTTCCTTGGTGGAGCCGTATTTCCTGTTGCCGAGGATGTTGCGGAACACATAGCAGAAATATCCGTTGCAGGAGGTCGCGATGGCATCTTTGAGCCTCAGGGGCGAGGAGTGGGAGTGACAGCCGAGCTTGTGGCTGCCCCCGTAGGGGAATCCGCTCACGCAGGGGTAGCTGTTTTCCGGGACAAGCACAGCTTCCTGCAGGCCGATGAGGCCGTTTATGAGCTTGAACACGGACCCGGGAGGGTAAGATGCCTGCACGGTCCTGTTGAACATGGGCTTGCGGGGATTCTGCGAGATTTCCTTGTAGTGCCTGCCTATGTCGGCGAGCACGTCCACGTCTATTCCCGGGCTGCTCACCATCGCGAGAATCTCTCCAGTGGACGGCTCCAGAGCTACCACGCTTCCCACTTTGCCTTCCATAAGCCGCTGCCCGTACTGCTGCAGACGGGCGTCGATGGTGGTCACGATGCTCTTGCCCGGCTCTGCTGGCATGTCGCTCTGTCCGTTGTTGTAGGGGGACTGTACCCTGTTGTGGGAGTCGCGGTTGAAGATGTGGTAGCCTTTGCGGCCGCGCAGGTCCTTCTCTCTGGCTTTTTCTATGCCTGTCTTCCCGATGAAATCTCCCGACCGGTACTCTCCGGGATGGTTCTTGATGTCGTTTTCGTTGACCTCGGAGATGTAGCCCAGAAGATTGCCGCCGGCGTTGAAAGGATATTCCCGCACGCTTCTGACAATGGGCTTGAATCCGGGATAGCGGAACTGCTCCTCGGCAAACTTGAGATAAGTCTGCGGCGACACCAGCCCCATAAGGCGCAGGGTCTGGTAGCCTATCCGGGTCCTGTGCTCGCGGTAGTATTTCATCCTGGCCCTCAGGAAATCCGCGGTGGTGTCAAGTGCCTGCGCGAGGGCGAGCGTGTCGAAGGGCCCCACCTCGCGCGGGGTCACCATAATGTCATAGCAGATTTTGTTGCCCACCAGAATCTCCCCGTTGCGGTCATAGATGACCCCCCGCGGGGGATAGATATACTCGTAGGCCATCGAGTTGTTGTCGGCGCTGACCTTGTAGCTGTCATCCAGAATCTGGATGGAAAACAGACGCCAGACAAGTATGGCCGCCATCACCAGAAGGCCGAGCAGAAGCTTGCTTGTGCGGTTTACCTCCATATGCTGCCCTCCGAGGTGAGAATCACGCCCACGTAGATCGAGACCGCCGTGTCCGCCGCCGTGCTCACCAGCCATTTGGTCAGGCTGAATCCGAAGCTGCGCATGCCGGCCCCGTCGGCCCAAATGTAAAGGGCGAGGAAGAGTCCCGTGACGATAAACGTGCAGAGAATGAGTTTGAGAAGCCCCTGCTTCGCGGGCGAGATGTCCTCTCCGCGCGCAAACATCTCCTGCCCGTAGACGAGCTTGACAAGGGAATTCCTTGCCGCCGCCACGCTCACCAGCGCGAAGGACGTGAGCCCGAGTATCCCGCTCGCAAAGAAATCAGCCGCAAATCCCACGGCGAAGGCAATCAACATCCGCACGACCGTACTCTGCTCCACCGGGAGGCACAGAATCATCACCGGCAGGAAGAACACCGAGAGCAGCTGCGAGAAGTTCCCGAAGTTCATTAGCAGAATCTGCAGGATCAGCAGCAGGACAAAAGTGATTGCGAATCTCTGTCTTCTCATATTCCTGCGCCCTCCTCCAGCTCCAGAATTTCATTTCTTGCGGTGTTGACGGCTATGGTGACGTATCTCAGGGAGGAGAAGTCCTGAAAGAGAGTGACGTCAAAGACTTTGGTGGATCCGTCCACCACGGTGTGGGCGCCTGTGACGCCCAGCGGTATGTCTGCGGGGAATATTGTGGAGAATCCGCTGGTCCGCACCGTGTCTCCTTCCCTGACGCTGAAGTGCAGCGGCAGGTCCTTGAGTTTGGCCCCGTCCGGATGTCTGCCGTCCCACACCAGCGGTCCGACCGCCTCGTCCGCCCCCACGCGGGAGCTGACGCTTATGTTGGGATTCATCAGGGTGAGTCCGTAACAATAATGTTCGCCCACTGCGCTCACGATGCCCACAACTCCTTTTTGGGCGATTATGCCGCTGTAGGGTATTACTCCGTCGGCCTTGCCTTTGTTGAGTATGATACAGTTGTGTGCAGTGCCTCGGGTCATTTTCACCACGGTGGCCGGAACAATCCGGAAAGGCTGCGGAGTGCTGACCGCGTGACTGCTTTCCGCCATCATCCCGGCGGCATGTCTGCAGACCTCGAGCTCCTCCTGGAGCCGGAACACTTCGTCACGCAGCTCTTCGTTCTGCTTGAGAGTACGGAAATGACCGCGCAAGGCTTCCGCTCCGCCCCAGAGCTTGCCCATCACGTAATGGGAGGACCGGTTGATCCAGTTGTCCTGCAGGGTGGAGCTGCGCTTGAGCAAAGCAAGAGCAGCAATCTCCAGAAGGATGAAGATTGCTGCGCTGAAGATGACATATCGTATGGGCGAACCCTTGGGCATCCTGCGCTATCTCATAAGGAAGGTGTAGTGGTCGGTGTGCTTGAGGGCCTCGCACGTGCCGCGTGCGACAGCGTGGAGCGGGTCGTCTGCGACGTGGAAAGGGATGTTCACCTTGTCGGAGAACCTCTTCGCAAGACCGCGCAGCTGGGCGCCGCCGCCGGAAAGGAAGATGCCGTTCTCCACTATGTCGGAGTACAGCTCGGGAGGGGTGGCTTCCAGCACCTTGAGAATCGAGGTCTCGATTTTGGCTATCGACTTGTCCAGACAGTGTGCAATCTCGTCGTGGGTGATGACGGCCTCCACGGGGTGTGCGGTCATAAGATTGGGACCGTGCACGATGAAGGGCTCCGGCTTCTCGTCGAGGTCGGGGATGACCGCTCCCACGGCAATCTTGATCCTCTCGGCCGTGATCTCGCCCACCTTGATGTTGTGCTGCTGGCGCAGGTAGAACTGGATGTCGCTGGTGAACACGTCTCCGGCCGTGCGGATGCTGTCCTGCTGCACGAGGCCACCGAGGGAGATGACCGCAATCTCGGTCGTGCCGCCGCCTATGTCAACCACCATGTTGCCCTGCGGGGCTTCGATGTCCAGACCTATGCCGAGAGCGGCGGCCATGGGCTCGAAAATCAGGAACACGTCCCTTCCGCCCGCGTGCTCGGTGGAGTCGCGTACGGCCCTTATCTCTACTTCCGTGGAGCCGGAGGGGATGCCGACGACCACCTTGAGGTTGGGGGTGAAAAGGCTGCGGTGGCGGCTGCCCACCTGCTTTATGAAGCCGCGTATCATCATTTCCGCCGCGTTGAAGTCGGCAATCACGCCGTCGCGCAGGGGCCTCACCGTCTTGATGCCGGGGTTGGTCCTGTCGTGCATCAGCTTGGCCTTCTTGCCTATTGCCAGGCATTTGCCGCTGTTGTTGTCCAGAGCCACGATGCTGGGCTCGTCGAGCACTATCTGGTCGTTCTGGTAGATGACGGTGTTGGCTGTACCGAGGTCTATTGCCAGTTCTTGGTTGAGAAAGGAAAAAGCCATATGCTGCTGAGGATTTAACCAGTTTGTTATTAACTCACAAAGATAATATTTTTTGACTAATTTTGCAGTCCGAGAACAATATTATGCAAAGAAAAATTTACGGCATATTCGTCGCCGGAGGAAGCGGCAGCAGGATGGGGTCCGCTCTGCCCAAGCAGTTCATTGAGCTGGAGGGGATTCCGATTCTGCAGCGCACCATAGAGCGCTTTCTGGAGGCTGTCCCCGGCCTGAAGGTGATAGTCGTGCTCCCCGGGCACTACATAGAGCAGTGGAAGACAATGTGTCTGGAAGGCGGGCTTGACTGCCCCCAGATTATCGTGCCGGGCGGCATAACCCGTTTCCACAGCGTGCGCAACGCTCTGGACAGGGTGCCGGACGGAGCCGTGGTGATGATTCACGACGGCGTGCGTCCGCTGCTTTCCGCAGATATGATACGCTCTATGCTGGACAGGATCCTGCGGTCGTCTTCCCGCGCCCTTGTCCCGGCGGTCCCTGTGGTGGACACGCTGCGCACCCGCGACGGGTCTCCGGCTCCGGACCGCTCCAACACCGTGGCTGTCCAGACACCCCAGATTTTCCTTTCAGAAGATATAAAAGCGGCATACGGCCACGCCTACAGCGACTCTTTCACCGATGACGCGTCCGTTGCCGAGGCAAACGGAATCCGCGTGGACCTCTGCCCTGGGGAGAGGTTCAACATAAAGATAACTACGCCCGAAGACCTTGTCCTTGCCCGGGCGATTGTCAATCAGACACTTTAATCCAGACCTGACGCTCGAAGGCGGAGTCCAGAGCCACCATCGTGTCAGTGGACTGGATGTAGGGAATGTTCTGGATGGTCCTGATCAGCACGTTGATGAGGTGTTCGTTGTTGAAGCAGTAGGCTTTGACCAGCAGTGCGTATCTGCCCGTGACGAAGTGACATTCCACCACTTCCGGCATTTTTTTGAGCGCTTCGACCACTTCCTTGTATTTGTCGGCCTGGGAGAGCGAGATGTTGATGAAGACGCACACGTTCAGACCCATCGCGTCCGGCCTCACGACAAGGTGCGAGCCGCAGATCACCTCGGCCTGCTCGAGCTTCTTCACCCTCTGGTGTATGGCGGCTCCGGACACCCCGCATTCGCGGGCTATTTCGAGGTAGGGCTTGCGTGCATCCTTGATGAGGGCGGAGAGAATCTTCCTGTCGATTTCATCGATTTCGTAATTGGCCATAGCAGTTATTTCTTTTTGTTGTACCGTCTGAATTTACCGCTCTTTGCAGGGGCTGAATCGATGATTTTCTGACACTCCGCTTCAGTGAGCGCCGCGACATCGACCCCGGAAGGAATCTTGTAGTTCGATTCGTCGTGCTTGATATAGGGGCCGTAGCGGCCGTTAAGGATGCGGATGTCGTGAGCCTTGAATTCCTTGATGACGGAAATTGCGCTTTCTTTGCCCGCGGCTTCCGCTATGATGCGCCCGCATTCCTCCAGACCGACGGTCAGGGGGTCCGTGCCGCGGGGGAGCGAGACGTTCTTGGAGCCGTATTTCAGATAGGGGCCGAAGCGGCCTTTGGTCGCGATCACGTCCACCCCTTCCCATTGCCCCACCAGGCGCGGGAGCTCGAACAGCTTGAGGGCCTCCTCGAGCGTGATGCTCTCTATGAGCTGTCCTTTCAGGAGGCTGGCGCACTGTCTGGAGCTGCCTTCACCCTTCTGCACGAAGGGGCCGAACTGGCCGAAGCGCGCCGTCACCTTCTGCCCGTCCGGAGCCGTGCCCAGATCGCGCTCGAGATGGCTGTACTGCTTGTCCGAGAGGCTCTCCTCCACCTTTGCGTGGAAGGGGACATAGAAGCCGCGTATGACATCGTGCCAATCCATTTCGCCGTCCGCGATGGAATCGAAGTCCTTTTCCACGTTGGCGGTGAAGTCATATTGCATTATGTCGGTGAAATTCGCCGTGAGATAGTCGGTCACCATCATACCTATGTCCTGGGGCAGAAGCTTCCCTTTCTCCGCCCCGATGGTCTCCTGCTTGGTGCTCTCGGTGATGGTGGAGCCGCGCAGGGTGAGGTTGGTGACGCTGACCTTGGCGCCCTCCTTGTCTGTCTTGAGGATGTACCCGCGCCCCGTGGTGAGGGTCGTTATGGTCGGAGCGTATGTGCTCGGTCTTCCTATGCCCAGCTCCTCGAGCTTCTTGACGAGGGTGGCTTCCGAGTAGCGCTGGGGTGGCTGGGTGTACTTGCATTCTGCCGTGATGCCTTTGGGGGCGAGTGTGCTTCCGATACGGATTTCGGGCAGCATTCCGTCTTCCTTGTCTTCGGCGTCCCTGTAAACCTTCAGGAATCCGTCGAAGAGCACTTCGGTGCCGCTTATGCTGAATTTCTCACCTCTTGTGCTTATGCCCACGCAGACGTTTGTGTTGAGGGTGCGGGCTTCGGCCATCTGCGAGGCCACGGTGCGCTTCCAGATGAGCTGGTAGAGCTTCTGCTCCTGCGCGCTGCCCTCGACGGAGGTGTTGGCTATGTAGGTGGGGCGGATGGCCTCGTGGGCTTCCTGCGCCCCCTTGGAGCGGGTCTTGTACTGCCTGAGGTGGGAGTACTCCGCCCCGAAATTGTCCAGGATGAACTGCTTTGTCGTGCCTAGCGCAAGGGAGGAGAGGTTGGTGGAGTCCGTACGCATATAGGTTATCAAACCCCTCTCGTACAGGCTCTGGGCCACTCTCATCGTGACGCTCACGGGGAAATGCAGTTTGTGCGCCGCTTCCTGCTGGAGGGTGGACGTGGTGAAGGGAGGAGCGGGATAGCGGCTGCTCTCCTTGCTGTCGGCGCTCTCGACCGTGAAAGCGGCTCCGATGACATCCTGCAGGAAGGCGCGGGCCTTGTCGATGTCGGGGAATCTGGTGTCCAGAAGCCCCTTCACTTTGGTGCCGGAGACCTCGAAGGTCGCCTCCACCTTGTAGTATGGCTCGCTTTTGAAAGAGGCAATCTCCCTCTCGCGGTCTACCACAAGGCGCAGGGCCACGGACTGCACGCGTCCGGCGGACAAGCCCCTCTGAATCTTGCGCCACAGCACGGGCGAGAGCTCGAATCCCACCAGACGGTCGAGCACGCGCCTTGCCTGCTGGGCGTTGACCAGAGCCATGTCTATGGTGCGCGGGTTGTTTATGGCGTTGAGGATGGCGTCCTTCGTGATTTCGTGAAACACTATGCGCTTGGTGCGTGCGGGATCCAGCCCCAGAGTCTGTGCCAGATGCCAGGAGATGGCTTCCCCTTCGCGGTCTTCATCGGAAGCCAGCCACACCGTGGAGGCTTTCTGCGCCGCGCTCTTGAGCTCGGCCACCGTCTTCTTCTTCGCCGCCGGAATGACATACTCCGGCTCGAACCCGCCCTCGATGTCCACGCTGAGCGCTTTGTCCTGAAGGTCGCGGATGTGCCCGAAACTCGACTTTACAACATAATCCTTTCCCAGAAACTTCTGGATTGTCCCGGCTTTGGCCGGAGACTCGACTATCACAAGATTTCCCTCCATATTCAGACGTTTATCAAACTTCCGGATGCAAAGAAAACCACAAATGCGGAATTTTTCAAAATTAAATCGCTAATTTTGCGTTTTGATAATACCGCCGTGAGCTCATCACGGAAAAATTTCACGGAAAATGACCGTAGAGAAGCGCAAAAAAATAATCAAGTGGTTCTGGATATTGCTCTCGATGCCCTTCGCCCTTCTGCTGATCCTGCTGCTGCTCGTGGCGGCGTTCGCGAAAATTCCCTCTTTCGAGGAGCTGGAGCATCCGGACAACAAGCTGGCCACCCAGCTCATAGCCGAGAACGGCGAGGTGCTGACCACCTTCCACATCGAGAACAGGACTTATGTCTCCTATGACGAACTCCCCGAGCATCTGGTGCAGGCCGCCGTGGCCACGGAGGACGCCCGCTTCTACAAGCATTCCGGGATAGATTTCCAGAGTCTCGCGCGAGTCCTCTTCAAGACCCTTCTGATGCGTGATTCCAGTCAGGGAGGCGGCTCCACCATCACCCAGCAGCTCGCGAAGACCCTCTATCCCCGCGGTGAGGGCGGCAAGCTCACGCTCGTGATGACCAAGCTCAAGGAGTGGATCACGGCCGTGAAGCTCGAGAGGGACTACACCAAGAACGAGATTATGGCGATGTATCTCAATTCGATTTTCTTCGGCAGCAGCGCCTACGGCATCAAGACCGCCGCGGAGACCTATTTCGCCAAGTCTCCCGGTGAGCTCTCCGTGGAGGAGGGCGCGATGCTCGTGGGTATGGTCAACAAGCCCACCCGCTACAATCCCAATCTCCACCCCGACCTGGCCCTGCAGCGTCGCAACTTCGTGATAGGTCAGATGCACAAGGCAGGCTACTTGAGCAAGGCGGAGTGCGACTCCATCCGGGCCATCCCCATTTCGCTCCATTTCGAGGTTCAGGACCACAACGCCGGTCTGGCCCCGTATTTCCGCGATATGCTGCGCCGCGACATGAACGCGACCAAGCCCAAGAAGTCCTCCTACTCGAGCGCCGAAGAGTATTCGGCGGACTCGCTGCGCTGGCGCGACGACCCCGTCTACGGATGGCTGGTCAAGAACAAGAAGTCCGACGGGTCGTCCTGGAATCTGGACCGTGACGGTTTGCGGATCCACACCACCATCAACTACAATATGCAGAAATATGCCGAAGAAGCCGTTGCGGAGCATCTCGGCGGCAATCTGCAGAAAGCCTTCGACAGGGAGTGCAAGTGGAAGCGCAACCGTCCGTTCGCCGCCGACGTGGACCAGAAGGTCACGGACATCGTGATGCAGCAGGCCCGCCGCTGGAGCGACCGCTGGCGTATGGGCAAGAAAGCCGGTCTGTCGGACGCCGAGATTCTCGCCCAGTTCCGCAAACCCGCCCGTATGAGGGTGTTCGCCTGGAACGCGAAGGGATGCATAGACACCACTATGACCCCGGACGACAGCATACGCTGGGTCAAGGGGATTCTGCGCACGGGCTTCGTGGCCATCGAGCCCAACACCGGCTATGTCAAGGCCTATGTCGGCGGTCCCAATTACCGCTACTTCAAATACGACAACGTCCGTCAGGGCAAGCGTCAGGTCGGATCCACCATCAAGCCCTTCCTCTACACGCTTGCAATGCAGGAGGGCCTCACCCCCTGCGACCGCGTGGTGTGTATGCCCCAGACTTTCGATATGCCCGACGGGACCACGTGGACTCCCCGCAGTACGGACAAGGAGGAATGGATAGGCACCACCGTGACCCTCAAGTGGGGACTTGCGCACAGCTCCAACAACATCTCCGCCTTCCTTATGAAGGAGTTCGGGCCCGCCGCTCTCGTGCGCACGGTGCATCAGATGGGCGTCACGGCCCATCTCGACGAAGTCTATTCCCTGTGCGTGGGGGCCGCCGAGGTGGAAATCTACAATATGGTGGCCTCTTTCAACACCTTCCCCTCAGGGGGCGTGTATGTGTATCCCCAGTATGTCACCCGCATAGAGGACGCTTCCGGCAATGTCATAGCGGATTTCACCACCCGCAAGCGTGACGCCCTCTCACCTGCCGTCGCCTATCTCATGGTGAACCTGATGCAGGGAGTGGTCAATTCCGGCACCGGATCGCGCCTGCGCTCGGTCTATGGGCTCCGGAGCCAGATAGCGGGCAAGACGGGCACCACCAACGACAACTCCGACGGATGGTTCATCGGCTACACGCCCAAGATTACGGCGGGCGTCTGGGTGGGCGGAGAAGACCGTCAGGTCCACTTCCAGAGCCTCGCTCTGGGCAGCGGCTCCAATATGGCCCTGCCCATCTGGGGCATATGGTACAAGAAGTGCCTTGCAGACCCCACGCTCGACTTCAGCGAGGAGGATGAATTCCTCTGCCCTCCCGGAGTGAATCTCAATCTGGACTGCGAAGAGCAGCAGGGCGTTTTCCTCGGCGGCAAGGGAGCCAGAAGCGATGGCGGCAATACGGCCTCGCACGACGAAGAGGAAGATTATTATTTCAATTGACGGGCGTGGAATACATCTACAAAGGCTGTACAGCGGTTCATTACGAGTGCGAGGGGAGCGGCGCTCCTGTCATCTTCCTGCACGGTTGGGGATGTGACGCTTCCGTCTGGTCCCGCTTCACTCCGGCCTTCACGGACAAGTACAGGGCCGTCACTTTGGATTTCCCCGGATTCGGCGCTTCCGCAGAGCCGGACTCCGTGTGGGGTGTCGAAGATTATACCCGCTTCCTGGAAGCTTTCTGCGCGGACCTGTCTCTGGACTGCCCGTCCCTTGTCTGTCATTCTTTCGGTGGCAGGGTGGCCATACTCTATGCCTCCCGCAATCCCGTCTCCCGCCTTGTGCTCACGGACTCCGCCGGCATCAAGCCGCGCAGGAGCTTGAAATATTATGCCAAAGTATATTCATACAAGGCCGTCAAGGCTTTCCTCCTGAGGGTTCTGCGCCGCCCGGACCTGCTGGAGCGCTACCGCGCCGGCAAGGGCTCTTCCGATTATGCCGCGGCATCCCCCCGGATGAAGGCGATACTCTCCAGGGTCGTGAACGAGGACCTGCGCGCCCTCCTGCCGCTCATAAAAGCCCCCACACTCCTTTTCTGGGGCACGCTGGACACGGCCACGCCCCTGTCCGACGCCCTTCTGATGGAGAAGCTGATTCCCGATGTCGGACTTGTGAGGGTGGAGGGAGGCAGCCATTTCAGTTTCCTTGAGGCGCCGGCCCTGTATGGGGGCGCGCTCGCAAGTTTCTTCGGCCTATGAATCTTGTCCCGAGAATAGTGCTCGCCGCAGTCTGCACCGCCCTGTGGGTGGCGATGTGGCGCTATTGCATGATAATGTTCCAGCAGAATTCGTACAAACCCCGCCGCTATCTGCGCTGGGCCCGCGGCAGGATTCTGCGCCCCCTGTGGCAGAAGGATTTCAAGGTGAAGTTTGTCTTCACCGGCAGGATGAAGCGTCTGACCGCCGCGGGAGCCGTCATCTATGCCGCTCTCGCCTGCCTGAGTCCCTGGGCCGCCGTGGGCTGTGTGGTGCTGTGTGATGCGCTTCTGCTCCTTGCAAATCTTCTTGTCTTCCCGCTGGAGGCGGCAATCAGGGGATGGTATGTGCGCAGTGCCTCGAAGATGCTGCGCGCCCGCCCCGACCTCATTATAATAGGAATCACCGGAAGCTTCGGCAAGACCAGCACCAAGAACTACCTCTACCGTATGCTCTCCGAGAAATACAACGTTCTCGTCACTCCGGGCAACTTCAACACCACGCTCGGCGTTGTGCGCACGGTGCGCGAGAGTCTCAAGCCCTACCATCAGGTGTTCATCGTGGAGATGGGCGCCAAGCAGCCGGGGGACATCAAGGAGATATGCGATCTGGTGCACCCCGGGGCCGGAATAGTCACGGCCGTGGGCGATATGCATCTGGAGACTTTCGGGAGCCGCGAGAACATCCGGAAGACCAAGTTCGAGCTCATAAGGGCGTTGCCCGAGGACGGGTTCGGGGTCATCAACGCCGACTCCGAAGGGATAGCCACATACCCGGACATCCCGACCCACTGTCCTGTGGAGAGTTATGGGATAGACGCCCACAGATGCGACTGGCGTTGCGCCGACATCCTCAGCTCTTCTTCGGGCACTTCCTTCACACTTATCGGACGCGAAGACTCCATCGAGCTGCGCACCGGTCTTCTCGGGGAGTGCAATGTCCTCGACATAGCGGGCGCCGCGGTGATGGCCCTGCATTTCGGGGTGAGCCCCTCTCAAGTGCGTCAGGCTGTCTCCAAGCTCCAGCAGGTGCCGCATCGCCTGAACTCGTCCTTCAAGGGAGGAATCACCGTCCTGGACGATGCCTACAACTCCAATCCGGAAGGGGCTCGCATGGCGCTGAAGGTGCTGCGCGACATCCCCTTGGGAGAAGGCGGCAGGCGCATATGCATCACCCCGGGTTTCGTGGAGATGGGCGCTAGTCAGGAAGCTGCCGCACGGGAGCTCGGACGTCAGGCCGCCCGCTGCGCCACTCACCTGATTGTCGTCAACCGCCTCAACCGCGAGGCAATTTGTGCGGGAGCTCTCGAGGGAGGTATGGAGCCGGAGCGCGTGCTTTGCGCCGACTCCCTGCAGGAGGCCGTCTCGCTGATGCGCTCTCTTGTGCGCGAAGGGGACGTCGTGCTCTACGAAAACGATTTGCCGGATATGTTCAAATAAGATTCAAGTAAGATATGAAAATCAAAGTCGCTGTCCTCTTCGGGGGACGTTCAGTTGAAAACGAGATTTCGGTGGTCACTGCCCTGCAGACCATCGAGGCGATGGACAAGGACAAGTATGAGGTAATCCCCGTCTATATAGCCAAGACCGGAAGGTGGTACACCGGAGCGGCTCTGCTGGACTTGCAGAACTACAAGGATATGGCCGCGCTGCTTCGCAGGTGCGAGAGCGTCTATATGAAGCCCGTCTATGGAGACCGCAAGCTCTATCGTGACCGCAAGCCCCTGCTGGGAAGCGATGTGGTGGCAACTCTCGATGTGGTTCTCCCCACCCTTCACGGCACCAATTGCGAGGACGGCACCCTTCAGGGAGTGCTCTCTTCCACCGGCGTTCCGTTTGTGGGCTGCGACGTGCTCGCTTCCGCCAACGGAATGGACAAGATTACCATGAAGCAGATTCTGCAGAGCAGCGGTGTCCCGGTGGTGGACTACTTCTGGTTCTGCGACAAGGCCTGGTATCGCGACCGTGAGGCAGTGCTCGACCAGTGTGCCAAGAAGCTCGCCTATCCCGTGATAGTCAAGCCCGCCAACTCCGGCTCGAGCGTGGGCATCAGACCCGCGCACAACCGCGCCGAGCTTGAGGAGGCCATAGACTATGCCTGCACTTTCACTACCCGCGTGATAGTGGAGAGGATGGTGGAGAAGCTCAAGGAGGTCAACTGCTCCGTGCTGGGCAACTATGACGAGTGCGAGGCTTCCGTGTGCGAGGTCCCGATGCGCAGCGGGGAGATTCTCACCTATTCCGACAAATACATGAAGGGAGGCGGCAAGAGCAAGGGCATGGCTTCCACCAAGAGAGAGCTGCCCGCGAAGATTTCTCCCGACGAGACCTCTCTTGTCAAGGACCTGGCCTGCAAGACCTTCCGCGTGCTTGCCTGCGAGGGCGTAGCAAGGATAGACTTTATCAAGGACGAAGAAGACAAGCGCCTCTATGTCAATGAGATAAACACCATTCCCGGATCTCTTTCCAACTACCTCTGGGACTATAGCGGCGTGAGTTTCCCGGCTCTCGTCGACCGCCTCGTATCCCTCGCTTTCGCCCGCAGCAGGGAGCAGTCCTTCAAGGTGACCGACTTCGGCGGCAACATCTTCACGCAGCTCGGAGACGGTGCCAAGACAGGCAAGAAGTGACGCGTCGGCACTTCCGCGAATTGCTTTTGTAAAAAGAAAAACCTACTTTTGTAAGTTTCAAGAAAACAGATAACACAGAATATGAAAAAGATTTTTGCAATCATCGTCAGTGCGGCACTTGCAGCAGGCGCCGCCTTCGCTCAGGATCTCGGAGAAATCACTGAGCTTTACAACGCGGCCGCCACGGCCCTCTCTTCCGGAGACAAGGCCGGCGCTTTCACTTCTTTCCAGCAGGCTCTCGAACAGGCCACGGCTCTCGGTGCCGACGGCGAGGAGATTGCCGCCAAGTGCAAGGACATAATCCCCACTCTTGCAGTGTCTCTGGCAAAGGAGGCCGCCAAGGGAGGCGAGTATGATTCCGCAATCGAGCAGCTCCAGAAGGCCGCCGAGCTCGCCCTGCAGTACGGTAATGAAGATGCCGCGACCGACGCGAAGGAGCTTCTCCCCCAGGTGGCCATTCAGAAGGGTAGCAAACTCTTGTCCGCCAAGGATTTCGCCGCGGCGGCAGAGGCTTTCAAGCAGGCTCTCGCGTTCGATCCCGCCAACGGCATGGCCGCCCTTCGTCTGGGTATGGCTCTCAGCTCCTCCGGAGACTATGACGGAGCTCTCGAGGCTCTTGCTCTCGCCGCTGAGAACGGTCAGAAGGAAGGCGCCGACAAACAGATTGCTTCCGTCTATCTCAAGCAGGCCAGCGCCTCCCTCAAGGCAAAGAAATTCGCCGAGGCTGTGGAGTTCGCCCAGAAGGCTATCGAAATCAACCCCAGCGCCCAGGCATATCAGGTGGCCGGTCAGGCTTCCCAGATTTCCGGCAAGAATACGGATGCCATCGGGTACTTCGAGAAATATCTTGAACTCTCTCCCAATGCCAAGAACGCCGGTCAGATAGCCTATACGCTCGGCGCTCTCTATCAGCAGAGCCAAAACAACGCCAAGGCCAAGGAGTACTACACCAAGGCTCTCTCCGACCCCAAGTTCGGCGCTGAAGCCAAGAAGATGCTCGACGCCCTCAAGTAGAGCAACCACCTCCTTCCTATGCGCTTTCTCGAGCTTCTTGCTCCGGCAAGAAATCTGGACACCGGCATCGCGGCCATAGACTGCGGTGCCGATGCCGTTTACATAGCCGGGCCCGATTTCGGAGCGCGCAAGGCCGCCGGCAATCCCGTGGAGGACATTGCGGCCCTGTCCCGCTATGCCCACAGGGTGGGGGCGAGGGTCTTCGTGACTTTCAACACGCTCGTTTACGACGATGAGCTCCCGCAGGCGCACGCCCAGATGCTGCAAGCGCAGCAGGCCGGTGCGGATGCTTTCATAATCCGCGACCGGAGGCTTATGGGCTGGGAAGACATCACTGTCCCTTTCCACGCCTCCACGCAGTGCGCGATACGGGACCCCCGCAGGGCGCGCCGCTTTGAGGAGTTGGGATGCTCCCGCATCATCCTTGAGCGCGAATTGAGCCTTGAGGAGGTGAGAGACATATGCTCCGCGGTGAGCTGTGAGGTGGAGTTTTTCGTGCACGGGGCCCTTTGCGTGTGCTACAGCGGAGAATGCCGCCTGTCGGAATATCTGGATTCCCGCAGCGCCGATCGCGGCGAGTGCATACAGGCCTGCCGCTCTCTGTATGACCTCTCGGACGCTTCCGGACGTGTGCTGCTGCGTCGCAAGGCCATACTCTCCCTCAAGGACTACAGGCTCAAGTCGCGTCTGGAAGATTTGGCGCTCGCCGGAGTGAGCTCATTCAAGATAGAGGGACGTCTGAAGAATATTTCCTATGTGAAGAACGTAGTGCGGGACTATGACCTTGCCCTGGATGCGCTCGTGTCGCGGTATCCGGACAAGTTCTGCCGGGCCTCGCTTGCCCGCGTGCGGGGGGGATTCTCTCCGGACACTTCCAAAACCTTCAACCGCGGCTACACGCAGCTCTTTCTGGACGGCGTGCGACAAACAGGCTGGTCCTCAATGGACGCTCCCAAGAGTATGGGAGAGAAGATAGGGACGGTGTCGCGCTTGCGCATTGCGGGCGAAGGCCGTGAGATGGAATTCTCCGTCCTTCCCTCCGGGCCGGGTGTTGAACTTGCAAACGGAGACGGTCTCTGCTTCGTCACTCCGGACGGGGTCACGGGATTCCGGGCCGACGTGTGCAGGGGACTTCGCGTAAGCTGCAAGAGGGTTCCCGACCTGCGCGACTCTATGACGCTGTACCGCAACGTTTCTTCCGCTTTCGAGAAGACTCTGGAGGCCTGCCGCTGTGTCCGTGAAGTGGATGTTGAAGTGAATGCCCGTATCCGGGACGGCTACAGCCTTGAAACCCTTGCCGTGAGCGAAGACGGGCGCAGGGTGGCAGGGACATTCCCGCTTTCGGACCAGAAGGCTTCGAATCCTTCCCGCTCTCTGGGGATGATCCGCGAGCAGCTCTCCAAGAGGAGTCTGCACTACAGTTTCCGTCTGGCGGATCTGCAGATATGCACCTCAGACGGCTCCGTGCCGTTTGTGAGCGCATCCGTGCTCAACGAAACAAGAAGAAGCATTGCGCAGGAATTGGAGTCACTTCCTTTCTGTGCTCATCCCCTGTACCGTGCACAAGTGCCCGCCCGTCCGGATGCCTCCGCCCCTTCGTGTCCGAGGACAGCCGAAAGGCGGTGGGACGAAATCACCCTTATGCGCTCCAGATATTGTGTGCGCTATGAGCTGGGCCTGTGTCCGGTCCGTCAGGGGGCGTCTTCCGCCGGTCCTCTCTATCTGGAGAACAACGGCCGCACTCTGGAACTTCGTTTCGATTGCCGCAGATGCGAGATGACGGTCCACACATCAAATCGGCTCCCCTCCCGGGTGCACTGTCTCGCGACGGGGCCCAAGGAAACGCTTTGACTTATTTTTTCTATGACGGTATGCGGCGTGCTACCGCTCATTTCGAGGGGAGCCTCAGTTGATGGTGAAGGTGACCTCCACGTCTCCGAACCGGCCTGTGACCTCTTCCTGCTGCAAGAAATATGAGGCGGCAAGCTGGCCGCGCCACACGATGTCGTCCTTGTCCTTGTAGGGGATCTCAACGTCGAATCCGTAAGATTTGGAGTTGTATTTGACCGTGGCGGAGCATTTCCAGCTCGTGGTCGTCCCGCCGTCGTCTTCTATGATAAGGAAAGCCAGACGGTCCAGCGCGTCGGAGAATTCGGATACGAGTATGTTGTTCACTTCCACGTCTTTCTTGAGCTGACCCCTTCTGACAACCACCATAAAGTCCGTCACGGAAGGGGAGAACAGCTTCAAGTCGTCGGTGCTCATATTGGACTTGAAGCCGCTGGCGCTGCCGCACTTGAAAAAGAACTCGCTCGCTCCCCCGAACCAGCTGTCGTAATTGCGCAGCATCTTTATGCTTTTGAGCATAAGAGTCCCGCACCCTCCTTCGGAAGCCTTGGTCTCATAGAGGTCCGCCGGGGTAAAGGCGCTGTCGTCATTGCGGTTGACCACCCACACCGGGCGGCTTTGCGCCACCGCCTCGTCCACTTCTATCTCGCGCACGCTCCTGCCCCCGGCCTCGTCGCAGACCAGTTCGTATCCGGTGTTGGTCTCGGCGCCGTATCCCGGGTCGAAGGTGATTACCGGGAGAAGAAGCGCCTCCTCTGAAGTCCACTGCCCGGAGTACGGCCAGTAAATCTGGATATCTGACTCTCTGAGGTATTCTATCAGTTCTTCTGCGCTCGGGCCGTCCGCCTTCACGCTCTGCCTCTGCTCGAAATAGTCCGTGAGCAGGTCGCGCAGAGGGGAAGAGTACCTGCCTGCCTTGGTCGCGGCGTCTTTGTCCTCTCCCACTCCTGCCCCGGGGCAGCAGAAGAGGTCGGACATCATATATTCTTCGTCGTAGCCGTTGCCGCTGGAGGAGGACACCGCATCGTGAACCTCTTCCATCTGACTTCCGGAGATGGGCAGGCAGCTGAGGATTTCGGCCACTTCGCCCAGACTCAGCAGGACCTCCTGACTGTTTCCTGCCTCAGCGGCATCCTCCTTCTCTTCGGGGCGCTCGCTCCGGCATTGTACACACAGCAAGCAGAGGGACAAGGCAAGAAAAATTGTTGCAATCTTTTTCATCGTCAAAACAGAATTTTTGTTTCTGCAAAGTGACGAACAAAAAATCCGTTTCCACCCAAATTAATCGTTTAAGTGCCGGAAACGGCATCCTGTGCTGCTGTCGCGAGGTCAGGCGGAGAAGCTCACGAACCTGTTTCTGAGAGAAAAGTCGGGAATTACGCGGCAGTCGCGCAGCCCCTCGGAGACAAAAACCTCCCTTGTCCGGGGGCCGAGCGTCTCGTTGATTTCCACTATCCCGAACCCTCCCTTGTCCAGAAGCCGGGAGCAGAGCGAAGCCACCGCCCTATAGAAGACAAGCGGATCGTCATCCGGCACGAACAAGGCTTCCTCCGGCTCCCACTCCAACACGTTGGGGCGCATAAGAGACCGCTCGCTCTCGCAGATGTACGGGGGATTTGAGACAATGATGTCGAACTTCTGTCCGCTCAAGGACCCCTCTCCCTTAAGGATGTCCATCTGCAGGAATTGCGGCGTCTTCCCCGCATCCTGCCGCGTGCCCTGCCTTCGCGCCACCTCCAGAGCGGAGGCGGAGATGTCCACCGCAGTCACTTCGGCTCCCTTGATCTGCCGCATCAGGCTCCAGGCTATGCAGCCGGATCCGGTGCACAGGTCCAGTACTCTGACGGGAGCTTCACGCCCGATTTCCGCTGCCTTCCGGACGACGAGCGAGACAAGGATTTCCGTTTCCGGGCGGGGTATCAACACGCGCGGATCCACAGCGAAGCGGCTCCCGCAGAACTCGCAGAACCCCAGCACATATTGGATGGGTTCGGCTGCGCAGAGCCTGCGCAAATCCTCTTCCAGCCTCCTGCGCTGCTCGTCCGAGAGCTGCGTCCCGGGATCGGTGACGTGCGAGTGGGGCGGGATGCCGAGCCTCTCGGAGTACAGCATAGACACGATACCCCTCGCCTCCGGCGAAGGGTACAGTATCTCGAGCGCGGAGAGACTCCGGCCATAGAAGGCTCCCAGTGTCACCACTTGAGGGCTTTCATCACCCTTGCAAGCTGGTCCGGACAGGAAGTGGCCCTTCCGGAGCAGGGGATGCCTTCGAGCTTCTTTATGGCATTCTCCACCGTCATTCCTTCCAGGAGTGTGGCCACTCCGAGGGTGTTGCCCGGGCAGCCGCGGAAGAACTTTACCTTGCGGATCACGTGCCCCTTGACGGCAATTTCCAAATCTATGCCTTGAGAACAGACGGCCGAGCTGGGGATGGCGTGCACTTTCCTGACCCCGTCCACGGTCTTGTCGGAGGTGATTTCCCAATCGTCAAATTCGTCATAGGCCTGCTGTGCTTCGGGGGAGGCGACAACCAGGGCCAGAGCCATCATAAGGCTGGAGAGAATCTGTATCATTTCTGTCGTTTTAAGTTGTGCAAAAATAACAAATAATACAGCGCAGGCAAAAATTTTTGTATTTTTGTGCACCCATATGACAAAGAGACTTCTTCCATTCCTCCTGACTCTGCTCGCTTCCGGTGCCGTGGCGGCGCAGGCTCCGCTTCCCGAGCTGGAAAAGGCCCCGGAAATACACACCGGCAGCCTTCCCAACGGCATAAGCTACTACATCGCGGCTTGTCTCTCCGATTGCGGCCACGCCGACATGGCACTGGTCCAGCGGGATTTCAGGGATTTGACCGCTTCCCGCTCCATTCTTGTGTCCAGCCCCCATTTCGGAAGCCGCAGGCCGTGCGATTTTCTTGCCGACCACGGGATAGGCTATGGCCCCGAGGGTATCATTTCCAACAGAGCCGGATCCACCTCCTTCAATTTCAGAAGAGTCCCCGTCCACGACAAGGCCGCCGCAGACTCCACCTTCCTGCTGCTTTTCGACATAGCCTCGACCTGTCCCACCGACCAGGCCGTCATCGTTTGCGGCGACATCGACCCGGCCTCCGTGGTGGACCGCCTGAGCCTGCTGTCGATGACTCTGGGCAGCCGTGCCGTATCGGGTCCTGCCGACACCTATGTCTGGAAGCCGCGCGAGACGGCGTCCTGCTATTTCACCACGAATGCCGCCTCTGACCTCTCACAGCTCCGCATTTCATACACCTCCGACCGTGTGCCGCGCGACAGGATGAACACCCTTCAGCTGCAAGTCACAAAGCAATATGCCACATATCTCGGATACATAGTGCAGAAGAGGGTGCTGCGCACGTTCCGCGCGGAAGGTATCCCTCTTGCCGACTTCGAGTACCGCTACCGCGACAGCGCTTCCGGACCGGGGAACGAAATGTACACGTTCACCATTTCCACTTCTTCCGCCCACTACCATCGGGCCGTGGAACTCGTTGCGGGCATTTTTGCCAATCTGAACTCCTGCGGCGTGTCCCGGGAGGAGCTGCAGGACGTGCAGGACAGGGTGGTGTCCGACGCGATGCGCGACGGCGGCAACAGGCGTCTGACCAATGCCGGATATGTGCGCAAGTGCTCGGATTCATATCTGTACAACGCCACTCTCGCCTCCGAATCGCTCATAAACGGCTTCTTCTCCCGCGGCAGGACTCTTTCCGAGATGGATTTGAGCTTTTTCAACGGTTTCGTCACCGCGTTGCTCGACCCGCAGAAAAACCTTGTTCTGGGTTTCGACACTCCCAAGGCGCGCATCAACGAGGACCTTCGCAGCGCTTTCGACTCCGCCTGGCGCAAAGCAGATGCAGAGGAGGCGTCCGGCATTCTCGGGGCATTCAACAGCTATGGCGACACCTTGTGCTTCAGGGAGCCTGACGCGAAGAACCGCATCCACCTTCTCTCCGAGAGTCCGGAGCCCGTTTCCGGAGGCAAACTCTGGAAATTCTCCAACGGAATGAGGGTAATCTTCAAGAAGACGGACACGAAGGGAGAGTTCCGCTACGCGATGCTGCTTCGCGGAGGCGCCGGCCTTGTGCCCGGTCTGCAGGCAGGCGAAAGCCCCTTTGTTGCCGATATGCTTTCCCTGTGCTCGCTCTCGGGCCTCGGCGGCGAAGAATTCCGCGGGATGCTTGCATCCAACGGCATCAAGATGTCCACGGACGTGTCGCTCTCGGACCTCAGAGTGCAGGGCAACGCCCCCGCTTCCAAGAGGGAACTTGTGCTCAAGGCTCTCACTTCCATAGCCGGAGACCGCTCGTTCGCAACGGAAGACTATGAGTACTACCGTCTCTGCGAGTCCCTGCGCCTGGAGCGCCGCGCCCTCACCTCCGCCCGTCTGCGCGAGGAGGTGGACAGGCTTCTGTCTCCCGGATATCGCTACACTCCCGTGCGGGATGCCGCCGCCCTGCACGACGATTTGCCGCGCCGGTCCTTCGAGTATTTTAACAGCCAGTTCCTCAAATGTGCCGACGGCATCCTCGCCTTTGTCGGAGATCTGGACGAAGAGGCGTTCAAGAAAGAGCTGTGCCTGTATCTGGGCGTGTTCTCGACCGAGAAGCGTTTCGCCTCCCGTCCCAGAGTGGAGAGCAAGACCATTGCCGGCACGTCCTCGTGCATATTGTCTGTGGACGAGGCGTCTTTTGCCGAGGGGCAGCCGCGGCTCCTGTATGCCTTGAGTTTCCCGTATCCCTACAACCTGTCTTCGGACGGAGCTCTCCGCATAGCCTGCGAGTTGCTCTCCGGCGCCCTCGCCCGCGCTCTTGCCCCGCTTGGCGCATCTTTCAGCATCGAGCGCAAGGTGGACCTGTATCCTCAGGAGCGGGTCACCTTGTACATCAGTTGTGTCTCCTGCCGCGAGAGAGGTCTTCCGCAAGGGATTGCCGCGGCCGATATGCTTGATGTGATGGCCGCCGTTCGAGCCGCCGTGCAGAATCTTGTCGCCGCCCCCGTGCCTGCCGCCCTGCTGGCGGATTACAAGACTATGACAGCGGAGCAGATGGCCTATGAGCTCAGCTCGGACGAGGCCTGCATGTCCTCCGTGCTCACGCGCTTTTCCGAAGGCAAGGACCTGGTCTCCGGATACCGTAGTTCCATCGACGCCGTAGAAGCTTCCGCCGTGCAGGCGGCCTTCAATGCCATGGCCTCCGGCGGCAAGGTGGAATATGTGATACATTGACGCTTTCCCTTCAGCTTATGCCTTCAGCTTCAGATTTCGGCACCATCGTGCAGATAGGGGATATCCTCGTCTCGGAGGAGGTGATAACAGAATATTTCGCCTGCGATTACCTCGCGTGCAGGGGAGTGTGCTGCATAGAAGGGGACAGCGGAGCCCCTCTGCTGGAGTGGGAGCCGGGTGCATTGGAAAGGGATTATCCGCTTTTCAGCCCGCTCATGCTGCCTTCGGGCAGGGATGCCGTCCGGCTCAACGGATTTTTCGAGCTGGATAGGGACGGAGATATTGTGACCCCGCTCGTGCCCGGTTCGGGCGTGTGTGCCTACGCCCATTTTGCCCCGGACGGCAGCTGTCTGTGCGCCATAGAAAAATGCGGCCGCACCAAGCCCGAGTCCTGCTCGCTTTATCCGATTCGCGTGACACGCTTCAAAGGGGGCGGGATGGCGCTCAACCTCCATCGCTGGGACATATGCAGGGATGCCTATGCCAAGGGGCGCAGGGAGGGAGTGAGGGTGTATGAGTTCCTGCGCGGCCCTCTGACGGAGGCCTTCGGCGCCGGTTTCTGGGACGCTCTCGACGCGGCGGCCCGCCACATCATTTCAGAGGAGCCGTCTTGTCTCTGAGCCAGGCTTGTTCGTCCGCACTCAAGGAGTCCCGCAGGCAGAGGTACACCTTTTCATTATAGGCGTTCAACCACTCGAGCTCTTCAGCGTCGAGCAGCTCGGGAAGTATGGCCGAGGTGTCGAAGTGACAGAGCGTGAGCGGTTCGAAGCCGAGCCAGCGGCCGAATGGCGTCGAGCCTTTTTCCACCACCAGCAGCAGGTTCTCGTGCCGCACGCCGTGCATCCCCTCGCGGTAGATGCCGGGCTCGTCCGAGAGCACCATGCCCGGGAGCAGAGGCGTGGCGTTGAAGTTCTGCCGGATGTCTGCCGGCCCTTCGTGCACCCCGAGGAAAGATCCCACCCCGTGACCGGTGCCGTGGCCGAAATTGCGCCCGTGCCTCCACAGCGGCTCTCTTGCGAGCGCGTCTATCTGGCAGCCTGCGGTGCCGTAGGGGAAAACTGCCATCGCGAGGTCTATGTGCCCCTTGAGCACGAGGGTGTAGTCTTCTTTCTCCAGCTCGGTACACTCTCCGAGCGGCAGGGTGCGGGTGATGTCGGTCGTGCCGTCGTCATATTGCCCGCCCGAATCCACGAGATAGAGCCCGTCTTCCGCAATGACGGGCGCCTCGCCGTGCGGGGTCACATAATGCGGCAGGGCTCCGGAAGGCCCGAAGGCCGAGATGGTCTCGAAGCTGTCTCCACGGTAGTACTCGACCCCTTCGCGCAGCTGTCCCAGCTTCACGGCGGCGTCCCATTCGCTCACTTTGCGTCCCGCTTCCACAGATTTCTGCAGCCAGTGGAGGAATTTCTCCATCGCCGCTCCGTCCCGCAGGTGGCAGTCGCGCATCCCCCGGATCTCCACGTCGTTCTTGACTGCTTTTCGCAGCGCAATCGGACTCGGAAGAGGCAGAGTGGTCGCGCAGATTGAGCTCATGAGGCTGTAGTTCACCGTTGCCGGGTCCAGCTGCAGGACGCCTTCGAAGGAGGCGAGCTCCATCTCCACTTCGTCGTACCGGAGCATTTCGATGCCCTGCGCGCTCAGAGCCTCCAGCGTGCTTTCGGACACCGGGTCTTCCACCTCCTCCTTGAGCACGAACCACTGCACCTTGTCTCTGCCAACCAGCAGATAACTGATACATAGCGGATTGTAGTCTATGTCGGCCGCGCGGACGTTGAGCAGCCAGGCTATCTCGTCCAGCGCGCTCACAAGGATGGCGTCCGCTCCGCCCGAGGCAACCGTCTGCCGGAGCCAGTTTATCTTGCTCTGCCGGCTCTGCCCCGCATCCACCTGGAAAACCGGCGTCTGGGGAATCTGCGGGCGGTCTTTCCAAAGCACGGAAAGCAGGTCCGGGACATTGGCGCACAGGCATCCGGCTCCGCGCAGCGCAGAGGCTTTGCGGATGTCCTGCACGGCTTCGGCGCTGATGCTCAGTCCGTCCACCGCGAGAATATATTCCTCTTGCCCGGCAAAGTGACGGGCAAGCCATTCCGGAATGAGCACCTGCCCCTCGACCCTTGTCTTGTGGAGCTCTATCCCCGTTCCTTCCAGGGCTTTCGCGGCGGCAATGAAGTAACGTGTGTCGGTCCATAGTCCGGCGTGGTCTGCCGTGATGACCAAATCTCCGGCCTCGCCGCTGAAGCCCGAGAGCCATTCCACCTGTTTCCATCTGCGGGCGGGATATTCGCTTGAGTGCGGGTCGCTGCCCGTCAGTACCACGGCGTCCCAGCCTCTTTCCTGCATCAGGGAGCGCAGCGCAGCCACGCGTCCGGCGTAAATGTTTTCCATATGGTGTCAGTCCTGTTGAGCTAAAATTGTACTTATGATGTCATCCGAGACGAACCAGTCTTTCTCGGGTATTTTCCGGCCGTCTGCGGTGCCTTGGGAGGTGCGCAGACCGAGCATCAGCTCCTCTTCGCGGATTTCCTCCTCCGAGAGCGTCTCGCCGTCGGAGTGCCAGGCGCGAAGGCTCTCCGAATTCCAGGTCCGTGTCTGCGTGCCGTCGTCCTCGATGCGCAGCGAATGCGCTCCCGGCCCCAGCCCCACATACGGAGCACGGCTCCAGTAGGCCGAATTGTGCACGGCCTCGCGCCCCTCGAGCGCCCAGTTGGATATCTCGTAGTGTCTGTAGCCCCGAGAGCGCAGAGTCCCGCATATCGATTCATACTGCCTGCGGCAGCTTTCCTCGTCCAGAGGCGTGAATCTGCCCTCCTGCTGCATCCTTGCGAGCGCGCTGCCTTCCTCCACCGAGAGCTGATAGGCGGAGATGTGCTCGGGCCTCCACTGCAGACAAATCTCCTCCAGAGTGCGCTCGAGCGTCGGGCGCGAGAATCCTCCGATGCCGAAGATGATGTCCACGCTTATGTTGTCGAACCCTTCTTCGCGCAGTATCCGGAAGGCCTGTCTCGCACCGTCGGCGCTGTGCCGGCGCCTCATCCAGCCGAGCACTTCATCTTGCAGGGACTGCACTCCCAGGCTCGCCCTCGTGACTCCGATACCCCGCAGCGCGCGCACATATTCCGCTCCCTTCTCCACGATGTCCTCCGGATTCATCTCCACGGTGAACTCTTCCCACGGGCCGCCTCCCGCCGCGTCGGCAAGGCGCTTCAACGCACAAGGAGGCAGCACCGATGGGGTGCCGCCTCCTATATATAAAGTGTTTATGCCTTTGCTGCGGAGTATCTCGTCACGCCTGCTGCGGGCTTCCGCCTCCACTCCGCGCACATAATCCTCCACAATCCCGCTGTCCCTGCCGCGGCAGACCGTTTCGGAGTAGAAATCGCAATAGGTGCAGAAACTCCGGCAGAAGGGGACGTGGATATAGACCATTATCTGAGCAGGAGCTCAGTGGTGCCCATTGCCGCCGACTCCGTGAAGGCGCGGACGGTGTAGATTCCTTTGCTGAAGGAAGGAATGTTGTTGACGTAGATGCCGAGGTCTATCTCCTGACCTTCATAGTCCACTTCGCGGGAAGCCGTGGCGGCCATTGTCTCTCCTCCGAATGTGAAGCTTGCGCCCGTGCCGTCGTCCAGCAGCTTGCCTGCAGGGTCGGTCACGCACACATAGACCCTGATGGGGCCGTGCTCGGCAAGCTCGTTCTCGATGAGGGTGAGGGTGACAAGCAGGCGGACTACCCTGTTGCTCCTGTCGATCTTCTTGTCATAGGCGTTGAAGGCTTCGACCTTCAGACCTCTTGCCTTGATGATGGAACCGGCGGCGACGCGGCTGTTGAGCTGCTCCACTTCCTGCTGCAGCTCCTCGCTGCGCTTCTTGTGTTCGGCGGCTTCCTTGCGTGCTGCCGCTGCCTGGACGGTGAGCTGATGGTTCAGAGTATTGAGGGAGTCAATCTGCACGATGTAGCTGCGCATTATCGAGCGCAGGGTGCCGAGCTCCTTCTCGTACTGGCGTATCTTGGAGCGGTTGGTGGCTTCCGTCTTCTTCACCCTCTCCACCAGCTGGGCGATTTCCTCGCGGGAGGAATCGAGCTGGGCGTTGATGGTGTCATAGTCGGAGGACAGCCCTTCGTAGTCTGTCTGCAAGGCTATGATCTGCTCGGTGAGCTCTGCCTTCTCGATGTTGAGTTCTTCCACGAGGGTGTTCTTGGACGAGAGCACATAGACGAGGGCGGCGGCAAGCGTAACTGCCACCACAATCATCAGAATCATAACTGTTTTGAGAGGGCTGTTTGCCTTCTGTTCCGCCTGACGGCGTTCGAATTTCTGTAGAGGATCTTCCCTCTCGATGTTGTTGTTGGAATCCATAACGTTTTCAATTGATTCGCAAATGTAATAAAAAAATGCTAAATTTGCCCCTATGAAATATTTAGTAAGGGCTGTCAAGTACTTTTTTTACCTTTTGCTGGTGCTTGCGCTCATCATTTTCGCCCTTGTTGCCTTCAAGGTTGTGGATTCCGACCCCTCGCAGATTTTTGTCCACGGATATGATTCCTACTGGCAGATTGCTGCCATAATGGCCGTGCTCGCCGCCTTGTATCCCCGTATGGGATATGGCACGAGGTCCGTGATCCTGCCGGGAGAGACTTCCGAAATTCTTCCCCTTGTGCGCAAGGTGATGGGAGCGAAGGGATATGTGCAGTCTTCCGAGCAGGGAGAGGATATGGTGTGGGTGAAAGCTTCTCCCGTTCTGCGGGCCCTCCGCCTTTTTGAGGACGGCATAAGCTTCACGCGCACGGCCACCGGATATGACATTGAGGGGCCGGTGAAGGACATAGTGCGCATCGTGTCCGCTCTGGAGAGCGACAATTGACGAAAAATACTTATATTTGCAGAATCGAACAAACAACTGACTACTTATTATGAATCTCAGAGACATCAAGAAGGACATCGACTACGTGCTCAGCGCGTTCATCGAAGACTGCACGGTTGTGGCCACAGTCAACAGCAAGGCCTCCTACGAGGACATCGAAAAGCTTTATGAAGAGGCCGTTGACCTCTACAACGAGCTCCGTGATAAAGTGAACGCCAAGGTCGAGGGCCCTGCAAAGGCACATTTCTCGGCTCTGCGCAAGGAGATTTTCGAGAGGACGGACGCCCTCTACGAGAGGCTCAGCGCAGCTGTCAAGGCCGCGAAGTGAAAGCGCCTGCCGTTCGCGGACGCTGGCCGATCACAGCGATAATTCTTGCGCTTCTGCTCTCCGGCGGAAGCGCGTTTGCTGCCCGGCCGCAGACTCTCTGCCAGCTCAAGGCCGAGGAGATTCTCGGGACCGTCCCCTTGAGCACGGGGGTCTCGGGTGTGCTGGCAGTGCGCCTGTGCGGAGACACTCTTGTGTGTGTCAACCCCTCGAGCAGATTCGTCCCCGCTTCCAATATCAAATTGATTACCACGGGGATAGCGCTCAAGGTGCTGGGCGAGGACTTCCGTTTCAAGACAAGCGTCGCCTGCTGCGGTACCATCCGGGAAGGCATTTTGGACGGGGACATATACATAGTGGGCGGGGGTGACCCCACCACCGGCGCCGACTTCGACCTGGCGGACTCCCCTTCGGAGCTTTTCGCAAAATGGAAGTCTTTTCTGGACGCGGCCGGAATCAGCGGCGTAAAGGGCAGGATAGTGGGAGACCCCCGCTTCTGGGACGATGACGAGCCGGACTGCATCAGTTGGACCATTGAGGACAACGGATACTATTACGCCGTGTCTCCCGCCGCTCTCAATTACTGTGAGAACGCGCAGAAGCTCACTCTTGTCCCCGGAGCGGAAATCGGCAGCCCGCTGCAGCTGCGCTCGTGCGAGCCCGCCGCGCCCTGGATGAGCTATGACAACCTCACGCGCACCGTGGCGCCGCGTCGGAGTTCTGTGATGCGCTACAGCTGCTCTGCCTTCGGCCCGCAGGCCCGCATCTGGGGAAGCCTCGCCACAGACCGCAAGGCCTTCAGCCAGGATGTTGCCAACCGCTACGGAGCACTCACCTGCGCGCACGAGTTCTATAAGTACCTGACAGAATCGGGGATGAGTGTGGGCGGATATGCCGACATAGATGTTTCCGGCTGCCTGCGCGCGGGCCCTTCCCTTGTCTGCGGTCCGCAGGCCGCTTCTCCGGAAGAGCTGACGGAGCTGGGCAGTACCGTTTCCGTGCGCCTTGCGGCCATAGCTTCGCGCACCAACCATAAGAGCGACAATTTCTTCGCCGAAGCCCTTCTCAAGACGCTCGGCAGGCGTTCGGACTCCTCCACGGGGCACGAGCAGGGGATACGCGCGGTGACAGAAGAGCTCAAGCGTATGGGGGTCCCTCCCGCATATGCCCTGCAGCTCCGGGACGGATGCGGCCTTTCGCGCGAGAATTATGCAAGCCCGTCGTTTTTCGTCAGTTTCCTCAGCGCCATGGCCCGCACGGACGTGTTCCGCAGCTATCTGGGCGGCCTCCCGCAGCCCGGAGAGCCGCAGACCACACTCTCGCTGCGCCTGAAGGATGCTCCGCAGGACCTCAAGGACCGCATACATATGAAAAGCGGCGGAATGAACGGGGTGCGCTGCTTCAGCGGCTACATCGACTCCCCCGACGGAGACCCTTCCCGGATGACGGTCTTCTCGATTCTCACCAACAACGTGCCCGGACATTCGGGCAAAGTTTATCCGCTGATAGACAATATCATTGCCTCTATCGCAGAAGAAACGCAATAATTTTTCTATATTTGCGGATTATGCGTAAAAGTCTGGCAGTTATTTCAGCGGTGTGTGCGGTGGCGCTTGCCTCCTGCAACACCATTTCGTCCATAATCCACGATGACAAGGTTGTGGCCAGAGTGGGCGATGTGCGTCTCTTCCAGTCCGATCTCGAGAAATATATCCCTTCCGGGGTCAGCGCGGCAGACAGCGCCTCTCTTGCGGACCGCTACATCCTCAGCTGGGCCACGGAAATCCTCTACGCCGATCAGGCGCAGAACCAGCTCACGGACCTGGAGCTGGATGTCACTGAAGAGCTCGAGTCATACCGCAGGTCAATCCTCAAATACCGTTACGAGCAGAGCTACATTGCCGACCGTCTGGACACTCTGGTCACAGAAGACCAGATTGAAGACTATTACAGGACCCACCTCTCTTCCTTCACGCTGGACCGCCCTGTCCTCAAGCTGCGCTTTCTGGATGCGCCCAAGGATGCTCCCCACAGGGACAGGATAGTGAGGATGATGTCTTCGAGAGACTATGCCCAGGTGCAGCAGGCCGACACTCTTGCCACCGATTCCGGCCTGCGCTACATCGACAGCTCCGACGATTGGATGGACATCAAGGACGTGGCGGCTCTCTTCGGCACGGATTGGAACACCGTGCTGGGTCTTCTGAACGGCAACCTTATAAAAATCTCTTCCCCCGGCGGCTCCAACATCATGTATGCTTATGTGGTGGACATCAAGCGCGGCGGCACCGCTCCCGTGGAATTCTGCTCCGACAGAATCAGGGAATACGTGCTCAGCGAAAGAAAACACGCGCTCGTGCAAGGTTTGGAACGGGACTTGCTCGAGGATGCCCGCGAAAACAATAAATTCGTAATTTACAAATGAAGATGGGAAAGCTTTTGAAACTATCCGTCACGGCCATCTGCCTTGCGGCCGGCGTGTGTTCTTATTCGCAGAAATATTCTTCTGTCGTGGACAAGTCGGTGGCCGTCATAGGCAACGAACTGATAACCCTTTCGGACATTGAGGAGCAGGTCCAGATGATGAGGGCCCAAGGCTACGGGTCCGACCGCAATATCCGTTGCGAAGTGCTCGAGGGGATGATGCAGTCCAAACTCTTCCTGATGCAGTCCCGCGTGGACTCCCTTGCCGTCAACAAGGATATGGTGGAGGCCCAGCTGTCCGACAGAATCGACCAGGTGCGCACTGCTCTGGGTGGCGATGACGGGGTGGCTGAATATTTCAAGAAACCGGTCCACAAGCTCCGTCAGGAATGGCGCACGCAGCTCGAGGAGCAGACTCTGATGATGCAGGAAAAGCAGGAGATAGCAAAAAAGATCCCCGAGCTCACTCCTTATGACGTCAAGCAGTTCCTTGACACCGCCGACGTGTCGCGCCTGCCGATGATACCGATGAAATACAAGATGAGCCAGATCTGCGTGTATCCCGACCGCGAGAAGGCGGCAATGGCGGTGAAGGAGAAACTCCTTTCCATACGCGAGCGTCTGCTTGCCGGAGAGAAATTCACCACCCTCGCACGCCTCTACTCGGAAGACCCCGGCAGCGCCCGCAAGGGAGGGGAACTCGGAATGGCGTCCAAGTCCATATTCTGGCCGGCTTTCTCGGATGCCGCAATGTCGCTCAAGCCCGGCATCATCTCTCAGATTGTCGAGACTCCGGACGGATACCACATCATAGAAGTCATAGAGAAGAAGGGCGATATGTTCAATGCCCGTCACATCCTTATGAAGCCCAAGTACACTTCCGAGGACAGGGAGAAGGCATTTGCCCGTCTGGATTCGCTGAAGGCCGACATAGACAGCGCCCATTTCACTTTCGAGCTGGCCGCGCGTTTCTTCTCCCAGGATCCTGCCACCCGCACCAACGGCGGGCAGATGTCGGACCCCAACACCGGATCGGCATACTTCGAGGTGGACCAGCTCAAGCCGCAGGACTACGCCGCCGTGAAGAATCTGGAGGAAGGACAGATTTCGGAGCCTATAGAATCTCTTGACAATGAAGGCCGCGACGGCAATCTGGTCTACAAGATTGTGCGTCTGGACAAGATTGTACCCAGCCACGTGGCCACTTTCGAGAATGACTACACCTCCCTGCTGGACGAGGTGACCAATCTCAAGCAGATGCAGGCCATCGAGGCTTTCGTCAAGGAAAAGATTAAGACGACCTACATCAGGATAGACCCGCTTTTCGGCGACTGTGAATTCTCCTCACCCGAATGGGCAGAAAAGATTGTAAAAGACTGATTCTCGCGCTGGCCGCCCTGCTGCCTGCAATCCTCCCTGTGTCCGCCCAGGACAAAGGGGAGGATGCCGATTCTCTGGTGCGCCTGATGAAGGGCAGCTCTCTTGAGCTCATAGAAAAGCACGGGCGCAACTACCGCAAGGCAATAGATGCCACCTTCCTCCACAACAACACTTATCTGGTCTGTGATACAGCCTTGTGGAACGTGGACTCCAAGACCATCAACTGCTGGGGCAACGTGCAGCTCATCCAGGAGGAGACCGTGCTCACGAGCGACAATCTGGACTATTACATAGACGAGGATCTCGCAAAATTCCGCGGCACTCTGGTGCAGCTGCGCAACAAAGAGGAGAGGGTGCTGCGTACCCGGAATCTGGATTACAACACCAAGGACAGCCTTGCGATTTTCCGGGACGGGGCGTCGATGAAGGACAAGGACGGGCAGGTCATAGAGAGCCTCAACGGCACCTATGACAGCAAGACCAGAATGTTCACGTTCGAGCGGAACGTCAATATGTACACGGATTCCGTGTTTGTCCGGACCAGCAGCCTTCAGTATGACGGCGCCCGCAATGTGGCCCTGTTCACGTCCTACATCGATTTCTGGAACGAGGGCAACATGCTTTCGGCTTCGCGCGGCTGGTACGACAGGGGACGCGAGACTTTCTTCTTCACGGACAAGGTGCACGGCCAGAGCGAAGACCAGGAGTGCTGGAGCGATTCGCTGTACTATTATCGCTATCCCCGCGACATCCTTATGCTGGGGCACGTGCAGGTGCAGGACACGACCAGAAGCGTGGCGGGGCTCGGAGGGCGCATCTACTATTGTGATTCCCTGAGCCGTGTCACGATGTGCCGCGACGCCGCCGTGGTTCTGGAGACCAGAGAGGAGAAGAAGGTGGACACGCTTTATGCCGGGGCGGACACGCTGGTGTACGAGACCATAATGATGTGCGACGTCCATCCCGATGAGCTCAAGGATGCGCAGACGCGTCTCGAAGACATACAGTCCGACCCCGTGAACGAATATCGCCGCAAGGCGGCACAGGCCGCCGCAGAGGCCGCCGCCAAGGCATCTCAAGAGGCCGCGAAGAACGATGTGAACGCCATCAATGCGGCGAAGGCGTCGCCGCATCTTTCCGATTCGCCCTCGCAGACGGATACCCTTTCGCTTAAAGACACTCTCGCCTGCGCAGACACTCTCACCTCTGCAGACACCCTCGCCTCCGTAGACACTCTCGCCTGCGGCGACTCTCTTGCCGTCTGCGATTCGCTGCCGGAGCCCAAGGATACCACCAAAGTGGGCTTTATGAAGGCCTGGGGGCAGGTGAGGATTTTCCGCAAGGACATACAGGTGCGCTGCGACTCGATGCGCTACTGCGACCTCGACTCGATTGCACGTTTCTACCTGGACCCCGTTGTCTGGAACGAAGGCACCCGACAATACACTTCCGACTCCCTTTTCGTACTTGTCAAGGGAGGAGGGCTGGACAGGGCCTCGCTGATGTCCAATGCGTTCATCATCACGCAGGAAGACAGCCTCTGCTACGACCAGATCAAGGGTGCCGAAGTGCTTGCGTACTTTGATTCCACCTCAGCGCTGCGCCGCTTCGATGCGCTGGGCGGGTCCAGCGCGATGTTCTTCCTCAAGGAGAACGACGCGATAGCCACTGTCAACAAAGTGGATTCCAAGATGCTCTCGGCCGTCCTTGCGGGCGGGGAGGTGCAGAGGGTCTATTACTTCGACTCTCCCAAGAACGATGCGTATCCGCTTGCACAGCTCCCTGCCTCCGATATGAGGATGCGCGGGTTCAACTGGCAGGCGGAAAAGAAGCCGAGGGGCCCGCTGGACATCACTCCTCTCCGCCTCAGAAGCTCCCAGAGGTCGTCCTACAACCGCCATCCGAGAGCGGTTTTCCGCCAGACGGACATCTATTTCCCCGGATATATGGACGGGGTGTACAAGGCTCTCGAGGAGGCCCGCATCAGAAAGAAGACGCGTCCTCGTCCTTCGCCTGTCCCGTCCGCTCCTTTGGATTCATTGCCGGAGCGTCCGGACACGCTGGGCGCTGTGGGGCTCGCGCAAGATTCTCCTGCCGCGCCCGATTCTCTGGCCGCCTGCGCCGATACGCTCAGCGTCCCGGATTCGCTGCAATCTTCTTCCGAACCTGCGAAGGTTCTCAGTGAGAAGGAGTTGAAGGCTCTCGAGCGGCAGCGCCGGGAAGAAGAAAGAGAGGAGGCTCGCAAGCTCGCCATTGCCCGCAGGGATGCAAGGTGGGCCGAGCTTGATGCCCGTGATGCCGCCAAGGCCGCGGCAAAGGAGCAGAAGAAGCTCGAGAAGCAGCGCGCCGCCACGCTCAAGGCCCTGCGCCGTCAGCAGAAGCAGCAGGAGCGCGACGAGGCCAAGCTGCAGAGATACATCAAGCGTTACGAGAAGCGCAAGGCCCGCGAAGAGGCACGCGCCGCCATTTTGAAAACAAAGAACAAACCGGAGAACAATGAAAGGATCCAAACCCCTTGAGGTCACGCCATATTCTGTCGCGACCGGTATACTGATGACAATAATCTTCTCTGCCGCCGCGGCTTATCTCGGGCTCAAGGTAGGGCAGGTGTTCGAGGCCGCAATCCCCATAGCCATAATCGCGGTCGGCATGTCGGGAGCGCTCGGCAAGAAGGGGGCGCTCGGCCAGAACGTCATCATCCAGAGCATAGGCGCCTGCTCGGGCGTTGTGGTTGCCGGTGCCATATTCACCCTTCCGGCCATCTATATTCTCGGTCTTGAGGTGAATTACCTTCAGATGGCGCTCAGTTCCCTTCTCGGCGGTTTTCTGGGCATCCTCTTCCTCATCCCGTTCCGCAAGTATTTTGTCAAGGAGATGGACGGCGAGTATCCTTTCCCCGAGGCCACGGCCACCACACAGGTGCTCATGAGCGGGGAGAGCGGCGGCAGCAGTGCGCGCACCCTCATTTCGGCGGGCGTTGTCGGCGGCCTGTACGATTTCGTCGTGAGCACCTTCGGAGCGTGGGCGGAGACCCTGAGCACCACCGTGCTGCACGTGGGGCAGGTTGTTGCAGACAAGGCCAAGCTGGTCCTCAAGCTCAATACCGGCGCCGCAGTGCTCGGCCTTGGATATATAATCGGTTTCAAGTATTCCTTCGTGATATGCTGCGGCTCTTTCCTTGTGTGGCTTGTGATTATCCCTCTGATGAATCTCGTCTGGGGCGGCAGCGTGATTGATTTGATGGGCACAGGAGTCTCTCAGACCATATCCCAGATGTCTCCCGAGCAGATCTTCAAGGACTACGCCCGTCATATAGGTATAGGAGGCATCGCCGCCGCGGGCATAATAGGCATCATCAAGAGCGCCGGCGTGATCAAGAACGCCGTGGGGCTCGCGTTGGGTGAATTCGGCAAGAAGAATGCGCCCAAGTCGGAAAGCGTGGAGCGCACGCAGGAGGATCTGCCTATGAAGACGGTCGTTTTTGCCATTGCGCTCACGCTTCTTTGCGTCTTCGCCTTCTTCGCCTTCGGGGGCGTGGTCACCAGTATATGGCAGGCTCTCATAGCCCTTGTCATTGTGGCGGTGATATCGTTCCTGTTCACCACCGTGGCGGCCAATGCAATTGCCATAGTGGGCTCGAACCCCGTGAGCGGAATGACCATTATGACCTTGATAATCACCGCGCTCGTGCTTGTGGCGGTGGGCCTGAAGGGGAATGCCGGAATGGTGGCGGCAATGGTGATAGGAGGGGTTGTCTGCACTGCTCTGAGCACTGCCGGCGGCTTCATCACCGACCTCAAGATAGGCTACTGGACCGGCACCACTCCGCGCAATCAGCAGAAGTGGAAATTCGTGGGAGTCGCAGTGGCCGCCTTCACCGTGGCAGGCGTGATGATGATTCTCAACAAGACTTACGGTTTCACGGGCGAAGGCGCTCTGGTGGCTCCTCAGGCCAATGCGATGGCCGCCGTCATCCAGCCTATGATGAACGGTGGCAGTGCGCCCTGGCTGCTTTACGGCATAGGGGCGGCAATCGCCGTGCTGCTGACCGTTTTCAAGGTCCCCGCGCTGGCATTCTGCCTGGGTATGTTCATCCCCCTCGACCTGAACCTTCCGCTGCTTCTGGGCGGCGCCATAGCCTGGTTCGTGGGCAGCCGCAGCAAGGATGAAGCGACGAATGCGGCTCGTTCCGGGAAGGGGACTCTGATTGCCAGCGGATTCATTGCGGGAGGCGCTCTTATGGGCGTTGTCTCGGCCGTGCTCAAGTTCGCGGGCTGTGACTGGTTCCTCTCCGCGTGGAACACCGTCGCTGACGGACGCGCGGCGAGCGGTGCCGAGGCCATAGCAATCGTGCCTCTGACGCTGTTGTGCGTCTATATGATATGGTCATCCCTTAAAGACAAACGTTGATATGGAAAAAATACTCGACAGATTCTTGCGCTATGTCGCGGTGGACACACAGTCAAACGAGCAGAGCGACTCCCAGCCTTCCGAGCAGAAGGAGCTCGTGCTTCTCTCGATGCTCCGTGACGAGCTACTCGCCCTGGGCGTGGAGGCCACTCTGGACGAATACGGATATGTGTTTGCCTCCATCCCCTCCAATGCCGGGGAGGGCCTTCCTTCGATAGGCTTCATAGCCCACGTGGACACTGCCCCGGATGCTTCCGGCAAGGATGTCAAGCCCCAGATAATCCCATCTTATGACGGCTCTCCGATAGCTCTGAAAGGGGTGGAGGGCCTCACGCTGGACCCGGCCGTTTTCCCAGAACTGCTCGCCCACAAGGGGGAGACCATAATCACCACGGACGGCACCACTCTTCTGGGAGCCGACGACAAGGCGGGCGTGGCAGAGATCATGGACGCCGTCCAGTATATCTGCGCTCATCCCGAGTTCAAGCACGGCCCCGTGAAGATCGGATTCACTCCCGACGAAGAGATAGGCCGCGGAGTGGTGAAGTTCGACGTCGCGAAGTTCGGCGCCGACTATGCCTACACTCTGGACGGCGGGGAAGTGGGGGAGCTGGAGTATGAGAATTTCAACGCCGCTTCCGCCCGCGTGACCATCCACGGCTGCAATGTCCATCCCGGCTATGCCAAGGGCAAGATGAAGAACGCCATTCTGATAGGTCAGGAGTTCAATTCCCTGTTGCCGGAGGCCGAAAGGCCCGAGCACACGGAAGGCTATGAAGGGTTCTATCATCTGATACATTTCGAGGGCACGGTCGAGCAGGCCGAATTCTCGTATATCCTGCGCGAGCACGACGCTCTCAAGCATGCCGCCCAGATGGACAAGGTCCGGCAGGTCTGTGACGCTCTCAATCTCAAGTACGGTCCCCACACCGTTGAGGTGGACGTGAAGGTGCAGTACCACAATATGAGGGAGATGGTGGAGCCGCATATGCATATAGTGGACAAGGCGCGCAAGGCCATGGAGATGGCCTCCGTCACCCCCAAGGTCCAGCCCATTCGCGGCGGCACCGACGGCGCCAACCTCTCGTTCAAGGGCTTGCCCTGTCCCAATATCTTCGCCGGCGGTCTCAATTTCCACGGCAAGTTCGAGTGGATTCCCCTCGAGAGTATGGAGAAGGCCAGCGAGGTGGTGTTGAACATAATTTCTCTTTTTGCCAGATGAAGCAGCCCGTAAGATATGTCAGTGCCGATGAGGCGGTGAGCCATATCCCGTCCCATTCCCACATACACCTGAGCAGTGTGGCCAGTGTGCCGCATTGCCTGATTCAGGCGCTGTGCCGCCGCGCGGATGCCGGAGACGTGTGTGACCTGCATTTCCACCATTTCCATACAGAAGGCCCGGCCCCCTATGCCGACCCCCGCTACGAGGGAATCTTTTTCGAGCAGGGTTTCTTTGTGGGGCCCAATGTGAGGGCCAGCGTCAATGCCGGCTATGCCGACTATCTGCCCGTGCATCTGGGGGAGACTCCGAGGCTGTACCGCAGCGGGGCGGTGCCGCTGGGCGCGGCGCTTGTCAACGTGTCCCTTCCCGATTCCGAGCATAGAGTGAGTCTGGGCACTTCCGTAGATTGCTCCGTGGCCGCCATAGAATGTGCGAAGATTGTCATAGGCGTGGTCAATCCCAATGTCCCCTATGCCTGTGGAGACCTGATTCCGCTGGAGAGGTTCACATACCTGGTGCAGGACGACACGCCGCTGGTTACGGCCGCTTATACCGAACCCACAGAGCTCGAGAAGCTTATCGGGCGCAACTGCGCCGCCCTTGTGGAAGACGGTGACTGTATCCAGATGGGTATCGGGGCCCTTCCCAACGCTCTTGCCTCCGAGCTCCGGGGCCACAGGAATCTGGGCCTGCACACGGAGATGTTCGCGGACGGGCTGCTCTCTCTCATAAAGGCCGGAGTCATCAACGGCAGCTGCAAGAAGATAGACACTGGCGCCGTGGTGGCTTCTTTTCTGCTTGGCAGCAGCGAGGTGTATTCCTTTATCGACAACAATCCCGCAGTGCAGATGCGCAGCATCGAATATGTCAACAATCCATATGTAATCTGCCGCAATCCTCATATGAAGGCCATAAATTCTGCCACGGAGGTGGACCTCACCGGCCAGATCAGCGCCGACTCCATAGGCATGCGAATCTTCAGCGGTACCGGCGGGCAGCTTGATTTTGTCAGGGGGGCGGTGATGAGCGAGGGAGGCAAGAGCATCACGGCCTTCGCTTCGAGGACTCTCAAGGGCAAGAACAAGATTGTGCCTGTGCTCAACCCCGGAGCCGGGGTGGTCACTCCGCGCTCGGACGCCCATTGGATTGTCACCGAATACGGTGCCGTGGACCTCTATGGCCGCAGCCTGCAGGAAAGGGCGAAACTGCTCATCGGCATAGCTCATCCCGACGACCGTGAAGCGCTGGACCGCGCCGCCTTCGAGCGCTTCGGCCCGCACTATCACAATTTCAGCATATAAAAGAAACTCCCGCCAAAAGGCAGGAGCTTCTTTTTTGAAAGTGAGAATATTTTTATAATTTTGCTAGCGGTATCCGTAAGGATAAAGATGTTTTCTTCATTATAGTTCTTCGTTTTTCTTGTCCAACAACTTCTGGTTGGCCTTTGCAATCTGTTTTTGTTTCTTTTCTACGAGTTTGATGCTTTCGACG
>R03__coassemble_140_pt1 | contig 46799 bp, 31 predicted proteins | sample R03__metabat2_high_PE_033 | metagenome-assembled genome bin R03 | reverse complement strand
AGGCTTGGCTCAAGATTACCTTCAGCATTACCTGTTAGGGCTTCCTTGAATTTACGGCGTTCTACTTCTCTCTTTTCAGAGAGAGCACTCAAATTGTGTCTAAGTCCCTCGTGTCTACCATTTCACCACCAAGGCAATCGGCGTTTCACAACGCGGGTGCAAAGATAATACTTTTTTTGGTGCAAAAAATATTAACTTTGTAGTACCATGAAGAAAACGATAATCACTCTGGCGCTCCTGCTGGGCTGCATCTGGGCCTCGGCCCAGAACCCCTACCTGCCACTTTGGGAATTCATCCCTGACGGAGAACCCTATGTGTTCGAAGACCCTGACAAACCCGGCGAATACCGCGTGTACGTGTACGGCTCGCACGACGTGTTGGAGCGGCACTACTGCGGCCGGGACCAGGTGGTGTGGTCGGCGCCGGTCGACGACCTGTCGCGGTGGCGCTATGACGGAGTGATCTTCGAGTCCAAGACCGACAGGGACGGAAACCTGCTCAACCCCGAAGGCGTTGGTGACGTGCTCTACGCCCCGGACGTGGCGCTGAAAGAAGAAAACGGCAAGAAGACCTACTACCTCTACCCCAATGTCCAGAGTGACGAGCGCGGCAGCCTGGTCGCCAGGTCGGACCGCCCAGACGGGCCGTTCACGGTGTGCAATTGGGACAAGGACGATCCCCGCAGGACGGTGGGCCCTCTCGGATTTGACCCTGCGGCATTCGTCGATGACGACGGCCGTGCATACGGATACTGGGGCTTCGGCGAGGGCTGGGCCGCGGAGCTTGACCCCGAGACAATGGCCACGGTAAAGCCCGGCACCCGGCCGGTCCGCACGGTCTCCGGCTACAGGGAGCCCGGCATCGCCCGCTTCTATGAGGCCTCCTCGATCCGGAAAATCAAAGATAAATACGTCCTTATCTACAGCCGCTGGACCGGCGACGGCGACTTCGGACTGCCCGAGAGCAACTACACCTTAGCCTACTCCTACGCCGAGAGCCCCCTCGGCCCCTGGACCTACGGAGGCACCATCATCGACGGGCGCGGCCGCGACCGCAGACCCGACGGCACCACAGTCGCCACCGCCTGCCCCAACGGCAACACCCACGGCAGTATCTGCGAGATCGGCGGCAAGTGGTGGGTCTTCTATCACCGGCAGGCCGGCACGAGCGAGTACTCCCGCCAGGCGATGGTCGCCCCGATCGACGTCGAGGTGAAGGAAGGCCCGCTCGGATACGTGCGCATCAGCGAGGGAGAATTCACCTCCGAAGGCTTCGCCACCGAGGGACTTGACCCCCTGAAGCGCTGTCCCGCCGGCATCGCCTGCTGGTTCACCGGCCCCAAGCCCGCTGTGCAGCAGTACCCCAACATGGTCTACTACGGCTCCCACACCGAGATAATCCGCGGCCAGTGGGACGGGCAGGGCGACCCCTACGCCCCCGAGTGCAACAAGTGCCCTGTGGTGAACAATACCTCCGGGTCCGTTGTCGGCTACAAATACTTCAATTTCAGCAGGACCTTCGGCAGGAAGGGCACCTGCCTGCAGATCAATTACGTCCCCGAGGGAGTCCAAGGCACGATGGAAATCTGGCTGGACCGCCCTTGCGCGGAAGAAGGCGGAGTCAAACTGGGCCAACTGAAGATTGCCGCGAAGTCCCTTGGCAAGCCCGTCGATGCCACCGTGAAACTGCCCGGCCTGGGTAACTACAACGGAAAGCACGCCCTGTTCTTCGTGTTCTGCTCGCCCGAAGAAGGCAAGTCAATCTGCAGGATAGACGACTTTCGCTTTGTCCGGGAATAGACGACTATGGCGCAGGAAATCGAAAGGAAATTTCTCGTAAGCGACGAGCGCTTCAAGCAAGAGGCATTCAAGGCCACCCGTATCATTCAGGGCTACTTGAGTTCCGCCCCGGAGCGCACTGTCCGCGTCAGGGTGAAAGGAGATAAGGGATTCATCACCATCAAGGGCAGAAGCGGCGCGGGCGGAGTCTCCCGCTTCGAGTGGGAGAAGGAAATCTCCGTGGAGGACGCGAAGTCTCTTCTGGAAATCTGCGAGGACGGCGTGATAGACAAGACCCGCTATCTGGTGAAGAACTCCGACGGCGTGCACATCTGGGAGGTGGATGAATTCCACGGAGACAACTCCGGGCTCACCGTCGCCGAGGTGGAACTCCGCGCCGAGTCCGACACTTTCGACTTCCCCGCCTGGCTGGGCGGGGAAGTCACCGGAGACCCCCGGTTCTACAATTCCTCGCTGTCGAAGAATCCCCACAAAAACTGGTAACCGATATGAAATGTTTGCTTGCATCCCTTTTTTGCTTCTGCACCGTAATGAGCGGCGCGGGGGCGGGGATAGACATTGATTCCCTTATGAGGGAGATGACTCTTGAAGAGAAGGTCGGACAGATGAGCCAGCTTGTGGGCCCCAAGCTCACCGGCCCCGAAGGCAGCGCGGACGTGGAGAGGAAAATCCGGGAAGGTAAGGCCGGGAGCATCCTCAATGTCCGCGGAGAGGCTGCAAGGCGCCTTCAGGAGATTGCGGTGGAGGAGAGCCGTCTGGGGATACCTCTCGTCATAGGCCTGGATGTAATACACGGCTACGAGACCTGCTTCCCGATTCCGCTTGCGATGTCCTGCTCGTGGGCTCCTGACGAAATAGAAAATGCCTGCCGGATAAGCGGAGCGGAGGCCAGCCGCGACGGCATCGCCTGGACCTTCACCCCTATGTGCGATATCTCCCGCGACCCCCGTTGGGGAAGGGTTGCAGAGGGCGCGGGGGAGGATCCGTACCTCGGAGCCAGAATTTCGGAGGCCCAGGTCCGCGGCTTCCAGGGCAGTCTGGACAAGCCGACGGACATCGCCGCCTGCGTCAAGCATTTCGCCCTGTACGGTGCCGTGCAGGCGGGAAGGGAATATTACACGACGGACATGTCCCGGGTGCAGATGATGAACGAGTATCTGCCTCCCTACCGGGCCGCAGTCGATGCGGGCGCCCTCACGGTGATGACCTCCTTCAATGAATTCGAGGGGCTCCCGATGACCGTCCATCCGTATATGCTGGACACCTTGCTTAGAGGCAGGATGGGCTTTGAGGGGATGCTTGTGACAGATTATACGGCAATCAAGGAGACCGTGCAGCACGGCACTTCCCCCAATCTCGATGACGCGGCGCTCAAGGCCGCCCGGGCCGGAGTGGATATGGAGATGGTGAGCGAGTGCTTCAGCACGTACCTTGCCGCCGCCGTCAGGGACGGCCGGATTGACGAGGCCGTCGTGGACCGCTCCTGCCGCCGCGTTCTGGAGCTCAAACGCAGGCTCGGGCTTTTCGACAACCCCTATAAATACAACCGGCCGGAGGAGATTGCGCTCAACGGCTCTCCGGAGAGTCTGGCGGCTTCCAGGAGGCTTGCAGCAAAGTCGGCCGTGCTTCTCAAGAATGAAGGCGGCATCCTTCCTGTGGCCCAAGGACTGAAGATAGCCGTAATAGGGCCTCTGGCGGACCAGGGGAATGAGATGCTCGGGACCTGGAGCATAAGGCCGCGGACCCACGCTCCTGTGTCCCTCCTGCAGGGCCTGAAGGAAAGGTTCGGCGAGCAGAGAGTGCGCTTTGAGCGCGGATGCGGGATCCTCGAGAGTTCGGATCAGCTCAGAAAGGCCGCGCTCTCCCTCGCGAAGAAGAGCGACGTGATTGTCGCCGCGATGGGGGAGAGCGCGAAGATGAGCGGCGAGGGGACGTCCCTTGCCGACGTCCGCCTTTCCGCCCCGCAAAGGGAACTTCTTGCCGAACTGAAGTCTCTGGGCAAGCCGATAGTTCTGGTCGTGATGGCAGGACGGCCGCTGGTCCTCGAATGGGAAAGCGAAAATGTGGATGCCATCCTGTATGCCTGGCATCTCGGCTCCGAGGCAGGAAGGGCCATCGCGGACTTGCTGAGCGGGGATGAGAATCCTTCCGGAAGGCTCTCAATGACCTTCCCGCGCAGCGTGGGGCAGATTCCGATTTACTACAATCATAAAAACTCCGGCCGCCCGGCTGAGGACTACGCCCCTTACCATAACCGCCGCAGCCAGTATATGGACATCATAAATGCTCCTTTGTACTATTTCGGCTATGGCCTGAGCTACTCGAGAATCAGCTATTCTGACCTCCGCATCGAGACCGGGCCTTCCCGGATAACCGTGTCGGTGACTCTGCGCAACGACTCGGGCCGTGATGCGATGGAAACCGTCCAGCTCTATATCCGCGACAAGGCTGCGAGCATAACCCGTCCCGTGGCGGAGCTCAAGGCCTTCCGGCAGGTTGAAGTGGCGGCAGGAAGCGCCGTCAGAGTGGATATCCCGCTGGAAATCAAGGATATGGGCTTCTTTGGAAGCGACCTCTCGTATAGAGTGGAGCCCGGCGAATTCGAGATAATGGTCGGGCCTTCCGCCGATCCGCGGACGCTCCTGAAGATTGCCTGCAGGGTGGCGGAAGATTCCTGAAGTTATTCCAGAAACACCGCTTCCGGGGGCAGATCGCCTGCCACGACATTGCCCGGGGTCTGCCACTGAATCATGAACGATTCTCCTCCGTACCCCTCGAAGTAGCGGATGCGGAAGGGGTGGCAGCCTTTCTGGAGCCAGATTTTGCCGGATCCCGTGGTCTGTCCCTGATGCGAGTCGTTGTCCACCGCCATCTCGCCCCCGATGTAGAGGTCGGAGCCGTCGTTGGTGGTGAGAATGAAGGTGTAGGGGCCCGTTCGGGCCACCTTGAGCACTCCCGTGAACACATAGCCGAAGTGGTCTCTGCCGATTCCGTCGGGGATGGAGAGTTCGGGATAGACACCCTCTTTGGTCAGCACCCCGATTTTTTCTATGTCCTTTGTGGACAGGATATTGTCATTCTCGTAGAACTTGAAGTTCACTCCATTTTTGCGGGCCTTGCATTTGGAGGCCATCGAGAAGGCGATGCGGCGCTCGTACACAGGGCTCTTCCTGCAGCCGTCCATCGTCACGGCCTTTAGCGTCGCAGGTGCCGGAAGGGATATTGCGCCGCCGTCGTAGAGGGTGGAATTCTCGTCCGGTTCGCTGCCGTCGAGAGTATAATAGGTGTCGCCGTCATTGCAGGAAAGGGTGAACGAAATGCCTTCGTCCGAGAGCTTGATGGAAGAGTCCCTGATGCTGGGGGCGCATATCTGCCCGTCTTCCTGAAGCAGGAAAGAGAGAGGAATCTCAAGATGTCCGGTCGAGGTCACATAGGTGTTGACCACCTCGAAGTTGTCGCTGAGCGAGGCGACCTTGCGCTTCGCTTCCGCAAGCCCCCGGGCGGGGATGCGTATGGCTTCCTGGGGCTTGTCGCTCTTGAGGACGAAGGGGATGTCGCTGACGTTCTCGAGGCGGAAGCGCACGAACCCTTCATCGTCATATTTTGCATACACCACCTTGATGCAGGCGTGCAGGAAGGTGCGCATCAAGTCTTCGCGTCCGCAGAGAATGTTGTGCCCCCAGGCCAGCGTGCGGCCGGCGCGCAGAGCCTCTTTCAGACCCTCGTCACTGTCGTCCTTCGCGAAGATGAGGGTTATCTCGCGGTGGTCACCGTCTTCCTGGTCGTAGGTGAAGTAGGTGGGATAGTGGCTGTCCGTGTTGGAGAGCATAGCCACGTTGTACTTCAGCGCGTGGTCTATGGCCATAGGATAGAACTCGTTGCAGTTGAAAATCTCGATGCCGCGGAAGGTCCCGTCGGCAAGGTGCCCCGCCACGTAGTCGGTCAGGGTGCTGTTCTCGTCCGGCCAGCCGGGGTGGTTGGTGAATATGTACGCGTCATTTGCCTTGGCAAGGTCCAGCACGCGCTCCGTCTCTTCCATCGTGGGGGCGCTCATACGGTACGGATTGGCATCGTCTATGAACAGCACGTTGATGTGGCCCATAGGGTCGCTGCAGGTGATTTCGATGCCCTTTATTATCCTCAGGCCCAGATTGTCGGCCGTCTTTTTCGCCTCTGCGAAGGGTGCGTTGAGGTCCTGCGAGATGCCGCTCCACGGGTATGGGGTGTGGTCGGTGAAGGCCAGAATGTCCAGACCTTCCGTCCAGGCCTCGACGACCCGCATCTTCGGGGTCACCTGGGCATCGGAATAAATCGTGTGCATGTGCAGGTCTGCCTTGAATGTGCGGTATCCCGGGATGTCCGGCACGGGCACGTTGCGCGGATTGGCGCAATGCGGGGAGTACTCGGCTATGCCTCGCGCGTAGCCTTCCATCCACTGATAGTGCGTGTTGAATCCTTCCTGCGCGTAGCTCTGCAGGACAGTTGCGGCCGCAAGGGCGATGATAAGTGCTGTGTGTTTCATTCCGAATGTATTTTGCGAGCGTAAATATACGAAAAAACCGGTCCGGAATTTTATACCCTCGATAAAAATTCATAACTTTACCGACATATGAAAAAAATAACCACACTGATTTTGTTGTGCTGCGCCCTCGGAGCTGCCGCCCAGGAGCAGACAGTACGCTACTTCTCCCATCGCGGGGGACGGCAGGAATTCGACGAGAACACCCTCAGCGCGTTCGAGGCCAGCTATCAGGCAGGCTATCGCGGCTTCGAGACCGATGTGAGAATCACGAAGGACGGAGTCTTGGTCATCCTTCACGACCCCGACCTCGCCCGCACCACGGACACCTCCGGGATAGTGGAAGAGATGACCGCCGAGCAGATTCGCCGGGTGAACACGAAGGGAGGCCACAAGGTGCTGTTCCTCGACGAGCTGATGGACTGGATAGATTCCAAGGGAGACATCACCTATGTGGAATTCGAATTCAAGACGTATCCCAAACAAATAAATCCCGAGATAAAATACGGAGATTATTGTGACAAACTGTATGAGAGAGTTATGCGTAACAAGCCCTCCGGCGCGACCTATCTCTTTACTTCCGGCCATTATGCCGCCCTGCGCTATCTCCAGCAGTCCCACCCCGACGCGCAGATGCTCGTGATTACGGGCAAGCCCTGCAACGACGAGACCATTGACCTTTGCAGTTCTCTGGGCATCTACAGATTGGGTGCGACCATCGGCGGCACGAGCCGCTCTGCGGTGAAGAAAGCCCACGAGAAGGGCATCATCGTGAGCCTCTGGCCCGGCAACAGCGTGGAGGACGCCGTGCTCGGAGCCTACCTTGGCGCCGACTACCTCTGCACCGACGTCCCCGTGGCCGTCAAGACCGCGCTGACAAAAGACTTTCCCCACATCAAGGCAATTTACTGATAATCCGAAGCACATATGAAATTTACAGCTTTATTCCTGCTTGTCTCCGCTCTGGGTATCCCGGGCATTTTCTCGGACAATATGGTCGTCCAGCAGAAAAGTACAATCATCATCCCCGGACACGCGGTCCCCGGCACGGAAGTGACCGTGGAAGCATCCTGGGGCCGCAGCGCGAAGACCATCGCGGCGGCAGATAGCACATTTGCCCTCAAGCTCAAGACCCCCAAGGCGGGAGGCCCCTACACCATCACCGTCACGGGCGGCGCTCAGAGCGTGACCTTCAGCGACGTGCTCAGCGGCGAAGTGTGGCTCTGCTCGGGCCAGTCCAATATGGAGATGCCCGTGGCCGGCTGGGGCAAGGTCAACAACTGGGAGCAGGAGCTCGCGGATGCGTCCAATTATCCTGATCTGAGGCTCTTGCGTGTGCTCAAGCAAAGCTCTTTCAAGCAGCTGGAAGACCCCCGTGTGGCGGACGGAGGCTGGACGGTGAGCGACTCCGCCAGCGTTGCCGAGTTCTCCGCAATCGGCTATTTCTTCGGTCGTGAGCTCGGCAGGAAGGAAGGCGTCCCCGTGGGAATCATAGGCACCAGCTGGGGAGGCACCCCCATAGAGTCCTGGTGCGAGCCCGAGAGCATCTCGGATCTGGAAGAATACAGCTATATCAAGGATTTCATCGGCGCCCTCGGATATGACGGCTCGGCATACGAGCAGTATTATCTGCACCTGTTCGACAATCTTGGCTTTGTGGGCCTGCACGCGAATCCGGGTCAGCTGTATGAAGACTGGTCCCCCTGCACGATGCCCCTTCCCTTCAGCAAGCAGGGCCTGAGTACCTTCGACGGCCAGATGTGGTACCAATATGTGTTTGACGTGCCCGCAGGACTCTCCGGCAAGGACGCCGTGCTGTCTCTGGGCATCATCGATTCCATCGACGACACTTACCTCAACGGCACTCCCGTGGGCCAGACCGACAGCTACGAGCGTCCGCGCTTCTACAACATCCCCGGAAACCTTATAAAGCAAAGCGGCAACCTGCTCTCCATCAAGGTCACGGACAACTCCGGCGAAGGCGGGTTCCTTTCTCCCGCAGACCAGTTGTACCTCCAGATCGACGGGAAGCGCATCCCCCTTCAGGGCGAATGGAAAATGGCTGTCGCCCTTGATTTCAGCGTCACCAGCGCCAATGCCGACGGCACGCCTTCTTTCTCCGCTACCCCTGCGGCTCTGTTCAATGCGATGATCTACCCCTTCAGGGTGATGCCCGTGCGCGGATTCCTATGGTATCAGGGCTGTGCCAACGTGGGCCGCGACGAACTGTATGCCAAGATGTTCCCCCGCCTGGTGAATTCCTGGCGCAAACTCTGGGGCGCCCCCCGCAAGCCTTTCTACTTCGTCCAGCTCGCTTCGTTCCAGACACCTGTGTCCGTGCAGCCCGACTCGAAGTGGGCGGCCCTTCGCAATGCGCAGACGTCCGTTCTTGGGCTCCGCAGGACCGGGATGGCGGTCGCCACCGACGTGGGCAACCCCACCGACATCCACCCCAAGAACAAGCAGGAAGTCGCGCGCAGGCTCCTTCTTATGGCCGATAACGACATCTATGGCCGCAAATGCGTCAGCAGGGCTCCGAGCCTGCGCAGGGTGAAGGTCAAAGGCAACACCGTGACGCTCAAATTCAGCGGGAGGGTCAAGCTGTCAGACAGTAAAGGCTGGGTAGTGGGCACCGCCGACGGCGGATATGCGGCCATAACGGACGTGAAGGCAGAAGGGAAGAGAGTCACGCTTTGCACGGAAGGCCTCGGAGAGGTCACGGAAGTGCTCTACAACTGGGCGGATTATGCTCAGGGCACGCTCGCCTGCGCAAAGAGCGGCCTCCCGGTCGCGCCGCTGCGAAAAGCCATCTGAAAATGACTCGCCGCCGCTTCAGAAAATTCGTGCTGACCCTTCTGGCTCCGCTCCTGCTCCTTCCGGGCTGCTCCACGCCGGACAAAGAGCAAGTGCACTTGGACGCCGCATACTACGCGTCCGTCCCGGGATGCTGCGAGGATGTGGTCGTGAGCAAGGACGGTTCGGGCGATTTCGCCACCGTGCAGGAGGCGCTCAACTCTCTCCGCACCTTCAAGCCCGAAGGGCGTGCGCGCGTTTTCGTGAAGAAGGGCGTGTATGAAGAGAAAGTCACCGTGCCCTCCCACAAGATGGACATCTCCATCATTGGCGAGGACCGCGACTCCACCATAATCATCTGGCACGACCACGCCAATATGCGCTCCGGCGATCTCGAAGAGCCCATGGGCACCTTCAGGACCTGGACAATGAGGGTTGAGGGAGACGGCCTCATCTGCTGCAATCTCACGATTGTGAACGACGCCATGAGCCGCTGCAACCCTCTCTGGTGGCAGGACAAAGTGGACAATGCGGGCGTGGGCCAGGCGGTCGCGCTGCACGTGGAAGGGGACAGGGAAGTGTTTGCCAACTGCCGCTTCCTCGGCTTCCAGGACACGATTTATACCGGCAACCCCCAGGGGCGGGAGCTCTTCATAGACTGCTACATTGAGGGCACCGTGGATTTTATCTTCGGACCCGCCGCCTGCTGGTTCGAGAGCTGCGAGGTGAAGGCTATTGCGCGCGGCTACTACACCGCCGCATCGACTCCGCAGCGCAGTCCCTACGGATATGTGTTCAACAAATGCCGCTTCTGCGCGGACGAATCTGTCCCTGAGCTCAAGCAGCTTCTGGGTCGTCCCTGGAGGCGTTTTGCCTATACTCTGCTGAAGGAGTGCGAGATAGACGCGCCCATCGATCCCGCCGGATGGCACAACTGGGGCAACCCCGACAACGAGCTCACTGCGCGTTACTTCGAATACGGCTGCACCGGCATCGGCTCCTCCAGAGAAGCCCGAGTGCCCTGGTCCCGCGCCCTCACAAAAGAAGAAGCCGCCTCGGTGACTCCCGAAGCGGTATTCTTCCACGCGGCGGATTATTGGACCCCGTAGCGGTCTGCTACTTCATCAGAAGGTCCGCCAGCAGGGGGAAGTCGGCGTAGTCATAGACGCGGATGTAGTCCATCCCGCCGAGGCGGATGTGGGAGTCGTTGCCGCCGTCGTCGAGGTCGTCTCCGAAGAAGATTATCTCGTCGCGCCCGATTCCTTTCTCCGCGGCATATCGCATCACGGCGTCATACTTATTGAATTCCTTCTTCGCGATGTCGAACGAGGTGGTGCCGCCGATGAAGACGGAGTAGTCTTTGAAGACCTCGCACATCTCCGGGAACATCGCGCGCCTCTTGCTCTTGTCGGGGTCGAAGGCGAGCTTCACGTCGATGGGGGCCTCGGTGCCGGCAAGGCCGAAGGTCACCATCCCGCTCTTGTGCACCTCGAAGCTCTCGCCGTAGAAGTCCGTGTGGCCGTACTTCTGCCGGAGGCGCGAGCACTGCTCGATGAAGAAAGCCGTGTCCACGCTCACGCTTTCCTGCCGGACAATCTGCCACTGCCCGTCTACGACGCGTCCTTCCTGCATCCCGTAATTGCCCAGAATGTCGATGGGATACTGCTCCATCTGCTTGTATATGCGCTCGGCCGATCCGCCTCCTGCCATCAGAAGGGAATATCTGCCTGCCAGCCTGTCCAGGACGGCGCGAGTCTCGGGGGAGATGGGAGTGCGGTGCTGTGAGAGGGTGCCGTCAAGGTCCATCACGACCAGCTTCTTTTCGGCTCCGCCCGCAAGCGCGGGAGCGGTCCGGGCTATCGTGCGCGTGTAGCGGCCCACGGGACCGTCATATCGGATGGGCAGATTCTTCTCCTTTATGCAGGCCATCACCTCCTGCGGGATGTCCGTGCAGAGGAAGTCGGCCCCCAGCAGAGCCGCGAGCTGCGTGTCTTCCACGGTCTGCCCGGGCCACAGATTGAGGGCGATTCCCTTCTTGTGGGCATCCCTGACCGCCGCGCGCGAAGTCCCGTTCAGGTAGCAGGCAAGGCGGTGGATGCCCATTTCCTGTGCCTGCGCCGTGACCTCCGCGCAGCAGGGCTTGCCCGTTATGAACATCACTTCCGCTTCCGGGTGGGTCTCGCGTATATATTTCAGAGGTCTGGGGTCGAACGAAGAGAACACGTACAGCGCGTCCGAAGGCTTGCCGGGCATCACCGCGTCCCACACCTTGTCGCAGTATTCCTTGAGGACATCCTCCGGATAGTACTGCTCGTTGGTCTTCAGTTCAAACTCCACGTAAAGGTCCCGGCAGCCGTTGAAGAATTCCATCAGTTCGCTGAGGAATGGCACCTTGCGGCCCTGCTTGGTGGTGATGCTCCGGATGTACTCGGAAGTCCTTCCTTCTATCAGGTCGTGGCCGGTGGTCATGCGTCCGAGATAGTGGTCGTGCATAATGACCAGCTCTCCGTCGGCGGTCATATGGATGTCGGTCTCGAAGCCGTGGCATCCGGCCTCATAGGTGGCGCGGAAGGCCTCGAGCGTGTTCTCCTCCTGCTCGGCGCGGCCGCCCCTGTGGGCGAGGATTCGCGGGGTGCTGAGGTCGTAAGAGACGGCGGAGTTTCCGCCGCTTGTGCAGGCTGCCGCCGCCAGAAGCAGGCAAAGCGCAAAGATGATTGCGGATAGGGGTTTTTTCATAAGCTGGATGTGTAATAGTCGATTCGTTCTTCGATGGCCTTCGAGCACACCGGGCAGAAGGGCGCATAGTCGCGCATCATACAGTGGTCCTCGGGACGCCATATGCCCTTCTCCCGATAGCCGCCGCCTTCGTGGAGGCCGTTGTGCCAGGACTGCCACTTCTCCCTTTTGAGGGTCGTGATGTTCGGTTCCCAGGGTTCCTGGCTCAGGACGTAGAAAGCGTCTTGGTCATAGCCAGTCTCGCTGTCGAAATACTCGTCCGCCAGAGCGCCGAAGCTGTGGCCGAACTCGTGCAGGAAGACGCTGAGCGTGCGGGGGTTGTCACTTGACCCGGTGGCATAGAAATTATAGATTCCGCCGCCTCCGTAGACTTCCTCGTTGACCAGCACGAACACCGCGTCCGTGGGGACATCCCAGACGGCGTCCGCGACGGGCTTCATGTCGGATATGGTGAGATAGCGGTCGGTGCCGAAGGTCCAGTAATTTGCCCCTAGCGCCGTGTCCTTTGTCACAAGGCCGCCGGCACCGGACTCTTTCGATTCCAGATACACCGCGCGGACGTTGAAGTCCTCTCTGCGGGAGCTGAAGGGCGGGCACCCGAAAAGCGCTTCGGTGAAGCGCCGCACGTCGGAGGCGAACTTCTCCCTTTCCGCGGCCGTGTATCCTTCTGCAAGGAATGTCAGGTCCACCTTGCGCGAAGGCTCGCCGCAAATCTGCACTTCCTGCACTTCATTGGCGGGGAGCCCGCACTCCGGGACGGCGGCGGGGTCTATCGCGAAAGAGCCCGTGGGACCGAAGAGCATCGTGTGGCGGTCGCGGCATTCGATGTTCACGGTGCACTTCCGTCGCGGCATCGGGACAGTGTTGCTGGAATAGTACTTCTGCTCTTCCTGCAACGCCTGCGCCGTGGTGCGCCATTCGCCGAAAAGGGTGTTGAAGCCGTTGACATAGAGGGTGTCCCCGCTCTCGGCGTCAAGCATCACGATGCGGTAGTCGCCGGGCAAGACCGCATCATCGCCGCCCGGGACAAGGCCCGTTCTCGGTCCGCTCCACAGGGGCGTTCTGGCGGCGCAGACAAACTCTGCCCTCTCGCCGCCGCGGTCTCCCGCGGCATAATAGTCTATCCTGAGTCCCTCGCCGGTGAAGTCGGCATCGAAGCCGCTCCGGCACGCCTGAAGCGCCGGCAGGACCATCAAAACAAGAAAAATGGGAAAATGTTTTTTCGTACTGCTCATAACAGACACAAATTTAAGGAAACTTTTTGTTAGTTTTGCATTATGAGATACAGAATGATTCTGGCAGCCGCGGCTGCCTCGGCAATTGCGGGAATCGCTGCTTCGGCGCAGCCCTCGCAGTGGAATGTCCAGTATGTGATGCAGAAGGAGTACGGCCAGCCCTGCGCCTACAATCCGCGCAAAATCGACATTCCGGACATCGACGGTTACACCACCCTCAAGGTTGATCTCCATATGCACACCTTCTACAGCGACGGCGACGTCTCTCCTCGCCTGAGGGTCCAGGAGGCGTTTGTGGAGGGACTGGATGCAATCGCCATCACGGACCATCAGCCCTGCTTCGGCAGGCCGGAAGGCTGGGACTATGACCAGACCTATCCCATCGCCGCCAAGGAGGCCGCCCTCCGCGATATCCTCCTTGTCAAAGGCTTTGAAATGTCCCACAACGTCCCCGAAATCGGACACATCAACATCCTGTTCATCAAGGACTGCAACGCCTACAAGATTCCTATGTCCTTTGGCCGGAAGGAAGCCCACGAAGCCCTTGTCCAGGCTCAGGCTGAAGGCGCGTGGGTCACCGGCAACCATCCCGGCTGGCCGGACGAGAACAGCGAGCTCGGACAGTTCTGGACCGACGAGATTGAAGCCGGCCGCATCCAGGGTATGGAGGTGTTCAACAGCTTCGAGTTCTATCCTCTTGCCATAGACCACATCAACAAGTATGGACTCGCCTTCATCGGCGCATCCGATGAGCACCGCGCGATTGCCTTCGATTATGACCGCGCCCGGGTGATGCGTCCGATGACTTTCGTCTTCGCCGAGGAGCGCAGCGTCGAGGCCATCCACGATGCGCTCAAGGCTCGCCGCACCGTCGCCTATGCCAACAATCTGCTCGCAGGAGACTCAAAGTGGCTTCTCAAGTTGCTGAGGGCCTCTCTCAAGATAGAGAAGGTGGAGGACCGCGGGTCGAAAGTGCGCGTGCGCATCTTCAATCAGTCGGACATAGACTATCTTCTGGACTGCGGCCAGAGCTCGAAGCAGATCCGCATCCCCGCGCACCGCTATTTCGACGACGAGCGCCGCAAGGCCGACATGGACTTGCAGTACAGCGTGACCAATATGTTTGTCAGTTCCACGGAGTGTCTCACCGTCCCGATGTCCCTTCTGTTCACAAAGCAGAGTGATATCGATATGCCTGCCGTGGACCGCAAGAATATCTCGTACGAGGACGGTAAGGTGATGATTCCGCTCCTGTGCGAGAGCGGACAGACCTACTACACCACGGACGGCAGCGAGCCTTCCGAGACTTGCGGCACCCTTTACACCGCTCCCGTGCCCCTGGACAAGACCTGCACCCTCAAGGCGCGCACTTTCGAGGGAGGCAAGAGCAGCTTCACCTTCGAGTATCCTCTCGCAGTCCTTCCCGCCGCAAACGTAAAGGCAGGCAGGAGAGGCCTTAAGTATTCATACTACTCGGACCCCGCAGAGAGGAGCATCACCAGCGTGGCCGACCTCACCCCCGGGCGCTTCCGCAGGAGCGGCGTCACGGCAGTCCCTTCCCTTCAGAAGCGCGAGGAGCTGGACTGGTTCGGCTATGTCTTCGAGGGCTGGATCAAGGCTCCCGAGAGCGGCGTGTACACGTTCAGGCTGGACACCGATGACGGCTCGCAGCTCATCATCGACGACACTATGGTTATAGACAACAACTACAACAAGGGCAACAGCATCACCGCCGGGTACGTCTATCTGGAAGAGGGCCTGCACAAATTCCGCATGCCGTATTTCGAGGGGCATTACGATGAGAAGATCGAGCTGGACTGGATTACTCCCGCCTCCGAGTCCTTTGTCAGTGTGCCTGCAGAGGTGTTTTACTTGTAGATTGGTCCGTGAACATTAAAATCGACACCATAATGAAAATACTCAGACTCGCTGCCCTTGCGGCGGCATCCCTGCTGCTCCCGGCCTCCTGCTGCAGGCAGGCTCCCAAAGCCGTCATCCCCCCCTATCTCAACCCCGAGGTCGACATTGAGGCGCGCATAGACGACGCCCTCTCCCGGATGACCCTGGAGGAGAAGGTTGCCATACTGCACGCGCAGTCCAAATTCTCCTCGGCCGGCGTGCCGCGTCTGGGCATCCCCGAGCTCTGGTGCACGGATGGCCCGCACGGAATCAGGGCAGAGCTGATATGGGACAAATGGAAAGAGGCGGGCTGGACCAATGACTCCTGCATCGCGTATCCCGCGCTGACCTGCCTTGCCGCCAGCTGGAATCCGGAGATGTCCGCCCTCTACGGCAAGTCCATAGGTGAAGAGGCGCGCTACCGCGAGAAGGACGTGCTTCTGGGCCCCGGCGTGAACATCTATCGCACGCCTCTGAACGGCCGCAACTTCGAGTATATGGGCGAAGACCCCTACTTGAGCGCCACGATGGTCGTGCCCTATATCAAGGGCGTCCAGCAGAACGGAGTCGCCGCCTGCGTGAAACATTATGCGCTCAACAACGAAGAGACCTGGCGCAACAGCATAGACGTGGACCTCTCCGACCGCGCCCTCCATGAGATATATCTGCCCGCCTTCAAGGCGGCGGTGCAGCAGGGAGGCGCTTGGTCCATTATGGCCAGCTACAATCTGCTGCGCGGGCGTCACGTGGGTCAGGACCTGCTCCTCACGAAGCAGATTCTCAAGGACGAATGGGGCTTCGACGGAGCTGTCATCAGCGACTGGGGCGCCGTGCACGACACGGACCAGGCGATAGAAGGCGGCATGGATCTGGAGTTCGGCTCCTGGACCAACGGCCTCACTCAGGGCAAATCCAACGCTTATGCATCCTACTATCTCGCGGACCCGTATCTGGAGCGCCTGCGCGACGGCCGTGCGGATGTCGCGGGGCTGGACGAGAAGTGCCGCAGGGTGCTGCGCCTTATTTTCCGCACCGCCATGAACCCGGACAAGCCCTTCGGCTCCATGTGCTCCGACGAGCATTATGCCGCCGCCCGCAAGATTGCAGGGGAAGGCATCGTGCTTCTGAAAAACGACGCTGCCGCCCTGCCTCTGGACGCAGGCGTGAAGAAGATAGCCGTGATTGGAGAGAATGCGACCAGGATGCTGACCGTGGGCGGAGGCTCCTCCGGGCTCAAGGTGCGCCGGGAGATTTCTCCCCTTCAGGGGATTGCGGAGCGTGCGGCCGCCGGTGGCGTCGAGGTGGAGTGGGCGCGTGGCTATGCAAGCGACGGCTCTTCTTCCCCCGCGCTGATTGCTGAGGCTGTCGCGCTCGCCTCCGGGAGCGATGCCGTCATTTTCGTCGGCGGTCTCAACAAGGATGAACATCAGGACTGCGAAGGCACGGACCGCCTCTCGATGGACCTCCCCTATGGCCAGAACGAGCTGATAGCGGCACTCTCCGAGGCCAACCCCAGAGTGGTGGTGACCCTGCTCAGCGGCAACGCCGTCTCTATGCCCTGGCTCGCCGGAGTGCCGTCGGTGCTGCAGGCGTGGTATCCGGGGTCCGAGACCGGACACGCGATTGCGGACGTGCTGTGGGGAGACGTGAATCCCTCCGGCAAGCTGCCTTTCACCTTTCCCGCCGCCCTCGAGGACAGCCCTGCGCACTACGCAGGCAAGACCTTCCCCAACAACGGCAAGACTTTCTATGACGAGGGCATCTTCGTGGGATACCGCTGGTTCGAGCACAAGGGCATCAAGCCCCTCTTCGCCTTCGGCCACGGCTTGAGCTACACTTCCTTCGAATACGGGCAGCCCCGCATCAGCAGGACCGGCCTGCGGGCAGGCGGCTCCCTGAAGCTGAGTGTCCCCGTGACCAACACCGGAGAGCGCGACGGCGCGGAGGTGGTCCAGCTCTACATAACGGATTGCGAGTGCAGCCTCGAGCGTCCCGGCAAGGAGCTCAAGGGCTTCAAGAAGGTGCCCCTGAAGGCCGGCGAGAGCGCCACGGTGGAGTTTGTCATAGACTCCGCTGCTCTGGAATACTTCGACGACGCCTCACACTCCTGGGTGGCCGAACCCGGCGAGTTCATCGCCCACATAGCTGCCGCCTCCGATGATATCCGCGGCAGCGTGAGCTTCTCTCTTTTGTGACCGTGCAACAAAAAGCAACGATCATGCATCTTTGTCCAATACACACAAACATAAAAGCATTATGAAATTCTTGAAAATTTTCACCATCGCCCTCGCCGCTTGCGTGGCTCTCGCATCTTGCCAGAAAGAAGACGGAAGCAAGCAGGAAACCGAAAAGTCCACCCCCGCCGTAGGATTCAGCTTCAAAGCCAACCAGACCGTTCTGGACGCTCTGACCATGACCCTCAAGGTTGACGGAGAGGCAATCAATTTCAGCTCCCAGAATGGAAGCGGGACCGTTTCCCTCAAGAAGACCAGCGGCACCATCGAATTCGTCTGCATCAACGACGCCGCGAAGACTTATACGGAAGCTGTGGACCTCTCTCTCTCCGTCAGCATCCTTGCCGGATCGTACGTCAACAACGACGAGTCAACGTTCTCTTCCGTGGCCACCATCGCCGCCAACAGCATCAATAGCAAGGGATGTCCCGCCGACAAGGTCTCGGAAAAACTCACGAACCTGGCAAATGCCCTCAGCGTGTCGAAAACCTATACCGTGGACGACAGCGGCAAGGTCGCAATCAAGTGACACAATGTCTCACGGAATCAAGACTTCGTATTCCGTTATGCCGTACCCCAGCCAGTAGCCGAGACCGCTGACGACATTTGTCGGGAGATTGGCTATCTTGGGGAACAGCGGAGAAAAACCTAGCGTTGTCGTATTGTCAAATTCGTCCCAGAAGTCGCGGCCGAAGCTGTCCATGGTGACGAACTTGACTTTCACCCTCTCGCCGCTCGCATAAGACATGTCATTCCCGTCATAGAGCATACTCCTGCCGGGAAGCACCCGCACCTCACGGGAGCCGCCTTTCAGAGAGGTGGCATCCACGCCGGACAGGAAGGAATGAAGGTAATTGTTGTCTGTGCCTGTGCGCATTACATAGAAACCCGCATAGTCGAAGCCGGTTTCCGGAAGGCTGGCGATGATGTTGTAACGATTCTCCTCGGATGCCTTTTCCGCCCGTATTGCACTCAAGGCGGCAGGTGGCGGGATGGTGGCGGATGCGCTTGCTGTCATTCCCCTGCCGGAAGCCTTGATTGTGTAGGTCTTGCCGGGCTCGCCGCGCATATAGGGAGTCGTGTATATATATGGAGGGAAACAAGTGGTGTCCTTGATGCCGGTGAGCACGACTTCTTTTTCGCCGTCACTTATGCTCACGCGTGCCCAGAGCAGAATGTTGTCGGATAGGTCGTCGAGGCTGCGCAGTTCCGTGTCCACAAGAGCGCTCTCGGAAAGCATCACCACGGGGAAACGGCCGCTCTCAATAGTGCCCTCGATCACAAGCTGAGACTGCCCTTGCACTATCTGCGGGAGCTCGCTGCACTCTGCGGCGCTCACTAGCAGCAGCGGTAGTAGTAATATGAGAGAGAGATGTGCGAGTGGTTTCATGCAAGGTTAGAATCTAAGGAAGTAACTAATTGAGGGAAGGCAGCTTATGGGGAAGGGGATAGAAGTGTAGCAATACTCTCCTCCGGACATCTCGATACGGCAGGCCATAGTGTTCTTCCGGCACAGGACGTTGTAGACAGAGAAGTTCAGCCCGCTTTCCCGTCGGCCTTCGCGGCGGAAGTAGAAATTGGCGGAGAGGTCGAGCCTTATGTAGGGAGACATCCTCGCGCCGTTGAACTCGCCGTACTCTGAGATGAGCTGACGGCCGAGCACATAGTAGGATTCGGGGGCGGTGAAAGGTATGCCGTCGGCAAAGACAAATGCTCCGCCGAGATTCCAGCGTCCCAGTGCGCAGTTGGCGACAGCATTCACTTGATATATCCTCTCGTGCGAGGAAGGGAAGGTCCCGCGAAGGACCTGAGTGTCGAAATGGCGCAGGGAGCGCCCCAGAGAGCAGGACAGCCAGCCGGTGAGGGGCCCGCTGCACTTGCGCGCCATCAGCGTGAGGCCGTAATTGTCCCCGCTGCCCACGGCAATCGAAGAATCAAGGCTGTAGCCCTCCTGTAGCAGGTCCAGAACGGTCCCGCAGTACTCCACTTGATTGAGCAGGTGCTTGTAGTAAAGGGCGGCCGATAGTTCGGTTCCTCCGCCGAAGAGCGGCAGGTCGTAGCTCAAGGAGGCATAGAGTGAGCGCTGCGGGGCGCAGTGGGCTCCGGCCAGGAAATAGAATTCTGCGGGCAGGCCGGTGTTGGTGACGCCGGTCTGGAATATGTACTGCGTCTGCATCCCGGCAGTGGCTTCGAGGGTGCCGAAGCTATAGAAATCACGCTCAAGTTTCAGATACGGGGACACGCCGCCGAAGAACTCGCTCTCCGGACTCAGATACCCCGAGAGCTTCAGAAAAGCCTCCAGTGACCACTGCGCTCCTATCTCAAAGCGGCGCGAGGACCACACGGAGGATTCCAGGGCGTCCTGCCTTTCCCGAGCGGAAGCATCTCCGCCGAGCGAAGAAGAAGGGGTCTGTGGCATGGCGCAGTGTGCGCGCACATCAAAGCCGAACTGCCATTTCCCCAGAGCCAGCTCGCCGAGCAGTCCGGCAGTGCTCATGCGGGAAGGAATGTCGGCCTTTATCAAGTCCTGGTCCAGATGAAGGCCGCTGTTCATCCCGGAGAAGAAAGCCTTGCACGACATCTGCGCGCCACTCCCAAAATTGTGGCTCCAGTTGATGCCGGCGGCAAGATTGCCGTAGCGGAGCGACACGGCGGCAAGAATAGGGGTGTAGACATAGTTGATTGCGTCCATCCCGAAATAAGCTTCCGCCCGCAGCTTGTCGTTGGGGGAGGCATCGAAGACAAAAGAGAGGTTGGCGTCGCCGAAGGAATAGCGCAGCGGACAGCCGTCAATTTTCAGCAGATTGCCGTACAGGAGGTTGAGGTACGAAGGGCGCAGCGCGAGGCCGAGCATGCACTTCTTCCCCAGCGGGATGTCCAGCGCGGCTTGAGCGGACATCACACCGAGCTCGACGTTGAGTCTCAGGCTGTCGGGAACGTCGGTCCGGGGCTCCATATCGACAAGCCCGCCGAGACGGTTGGGAGCCTTTGCATCGGTGCAGAATACAAGGGATTCGAAATGAGCCGGGTTGAAGACGGAAAACAGCCCGAGAAAGTGCGTGGCGCCGTATATCGGCATCCCGTCCAGGCTGATTTCGTTGTGGGAATTGTCGCAGCCGCGGATTCTTATGCCGTTGTCAAGTTCGGAATTGGTCTGCACGCCGGGAAGATATTGGGCATAGCGCAGAGGGTCGGAGCTGCCGAGGATTCGGGGAAGAGTCGAGAGCAGGGTGGTGGACATTTCCAGTCCTTCGGGGCCGGCCTTGAGGCCGGAGGTGTTGATGCTCGCCGCAAAGACTGTGCTGTCCAGAGAATAATGAAGAGAATCCGGCTGCGCGTGGAGTGCAAGGGCAGACAGCAGCGCAACCGGAATAAGGGATAATATGTGTCTTAAAGACAATTCGCGGGTTTATTTCACATACTTCTCGACAAGCTCGTAGAAATCCTCGCACAGAGACTCGAAAGCATCGGTGATGGAGCTGATCTGGGCATCGCTGAGTATCTTTTCGTATTCGGAGAGGGCATAGGTCTGGTCACCGATCTTGATGACGGGCATAGCGGTCCATCTGGTCTGGGCGGAGTCGGTGGTCATGGCCTGAAACACAAGGGCGGCCTGAACCACGTCGGACCCGTAGTACACCTTGACATCCACATTGCTGTTGAGAGTGTTCGCAATATCCTTGGCGGACTTCTCGTCGGTCTTGCCGTCAAGAGAGTTGATGGCTTCGACAACGGCGATGGCGTCATTCACCTTGCCCTTCACCTGCACCATTCCCATCACGTTGACGGAAAGGTTCACGTCGTCAATGTTGGAGAGCTCGCCTTGATAGAACTTGATGCCGGAGGCGCTTGCGGACTCGCTGAGCAGGCACTGCTCGCCTTTGTAGAGAGCAGAGACAACCTGCGCGGAGTGATTCTTATAGCATGCCTTGGTGACTGCAATCTTGTAGCCTGCCACCTCGATGCTCAGGGCGATGTCGAAAGAATCCTGATTGAAGTCAAACTCCTCCACGCTGCCGGAGACGTTGAGTCCGGAGGTCATCGTGACCTTTATCTGCTGGACTCCCTTGTAGCTGACCGTCGCGGTGATTTCTTCGGGAATCTCGGCATAGTAGTCAGCCTCGCGGACGTTATTTTTCCATACTGAGCTCACAAGCACTTTGGAGGTTTTGTCGGAGAAGGTGACAAGAGCGTCATACCCTTCTTCGAGGGAGATTTCCACGTTGTCGCTTTCGGTGACGGTGATCTTGCCGTTCTTGGAAACATACCTGCCTCTTGCACCGCTGAGATCCACCAGATATTCGTCAACGGATGCTCCGGACTTGTAGATGACACAGGCTTCCTCCAGCTTCTCGAGAAGATCCTCGTTGTCCTCGCACTCATACTTGGACCAGTCGGTGTTGACCAGTTCGCCTATTGTCTTGAAGGCATCGGTGAAATCCTTGGTGTTGATAGCTTCGGCAAGGGAGGTGGCGGTACCGGCCAGTTTTTTGCCCTGCGCTTCAGCTTCCAGGACCTCTTCTTCGGGGTCGACGGACTCAATCACAGGCTCTTCCGAGGCGCCATTGTCCTTAGAGCAGGAGAGAACGCCGAAGGCGAGTGCCGCACAAGCGGCGATGAATAGTGTTTTCTTCATAGAGAGTAATTGATTTTTGTGGCGCAAATTTACTCAAAAAACGCCGATAAGCAAAAAAAGAGAGACCACGATTCTCAAGGAATACGGCGGCCTCTCTTACTCGTGTGACAGTCAGTCTATTTCAAAACTGTCTTTGTCTTTTCGGCATCGGTTATGGCTTTTTCCCGGTTGATCCAGATCATATCTTCATTGACAATCGAGCGCCAATTGACGATTCGGGCCGGGAAGAAAATCACCTTCACATCGTAGCCGTCGTGACTTTCGTTTGTGTACACATTGTACAATGCACCCACAAGGACGTCGGCAGAATACCTTTGGCAGAGCTGGAACGTGGCGTTTGCCTTGAGCTGGGATTCGTCACCCTTCAGAGCCTTTACCTGAGCGTCTGTGTAGGAGATGACATCCACCATACGACTTCCGTCGCTGATTTCAGCAGAAGGACTGAGCTTGCTGCTGAGCGCTCTCAATTCCGAGGGGGTGATTATCTCAATTTCTGCCACCAACGGCTTGATATGCGCATTGGTCACAACATCCAGAACTCTTGCCTGCGAACTGGAATACTCGTATGTCGTGACAGACTTCTGCTGTGCAAACGAGAAGACGCTGCAAGAAAGGATGGCAAGAGATATAAGAAGGGACCTCTTCATAATCATTAGAACACGAATGAGAAGCCGATGACGTTCTTTTTCAGATAAACTTTTTCGCTGTCATAGTTAATGAATGGCATGAAATCGTTCTGGAATCTGTAGAAAACGGAGAATTTGCTGAAATAAACGTCAAAGCCGAGATTGTATCCGAGCATAAAACGTTTTACAACATCGTTATTTGAATACATGTTTTCTCCATTTCCATTTGCAAGAGCCACAACTTTGGCATTCAGACCAGCCAAAGGCGCAATGCTGATTGAAGTGCTGGGAATAGTGAATTTATAGACTACATTGATTGGCACGTCAATGTCAACAATGTCAATGGAAGACTTCCCTTCCTTGAAATTGCTATAGTCAGCTTCCACTCCTACTTCAAGGTAAAGGGGCAGCTTATATCCGGTAAGATTAATTCCTGTTGCCCAACCCAGAGTGACACCGTTTCCGGACACGCTCTCGTTTTCATAACGCAACTTCGGAGATGTGTAACCCAAATACAGACGGCTGTAATTGGAATAATCGTTGTTTTCAGCCACGGTTGTGGTAGTGATCGAAGAGGATTTGCTACCTACAATCTGGGCGTCGGCTGAGATTGCAGACAGAAGGCAGCATGCCGCAATCGCGATGAATGAAATAGTTTTTTTCATAAAAAGGTTGAATGGTCTTTATTGGCGTCGGACTCCTAAGCGCCATTTTATTTCAAACCACAAAAGTGTGGAGCCGTTTTCGAAGAGTGAAAAACACCTTTGCTTTATTCGATAGAATCTCAATTGTCAACTATTTGCAAAACAAATATACGATTTTTTTTATCTGTCTCCAAAAATTCAGTATAATTTTCGTATCTTTCGTTTGAAATCAAATAAAACTCTTGAATAATGAAAAGGATTATCACTTTACTGGCAATGATGCTTACTGTGGCTGTTTTGACATGTTGAAAAAGTTTGATACTTTTGCATTTACTAAAAAGGAAAAGGTTATGGACGCGCCACGCTGGGAACAAAAACTGGAAAGTTACGCCAAAGCCTTGAAAAGGCTTATCCGATGGCGAGATTGAAATACGGCTTAAGTGAAAAATCCGTTTCTGGAATCTTGAACGTTCTTGCTTCCTTGCCTGCAATAGAGCGTGCAGTCCTGTATGGCTCCCGCGCCCGGGAAAATTACCGCGAGGGGTCGGACATTGATATGACTCTGGAAGACCCATCTCTGACATTTTCCGATTTGTGCCTGGTGTACAACAAGCTGGAAGACCTTTCTCTTCCTTATCATTTTGACCTGTCAATCAAGAGATATATCACAAACAAGGCACTGCTGAGCAGTATCGACACGGAAGGGTGCGTATTCTACGAAAGGTGAATTTCAGACACCACTGATTGTGGCCTTGCCGAATTTTTCGTACCTTTACCCACATTATGACAAATCTCTTCTCCAAAATCAAAGGCGTATTTCCCGCCCTGACGCTTCTTTGCGCCTTCTCTGTGGCCGCGCAGGCCCAGGACAGCAGCAGCACTTCTTCCGGATATGTCCCTCCCGCAGAGGCCGACGTGCAGGCCAACATCGAGCAGTGGCAGGACCTCAAATTCGGAATGTTCATCCACTGGGGCACCTACAGCCAGCTAGGCTGCGTGGAGTCCTGGTCCCTGATTCCCGGTGACATCGACTGGCAGATGCGCTCGCGCCGCGACAGGGGTATGGGGTACTTCGAGTACCTGAAGTTCTACGAGCAGATGAAGACCACCTTCAACCCTCTCGACTTCGACCCCGCCAAGTGGGCCGCCGCCGCAAAGGACGCCGGTATGAAATATATGGTGTTCACCACCAAGCACCACGATGGCTTCTGCATGTTTGACACCGCCCAGACGGACTACAAAATCACTTCCTCCGAATGCCCGTTCCACACCTCACCCCGCGCCAACATCGCCAAGGAGGTCTTCGAGGCTTTCCGCGCGGAGGGGATCATGACCGGAGCATACTTCTCCGTCCCAGACTGGCACCACGACGACTACTGGTGGCGTATGTTCCCTCCCCGCAACACTTCCGTCAATTACGACCCCGCCCGCCATCCGGAGAAATGGGCCGCCTATCAGGACTTCTTCAACGCCCAGATAGACGAGCTCACCTGCGGCGTCTACGGCGACATCCCCCTGCTGTGGCTGGACCTTGCCGACGCCCCTGCCAAGGAAGGCGCCGTGGTGGATTGGGAGCGTGCCGCAAGCACTTTGAGGAAGAACCGCCCCGGCGCGATGATGGTCGCTCGCGGCCTTCACAACATCTATGAGAACTACCGCACTCCCGAGCAGGAGATGCCCTCGGAGGCCCTCGATTACCCCTGGGAGTCCTGCTACACGATGACCTACAGCTGGGCATACCGCCCGGGCCTGACCTACAAAAGCACCCAGACCATCCTCGATATGCTCGTGAAGATAGTCACCCGCGGTGGCAATTTCCTGCTCAACGTGGGTCCCAAGCCCGACGGCACCCTCGAGGATGTGGCCTACGAGCGCCTGCGCGACATAGGAGCCTGGATGAAAGTCAATTCCGAGGGTATCTACGGCACCAGAGCCATCGCCCCCTATCAGGTCGGGGACGTCTATTTCAGCTCCAAGGCAGACACCGTCTATGCCTTCTGCCTCGCTCCCGAAGGGGAAAACACTATCCCCGCCGCCATCAACATCGGCCCCTTCGTCCCCTCCGGCAGAGTCACCATGCTCGGCAGCGACAAGCCCCTGCGCTGCAAACAAACTCCGGAAGGGACCGTGGTCACCATTCCGGAGTCGCTTCGCCGCAGCCTTCCCTGCGACTATGTGTGGTGTCTGAAGTTCGCTATTTCAGAGTGATCTCGATGATGTAGTCCGTGGAGCAGTCGGCGCCCTCGGGAAGGGTGACCGTGAAGCTGTCCTTGGCCTTCTTGAATTCGAGCTCCTTCTCCGTGCCGAATGCTGTCACGCTCTTGACCTTCAGAGGGAAGGGGAGCGTGACAGCTCCGTCTTCGGGCTTCTGGGTCACGTGCAGGAAGATCCTGTTGTCCTTGTGCGTGAGCACGCCCCAGCTCTGGGGGGGCAGCATCGTGGCGCGCGTGCAGTAGATGGCGTCGCCGTTCTTCTCCATCCACTCTCCCACCTCCTTCATACGCTCCAGCGAGGGGGCGGGGATCTCTCCGTTGGGCTGCGGGCCCACGTTGAAGAGGAGGTTGGCGTTGCGTCCTGCGGTGCGCACAATCAGGCGTATGATGTCCTGCGTGCTCTTGTACTGGTGGTCGGTGATTTTGTAGCCCCAGCTCTTGTTCATCGTCTGACAGGTCTCCAGCGGGAGGGCGTCGCTGATGGAGTTGGTGCGGCTGAAGCCGGCGCTGTTCTCTCCGGGCACGTCGCGCTCGAAGATCTGGATGTCTTCGCCGGGGAGGTTCACGCGGTGGTGGTTGTTGCCCACCATCACGCCGGGCTGCAGGCTGTGGATGTGCTTGTAAATCTTCTCATACTGCCAGTCGAAGTCTATGACCATAGGCTCGCCGGGAGCGGGCTTGCGGAGCTGGTCCCAGTCGCCGTCGAACCAGATGCATCCGATGGGGCCGTAGCTTGTCAAGAGCTCGGTGATCTGCTCGCACATGAAGTCCACATAGTGATCGAAGTCGGCCTTGGACGCGTCCTTGGGGCACTTCTGGCCGCTGCCTATGCCCATGGGGTAGTCCTCTCTTCCCCAGTCCACCAGAGAGTAGTAGAAGTTGAGCGTTATGCCCTGCTTGTGGCATTCGTCGGCGAGCTCCTTGAGGATGTCGCGCCCGAAGGGGGTGGCGTCCACGATGTTGTATTTGCTGGCCTTGGTGGCGAACATCGAGAATCCGTCGTGGTGACGGGAGGTGATTGTGAGGTACTTGGCTCCCGCGCCCTTGATTGCGCTCACCCACTGCGCCGCGTCGAACTTGGACGGGTAGAATCCTTCCGCGAGCCGGGCGTAATCCTCGTAGGGGATCCCCGACTCGCTCATGATCCACTCGCCGTTGGCCATCATCGAGTAGATGCCCCAGTGGATGAATATGCCGAACTTGGCATCGCGGAACGCCTCGCGGCTGGCGAGCACTTCGGGGGTGGGTTGGTAGTCTTTGATGCCCTCCTGGATGTTCGGGGTCGCCGAGGCGCAGCCGAGGGCCACTGCTGCTGAAAGAATCAGATTGAGTAGCATGTCTTCTATGGGTTTACCTTACAAATATAAATAAAAACCTTTATATTTGCCCTATGAAGAAATCATTGATCCTGCTCACGGCGGCGATAGCTTTCTGCCTGAGCGCCGCGGCCCAAAGCCGCCACATCGACTATGTCGACCCTTTCATCGGCACCGACGGCATGGGGCACACCTTCCCCGGAGCCTGCGTCCCCTTCGGAGGCGTGCAGCTCAGCCCGGACACGGACACCATCCCCCACAACATAGCGGGCAAGTACCAGCCCAGAGTGTATGAATATTGCGCGGGCTACCGCTATTCCGACCCCACAATTGTCGGATTCAGCCACACCCATTTCAGCGGCACCGGCCACTCCGATCTGGGCGACATCCTCGTGATGCCTACAACCGGCCCTCTGAAGCTCAACCCCGGCACTGCCGACGACCCCGATTCCGGCTACCGCTCCCGCTTCAGCCACGAGGGCGAGACGGCCGCCCCCGGCTACTACGAAGTGACCCTGGGCGACTACGGCATCCGCGCCCGGCTGACCGCCACCGAGCGCGCCGGCATCCACGAATACACCTTCCCCGAGGGGCAGGACGGCCAGATTATCATCGACCTGGACCGCGGCATCTACAACTACGACGGCAAGACCCTCTGGGCCGAGCTGCGCGTGGTCTCTCCCACTCTGCTCACCGGCTACCGCATCACCGACGGCTGGGCCCGCACCAACTACACCTATTTTGCCATAGAGTTCTCGCAGCCAGTCCTTGAATACGGCTATGCAGACCGCCAGAAGATAGACTACAAGGGCGGCTGGGGCAAGTTCGACCAGTACCGCAACTTCCCCGAGATGGCCGGCCGCAAGCTGGTGGCGTGGTTCAAGTTCAACACGGCCTCTGAGCGGAAGCTCACCCTCAAGGTCGCCCTCTCCGCCACCTCCCAGAGCGGCGCGCTTGCCAATCTGAGAGCCGAGACGGAGGGCAAGTCCTTCGAGACCCTTCGCGAGCAGGCCGCCCGGGCCTGGGAGAAGGAGCTCTCCTGCATAGACATGGATGGCACGCCCGACCAGAAGGCGATGTTCTACACTTCCCTCTACCACACGATGATCAACCCCTCCACCTATATGGACGTGGACGGCAGCTACCGCGGCCTGGACCACGACATCCACAAGGCCTCGGGCTGGACCAACTACACCGTCTTCTCCCTGTGGGACACCTACCGCGCGGAGCATCCGTTCCTGACGCTCCTCAAGCCCGAGCGCGAGCGCGATATGGTGAGCTCGATGCTCGCCCACTGGGAGCAGAGCGCCCATCATATGCTGCCCGTCTGGAGCCATATGGCCAACGAGAACTGGTGTATGAGCGGCTACCACGCCGTCTCCGTGCTCTCCGACGCCATCGCGAAGGGACTGGACATAGACAGCGCGAAGGCCCTGAAGGCTATGGTCGCCACCTCCACCGTGCCCTACTACTGCGGTCTGGGCGAATATATGAAGCTCGGCTATGTGCCTCTGGAGCGGACCGCCACCGCCGCTTCCAACACCCTCGAGTACTCCTATGACGACTGGACCATCTACGCCGCCGCCCTCAAGACCGGTGACAAGGCCGTTGCCGAAGCCTACGCCCCCAGGGCTCTTAACTACCGCAACATCTACGACACCGCCATCGGCTTCGCCCGCCCCAAATACTCCGACGGCAGCTTCAAGAAGGACTTTGACGAGAAAATGACCTTCGGAGAGGGCTTCATCGAGGGCAATTCCTGGAATTTCTCCTTCCACGCCCCTCAGGACGTGTATGGCATAATGGCCCTTATGGGAGGCGAGAAGAAGTTTGTCGCCGACCTCGACGAGCTCTTCGGGATGGACCTTGACCCCAAATACTACGCCGACAACGAGGATATCGAGGCCGACTGCCTCATCGGAGGCTATGTGCACGGCAACGAGCCCAGCCACCACATCCCCTATCTCTACGCCTGGACCTCACAGCCCTGGAAGACCCAGTACTGGCTGCGCGTCATAATGAACAGCAAGTACCGCAATGACATGCACGGCCTCGGCGGCAACGACGACTGCGGTCAGATGAGCGCCTGGTACATCTTCAGCGCCATCGGCTTCTATCCCGTCTGCCCCGGCAGCGACCAGTATGTGCTCGGCGCCCCCTATGTGCCGTATGCCAAGGTGGCTCTCCCCAACGGCAAGACTCTTGAAATCAAGGCTCCTGACGTGAGCGACAAGATGTGCTACGTCAAGCAGGTGCTGCTCAACGGCAAGCCCTACGGCAAGATGTACCTGACGCACGCCGACATCCTTGCGGGTGGCAGCCTCGAGTTCGTGATGAGCTCCAAGCCCAACAAAAAAAGAGGGCTAGCCCCGGAGGACAAGCCCTATTCGATGAGCGCGGGACCTATTCAGTGACCGCGGGACTATAGACAATCGCGCGGCTGAGGCGTATGTCGAGGTTCGCGGGTTTGTTGGTCCAGTCGAAGCTGAGCGTGTGGACCGCAGCCGGCAGATTGTAGGCGTAGAAGAACTCCGGTGACTCTCCGAGCCCGGAGGCGGGAAGGCTCAGGGTGCTGTAGTGCTCCCCGTCGAGCTTCACGTCCACCTTCGCCACATAGCCTTCGGCGTTGAAGTCGCTGCCTTTGATGAAGTTGTAGCGGATCACGATGCCGTTGCCCTCGAAGCACACCTTGTCCACGAGGCCGATGGACCTGCGTATGAACTGCACCTCCTTGGGCCAGTGGCCTGTGAAGCACTGCTCGAGGCGCACGGTCTCGGGCTTCTGGGTCTTGATGGTCACGTCTTCCTCTCCCACGCTGCCCCCGCCCCTTTCGATGACCTGCAGGGCCTGGGCGAAAGAGAGTTCGGATGCCTTGTTGAACGAGATTTCCGTGTACTTGAAGGGGATGTCGGCCACCTCTTCCACGGGCGCCCTCCAGCATTCGGGGATGGCCTCGTAGCCTATCATCGTGCCGAGTATGCCGGCGGCGGAGGCGGGATTGCAGTCCGAGTCGCAGCCGCAGCGGCAGGAGATGTCCATTGTCTTGAAGAAGTCCTTCTGCCCGTACATCAGGCCTATCACCACGTAGGCACTGTTGATGACGGCGTCGATGTCATACATCGTGAACACTCCCTCGGGGCAGCCGATGTCGAAGTTGTAGTCCCTGTTGGTGTAGAGCCAGGTCAGCTGCCAGTCGTCGTACTCCTTGCACCAGCGGATGACATCGGACATGCACTTGTGGAAGCGGCTCTGCTCGGGGATGGTCTTGAGGGCTTCCGTGACCACGAACTCCACGTCGTCGCTCACGAAGGCGAGCGAGTACATCGCCGCCATATACAGTCCTCCGTACCAGCCGTCTCCGTAGTTCATGATGTGGCCGATGCCGTCGCTGTAGAAGGCGGCCGAGTTGGGCATGCCGGGAGTCATCAGACCGGCGTAGTCGGCCTCGATCTGGAAGTCGATGTCGTCGGCGTGGGGATTGTTGACCCAGTTGCCGCTCTCGGGCGGCAGGATGCCGTTCATTATGTTGTAGCGCGCCTGCTGGTTCGCGTGCCAAAGGTTGAACCCTGCATAGGCGAAGGCGTTGGCGAAGGACTCCACCGGGGCGTCAAGCCCCTCTTTTGCAAACACGTCCACGAAGCTGAGGTCCATATAGACGTCATCGTAGAGCCCGGGATTGTTGTCGAACCACTCCTTGACGATGTGCTCGTGCCAGGGGATGTTCACCTTGTCCGGGATGATGGTGGCATAGTTGAACTCGGTGGGGCCGCCGTAGGTGCAGCCGATTATCTGCCCGGCCCATCCGCCGCGGATCTTGTCCATAAGGACTTCCCGTGACATGGTGACCTCTGTGGGCACGCTTCCGCCTCCCGGATTGCAGGAGGCCAGAAGCGCGATTGCCCCCGCCAGAAGTACAAGTGCTTTTTTCATACGGAAAAGCCGCTTACATTCCTGCCATCACGATGAGGGCGAGGCCGATGACGAAGAACACGAACATCGCCGCGAGCAGCTTGTCCACGCTCTTGGGCGCGCCCTTGAACTCCTTCCACACGAAGATGCCCCAGATGGCCGCCACCATAGGCGCTCCCTGGCCGAGTGCGTAGGACACTGCAGGGCCGGCCGCGCTTGCGGTGATGTAGCTCAGAGCGGTACCGAGGCACCAGATGGCGCCGCCGCACATACCCACGATGTGGGTCTTCGCGTCACCCTTGAAGAACTGCCCGAACTGCACCTTCTCTCCCACGAAGGGATGTGACATGATGATGGGGCCGAGGATGAAGTGGCTTGCTAGCACGGAGAAGGCGAAGATGACGATTGCGGTGTAGGGACCCACCACGCCAGGGACGGCGCAGAACTCGGTGTTCTGGTCAAGGCCCATTCCCCTCATCACGAACGAGGAGAAGAAGGACATCACGAGTCCGGCGATCAGGGCGAGGATTATGCCCTTCTTCTGGTCGGCCTTGCTGATGTTGCTTTCGCCTTTCTTGCCGGAGGCCACGCCGTTGAGCACAACGGCCACGACCACCAGCGCCACGCCGATGCCGAGAAGGGCCAGATTGGTCTCCTTCGCGCCTGCGATGAGGTTGTTGACCACACCGAGCACCAGAGCCAGACCGCATCCCAGAGGGAATGCCACGGACATTCCGGCGATGGAGGTGGAGGCGGAAAGAAGGATGTTGGAAGCATTGAAGATGACGCCTCCGACCACAATCCACAGGACGGACTTGAGGTCGGCCTGGGCGATGTCTTCGTAGAATGTCCTCCCGCTGCCCAGAGAGCCGAGCGTGACGGCGAGGATCAGGGCGAACAGCACCATGCCGATGATGTAGTCACAGTAGAAGAGTTCGTACCTCCAGTTTTTGCCGGTGGCCTTCTGGGTGTTGCCCCAGGAGCCCCAGCAGAGCATGATCACGAAGCAGAGAACGACTGCCAGTGCGTAGTTGTTTACGATTACCATAGTGTTTGTTGAATTATGTTAGATTATATCTTTTCTGTACGGGATTGAATCCTGGGCGCCCATCTTCTGGACAGTGAGCGCGGAGGCCTTGGTGGCGAATTCTGCCGCCTGCTTCAGGCTCAGGCCCTCCGACAGGCCCACGCAGAGCCCGCCGCAGAAGGTGTCGCCTGCAGCCGTTGCGTCCACCGCCTTGACTTTCTGCGCGGGGACCAGCTCCGCCACTCCGCCCTCGAACACGAGAGAGCCGCGGGAGCCCATGGTGACCACGAAATCCTTCACCCCGAAGCCGCGGAGCAGCTCCACCGCTTCCATAAGCGTCTTCTCGTCCTTCACCTCGTGACCGCTCAGAAGGGAGGCCTCGGTCTGGTTGGGGGTCATAAGGGACACGTATTTGAAGATTTCCCGGGGTAGCTTGCAGGCGGGAGCGGGATTGAGAATCACGTAGACTCCTGCCTCGTGGGCAATCTGTGCGGCCTTGAGCACGCTCTCCACGGGAATCTCGAGCTGGAGAATCAGATACTGCGCGCCGCGGATCACGTCGGCGGCGTTCTCGATGTCCTCGGGGGTGATGTCGCCGTTGGCGCCGGGAGCGACCGCGATGACGTTCTCGCCGCTGTTGTCCACGAGGATAAGTGCCGTGCCGGAGGCTTTGTCGGAGCGCAGGATGCGGGATGTGTCTATGCCTTCACGCTCGTAGCCCGCGACTGCATTGTCTCCGAAGATGTCGCGGCCCACCTTGCAGATGAAGGTGACCTCGCCGCCCAGACGGGCCGCCGCCACTGCCTGGTTTGCGCCTTTGCCGCCCGGGCCCATATGGAAGACTCCTCCCATAATCGTTTCGCCGGGAACGGGAAGACGGTCGCTCTTGATTGTCATGTCGGTGTTGCTGCTGCCGATGACAAGGATTTTGGGTTTGTTGCTCATTTCTATTGTGTTATGAATTATTGGCTATTTCTTCTCCTTCAGACTCTCGAACCACTCCTGCCTGGACTCGTGCCAGGCTTTCTCGTCCCACTGCTCGTGCCCCAGCTCGGGCGCGCACCAGTAGTGCTTGGGGGCGGTGATGAGGTTGTAGCCGGCGAAGTTGGTGTGCGGCGGGCAGGTGCCGTCCTGCAGGCCGAAGGACATATACACCGGGCACTGGATGCGGTCGGCGAAGTTCTTGATGTCGAAGTAGGTCAGCATATCCAGAAGCCTCTCCCTGTCTATGCCTTCCTTCTCGCACTGCGCGAACACCTCCCACATCGGCCAGCGTACAATCCGGCTGTAGTCGCGGAAGTCGTTGAGGAACGGTACGGCGGGCGCGCAAGCCTTGATGCGGTGGTCCAGACTCACGCTCACCAGAGTGAACGCGCCTCCCTGGCTCTCGCCGCGGGCATACAGATGCTCGGGATCCACACAGCCCAGACTGCACACGAAGTCAATGGCCCTCACCACGTCGCAGAATGCCCCGCGATAGTAGAAGGTCTCGCGCGAGCCCAGTCCGCGGTCGATCCAGCGGTAGTGGTCCTTGCGCTTGAAGATGCCCTGGTCGCGCACGCTCACAAGGAATTCCACCCTCTCGGGTGCTGCCGAAGGATCGTACCACACCACCTGCGCGCCGTAGCCCATATAATCTATGAAGGTCTCGTACTTGCCGGGCTTGTTGGGCATGCACAGGATGCCTCCCATCGTCTCTCCGCCCAGGGACTTGAGCGTCACGGTGTAGGTCGTGCGCAGCTCGTTGGAGTGCTCCTTGTCCACGGTGAACTTCGCCTCCATGTCCACGGCCGCGAGCTCCTCCAGCGTCCTGCTCCAGAACTCGTCGAAGTCGGGCTTCTTGTCCTGCGGGGAGAGAATCTTCTCGGGATTCACGCCGATGTTGAACTTGTAGTCCGTGATGCCGTCGAAGCCGAGTCTGACCTGATAGAATCCGGGTTCGAGCTTTCCGAGGTTGAAGCTCACTTTGGAGGGTTTCGCTCCCACGGTGACTTTCCTTGTGAGATAAACCACGGTGTCCTTCTGCCCGCTCATCAGGCTGAGGTCGCGCACGAGGGCAATCTGAAGCTCCGTGCGAGTCCCCTTGGTGCCGGAGAGGTTCACGTTGAGCTTGCAGGGCTTGTCGCCGTAGTACATCCACTGGTGCTCCACGGGGGCCTCTATCATCACGTCCTTGCCGGGCACGCTGAAGCTCTGCTCGAGGGCGCCGCTCTGCGCTCCCCAGGAGTCGAATGCCACAAGGTTCACCTTATATTCGCCCGCCTGCTTGAACTTGCCCAGCTGCTCGGTCCAGGCCTTCTGCATCTTTGCGGCGTTGGGGGTGCGGTAGAAGTCGGCGAGTATGTTCTTGACGCAGACCACCGTGTCCGCACAGCTGACGGTGAGGCGGTAGTGGTGCACGAACTCGTCGTCCTCGCCTCGTGCGAAGGTCGCGCTCACGGGCAGGCCGTCGCGGGTGCGCACGTCGCTGCTGAGTTTGAGGCTTCCGAGCACGGGCGCCTTGTTGGCCGCCGCGCGTCTGTCGTGGTTGTAGGGCAGCAGATGGGAGAGGTCGGCCGCAGGGGCCGGAATTTCCCAGGGCTCGCCTATGGACGCGCCGTGGTAGAAGTCCATTCTTGTGGCCCGCAGGTTCCCCTCGGAGTCAAACTGCAGGAGCAGGCCCTGGGAGAACTCGTCCGCGTCCTTCATCACTGTCTTTGCGCGCATCCTCTCGTAGTGGCCTTCCTCGATTGCCATATATCTGGTGGAGCCGCAGCCGAAGGAGGTGAAGTCCCCCTGCCAGACGCTTCTGGGGTCGTTGAGGGGGAAATGCAGGTGCCCGCTGAAGGTGACGGCCTGGGGGTACTTCGAGAGCACCTGTGTGAGCCCTTCTGTGGCCCAGTAGCTGCCCAGCAGGCTGCCGTACACCGTGTTGTATATCATAGGGTGCGTGAGCACGATGACATATCTTCGGGGGTCGGCCTCGGTCACGGCCTTGAGCTGCTCGTCGAGCCACTGCACGGATTCGGGCGTGTAGCGCACGGGGCTCAGGCCCACGGGCACTATGCACAGGATGTGGTAGCCTCCTATGACGCAGTGGCGGCACTCCATGCTTTGAAGCGCCTCGGGGTCGATGTCGGTCTTGAAGTAGTCTTCTCCCAGCCAGGAGCTCATATGCTTCGCCTGATCGGGGGTGTCGGGCGTCCACCATTTGTATGTGTCGTGGTTGCCGGGGGTGTACACCATAGGGACCTCGAGGGGGCTGAACACGGACTCGTAGATGGTCTTGAAGTAGTACATCTGCACGTAGTTGGCCTCGCTGGAGAAGGGGTTGTTCACAAGGTCTCCGGCCACCAGCACGCCCTTCAGGCCTGCGGGGTCTTCCGTCTGTGCGGCTTTCTGCAGCTGCTCGAGCGCGCTTTTGAACTTGCGGCATTCCTGCCCGTCCGGCCTCTCGATGTGCACGTCGCTCACCACGCCGAAGGAGGCGGCGATGTCCTGAGGGTTGAAAGGCTCTGAATGGCAGACTGTTCCCGGAATGAGGGAAATCAGTGAAAGGATTAGGGTAAGTCGCTTCATTTCTTCTGGGAATTCACGTATTTTACAAAATTAGCAAAAATATTTATATTTGAAACATGAAACGTTTCTTCGCAACCCTCGCTGCAGCCCTCTGCGCTGCCCTTTTGTGCTCCGCCCAGCAGCAGAGCCTCTGCTCATATGTCAACCCCTTTGTCGGCACCGACGGCTTCGGCAACTGCTACCCCGGCGCCCAGACCCCCTTCGGCGGCATACAGATCAGTCCGGACACGGACGACCGTGACTACGACACCGCCGCTGGCTACAAGTACAATAAGCCCACCCTTATGGGCTTCAGCCTCACCCATCTCAGCGGCACAGGCATCCCCGACCTCGGAGACTTCCTCTTTATGCCCGGCACGGGAGAGTTCCACTGCACTCCCGGCACCCACGAGGATCCCGACTCCGGCTACCGTTCCCGCTTCAGCCACGAGAGCGAGTGCGCCACCCCCGGATACTACAGCGTGCTCCTCTCCGACTACGGTGTGAAGGCCGAGATAACCGCCGCCCGTCACTACGGAGCCTTCCGCTTCACCTATCCCGAGACCTCCGACGCCTGGCTTCTGATAGACCTCGACCACACCCTCTGGCAGACCTGTGCCTGGGCCAACATAAGGCTCGAGGACCCCTTCACCATCACCGGGAGCAAGGTCGTGAAGGGCTGGAGCCCCGAGAGGGAGGTCTTCTTCGCCTTCAAGACCGGCCGCGCCATACTGGACTTCACCATCCTGCAGGACAGCGAGCCCGTGATCTACAACACCAAGCGTTTCCGCAGCTCCCGCGCGGCCTTCGGCAGCAAGCTCCAGATTCTCATCCGCTTCAGCACCGCCGCCCTCTCCCCTGGTGAGTCCGGAGGCGAATACATCTGCAAGGTGGCCGTCAGCGGCGTGAGCACCGAGGGGGCCCTGAAGAACCTCGGCGAGAGCGAGGGGCCCCTGAAGTGGGGGAGCGACGTGTTCGAGCAGATACGCTCCGCCGCTGCCGCCGAATGGGAGGCTGAACTGGGCCGCTACACTCTCGGCGCCGACTGCCCGGAAGACCTCAAGCGCACTTTCTACACCAGCGTGTACCACACTGCGCTCCATCCCTTCGTCTTCCAGGACGTGGACGGCAGCTACCGCGGTCTGGACAAGAACATCCGCAAGGCCGAAGGCTTCACCAACATGACCGTCTTCTCTCTCTGGGACACCTACCGTGCCTTCCACCCGCTGCTCAATCTGGTCAACCGCCCTCTGCAGGCGGACATCGCCAACTCCATGCTCGCGCATTTCGATGCCAGCGTGGAGAAGATGCTGCCGGTCTGGAGCTTCTACGGCGGGGAGACCTGGTGTATGATAGGCTATCACGCCTGCTCCGTGCTCGCGGATATGATACTCAAGGACGTGCCCGGCTTCGACTACGACAGGGCCTTCCAGGCTATGGTGTGGACAGCCAACAATCCCAACTACGACTGTATAGCGGATTATCGCCGGATTGGTTACGTCCCCTTCGACAAGGAGAAGGAGTCCGTCTCCAAGACCCTTGAATATGCCTATGACGACTGGTGCATCGCGCAGGTGGCGAAGAAACTCGGCTACGACGGGTCCGTCGAGGGCAAGAGCGACTGGTACAGTGTCTTCAGCCGCCGCTCTTCCAACTGGAAGAACCTCTACGACCCCGAGACCGCCTATATGCGCGGCCGCGACTCTGAAGGGAATTGGCGCACGCCCTTCGCCCCCATCGCCTATCAAGGCCCGGGGTCTGTCAACGGATGGGGCGACATCACGGAAGGCTTCACCCTGCAGTACACCTGGAGCGTGCCCCACGATTTCCGCTCCTACATCGACCTCGCCGGCAAGGATTTCCTCCTGCGCAGGCTCGACGATATGTTCACGATGGAGATGGACGAGAACATCCCCGGCGCCCACGACATCTGGGGACGCATCGGCGGCTACTGGCACGGCAACGAGCCCTGCCACCACATTCTGTATCTCTACAATGAGCTCGGCAAGCCTTGGGAGTGCCAGAAGTGGGTGCGCTACGTGGCCGACAATTTCTACGGCCCCGGCCCCGATTCTCTCAGCGGCAACGACGACTGCGGCCAGATGAGCGCCTGGTACATCTTCAACTGCCTCGGTTTCTATCCCCTCTGCCCGGGCTCCGACACCTATGCCGTGGGATCCCCCTGCGTGCCCTCGCTCTCGGTCCGTCTGAGCGGCGACGAAGAAGGGTCAGGCGCCCGCGGCGGCATTCTGGAGATGACCGCCAAAGGCTGGAGCAAGGATGCTGTGTATGTCAAGTCTGTCAAAGTCAACGGCATGCGCCTCACCGAGCCCGTAATCCGCTACTCAGACATCAAGGACGGTGCCCGCATTGAGTTCGAGATGTCCCGCAGGCCTGTGAAAAAATAGAGGCGGCCCGTGGCGGGTCGCCTCCATTCAAATATATTCTATCACGAATTACTTCCTCTCAAACCACTCGCCAAGTTCATTATTGGAGTTGTAGTTTGCCTGATAGATTACGCTGTAGGTTGCTGCGGTGATTTCCTCTGCGGATGCAACTACGAATGACAGACCGCAATAGCGGTATGCTCCATTGGCGGAAAGCTGGGTATTGTCTTCTCCGTAGTAGATGTAGGTCAACTTGTCGAAGTCCTCGGACACCGTAAACCAGAGCCAGTCGTAATTTGTGTCGGAGAACGCCTTGTCGTCCTTGGCGCAGAAGTTATATCCGCCCCACCAGGTATTTGCGCCGGCGCACTCGGGAAGAAGGGCACAGTACTTGCCGTCTCCTGCGTCATAAATCTTTTCGCTGCTGCAATAGACGCCGAATTCGACGGTTTTCTTGTTATAATCAATGAGAACCTTTCCTTCAACGGCGGCCTTGAGATAAAGACCGGTGATGGTGATGTTGTTGTCATTCTCGCCTTCGGCGACAGCTATCGTGACAGGAGCTGAATGATTGCTAGTGCCCTTTGTGCCGTCCATGATTCCATTGGGGTTGAATCTTCTGGAATTGAGCGCCCAGCTGCCCGCGAACGCATCGATGCCGAACTGCGTGACAGTGATTGAGGAGCCGGTGCTGAGGGTGAGGGTTGCAGTGCGGATTTCTCCGGTCTTGTTCTCTTTCCAGAATGCGATTCCGTCGCTCCAGTAGAGCCAGCCGTCATCTCCGGCGGACTTGCCCTCGTCGACAGCGGCGTCGCCATAGAGACCGCGATATCCGTCCTCATTGCTCTTCCAGAGATCGAGAGTCTCGGCCTCGGTGGGGGTGTGGATAGTCACCTTGACGTTGCAGCTTACAGTCTCGCCGGTTGCGAGCGAAGCGGTGATGATTGCAACGCCCACGGAGACAGGGGAGACCTCGCCTTCGCTGTTCACGATCGCGACGAGCGGGTCGCTGGTGTCCCAGATGACAGTGGGGAAGGTGACGTTGTAGGGCTCCACGGTCGCGGTGAGAGTGGCGCCGGCTTCGCCGTCATAGAGGGTGATGTCGGTCTTGTCAAGTTTGAAGGTGGTCGCAAGCACGTTCTTCACGGTGACGGTGCAGGTGGCCGTGATGGACCCCTGAGCCTTTCCTGTGATGGTGGCAGCTCCGGCCTTGACACCCTTTATATAACCGCCGCTCACGGTGGCGACGGTCTCGTCAGAAGAAGTCCATTCCAGACTTGTAGCCTTCGCGTCGGAAGGAGTGAACTGGGGGGAGACACAAGCTGTCTGGCCCACAAAAAGTGTCACAGACGTCTGGTCGAGAGTCATTCCTGTGGGCACAGGAGTCTCTTTCGTGCAGGATGTTGCGAGCACTGCGCAGGCAACAGCCGCTCCGGCAAGTATTTTGAATAATTTCATAATAATCTTGTTTGTTTAAAACTGCTTATTATTTCCAGTAAGGGTTGCCCTGGCGTTCGCACTTCTCGGGAACTTCCCAGACCCATCCGGATGTGGGGATGCCGGTGGTGCTCCAGTGGTTGGAACCGCGGTCCCAATTCTTGTGGCCCCAACGCTTGCAGTTGAAGAATCCCCAGTCGCCTTCGCCCCACATCTCGATTCTCCACTGAGTCTGGACCTCCTCGAGGCTGCCGGACTTGGCTGTCATTGCGGCGTTGCCGGGCAGGGTGCGTGCGGCAAGCAGCTGGTCGAGCATCTTCTTTGCGCCGGCGGTGTCGCCGCTCTGGGCATAAGCCTCCGCAACCATCAGCAGAACTGCGGATTTGCGCAGCCAGCAGCTGTTGGCAAATGTGTTTTCGACGCTATGGTTTTTCTGACCAAGTCCGCAGGTTGCACCCCATTTGAGGGAGGTGTACTTGGGCATAGTATAGGTGTAGAAAGTGGTGTCTTTCTCTGCCTTGGAGTAAACCACGAGACCGTCAAAGTCTTCCGGGAGCACGCAAGCCTTGCGGCAGTCGGCGTCGCTCATCGAGTCATAGAGCTTCTGGTCCATCTTGTAGTATCCGGAGGGGCCGTTCTTCAGGGTGTTCAGACCGAGAACGCTCCAGAACTGGGTGCTGGAGTTCGTGTCTCCGTTTCCGAAGAGGGTCTCGGGGTTCAGGTCATTGCTGATGAGACCGTTCTTTTCTGCGGGGAACTCTCCTGCCCAGCCTGTGCCGAAAGGTTTTTCCTCCGTGACGCCGCTGCGCTGCACGTTGGCGAGCTCAGATGCGGGCATACCGTAGTTCTCTGCGGCGATGAATCCGGGATACTGGGCGAGAAGTTCGTTGCCCACCTTGATCACGGTGGCCCAATCTCTGGTGTCGAGGGCCGCGCGGCAGCGATAGTACTGGCAGACGCCGCGGTCGATGTCATAGAGATCGTTGGTGACCTTGGTAGTTCCATAGACTGTGTAGCCCTGAGTTCCGAGACTTGAGACTTTGAACAGGGAGTCAGCCTCTTCGAACTGCCTTGTCACCCAAGCCCAGGTAGCTTTGCAGGAAAGCGGCTCCTTGGGTTCGGAATACAGGTATTCGTCATAGATGGGCCAGCCCTGCTTGTCCTCGGAGACGATGGTCTCGGCATCGAGGTCTGTGAAGCGCTCCATCAGCTGCAGATAGGCGAGACCCTTGAGTGTGAGGGCCATTGCGCGATACTGGGCGAGCTCGGGTCTTTCCTTGACCTTTGATGCGGGAAGATAGTCGAGTGCCTTCTGGGCAGGTGACACCTTCAGGACGGGACCGTAGTAGTAGCCGAAGCAGTCAACCTCATTGGTTCTCTCCCAATAAGTGTTGGAGGCGAGGTTCTGATACCATTTGGAGAATGTGCCGGCGTAGCCCACAGCGCCCTCGACGATATCGCCGGTCTGGCAGAGGTGGGAGAAATCCTTGTAGCTCTCGTAAGCGCCGTTGTTGGAGTAACCGCCGTTGATTGCGGCGTTGTATACGGTGATGTAACTGTAGAGACTGTTGCACAGGCCGGCAATGATGCTTTCGTCGGCATCCGGGTTCTCCTTCAGGTATTCGTTCATCTCCTCCTCGGTGAAATAGTTGGGGTTGTGGAGCTCCAACATGTCATTGCAAGATGCGAGCACGAAGGCACTGAGCGCTACAGCTGCGATAAATTTAATTCTTTTCATAATCTTCAATCCTTAATATTAGAAATCAAGATTTATACCGATGGTGTAGGTCTGCATCTGAGGGTACACGTAGGTATCGACCTCCTTGCCGCCGATGACGGACATTGAAGGGTCAACACCGGCCGCGGCCGAGAAGAGCAGCACGTTGTCGGCGGAAGCGAAGACGCGCAGGTTGCTGATATGAACCTTCTGGGTAATCTTCTTGGGAAGAGTGTAACCGAGCGTGATGTTCTTCAGACGGAAGTAGGTGGCGTCGAACAGCGACATGTCGGTGTAGTTGTGGGAGCCGGGCAGGAGTGATCCGTCAAGATAGTAGGTGCTTGATGTTGAGCTCGGGAACCACTGCATAGGGTAGCTTGCGCCGGTGTTGGAAGGAGTCCAGGTGTTGCCCACCACGCTCTTGGAAACGGGGATGTTGGTCAGACCGAAGGTTGAGGTCCTGTAGAGGTGCTGGGAGTATTCCATTGAGAAGAACTTGCCGCCGAACTGATATGCTCCGTTCAGGCTCAGGTCGAAGTTCTTCCACCTGAGGTTGATCTGCACGCCGCCGATCCAGTCGGGAGTGGCGGAGCCCACCTCGTAGTTGGAGGCGTCTGCCGCGACGTTGGTTATCACGTCGTCACCCTGCTTGTAGTTGACATAGCGTCCGCCGTGGTCGTAGGTGCCGTCTTCTTTCTTGTTGACGTCATAGTAGGTCACGCGGTGGTAGTAGGTAGGAAGACCGTACTCGTCCACGCCCGCATACTTGGGCATATAGAGGTTGAAGAGGTCCTTGCCCTCGCCGCGCAGATAGAAGATACCGCGTCCTGCGTGTCCGGCAGTACCGGCCTGTGCCATATCCTCGGTGCTCACGCTCCAGCAGCCCTCGGGCACGTCCATCGTCTGGTCCCAGTTGGGGATCTGGTCGTCGGGGATGTCCACGAGAGTGGTGCGGTAGTGCGTGCCGTTGATGCCGATGCTCAGGGTGAGGTCCTTGGTGCGGATGATGTCGGCGTCGAGCTCGATTTCAATACCGCGGTTGCGGACGACTGCGGCGTTCATCTGCTTCGAGGTCTTGCCCACGGAAGCCAGAGGAGACACCGTCTGGTTGAAGAAGGAGTTCACGGTGTTGTTGTTGTAGAAGTCGATGGCACCGGTCAGACGGCTCTTGAAGAAGCTGAAGTCGACACCTGCGTCGAACTGATGCACTTTCTCCCAGGTGAGGGTCGGGTCCACGCCGAGGTCTGTCTGATTGTAGTAAGTGATCTTGTATGCGGCGGGTACGCCCGTGCCGCTGGTGCTCGATGTGTAGCTTGCGGCACCATAGGTGTAATAAGCGTAGGGATACATAATGGAGATTCCGTTCGCATTACCGGTCACACCATAGCTTGCGCGGACCTTCAAGTTGTCCAGAACGTCCTTTGTGCCTGCCATGAAATCTTCCTCGGAGATACGCCAGCTGCCGCCCACGGACCAGAACTTGCCCCAGCGGTAGTCGGGGAGGAACCTTGAGGAACCGTCAGCTCTGAAGGATGCGGAGAAGTAGTATTTCTGATTGTAGTTATAGTTCACGCGCGCGAGGTAGGACTCGATCCTGTAGGTGTTCTCGAGTGACCAGCCGGGTGAAGGGTTGTTCTCGCCGCCGTCCATGCCGGCCCACTTGCCGGCGAAGTTGCCGGGCTTGAATATGCCTGCGATGAGCTCATAGCCGGAACCGTAGTTCAGATATTCCTTGCTCATGTCTTCGTACTCGTGACCCACCATGGCATCCACGTGATGTTTGCCGAAGTCCTGGTTATAGGAGAGAATCTGCTGGGTGTTGATGAGCACGCGGTCGGTGGTCTTCACGCCGCCGAATCCGTTGCTGGTACGACCGTACTTGTTGTTGACATAGATGGAACGCTTGTGGTTCTGCATATCCATATTGAACGTCGCACGGAAGTCGAAGTGCTTGAGGAAGTGGATGTTGCCGTAAACGCGGGTAGTCCAGTTGATGATATCCTGCTGGTCGAGGTTGTTGTTCGCGTTGTAGGCGTAGTCGGAAGTGAATGCGCTCTTTGCAGTCCCGAGAGGAGAGTAGGAGGCGTTCTTGATGTTCAGGGCTTTGTCGCCGTTGTCGTCGAGGACCACGTCGCCGTTGGCGTCCATCGTGTAGAGGGGAACGATAGGCTGCCATCCCTTGATCCAGAGCATTGCGTTGCCGTTGGCGCCGCCAATCTGACGGGAGCCCCACTTGCCGGACTGGGAGTTGGTCTTGGTCTTGGCGAAACCCACGTTTGCGCCCACCTTCAGCCATTTTGTGATCTGGGCGTCCAGATTGACACGGCCGCTATAGCGCTGGAAGCCCGTGCCAAGGAGGTAGGAAGGATCGTTCTGGTATCCGAAGGAAGCGTAGTATTTGATCCTTTCGGTGCCGCCGGTAGCGGAGATGTTGTACTCCTGACGGAAGGCGGTCTTGAGGACTGCGTCTGCGCCGTTGTCGCTGTACAGAAGCTCGGCGTTCTCGTTGATGCGTCCCGTATTGGGGTCGACCAGATATGCTCCGCTCATCGTTGCGGAAGCCTCGGTGCCGGAACCGGTTGAGGTGTAGATGGCGCCGGGAACCCTGTAGGCCAGGTTGTTGCCGAGGACGTTTCTGGAGAAGTTGGTGTTGCTTCCGTTGTAGTCGAAGAGGTGCGCGCTGGCGAAGATGCGGGCGTCGGCATCGCTTGCGTTGGGATTGGCTACATTGGTGTAGTAGGTGCCGTCTTCTCTTGTGCCGGGAAGACCGGTTCCGTCCACACCGTACATGTAGGAGTTGTAGAGTGACTGCCACAGATACTCATAGTACTCGGCGGCGGTGTCGATGGAGTTGGTGTTGTAGTTGCCGATGGCGTTCCAGCCCCAGCGTCCCTGGAAGGAGATCTTCGCCTTGCCTTCCTGTCCGCCCTTGGTGGTGATGAGGACGACACCGTTGGCCGCGCGCGATCCGTACAGAGCCGTGGAAGCGGCGTCCTTCAGGACAGTGACGTTTGCGATGTCCTCGGGGTTGAGCTGCGAGAGAGGGTTCTCGTAGGTGCCGTTGGTCGCCTGAGGCACACCGTCGATGACGATGAGGGCCGCGGCGGAGCTTCCGTTGGTGGAAGAAGCACCACGCAGACGGATGGCCATATCGTAGCCGGGCTGACCGTCGACGGAGGACACCTGGATACCGGGAGCCGCTCCTTCAAGGGCGCGGGACACGGTGGTGGTGTTCTGGATGGCGATGAGTTCGGACTTGACGTCGGTCAGGGACCCGGTCACGTCCTTTCTTTTCTGGGTACCGTAGGCCACGACCACGACTTCGTCGAGGAAAGTGGAATCTTCCCTGAGGATGACGTTGACAACTTTGGAGCTGCCCACGACGACCTCCTGGGAGGCATAACCTACACAAGAGAATACCAGGACGGTGCCCTGCTGGACATTTGCTAGAGAGTAGTTTCCGTCAAGGTCGGTCACGGTGCCGGTGGTGGTGCCTTTGACCACCACGCCTGCGCCGATAACAGCTTCACCCTGGGGGTCAGTGACTTTGCCGCTGATGCCCTGGGCGAATACCTGCACTCCCATTGCGAGGAGTGCAAGCGTTACCATTAAAATTCGCTTTGACATAAAGGTAATTTTGGGTTAATAAAATAGTTAAATAGAAAGTGGTTGAATTTTAGTATGCTCTATTCTGTCGCCTGATCGACAACGTATTTGACGGTGTCCGTGAACTGCAGTCTGTTTCCGCTGTCATCCGCGGTCTCGTAGAGGATGTTGAAGGTGAAGGTCTTGGTCGTCGGGTCATAGTAACTCGCCTCGGCCTCGGCCCCCATAATCCTCTCGTAATCTTCCTGCGAGAGCGTGCAGATGGGATAGAGACCGCTGTAGAGGTCTGTGTAGCACGCCTGGATGGACACCTTGTTGGTCGCCTTGTCCCATTTGAAGTCGAAAGACCCTTCCCCGGAATAATAATATGCGGGATAATAGACGTCCTCGTCCTCCACGTAATATATGGACACCTCTTTGGTCTCGGTGCCGAATGCAGTGCATATTCCGGTGAAAACCTTTTCCCCGTCCAGAGTCACAGCCTTCTTCGTCGTCTTGGAAGTCTGGAGATTGTCATTGCAGGATATGGACGCCGCAATAACAAGTAATACCGTTAAAAGTCGTTTCATCTTACAAATGTAAACAATTTTACATTATAAATCATAAAAATTTGCATCCTCAGAACTTCAGAATATATTCCTGCTCGTCCCTGAAGGCATTGCACTGTTCAAGATAAGACTTGAGCCTAACATAGTCAGAAGCATCAAGACAGCTGCTCCAAAGACGGACTCTCTCCATGGCGCGGATAATGGTAGACGGCTCGCTATTCTGAGTAAGACGCTTCAAGGCGTCAATGTAGTCGATACGATAGACGGTGGGGATGATTATTTTGGGCATTCCAACCGAAACAAGTTCGGCATTCATCATAATACGGGAGACACGCCCATTACCATCCACGAAAGGATGGACCTCGCTGGTCATGAATAGGATAAAGTATGCTTTTGCAATGGGGTCCCGAAGGGCGTTGTAAATCTCGAAACCCTTCTTCAATGTACCTCGTACAAGACGATAGTCGACAAAATGCGAATTGCCAGCCTTGTTGTTCTGTTCTTTGAAAAGACCCGGAGTTTTGGTTGGTCGTGCAGACAAAAGTATTGAATGACGATGTTGGAGGATATTAATCAAATCGTCGGGGCCTTTTGGCAAGATAGACATCTCTTTTCGGTTTGAAGTAATATAGAAAGTGCCAAGGACATCGTGGCTGTCTTCATCTCTTGCAGGGAGCGCAACGCCGGTATCAACGATGTGTCTGGCTTCCTCCACTTCGAACTCCGTTCCTTCAATGTAATTGGAGAAATAACTCTCAAAAAAAGCAAAATTCCTGTAGGCTGATTCAGTGGTGTTGATGTCGGGGTAATGCTTGAAATCTTTTTGGGAAAGATGTTCAAACAATGTGCTGAACAGGCTGATACGATCAGAATCATACGGTTCTCCTCCTGCCCAAGCCTTGGCCGATTCTCCTTTCAAGACCCCCGTCTGTCGCGTGGAAAGAATAGCACCTATAATCTTATCCAGGAGTTTGAATTCATTATCCAAATGCAACTGCACCGACATTTCACGGGCCTCATCACGAAGACGATTCAACTCGTCTTCTCCATTTGCCAACAATTTCTTTTCCAACTTTTCCTCAAGTTGGGTCTGGGTCAGACACTTGGAAACTCCGTTCCGCACATAGCCCAACTGGAGGTTTTCCATAAATGCGCGGGCGGGATTTGAAATGAATAAGCCGTCAAGATAGGGGATGTCTTTATCAATGGGATTAGACCCTGCCAGAATGTGTAAAACGATTCCGGGCAAAGAGACATTCTTTGTGTAGCCGTATGTCAAGTAGAAATGTCCATCAACTGTAGGCCTTAGTTCAAACGCAGAACGATGGCTTATCAGCGCACCCGGATACAACTGGCCAATAATTTTGTAAAGGTTACGGCGAACAATCATTCCCGGAGTATCCGTCAGATTTGTCGTATATACGCGAGGTGCTATCTTTTTTAACTTCTCTTCTTTTTTTAGTCGCGTAATCATAGCAGACATTTTCTTGTCGGATGATGCAATCAAAATTTCGGGCAGCTGGGTATTTTTGTTCATTTGTAATGTTGTTTGTTTCAAAAATGAGTAAAATTTTCCAAATTCGTGCTCAAATTAAGGTAAAATTGTCGAATTTCCAATGCCAAAAATTTGATTAATAAAAAAGTTAGTAAGTAAAAAGTGGTTGAACTTTTGTTTTCTCTGCTCTTGTGTGTGCCGATTAATCGTTGGTTTATTTGGCACCCTCGCCGCGCAGTTGCCCCATAAACCACAGCAACTGCACACCTCAGCCCTCACCCAGAGGCCTCTGTGGCACCCTCGCCGTGCAGTTGCTTCCTGATTTCAGCGAAGGTCTCCTGCGGGCAGGCTGCAGGCTACGGCGGGCGGGCAGCGGACAGCTTCGGCGCTGCGGGTTGAACTGCTTCGTTGCGGCGGGGCGGGGCAGGCAGCCGCGGGGACCTGTGGCCGCCCATGGCCACATGAATGGGCGGGGCCCACAAGCG
>R03__coassemble_123_pt1 | contig 48991 bp, 38 predicted proteins | sample R03__metabat2_high_PE_033 | metagenome-assembled genome bin R03 | reverse complement strand
GCGGTGTATCCATAGAAAGCAAATGTATGGAAATTCCGCCTCAATTGCAAATCCGGTTCATTCGAGCCGAAGGCCCACAAGCGGGAGACCGTCAACTTATCTTGCTGTAGTCCTTCATATCGTATTTCCCCCTGCGGAGTTCGAGGCGAAGGACGGCATTTTTCTCTTTAGAGAGGGTGGGGTCATCTTCGAGAATGCGGGAGGCAATCACTCGGGCCTCTTCCAGAAGACGCCCGTCCTTGGAGAGGGACGCAAGGCCGAGATTGACACTCAGGCCGCTCTGTTGCGTGCCTTCGAGGTCTCCGGGGCCGCGCATACGCATATCCTCGTCCGCTATCTCAAATCCGTCCTGAGTACGGCACATCGTATCCAAACGGTTCTGCGCCTCCCGGGAGATGCCGTTGTCCTTGAGCAGGATGCAGTATGACTTCTCCGCTCCTCTTCCGACCCTGCCGCGCAGCTGATGAAGCTGGCTGAGACCGAACCTCTGGGCTGCCTCTATCACCATCACGCTGGCGTTGGGCACGTCCACTCCCACTTCTATGACCGTGGTCGAGACAAGTATCTGCGCCCTGCCGGAGGCAAAAGCGTCCATGTTGAATTTCTTCTGTTCGGGGGTCTGCTGCCCGTGCACAATGGCCACCTTGTAGCCGTCCTTGAGAGGGAAAGCGAACACGATGTCCTCGTAGCCCTGCTCGAGATTTCTCAAGTCCGACTTCTGACTCTCGAAAATCATCGGATACACGACGAACACCTGCCTTCCAGCGGCGATTTCCCTGCGCATGAAATTGTACACGGCAGGTTTTCTGGACTGCGGAACGCAAATCGTGTCCACGCTCTTGCGCCCCGGAGGCATTTCGTCCAGCACGCTCACGTCAAGGTCCCCGTACAGGGTCATCGCAAGCGTACGTGGGATCGGGGTCGCCGTCATCACAAGCACGTGAGGGGCGTATCGGACGCCTTCGCTGGTCGGGCCCTTGGCCCAAAGACGGCTGCGCTGATCCACGCCGAAACGGTGCTGCTCGTCCACCACGGCAAGTCCAAGGGCCTTGAATTCCACCGGGTCTTCCAGCAGCGCGTGAGTGCCCACCACGAGGCCGATGCTCCCGTCCGCTATACCCCCGAGCACGGGACGGCGCTCCCTGGCCGTGAGGCTGCCCGTGAGCAGGGCACACTGTACGCCGGTGGGCTCAAGGTATTTGGAGATATTGGCATAATGCTGCTGGGCAAGCACTTCGGTGGGGGCCATTATGCACGCCTGACAGCCGTTGCCCACCGCCACGAGGCAGCTCAACACAGCCACCATAGTCTTTCCGGACCCCACGTCCCCCTGCAGCAGGCGGTTCATCTGGCGGCCCGAGCGCATATCCTCCCTGATTTCCTTTATCACACGCTTCTGCGCGCCGGTGAGCTCATAGGGCAGGGCGTTGTAGCAGGCGTGGAAGGCGGTGCCCACAACCGGCATCGGGATGCCGTGCTCGGAACTTGTGCGGACATATTTCTGCTTGAGCAGGCTCAGCTGCAAGTAGAAAAGTTCTTCAAACTTCAAGCGCCGCGTCGCTTTCTCGAGGGCATATGTGTCCGAAGGGAAATGTATGTTCTTGAGAGCATACTGCAAAGAGCAGAAAGCGTTTTCGCGAATCAAATAATCGGGAAGAGTCTCCGTAATCTGTGGCAGACAGAGCGAGAGGGCGGCGCTCTCGAGCTTGCACATCACCTTGCCGGTGACCCCCCCGGTCTTGAGCCGGTCCGTGGAAGGATACACTCCCGTCAGCGCGCCCTGCGACATGGAACCCGGACGCGGAGCGTCGACTTCAGGATGCACCATATTCAGCCTTCCGGCATAGACCTGCGGCTTACCGAAAAACAAAAATTCACCTCCGGGGGCGAGGGTGTCAAAATTCCATTTCACACCTTTGAAGAAGACGAGCTCCAGACGGCCGGAATCATCCTCCACAATCACGCTTAAATGCTTGATGCTTATAAGGTTGCGGCTCACCACGCGGGCCCTGATCTGCACGTATGCAAGGTCCGGGGTGATGTCGGCGATGCGAACTACAGAGCTGCGGTCCACGTACCTGAACGGATAGAAGCGGATAAGGTCCGAGAGAGTCACGAGCCCCAGCTCGCGCTCCAGAAGCGCGGCCCTCTTGGGCCCCACCCCGCTCAGAAACTGTATCCCGTTATCCAGCTCAGACATAAGGCGGACATCGCGCGCTATCGGGCGAAATTCACTGTCTTGATGACTTCAATCTCCTCCTGACTGAAGGGAGTCTTGTCGGGGCGCAGGATGTCGTGGAACCAGGGGTCCGGCTCCTCCCCTTCGGGATGGACGTCACCCCAAGCATAAATCGTGTTGGTCTTGCCCTTGACAAATCCCCAGTTGACGGCGCTCACATTATTCTCCCTGAGAAGCGGGAGGATGGTCTGGAATGTGCTTCCCTTGGTTCTTGCCATATATTCGGTGCAATAAATGGGACGGCCGTACTCTTTGAGGGGAGCAAGGACCCTGATCTGGTCTTCGGGGAAATGATACTCGTGGTAGGAGATGATGTCCGAATTGTCCAAGGAGTACTTGGAATGTTCCACGAGATAGTCCTTGTCCGACCATATACCAACGGAAAGAGGCTGGGAGGGCCGCACCTCACGCGCCCACTTGAAGACATTCTTGAGCAGGGCGAGGGAATAGCCGCCCTCGATGCCACGCTCATTGGGCTCGTTGTACAGGTCCCACCACAGGATGCGGGCATCGTCCTTGAAGGTCGTCAGGATATCCTTCACATAAGCTTCGAGCACGGGATATGTGGCCAGAGTGTCGGTAAAGTCCGCATTGGAAGGGTCCTTGACCCATCCGGAATTGTGCACGCCGGTCTTGGGCTCGGGCTGCACGCCGTATGCCGACTCGCCCACGTGGCAGTCGTCGAAGAACACCAGAAACGGCACAATGCCGTGGCCGGCGGCGATGTCGAGAAAATCACTGATGTGCTGTTTGAAAGCCTCGGGCTCATTCTGCCACACGACGCTGCTCAAGAACACCCTCATCGTATTGAATCCGAGTTCCTCGGCCCAGCCGAGTTCGGTGTCTATGGTCTCGGGGTCGAATGTGGCGGAAGACCACATTTCAATCTGGTTGACAGCATTCGCGGGAATGTAGTTGCAGCCGCTCCTCCATCCGGAGTGAGCATACCAGGAATTTGCTTTTTCGGCAGTCCACTGCCCGTTGGCGTCGATGCCGTCATCAGAATTGCAGCCGCAGAACGGCAGAAGCGCGCACGCAAGCGCGAAAAACAAAAGAGTCTTTTTCATTGGTCAAAAGTTATCGAGTGATTTTAAATTTTCTTCAGGACAGCGCAGAAACCGCCTCCCGGTGCCATATGCGCGCTGAGAGTACCGCCTCCCGCGACGCTGCCGCATCTGATGGTGAAGCTCTCCGCATTCTCGGCGGCATCTTCCCCGTCTGCAAACATCTCCCAGCTCCATTCGCCTTCCGGCAGGAAGCCCAGATCCAGTTCGAGGTCACGCGCATTCCAGTCCGTTATGCCGGAAAGGTACCAGACTCCGCCGCTCTCTCTCGCCACGACGATGTACTCCCCCATCTTGCCGCAAAGCACCTTCTTGCTTGAGTATATGCGGGGAAGGGATGCGATGAAGCGGGTCGTGGCATCCTCCGCCCTGTAGTTGGAGGGACTGTCGCAAAGCATCGTGAGCGGAGAGTCAAGTACGCCGTAGAGGGCCACTTGATGTGCTCTGGTGCCCATTGAGCAGGGCTTTCTGTAATCGCAGACAAACTTGTCGCGGGCAGTATTGCGCATTGCCCCGGGAGTGTAATCGCAGGGACCGGCCATCGCCCTGAGGTAGGCAAGAGCGCAGTCGTGGGCGGGGAAATCCATATGAGCGCCGCACCATTTGGCATTTTCCAGACCCTTCACGCCTTCGACGTTGATGAGGTTGGGCCAGGTGCGGTTGAGTCCGCAGGGAGGGAAGATTCCGTGGCAGTCTATCATGATTCCGTGCGCGGCCGCGCTCTGCAGGACAGATTCGAGCATCTCCACAGCCTGTTGGTCCCCGCGGTCCAGGAAATCAGGTTTGAAAGCGGCGACGCCCATCTTCGCGTAACGCTCGAACACCGCTCCCGCCTCCTTGTACAGGCGGTCCATCACGGCCCACAGGATAAGGCGCACACCCTTGTCGGAGGCATACTTCGCAAGACCCTCGAGGTCAAAACCGGGGATGGGGACAAGAAGATTCTGTCCGGGGCCGTGCTTGCCCCAGCCCTCGTCCAGAATACAATAGTCCAGACCGTAGTCGGAGGCGAAATCGATGTAGGCGCGATAGGTCTGCTCGTTGACGCCGGGCTTGAAGTCCACGCCCTCAAGGCCCCAGTCGTTCCACCATTCCCAGGCGCAGAATCCGGGCTTTATCCATGTCACGTCCTCAACCTTCGAGGGGGTGGCGAGAGCATAGACAAGGTTGTCCTCCGCGATTGCGGCATCTTCTGTGGTGAACTTGAAAATGCGCCAGGGGTAGGTCCTCGCCCCTTCGCTGGAAGCTATCCACTCCTGTCCGGGATACGGGGGGAATTCGAGGCTCAGGGTCGTCGTGCCGGCCTCGCCCTTGAAGAACGCCACAGGGTAGGAATGCACGTCAGACTCTGCTATCGTGACCCTCACGCCCTCGGGAGTGAGCACGCTGGCAGGCAGGAAGTCGAAGTTGGCGGTGCCTTCCGAGAGCGGCGAGGACACGTAGTCATTCTCGAAGGATGTCCTGAAGGGGTGGTCGTAGTTGGTATTGACGCAGCGGGTGAGCGTGCCGTCGGAGGCGAAATGCACGAGGGCGGTCTCGTCAGAGAGCGTCGTGCGGCCTTCGCGGGAGGTGGTGAAACGATAGGCTATGCCGTCATCGCTCACCCTCCACTGCATCCCGCGGCCGTCCCCGAGGTCCACCGTCATCTCATTGTAGGTCCAGCTGAAACCGCTCTGGCGATAGAGGGGGGCGCTGACATGCTCGGTGACACCCTTGCGCAGCTTGGTCTTGATGCGGCCGGCGGGGGCTTGTGCGTTGTCCGGAATCTCCTGCGCGGCGAGGCAGCCGGTGAGCACCGGCGTCCCCCGCCAAAGAGCGGACCAGCTGAGGGTGGAGGCGTCAAATTCCAGAGCAAGGCCCCCGTCAGGGGACGTGACCTTCCCGGCGGGGGTGCAGGCGGCAAGCGCCGCCGCTGCAAGGACAAGGATTGCTTTAGCTTTCATATGCTTGTGGTTCTGATTTCAAATTTTCTATTCCACTCTCTCGGCAAGGAACTTGCGCACGCGGGCGGTGTATTCCGCAGGGTATCTGGTGTAGGAGGCGGCATGGCGGGCGCCCTCGGGAAGCCAAAGTTCACGGTAGCCTTCCGTCTTGGCCTCATAGCATTTCTGCCCCATCCACACCGGGACATAATTGTCCGCGTCGCCGTGGATGAAGAGCATGGGGACGGAGCTCTTCGAGACCATATCTATGCTCGAAGCCTCCTTGAATCCCCAGCCATAGCGTTTCTGACACAGCTTGTCCGCGCGCACGAGAATCGTAGTGTCTCTTATCTTCATCGAGTCACGCAGCAGCATGCTGAACTCGTCCCATACGGAGGTGTAACCGCAGTCGTCTATGATGCCGCGGACGTATCGGGGAAGGTCCGGCTCGCCGCTGAGCATCATCACCGTGGCACCTCCCATCGAGATGCCGTGGCAGACCTGCAAAGTGTCGTCGAAGGTCTCGTGCGCAACGCTGCACCAGCGCTTTACGTCCAGCCTGTCGTGCCATCCCATCTGCACTTCGCGTCCCTCGCTCTTGCCGTGGCGGCGCAGGCTGGGCATCAGGATGTTGTAGCCCAGAGAGTCCCTGTACATCCGCCCGATCATCGACATCCCTTCGGGGGCGGAGGTGTATCCGTGCACTATCACGGCCGTTTTCCTACTATCCGTCAATGCCTTGCAGTAGAGAGCATGCAGGCGCGTGCCGTCATCGCTCAAGATGAAGGTGTCTCGCAGGCTCCCGCTCTCCCGCGCCTGCCTGTACCACTGCGCGCATCCGCTCGAGCGGCTCTCCAGCCAGATCAGAGTCTGTTCCGGGTCAGCGCCCGCGCGGGGATTCGCGGGTTGCAGGGCAAAGTGGAGCAGGGCAGAGGCGCATCCGCTTGCAAGCGTGACTGCGAGCAAGCAGACAAGCAGCAGGGAGGCGCCGCCAGATGGTATGATTCTGTTGTTCATATATTTATTCGTGTGCAGTGATGAATGAGATGCATTCTTTGGCCCCTCTGACGTCCTGCAGGCGGAGGATGAAGTAGTCATTGCCAAGGGCTCCGGAGAGGGCTGCGGCCATCCGTCCGCTTGTGGCGATGGCGCTGCCGTAGCGCTCGCGTATCTCGCTGTCGCTATGCTTGTAAGCGACGGCGTCGCGGCGTGAGGCATAGACACACACATACTGCTCGCCCTGGGGGGTGCGGCACTCGTCGAAGGCCACCATGTCGGCCCATATCCGGAAGACATCCGTGGAGTGCGCGTAATTCATCATATCGGGCGTGACTCCGCCGGCGGGGCGCATATTCACTTCCAGCCCCACATAGTCGCCCTTCCTGCCGAGGCCCTTGCGGTCGCGGTCCAGCTTGAAGAACTCGCAGTGGACGAAGCGGCTCTTGATGCCGAATGCCTTCACCGTCCTGCGCCCGGCGTCACGCAGCGCAGCGGGCACCTTCTTCTCCACCCAGTAGCAGCACTCCAGATTGTGGTGCACCACCTCCATTATGGGGGTGGGAAAGACCGACATCGATTCGAACACAGGCTCGCTCGCGGAGTTGTAGACGGCATCGTAGGACACCAGCAGGCCCGTGACGAATTCCTCCACCACGAAGGCGCCGTAGTTGTCGGGATGGGAGTCGAAGAAGGCGTGCAGCTCCTGCTCGCAGCAGATTTTGAACGTGCCGTCCGCACCCACTCCGTTGTCGGGCTTCGCGATTATCGGGTAGCCTGTCGAGGCGGCGAATTTCAAGACAGCCCTGCGCCCCTCACAGGCCTTTATCTGGCGTGAGGTGGGGACTCCGCCCAGAGCGTAGTATTTCTTCATCTCGCTCTTGTTCTTGATGGCGGAAATATGGTCTGTGCGTATGCCGCTCGTGACATTGAAGTCGGTCCGCAGACGGGCGTCCTGCTCCAGCCAGTATTCATTGTTGGACTCAATCCAGTCTATGCGCCCGTACTTGGACGCAAAGTATGCCACGGCGCGGTAAACCTCGTCATAATTCTCGAGGCTGCCGACCTTGTAATATTCGGTGATGGAGGAGCGGAGCTCTCCGGACAAGCTCTCGTAAGGGCAGTCAGCTATGGCGAAGACATTCACGCCGTTGCTGTGCAGCCCCCTGCAGAAAAGAGCGTAGCTTGCAGGGAAGTGGGGTGAGATGAAGACAAAATTCATGGTACCTGTGTATTTTCTGACGGAGCCGTCCGTGACAATGAACGACTCTCCGTGTATAGTATTGTGTCCGGCTGCCGGGTCGATGTCGATGAAGACGCCGTCCCGGAAGGTGACAAAACGCCGTCCGAAGCTGTCCGGAAGGCAGATATCCTCTATCAATCTGCGCCCGTCCAGAGTGGCGTTCCCGATATCTTCCAGATGGGGCAGGAGATTTATGTCCGTGAGGCCGAGGCCGCGCAGCCATCTGCGGTATGAAGGGTCTGCACTCTCGCCGCGGAGCTCCGGGTGCGAGTACACCCTGTCCGCGCAGTTCATCGACCCTGCGCTGCAGCCGATTACGATGCCCCGGTAGTCCTTCAGGATGTCCTTGAGACCAATCTGACGGAAGAATCTGTTCTGCGTGGGGACATGGCCTCCGCAGAGCATCACGATGTCCGAGGACATTACAAGGTCGCGGGCAGCGGCGGCATTGGAGCGCTCGAGCATATGGAAGACAAAGGCGCAGAAACCGCTGCGCCGGAAGCATTCCACGGTGGAGTCGAAGACGCTGCGGCAATACCGGGGGTCGTCCGGCGCCGCACTCACGAGAAGGACACGCCCCGGCACCCCGGGGGTCTCTTGAATCAGTGACCGCAGCAGGCCGGAAAGCTCTTCGGTGAAATGATCCTCCCCCTTGCGACAGGGACTGCCTGTGAGGATTATTCTTTTCTCGGAGAGCCTTTTCATTGCCGGTGTCTTGATTATTCTGCAAAGATATTCAATCATTTCTTTAAATCTTACTATTACTTTGATTAAAATTCCCTATTTTTGTGTATGAATATACTTGTAACCGGGAGCGGCGGGCAGCTTGGAAATGAAATGCAGATCATTGCCCGCGATTCTTCAGACAAATATTTCTTCACGGATGTCTGCGAGGGGTACGAAAGGCTGGACATCACAGACCGGGAAGCCGTGAAGACCTATGTGGAGGGTCATCGGATAGAAGCCGTTGTCAACTGCGCCGCGTGGACCGACGTGGACGGGGCGGAAGAGCACGGGAAGTTCGATCTGGTGGAGCGGCTTAACGCCGCGGCACCGGAAAATCTTGCCCTTGCAATGAAAGAAGCCGGCGGCCTGCTGGTGCACATCTCCACAGACTATGTCTTCGGCGCCGAGTCCTGCAACCGGCCGTGCCGCGAAGACCAGACCGGCGCTCCCACCGGCATCTACGGCCTCACCAAGTTCCACGGCGAGCAGAAGATTCAAGCCACCGGCTGCGCCCACATCATCATCCGCACCGCCTGGTTGTACAGCGAGTTCGGCAAGAATTTCTGCAAAACAATGATGAGTCTCACCGCTTCCAAGCCACAGATCAAGGTTGTCTTCGACCAGGTCGGCACCCCCACCTACGCTCTCGACCTCGCCCGCGCCATCGAAAGAATTCTAGCGGATTTTCGCGCAGCACACGACCGGGGCACCCGCTACGCAAAGTCCGGAATATATCACTACAGCAACGAGGGAGTTTGTTCGTGGTACGACTTCGCGAAGATGATTCAGGAGTATTCAGGGCACAAGAAATGCGACATCAGGCCCTGCCATAGCGACGAGTTCCCTTCTCCGGTGAAAAGGCCGGCATACTCGGTGCTGGACAAGACGAAGATCAAGGAAAGCTTCGGCGTACCGGTCCCCTATTGGACAGAGTCCCTGCGCAGATGCATCAATAATCTGACAACGGGCGACGAGAATTCTTGCGGTGGACAATCTGTCCTCCGATGAGACTGAGCGCAAAGACGGCGGGGGCGAACCACACAAGATGCTCCGCACTCATGCCGAATCCTATCCCGGCCGTAGCGATGTAGCTGAGGCTGACAGAGGTCATAAAGGCTGCGGGAATCAAAGAGACGAGGAATTTCGCCTTCGAGTTCTGCCGGGAAAGCCAGATTGTTATGCACCATAGCGTGAAAGCGGCCAGCGTCTGATTGGTCCAGCCGAAGTAGCGCCAGATGACATTGAACCCATCCTCGTCCGAGATATTGAACCACACGAGCAGGCCGGCCAGCACGAACAGCGGCACGCTCACAAGCACTCTCTTGTAGGCCTTGCCTTGGTCTATGCGGAGGAAATCGCTCACGATGAGACGCGCGCTGCGCAGCGCGGTGTCTCCGCTGGTGATGGGCGCCGCAACGACACCGAGCACGGCGAGGATGCCGCCCACCACTCCGAGCCAGGACTTCGCCACGCTGGTAACCACCTCCGGGGCCTGTGTACCTGTGGCCCCGACTTCAGCCATCCCCCCGTCGAAGAAGAAATATGAGCTTACGGCGGCCCATATGAGCGCCACGATGCCCTCAGTAATCATCGATCCGTAGAAAACGGGACGGCCGTACTTCTCGTTGGTCACGCAGCGCGCCATCAGCGGGCTCTGGGTTGCGTGGAAGCCGCTTATGGCGCCACAAGCCACAGTCACGAACAAGCACGGAAATATGCTCTGCCCCTTCACGCCCACCGACGGGCCCCTGTTCTGAAGTCCCTGCCAGAATTCCGGGAGCGAGGGCCATTTCACAAGCAGGCAGACAAAAAGTCCCAGCGCCATAAACAGGATTGCAAACGCAAAAAAAGGGTACAGCTTGCCGATTATCTTGTCTATGGGCATCAGCGTGGCGATGATATAGTAAACGAAGATTGTCACTATCCACCACAAGTTCGGCAGGCTTGTCATATCGCCCAGAATCAGCGCGGGACTGTAGACAAACACGGCTCCAACGATGATCATAAAGAAGGCGAGGAATATGGAAATGAACACTTGAAAGCGCTTTCCCATATAGTGTCCGAGGATATTGGGGAGCGAATCACCGTTATGGCGCAGCGACAGCATTCCGGACAGGTAGTCGTGGACGGCACCGGCAAAAATGCAACCGAAGACAATCCAGAGGTAGCACGACGGTCCGAACTCGGCTCCCATTATGGCTCCGAAAATAGGCCCGGTGCCAGCTATGTTGAGAAACTGAATCATATAGACCTTCCAGGCCGGCATGGGCACATAGTCCGCGCCGTCGGCGCTTTCGTAAGCAGGAGTGACCCTGGACGGGTCCGGACGGAATATGCGCTCGATGAAGCGTCCGTAGAAAACATACCCTATGACAAGGGCGGCAATGCTGATAAGGAATGAAAACATATCTGGTTCAGAATTTATTTCGCATTTATTGAAGATATCACGGCACCCTGCTCCCCCACTTCCAGCACTACGCGCTCGCCTTCAGCGAGCGGAAGGTTGAGGGCCCCGTGGCCTGCCGGGAAGCCAAAGCAGACAGGAATATCCAGAGTGGAGGTGTAGCGGTGAAGCATCTGCGCAGCGGAATCCATGGCAAATTCGTCCCCGCAGTCCGTGAAATCGCCGAACACGATTCCTTTGACGCGGGAGAGTTTGCCTTGAAGCAGCAGCATATTGAAAAGCCTGTCTATGGAGTGCATGCTTTCAGACACCTCTTCGAGAAACAGAATGCAGTCGCGATCTCCAAGCGGGTCATACGGCGACCCCAGAAGGCTCACAAGAGTAATCATATTGCCGCCCAGCAGGACCCCCTGCGCACGACCCGGGATGTTATATCTGCAAGGGGCCGTCCCGTATTGTCCCGAAGACCTGCCGAAGAGGAAGTCCAGCATCGCGGCATTCCCCTCCTCACGAAGGCCGAGGGCACCCAACTCTCCGCACATGTTGGCGTGCAAGCTCATCACTCCTTCCTTCTGGCAAGCCATATGCAGAGCCGTGATGTCGCTGTATCCCACTATCCATTTGGGGTTGCGGCGCCATATCCCCTTCGGCAACAGAGGCAGAATCTGAATGGCACCATAGCCGCCCCTTGCACATATGACGGCCTTGATTTCCGGGTCCTCGAGCGCCCGGATGAGGTCTTCCGCCCTCTGAGGCGGCTCTCCCGCATAGAAACACAGAGGATCCTGCCCCCGGGACAACTCCGGCTCGCAGGCAGGATACTCCGAAGCACAGGCAGAGCCCACCACGGGCACCAATCCGGCGGCGCGCAGTTCCAGACAAGCGCGCTGCAGAAGCGAGTCCGCCAGCTTGCATGACGGCGCCACGACCGCCACCTTGTCCCCCTTCTGCAGGAAAGAGGGTTGCACCATCTTCTGCGTGCAGGAGCACAGGCACAGGACGGCCGCCAGAAGGAATCCGCTAGCTCTCATCTCTCCTGTTTCCGCTATCAGCGAGCACAGCGGCGACCACGGTGCTCTGAGAGTTCACCAGAGTGGCCGGAATGTCGGCCATCGTACCTATAATCATTATCATACCGGCCATCGCGGGGTCTATGCCCAGCATCGTGCAAATGAGCAGTTCGCCTGTGACACCGCCGTTGGTCACGGCGCCGGAGACAAGAGCAGAAAGCACTGCCAGACCTATGATAAGGAAGGCATTGCCCGCTCCCGCCACATCCATGCCGCAAAGGGTCATAAGGAAGACGATTTTCATCACGTCAAGCGCGGCCGAGCCCGCCTTGAGCAGATTGGTTGCAAGCGGCACGACGGACTGGGCCACATCCGCGTCTATCCCCATTCCCCGCGCGGCATCAATGTTCAGGGGCATCGCAATTGAGCTTGAAGCCGTGGAAAGAGCCGCGAGCGAAGGCGGCAGGATACCTGAGAGGAAAGACTTGAGTCCGGAGCGGCCGCGAAGCAGCAGAATCGAGAGCGGAATCACCAAAAACAGCAGCACGGCGGCAAGGATGCAGTACATCACCAGCACGCGCAGGTACCCTCCGATCAGGACTCCCCCCACCGATGCCACCATGGGAGCAAAATAGCAGGAGAGCCCCACGGGAGCCGCCTTCATAAGCATATCCATCGTCTTCATCACCACGGCATCCGCCGATTCCAGAAATTCCGCGAATGCCTTCCCCCTGCTCCCCGCGGCGGCTGTCCCGAGACCCGTCAGAGCCGAGAGGACTATGAGCGGCAGCAGATGGAATTTGGGAACGGAAGACGAAGCGTCCGGGGTGGACGCAGCATCCGGGACGGCAAGAGCGGAAGCATCGCCGAGCGGATTGACCAGCACGGTGCACACATACGAAAGGGAGCAGCACACAAGCCATATGACAGCAAGAGACAGGAGCGTGCGCAGAAGAATCGCCCCCACCCGTCCGCGAGCCTTGAGCCGCAGGAAGGCGAGCGAGATGCTGAAAAACACCATAGGCGCCACCAGAGCGAAGAGCAGATTGAGGAATATGTCTCCCGCCGGCTTCACAAAAAGGGCGGCATCGGGCCACAGCACGCCCACGGCAGCGCCGCAGCACACGCCCGCAAGCAGAGCGAGAGTGGTGCTGTAATTTCCCGGGAAATGACTCTTCATTGTGAAATATGCCAATTGGCCCGCAATTTACTCATTCCACATCAAAAATCCGAAGTATTTTGTGTAAATTTGCAGAATGAACCGGCAAGCCTTGAGAACCGTCGCAGAACATATATTCCGATTGAGAGACTCCCATAGGCTCTCGGCGGCGGAGTACAAGGCCATCCTCCGGGACGACACGCCGGAGACCCTGGAGCTGCTCCGCGCCCAGGCACGCGAGGCGGCCGACGAGGTCTTCGGACGCGGCATTTTCGTCCGCGGGCTTCTTGAGATAAGCAACCACTGCCGCAACAACTGCCTCTACTGCGGACTCCGCTCCTCCGACACGGCTCTGGTGCGTTACCGTCTAACCAAGCAGGAAATCCTCTCCTGCTGCTCGGCGGGCCACTTGCTGGGGCTGCGCACCTTCGTGCTGCAGGGCGGAGAAGACCCTGCGCAGACCGACGCCTGGGTGGAGAATGTGACGGCTGAAATCCACGCCTCATTCCCCGATTGCGCCATCACCCTGTCTCTGGGCGAGAAATCCCCCCAAGGCTACCGCAGGTTCAGGCGCGCCGGAGCAGACCGCTACCTCCTGCGCCACGAGACTGCCGACCCCGCCCACTACAACATCCTCCATCCGGCCCCGATGTCCCAGCGGAAGCGTCTGGAGTGCCTTCGTACCCTCAAGCGGGAAGGCTACCAGACAGGCACCGGTTTTATGGTCGGCAGCCCCCGTCAGACGCTGGACAACATAGTGGAAGACCTTCTCTTCATTCAGGACTTCAGACCCGAGATGATAGGCATAGGCCCCTTCATACACCATAGCGCGACCCCCTTCGCTCACGAGAGCGACGGCAGTGTCCCGCTCACCTTGAAACTCCTGTCTATCCTGCGCCTTATGGACCCGCAGGCCCTCATACCGTCCACGACAGCCCTTTCCACTCTCTGCCCGCACGCCCGTACGGAAGGTCTGCTGGCAGGAGCCAACGTGGTGATGCCCAACATCTCCCCCGCCGGAGTGCGCGACCTTTACAGTATCTACCCCGGCAAGGCATCCTCCGGAGCAGAAGCAGTGGAAGGGCTGGAAGAACTCAAGAAAGAACTCGCCGCCGCCGGCTTCCACATTGCCGAAGGCCGCGGAGACTATAAAAAAGCAAGCTGAAATGTACAATCCCAAATCCCACATAGCGGAAGAATTCATCGACGATGCCGAGATACGCTCCACCCTCGAGTGGGCGGCCGCCAACAAAGGCAACCGTCCGCTGCTCGAAAGCATCCTGGACAAGGCCGCCCTGTGCAAGGGTCTGAGCCACCGCGAGGCCGCCCTGCTTCTGGAATGCGAAGAGAGCGATGTCATCGAGCGGACCTTCAAGCTGGCCGAGGACATCAAGCAGCGCTTCTACGGCAACCGCATAGTGATGTTCGCCCCGCTGTACCTGTCCAACCACTGCATCAACGGCTGCGTCTATTGCCCTTATCACGCCAAGAACAGGAGCATTCCCCGCCGCAAGCTCTCTCAGGAGGAGATACGCCGCGAGGTGACCGCCCTTCAGGATATGGGCCACAAGAGACTCGCGCTCGAGACGGGCGAGCATCCCGTGGAGAATCCGATAGAATACGTGCTCGAGTCCATAAAGACAATCTACGGCATCCACCACCGCAACGGGGAGGTCCGCCGCGTCAACGTCAACATAGCCGCCACCACGGTGGAGAACTACCGCCGCCTCAAGGACGCCGGCATAGGCACATACATCCTGTTTCAGGAAACATACAACAAGGAGAATTACAAAAAGCTCCACCCCAGCGGCCCCAAGAGCGACTACGCCTGGCACACCGAGGCGATGGACCGTGCGCGGGAAGGCGGCATCGACGATATGGGCATAGGGGTATTGTTCGGCCTCACGGGCTACCGCTATGACTTCACCGGCCTTATAATGCACGCCGAGCACATGGAAGCGGCCCTCGGAGTGGGGCCTCACACCATCAGTGTACCGCGCATCCGCCCCGCCGACGACATCAACCCGGATGAGTTCGCGGATGCCGTGCCGGACGACAAATTCCTGCATATAGTGGCAGTGATACGCTGCGCTGTACCCTACACCGGAATGATAATCTCCACCCGCGAATCCCGGAAGGTGCGCGAAAAGGTGCTCGCGCTGGGTATCTCGCAGATAAGCGGCGCATCACGCACGAGCGTGGGGGGATATGCCGACGGCGGGCCCGAAGAGGACACCGCCCAGTTCGACGTGGCGGACCACCGCACCCTCGACGAGGTGGTGGCCTGGCTTATGGACCTCGGCTACATCCCCAGTTTCTGCACCGCCTGCTACCGCGCCGGACGCACCGGAGAGCGCTTTATGAAGATCTGCAAGTCCGGCAAAATCCAGGACTGCTGCACGCCCAACGCTCTTCTCACCCTCAAGGAATACCTTCTGGACTACGCCTCACCCTCCACCAGACAGACCGGAGAGAGGCTCCTGAGCGCGGAGCTTGACAAGATAACGAACCCGGCCCTGCGGCAGGCAGTCGCAGAGGACCTCTCCAGAATAGAGAAGGGAGAGAGAGACTTAAGATTCTGACACTCTCACAGCTATGAACCTCGCACCCGACTCTTCAAGGCTCCACATCGTGCTCACCGGCAATTGCAACAGCGGCAAATCCACGCTGCTGAACACAATCACCGGCCAGAGGGTCGCCATAGTCTCGGAAGTCGCCGGCACCACCACCGACCGCGTCTGCAAGGCCATCGAGCTCCCGGGCCTGGGGGCCTGCACCCTTGTGGACACGGCAGGTCTTGACGATACAGGCCCCCTCGGACAGAGCCGCGTGCAGACCGCTCTCGAGGCTCTCAAGGAGGCCGACATAATCATCTGCGTCATAGATGCCTGCTCGGGGCGTCTGCCGGACATCCCGGGCAGGCAGGAGGCCACCTCCATCGTGACATATATAAGCAAGTGCGAGATGGTCTCTGCAGAAACCATAGAGGCCATCTCGGCAGCCGCCAAAGACAAATACGGCAAGTCTCCGGTGCGCGGGTCCGAAGGCACGCCGGCGCTTCTTGAAGCCCTGCGGGAAGCCGTGCCGAAAGACTGGGAGGGACTTCCCCTCACGGAAGGTCTGGTCCCCGCGGGAGGAGTAGCCGTGCTCGTGATGCCACAGGATTCCGAAGCCCCTAAAGGGCGTCTGATACTCCCGCAGCAGCAGCTGATAAGGGAGCTTCTCGAGCGGGGATGCCGCGCGCTCTGCTGCACACCGTCCACTCTGGAGGCCGCACTGTCTTCGCTCGAAGGCACTCCCGACGCCATAATAACCGACTCCCAGGCCTTCGCGGCCGTGAAGGCAGCCGCCCCGCAAGGAGTGACAATCACATCCTTCTCAATCCTTCTTGCCGCGAGCAAGGGGGATATCGGCTATTTCCGCCGGAGCGCCCGCGTGATAGACACGCTCGGGCCCGGATCCAGAGTGCTCATAGCGGAAGCGTGCACGCACGTCCCCGCCTCCGAGGACATAGGCCGCGTGAGGATCCCGCGCCTGCTGCGCTCCCGCGCGGGTGAAGGGCTGCAGATAGACTTCGCCTGCGGAAGGGACTTTCCCGCCGACCTCACTCCCTACGACCTCGTCATCCATTGCGGGGCCTGTATGTTCAACCGTCGCTACGTGCTCTCAAGAGTGCATCAGGCACGCTCCCAGAAGGTCCCGATGACCAACTACGGGGTAGCAATCGCATATATCAACAAACTAATATAAAGAGAACAAATGAAAATCGCATCACTGCAAGATCTGGAAAAGATCAGAAACGACGTCAAGGCGGCCAAGGCCTCCGAGCGCATTCAGATCCTCACCTGCGGCGGCACAGGCTGCAAGGCTTCCGACAGCGCCAAGATCGCTGACAATCTGCGCAAGTGTCTGGAGGACAACGGCCTTTCCGACAAAGTGGAAGTCATCACCACCGGCTGCTTCGGCTTCTGCGAGAAAGGCCCCATCGTGAAAATCCTCCCCGACAACACCTTCTACACCAAGGTCCGTCCCGAAGATGCCGAGACCATAATCAAGGAGCACATCCTGGCCGGACGCAAAGTGGAGCGCCTGCTCTATGTGGACCCCGAGACCGGAAAGTCCGTCAGCGACTCCCAGCATATGAATTTCTACCGCAAGCAGGTCCGCGTGGCCCTTCGCAACTGCGGTGTCATAGACCCCGAGAACATCAACGAATACATAGCCCGCGACGGCTACAGCGCCCTTGCCGACTGTCTGCTCAACAAAACACCCGCAGAGGTGATCGACGTGGTCAAGCGCAGCGGACTGCGCGGCCGCGGCGGCGCCGGCTTCCCCACCGGCAACAAGTGGGAGTTCGCAAGCAAGAGCGTCTCCGATATCAAATACGTCGTCTGCAACGCCGACGAAGGCGACCCGGGCGCATTCATGGACCGCTCCATAATGGAGGGTGACCCCAACTCCATAGTGGAGGCAATGGCCATCTGCGGCTACGCCATCGGCGCAAAGTACGGCCTCGTGTATGTGAGGGCCGAATATCCTCTGGCCATCCACCGCCTCAAGATTGCAATCAGGCAGGCCGAAGAGCTCGGACTTCTGGGCGAGAACATTCTGGGCACAGACTTCAGCTTCAGCATTGACATCCGCTACGGCGCCGGCGCATTCGTGTGCGGCGAGGAGACCGCCCTCATCCACTCGATGGAAGGGAAGAGAGGCGAGCCCACCCTCAAGCCCCCCTTCCCCGCCGTGGAGGGTTACAAGAAATACCCCACCAACGTCAACAACGTCGAGACCTGGGCCAACATACCCATAATCTTCCAGAAGGGTCCCGAGTGGTTCGCCTCCATAGGCACCGAGAAGTCCAAGGGCACCAAGGTGTTCGCGCTTGCAGGCAAGATCAACAACGTGGGCCTCATCGAGGTCCCTATGGGCACTACCCTGCGCGAAGTCATCTACGAGATCGGCGGCGGCATCAAGGACGGCAAGACATTCAAGGCCGTCCAGACCGGCGGACCTTCCGGCGGCTGCCTCACCGAGAAGCACCTCGATATCCCCATCGACTACGAAAGCCTCACGGCGGCCGGTTCGATGATGGGTTCCGGCGGAATGATAGTGATGGACGAGGACAACTGCATGGTGCAGGTGGCCCGCTTCTATCTGGGCTTCATCGTGGAAGAATCCTGCGGCAAATGCACCCCCTGCCGCATAGGCAACAAGCGCATGCTCGAGATTCTGGACAAGATTGTGGAAGGCAAGGGCACTCCCGAAGACCTTGTGAAGCTCGAGAGCCTCGCCGGAGTGATCAAGGACACGGCACTCTGCGGCCTGGGACAGACGTCCCCCAACCCGGTGCTCTCCACTCTGGCCAACTTCCACGACGAGTATATGGAGCACGTCACGGAGAAGAAATGCCGCGCCCGCCAGTGCAGCTCGATGCTCAGCTACGTCATAGACCCCGACAAGTGCATAGGCTGCCGCCTGTGCGCCAAGAACTGCCCGGTCGATGCAATCAGCGGTGAGCTCAAGCATCCCCACGCCATTGACCAGTCCAAGTGCATCAAGTGCGGCACCTGCCTGTCCGGATGCCGTCTCAAAGCAATATCCATCAAATAGCAAGACACCACTATGGAAACACAGAACAAGATAAATCTCACAATCGACAATCGAGCAGTCTGCGTCGAGAAGGGAACCACCATTCTGGACGCGGCCAAAAGTTGCGGCATCGAGATTCCCACGCTCTGCCACATCAATCTCGAAGGCACCTGCGTCAACAACCACCCTGCATCCTGCCGCATCTGCGTGGTGGAAGTGGCCGGGAGGCGCAACCTCGCCCCCGCCTGCGCCACCGCCTGCACGGAAGGGATGCAGGTGAGCACCAATTCCCCCCGTGTGTTCAAGGCCCGGCGGGTCATCCTCGAGCTCATCCTCTCCAACCACCCCCACGACTGCCTTATCTGCCCCAAGAGCGGCAACTGCGAGCTTCAGGCCCTCGCCCAGAAGCTCAAGATTCACGAGGCTCCCTACGAAGGAGGCGAAAAGTCCTCTCACACGGTAGAGAAGAGCGTCTCCATCGTGCGCGACATGAACAAGTGCATCCTGTGCCGCCGCTGCGAGACGATGTGCAACGATGTCCAGACCGTGGGCGCGATTGGCGCGATGAACCGCGGATTCGACACCACCATAGCCCCCGCTTTCGGCCTGAAGCTCGCAGAGAGCGAATGCACCTACTGCGGGCAGTGCGTGGCCGTCTGCCCCGTCGGCGCCCTCACCGAGCGTGACAGCACCGGCCGTCTGGTGCGCGATCTGAGCAATCCCAAGAAAATTGTAATCGTGCAGACCGCACCGGCCGTGAGAGTGGCAATAGGCGAGGAGTTCGGCTATCCCGCGGGCACAATCGTCACAGGCAAGCTGGTCACCGCCCTGCGTCAGCTCGGCTTCGACTACGTGTTCGACACCGACTTCGCCGCCGACCTTACCATTATGGAAGAAGGAAGCGAGCTTCTCGGCCGCCTGACAGGCTTCCTTGCAGGGGACAAGAGCGTGAAGCTCCCCATCCTCACCTCCTGCTGCCCCGCCTGGGTCAACTTCTTCGAGCACCAGTTCCCCGACCTTCTCGACATACCCTCAACGGCCCGCTCGCCCCAGCAGATGTTCGGCTCCATCGCCAAGACCTATTGGGCACAGAAGATGGGCATCCCGCGCGAGAAAATAGTGGTTGTGTCCATAATGCCCTGTCTAGCGAAGAAATACGAATGCGGACGCGAGGAATTCTCATCCGCCGGCAACCCTGATGTGGACTACTCCCTGTCAACCCGCGAGCTCGCCGCCTTCATAAAGGAGGCCAACATTAACTTCAGCGAGCTGGAGGAAGGCGAATTCGATGCTCCTCTGGGTGCATCCACCGGAGCCGCAGCTATCTTCGGCACCACCGGAGGCGTGATGGAGGCGGCCCTGCGCACGGCCTACGAGCTTCAGACCGGCAAGACTCTGGAAAAAGTCGATTTCGAAGCCGTCAGAGGCCTCGAAGGCATCCGGGAAGCCACTGTGGACATGGACGGGTTCCCGCTCAAGGTGGGCATCGCGCACGGTCTGGGCAACGCACGACGCATGCTGGAAGACATACGCAGCGGCAAGAGCAAATATCACGCAATCGAGATTATGGCCTGCCCGGGCGGCTGCATCGGCGGCGGCGGACAGCCTCTGCATCACGGCAACATAGACATCATCAGCGCCCGTCAGAAGGCCGTCTATGAGGAAGACCGCAATATGCCCCTGCGCAAGTCCCACGACAACCCCTACATCAAGCAGCTCTACGAGGAATTCCTCGGCAAGCCTCTCTCGGAGAAGGCACATCACCTCCTTCACACCCATTACTTCAAAAAATAAGACTACAAAATGGAGCAGAACAAAATATCCTGTACGGCCCTCTCGAAGATCAACGAGATTTGCCGCGAACACGGCAACGATGCCGGCGAGCTTATCAACATCCTCCACGAGACGCAGAACACCCTCGGCTACCTTCCGCGCGAAGTCCAGGCTCAGGTGGCCCGCAACCTCGGCATACCCGCCAGCCGGGTGAACGGAGTCGTGAGCTTCTATGCTTTCTTCACGGAGAAGCCCAAGGGGAAATACCCCATTTCAGTGTGTCTGGGCACTGCCTGCTATGTGCGCGGAAGCGAGAAAGTGCTTGACGAGGTACGCAAAGTCCTCGGCATAGAAGTCGGAGAAACCACTCCCGACGGCATCTTCTCGCTGGACTGCCTGCGCTGCGTAGGCGCCTGCGGCCTTGCCCCCGTGATGATGGTCGGGGGCAAAGTCTACGGCAATGTGGATCCCAAGAAAGTGGCGAGTATCCTCAAGAGCGACGAATACGCCGGATAGAGTGCTCAGAGCACTGTGAGTCCGGCCATCACTATGGACACCATCGACATCAACTTGATGAGGATGTTCAGGGAAGGTCCCGAGGTGTCCTTGAACGGATCTCCGACTGTATCGCCCACCACGGTGGCGTGATGGCAGTCGGAGTTTTTGCCGCCGCAGTGGCCCTCCTCGACATACTTCTTGGCATTGTCCCAGGCGCCACCCGAGTTGCTCATAAATACGGCAAGCACGAATCCTGCACCCAGACCTCCCACGAGAAGGCCCAGGACACCGGCTACTCCCAGCACGATGCCCACAAGCACGGGAACGGCAATGGCGAGCAGCGCGGGCACCAGCATCTCCTTCTGGGCCGCCCGGGTGGAAATTTCCACGCACCTCTTGTAGTCGGGCGTACCTTCTCCGGTGAGGATGCCTTTGATTTCGGCGAACTGGCGGCGCACCTCAATCACCATCTTGGACGCGGCCCTTCCCACGGCATCCATAGTAAGACCGCAGAACAGGAACGCCATCATCGCGCCGATGAACACGCCCGCAAGCACGGTGGGATTCATCAGAGAGACATTGTAGTTGTTGAGCACGTCGAGTATGGAGGCTGCCGATGCGGACACATCCCCGGCCACGCCCTGCACCATCTCTCCGGTGCGGGCGAGAGCGATTTTAATTTCTTCTATATATGAAGCAAGCAGGGCCAGAGCCGTGAGGGCAGCACTTCCGATGGCGAATCCCTTGCCGGTGGCGGCGGTGGTGTTGCCGAGGGCGTCAAGCACGTCCGTGCGCTCGCGCACCTGAGGGTCGAGCTCGCTCATCTGGGCGTTGCCGCCGGCGTTGTCGGCAATGGGACCGTAGGCATCGGTGGCCAGCGTAATGCCGAGTGTGGAGAGCATTCCCACGGCGGCAATGGCCACGCCGTAAAGGCCGATGGAAAGGACTCCGGGAGCGGCTATGTCGGCATTGAATCCGGTGGCGCACAGGAATGACAGTATGATGGCGGCGGCGATGGTCACCACGGGGATGGCGGTGGAGCGCATTCCGAGACCCACGCCGCTGATGATGACGGTGGCCGGGCCGGTCTGCGAGCTCTCGGCAAGCTTCCGGGTGGGACGGTAGGAGTGGGACGTGTAGTACTCGGTGGACTTGCCTATTATGACTCCGGAAGCAAGGCCTGCGAGCACGGAGAGTCCGAAGTGCCACCAGTCGGGGGAGGAGGTACCAAACACGAGCGCGAGCACTCCGAAGGCTGCCACACCGCTGAGGATAGCGGCCAGATTGGTGCCGAAACTCATCGACTTGAGCAGCTGCGCCATTCCGGCTCCCTCCTTTGTGCGTACGGTGAATATGCTCACGACCGACAGGACAACGCCCACGGCGGCTATCAGCATCGGGGCAATGATGGCCTTGATCTGCATCTCGGGGCCGGCGGCGAAGAAGGCGGAAGCGCCGAGGGCCATCGTCGAGAGAATGGAGCCGCAGTAGCTCTCATAGAGGTCAGCGCCCATTCCGGCCACGTCACCCACGTTGTCACCCACGTTGTCGGCAATGGTGGCAGGATTGCGGGGATCGTCCTCCGGGAGGTCGCTCTCCACCTTGCCCACTATGTCGGCTCCCACGTCGGCGGCCTTGGTGTAGATGCCGCCTCCCACGCGGGCGAAGAGGGCCTGCGTGCTGGCGCCCATCCCGAAGGTGAGCATTGTGGTGGTGATGACAACCAGTTTCTGCGCCTCGCCCGCCTCCTGCACGAAGGCGTTGAGCACTATCCACCAGAGGGCTATGTCCAGAAGTCCGAGACCCACGACTGTGAGACCCATCACGGCGCCGGAGCGGAAGGCCACCTTGAGACCGGCGTTCAGAGAACGGCTGGCGGCATTGGCGGTGCGCCCGGAGGCGAACGTGGCGGTCTTCATCCCGATGAAGCCGGCAAGGCCGCTGAAAAAGCCGCCGGTGAGGAACGCGAACGGTACCCAGGGATTCTGAACCCCGAATCCGTAGGCAAGAATGGCGAAAAACACGGCCAGAGCGGCGAATACGATTATCACCACCTTGTACTGCTGGCGTAGGTAAGCCATCGCGCCTTCACGCACGTAAGCGGCAATCTGACGCATTGTGGGAGTGCCTTCATCCTCCTTTTTCATCTGACGGTAGAAGATGAATGCGAAAAGCAGGGCGAGCAGGGATGCCGCCGGGACACAGTAAAATAGCAGGTTCATATGCATGTGGTTTGGATTTTCCGATTCACAAATATAGGAAGATTTCAGACAATTTGTTAAATTTGCGGTATATGAAAAGGCTTGCTGCGGCCATTCTGTGTATTTGCGTCCTGCTCCTTGCTTCGGGATGCGCCGCCACGCGCTCATCCTCCCGGGCGGAGGAAGGGAACGGCGCGGCAAAGGAAATAGCCCACTGGAGCCGCTCCCGCTGCCAGAAAGCGCGCAAAACCATTGTGCGCAAAGCCCGCAGCCGCATAGGATGCCGCTACCGCAGCGCCGGAAGGGGACCGAGAGTGTTCGACTGCTCCGGTCTTGCATATTACGCATATTCCGCGGCCGGAATCAATATCCCCACCAATTCCACGCAGCAGTTTATCAGCGGACGCCGTCTGGACAGCGAGCAGGCCCTCAAGCAAGGAGACCTGGTATTCTTCTCCCGCAGCAAAGGGTCCCTCACTCCTGGACACGTGGGCATAGTGGTCTCCTACGACAGGATAAGCCACAATTTCACCTTCGTGCACGCCGCCAATTCCGGAGTCGAGCTGCAACATTCCACCGCCAGATACTATTCTGAGCGCTATATCGGCGCCGTACGCATAATCCCTAAATAAATGACGACAATCACAGGCATAGGAGAGACTGTCCTGGACATAATCTTCAAAAACGACAAGCCCCTTGCGGCAGTGCCCGGAGGGTCCACCTTCAACGCAATAATATCCCTCGGACGCACCGCAGGGCGCGATTTCCCAGGTGTGAAGATAAGGATGGTGAGCCAGACGGGCGATGACCACATAGGAGATATTGTGAGCTCTTTTCTGAGCGAGAACAACGTGAGCACGGAAGCCTTGACTCGCATAGGCGGCACGCAGACTCACGTCTCACTCGCCTTCCTTGACTCCCGAAACGACGCCGACTACGAATTCTACAAGGACCACGCCCATGCCTCCCTGAAGAGCGAAACGCTCAGCGGCATCAGCTTCTCACCCGGAGATCTGGTGCTCTTCGGCTCCTTCTTTGCCATCAATCCTGTACTGCGCGCCGACCTGCTGCCCATCCTTCAGAGCGCCGGGAACGCCGGAGCAGTTATCTACTATGACATCAATTTCCGCAAAAGCCACCTGCAGGATCTGGATGCAACGACAAGCAACATCGAGCAGAACTGTCGTCTTGCAAGTTTTGTGAGGGGTTCCGGCGACGATTTCCGGATAATGTGGGGAGAGACCGATGCCGAGAAGATATACCGCGACCGCATCGCTCCCCTCTGTCCCAATATGATCTACACCAGCGGCGCCGGCCCCGTGGAGGTGTTTTCTCCCGGTTTCCACAAGTCATACCCCACGGCGCCTCTGGAGACGGTATCCACAATAGGCGCAGGAGACAATTTCAACGCGGGATTCCTGTACTCTCTGCTACAGAACGGCGTGCGTGATGCCTCGCAGGCGGATGAGGGATTCTGGGATGCGGCAGTGGCCACTGCGCAACGCTTCAGCGCAAACGTGTGCGGGAGCCTGTATAATTATGTGGATGAGGGATTTGAAGTGGGAGTTGACGGATTCGAACCGCCGACCCTCTGCTTGTAAGGCAGATGCTCTAAACCAACTGAGCTAAACTCCCTGAGGATTCGGGGATGCAAAGTTACATCCTTTTGGCGAATCTCCAAATTTTTATAAGTATATTTGTAAGTTATGAAGAATACATTTCTGTGCATCTGCACATCAGTCCTGATTGCCATGAGCTTTTCAACTGCCTGTACCAAGTCCGGAGAATCCGAAGCATACGTCGGTCCCTCCGATGTTCTTGTTGAAGACGGAGTCCTGACTCCGGAAGTCCTTCTGTCCCTGGGCAGACTGAGCGATCCGCAGCTCAGTCCCGATGGCTCCTCCATCCTGTACGGAGTGAGCTATACGGACATAGCCGCCAACCGCTCCTGTCGCAACCTCTTCCTGTGCAACGCCGACGGCAGCTCGCGCAGGCAGCTGACCCGCTACGGCAAGTCCGTATCCTGCGCCCGCTGGAGCCCGGACGGCAAAGAAATCTATTTTGTGCAGGCAGGCCAGATCTGGAAGGCTCCCCTGAAAGGCCGTCGTCTCGGCAAGAAAGTGCAGGTCAGCGACTTCCCTTCTTCCATCAGCGAATTCAGCATCTCAGCTGACGGCGCATCGATAATGTTCACCAGCACCATCAAGAACAAGTTCGTGGACCAGCCCTCCGACATCGATCCCGCTCTGGACAAGGCACAGGCGTATGTTACAGAAGAGTTGATGTACCGCCATTGGGACCACTGGGTCACCGAGACCCCCCGCACCTACGTCGCAAGTCTCTCGAACGGCCTCATCAACGCCCTCAATTCCTTTGACTTGCTGGCGGAAGAGCCCTACGAGCTGCCCACGGAGCCCTTCGGCGGCATTGAGCAGCTGAGCTGGCATCCGGATTCCAGACACATAGCCTACAGCTGCCGCAAGCTCTACGGCAAGCAGTACGCCTTCAGCACCAACAGCTGCATATTCGTCTATGACATCCTCACGGGGCAGACCGTCAGCGTCACCACCGCCGGAGGATATGACACGGACCCTTCCTGGAGCCCCGACGGGCGCTCGCTCGCCTGGATAAGCATGGAGAGGGACGGCTATGAGGCCGACCGACAGAGGCTTATGGTGGCCCCGGTGAATATTCCCGCCCTCGAGCAGGACGGACAGAACTTCGGACTGGAAATCGGGCAGGCAAGAGAACTCACGGCCGGCTACCCTTACGACGTGGCCGGCATATTCTGGACAGAGGACGCTCAAAGCATCATATTCCCCAGCACGATTGATGCCGTGGGCGCCCTGTGCGAAGCATCTCTCGACGGCAAGGCGGTCAAGCGCATCAGCCCTTCGGACTGGAAGTGCAGCATAGGCACGCCGCTGAGTTTCAAGCGTTCGGAATCCGGCACGGACATCATCGCCACGACCCAGAGCATGGTCTGCCCCACCGAGATATCCTCCCTGCACATAAATCCCGACGGACTGGGCGAGATCAAGGCCATCACCACCGAGAACAAGGCCATATTGGACCGGATAAAAGGCATAAGACAGGAGCGCATAGTGCTGCGCACGTCCCGGAACGAGCCACTCTTCTGCTGGGTGCTATATCCCCCCGAATTTGACAAGAGCAAGACCTGGAACGGGATAGAAATGTTCAACGGCGGCCCGCAGACCAGCCTCGACCAGAGCTGGAGCTACCGCTGGAATTTCTTCCTTATGGCCCAGCAAGGCTACGTTGTGGTGCTCCCCAACCGCCACGGCGACAGCGGTTTCGGCCAGAAATGGAAGGAACAGATAAGCGGCGACTATCAGGGACTCAACATGGAAGATTACCAGCTTGCCGGCCGCTGGTTCAAGAGCCAGAGCTGGGCTGGAAAGCTGGCCGGAGTGGGCGCATCCTACGGAGGATTCTCCGTCTATAATATGATGGGGATTCACGGCGACCTCTACGACTGCTTCATCTCCCACGCCGGCATCTTCGACGAGAAGATAATGTGGTACACCACCGAGGAGGCCTGGTTCGGCAACTGGGACAACGGCGGTCTGCGGGAATACGCCTTCGAGGCGGGCAAGACCGGCCCTGCGGGAGACGGAATCACCTTCGGAGGCCTCCAGCAGGCGGGCGCTCCATATGCCGACGTGGAGAAGTCCCGCCACCATTATGCGGCGGACCCTTCCTCGAAGGTCTGCAACTGGCACACTCCCCTTCTGTGCATGCACGGAATGATGGATTTCCGCATTCCCTACACCCAGGGCATGGCCGCCTTCGGCGCCGCCCAGATGATGGGTGTCCCCAGCCGCCTCGTGATTTTCCCCGAGGAAAACCACTGGATACTCCAGCCTCAGAACGCCCTTCTGTGGCATAAGGAATTCTACGGCTGGCTCAGCCGGTGGATGGGAAGCGACATTTGACAATTTCACTGAAAAATGGTATTTTTACACCCCCAAAAAATACAGCTATGATTTCACAGAGAGTAAATTCACTTTCCCCTTCAGCGACATTCGCGATGTCACAGAAGGCGGCCGACCTTCGAGCCACAGGTCTGGACGTAATCAGTCTGAGCGTAGGCGAACCCGATTTCAACACCCCCGACCATATCAAGCAGGCCGCCAAAGATGCCATAGATGCCAATTTCTCATTCTACACCCCAGTTCCGGGATACCTTTCTCTCCGTCAGGCAGTGTGCCGCAAACTCAAAAGGGAGAACGGTCTGGACTACACACCCGCCCAGATTATCATAGGCAACGGTGCAAAGCAGGAGCTCTGCGATGTGCTTCTGAGCATTGTGGACAAGGGTGACGAAGTCATTATCCCGACTCCCGCCTGGGTGAGTTACTTCGAGATGGTGAAAATCGGAGAGGGCGTTCCGGTGGCCATATACGCAGGCCCCGGACAGAACTTCAAGGTGACACCCGCCCAGATCGAAGCCGCCATCACTCCCAGGACCAAAGCCTTGATGCTGTGCTCCCCAAGCAATCCCAGCGGAGCCGTCTACAGCAAAGAAGAACTCGAGGGAATTGTTGCCGTGCTCGAGAAGCGTCCCGGCATAATTGTCATTTCTGACGAAATCTACGAGCATATCACTTACGTGGGAAAGACCGTCTCAATAGCCTCCTTTCCCGGGATGCAGGAAAGGACAGTGGTGATCAACGGCGTCTCCAAGGCATACGCAATGACAGGATGGAGAATAGGCTATTGCGCCGCCCCGCTCCCCATCGCCAAAGCAGTCTCGAAGCTCCACGGCCAGTACACTTCCAACTGCTCCTCCATAGCCCAGAAGGCGGCCGAAGCCGCATATGACGGCCCTCAGGAGTGCGTGGAAGAGATGCGCAAGGCTTTCGAGAGGAGGCGCGACCTGATAGTGTCCCTTGCAAAGGAAATCCCCGGATTCAACGTGACAGTGCCCGACGGAGCGTTCTATATCTTCCCTGAAGTCTCAAGCCTCTTCGGCAAGAAAACCCCTGCAGGAACCATCATTTCGGGAGCTGACGATCTGGCCATGTACCTGCTCGAGAAAGCGCTGGTCGCCAGCGTGAGCGGCGTCTCCTTCGGTGCCCCCGACTGCATCAGGTTCTCCTACGCCGCAGCTGACGACAAGATAATCGAGGCCATGAAGCGGGTACGCGCCGCCGTGGAAGCGCTCGGATAAACGCAGAAAGCCAAAGCATCACTTAGATTCAAACGGAATCTCGCACACTGTCATTCCGGCACATAATCACCCGACAAATGAAATTCTGCACTCCGGAGCTGCGGCCCTCCACATAGAAGGTGTCGCCATCTCGGGCGCAGAACAGAGCGACCACGGAAGCGGGCAGGACTTCGTGGTTGAAATTTATCTCCAGACTGCGGACGCTGCAGCGGAAAGTGATCTCCGGAGGCAGGGTGTCGAGGGCCCAGACAACGTATCTGGCATTGTTGACGTGACCGTTGTAGTCAAGGTCAGAATAAAGCACCTTGTGCTCCCCCGCCGGTTTGAAGGCCGTCCGAGGAGGCGGCACGACTTTTCCGCAGGGCTCCCCCATAGCGCAATCCTCGCACTGGGCCTCGAAGGGAATTACACCCGCGACCCTCTCCCGTCTCATTATGCGGCGAGACTCCTTATCCATAATCACCCAGTCGCTCGTGGCGCTCACAGCTATCTCCCCGTCCTCGGAAAGCAGCTGATAGTCCCTTGCGAAGAACAGTCCGTTGAAGCCCCTGTGCCACGTGCTGGCGGTCACGCAGTCCAGACGGCACGGCATACAGTCGAAGCGCACGCTCATCCTCGCGAGAATCCACACAAGGCCGTGAGAAGCGATCTCGCCGTCCGAGAAATGGGCCTGTTCCGACCCCAGAGCGGCCAGCTCCTGAGCTATGTCGAAAAATGCCGCAGGGCGCAATCGCGCCCTGCAGTCAAACATGAAACAGGGAATTCTGAGAGCGAGCGACAGTTTTCCTTCTTCCATAAACGGAATCTCCTACATTCTCTGAGGCAACTCTATGCCCAGAATGCCCATGCCTTTGCGCAGCACTGCCGCAATCACGCCTATGAGCTTCAGCCTGAGGGCAAGCAGGGCGACATCGGGTTCCTTGAGGACAGGAGTGTCGTGATAGTACTGGTTGAACTCCTTCGCCAGGTCGTAACAGTAGTTTGCAATCACCGCAGGAGACAAGGACGCCGCCGCCTCCGCCACCTTCTGGGGATACGCCGCGATAATCTTCACCAGCCGCACCTCCTTGGCGCTCAGCCCGACTTTTGCTCCGGCGATCTTCTTCTGCTGAGGCGAAGCCACAGCTTCGGCCTTGCGCAGGATGCTGCAGATGCGGGCATGAGTGTACTGGATGAACGGGCCGGTGTTGCCGTTGAAGTCGATACTCTCCTTGGGGTCGAAGAGCATTGTCTTCTTCGGATCCACCTTGAGGATGAAATATTTCAGAGCGCCGAGCCCTATCATATGATAGAGCTTTTCTTTCTCCTCCTCCGAGATCCCCTCCAGCTTGCCGGATGCCTCGGAAGTGGCCTTTGCCTCCTCATACATCTTGTCGATGAGGTCATCGGCATCCACCACGGTGCCCTCGCGGCTCTTCATCTTGCCTTCGGGAAGCTCGACCATGCCGTAGCTTAGGTGGTAAATCTGGTCCGCCCAGCTGAAGCCGAGCTTGCCAAGGATGAGCTTGAGCACCTGGAAATGATAGTTCTGCTCGTTGCCCACCACATAGATGTGCGAATCCAGCTTGTACTCGGCGAACCGGCGCTCGGCGGTACCCAGATCCTGGGTCATATATACGGACGTGCCGTCGGAGCGCTGCACAATCTTGCGGTCCAGCCCGTCGGCAGTAAGGTCGCACCACACGGAGCCGTCAGGATCCTGCACGAAAACCCCCATCCGGAGACCCTTCTGCACAAGCTCCTTGCCGAGCAGATAGGTATCGTGCTCATAATAGGTCTTGTCGAAGCTGATGCCGAGGGCTTTGTAGGTCTGTTCGAAGCCGTCGAAAACCCAGCCGTTCATCATCTTCCAAAGCGCGCGCACCTCGGGATCGCCTTCCTCCCACTTGACCAGCATCTCGTGCACCTTGTCAATTACGGAGGGGTCCTCCTTCTCCATCTGCGCATAAGCCACATAGCAGTCGCCCACCAGGTGGTCGCCCTTCTTGCCGCTGCTCTGCGGGGTGGCGCCGTCGAACTTCTGCTGCCAGGCATACATGCTCTTGCATATGTGCACGCCGCGGTCGTTGACCAGAGTGGTCTTGATGACCTCATCGCCTGCGGCCTTGAGCAGATCGCTCACACTCGAGCCAAGCAGATTGTTGCGCACGTGGCCCAGATGCAGGGGCTTGTTGGTGTTGGGTGAACTATACTCCACCATCACCCTGCGCCCCGTCGGGGGCAACTGCCCGAAGTCCTTGTCGTCGCAAGCGGCCTCGAGGGTTTCGAGCCAGTACACGTTGGACAGGGACAGATTGAGGAAGCCCTGCACTGCATTGAAGGAGTTCACCTCGGGGCACTCCTTCACCATCCACTCGCCGAGGGCCTGCGCAGTGGCGGCCGGAGCGGCGTGCGTGAGTTTGAGCAGAGGGAAGACAACCAGAGTGTAATCACCCTCGAATTCCTTGCGGGTTGCGCTCACTTGAAGCATAGAGGCGGGCGCATCGACCCCATACACTGCCTTCACGGCCGCTGCGGCTTTGGAGGCAAGAAAAAGTTCGGCTCCCATTATCCCAGATATGTCTTCAGAAGTTTGCTGGCGCTGGGCTTCTTGAGTTTGCGGATGGCCTTCTCCTTGATCTGGCGCACTCTCTCGCGGGTCAGATCAAGTCTCTCGCCAATTTCCTCGAGGGTCATTTCCTGACACCCGATGCCGAAGAAACTGCGGATAATCTCGCGCTCGCGCGGGGTGAGAATCTGCAGGGCGCGGTCTATCTCGGTGCTCAAGGACTCGTTGGTAAGGCCCTTGTCGGCCATAGGGCTGTTCTCGTTGGGCAGCACGTCCAGCAGGCTGTTGTCCTCTCCTTCCACGAAGGGGGCGTCCACGCTCACGTGGCGTCCGCTCACCCTCAGGGTGTCTGCAATCTTGTCCTTGGGGATATCTATCATCTCCGAGAGCTCCTCGGTTGAAGGTTGGCGCTCGTGAATCTGTTCGAACTGGCCCAGAGCCTTGTTTATCTTGTTGAGCGAGCCCACCTGATTGAGAGGCAGACGCACAATGCGGCTCTGCTCCGCAAGAGCCTGAAGGATGCTCTGGCGTATCCACCACACGGCATAACTGATGAACTTGAATCCGCGGGTCTCGTCGAATTTCTCGGCGGCCTTGATGAGACCGAGGTTGCCTTCGTTGATGAGGTCCGGCAAGCTCAAGCCCTGATTCTGGTACTGCTTGGCCACTGACACCACGAAACGCAGGTTGGCGCGGGTGAGCTTCTCAAGGGCTTCCTGATCCCCTTTGCGTATGCGCTGGGCAAGCTCCACTTCCTCTTCGGGACTCACCAGCTCCTCACGTCCGATTTCCTGCAGATACTTGTCCAGGGATGCGCTCTCGCGGTTGGTGATGGATTTTGTGATCTTTAACTGTCTCATAGTCTGAATGCAAAAAATTACCGGGGCCCGTCCGGGTCCCGATAATATATACGCACGTGCGAGAAGAAAGTTTCGCTGCCGGCAAAAAAAGTTTTCAACAATTTTTCATCACTCGTCCTTTCCGAAGCCGAAGTAGCCGGGCCTTCCCGACGCCGTCACGCCTTCGATGAAGATTGAGCGCTTGGCCTTCTTGGCGATGTCCAGCACATCCTTTGCCGTCTTCACTTTCTGGTCGCACACATACTGGATTATGAATCCGTTCTCGGCACCCGCGGAGGCCATCTTGCCATTACCGGCAGACACCACCTGCACTCCCTTCTCGACTGTCTTGAGGGTGGCTCCGTAGAACATCACCGTACCGTCTTCGGACACGGTCTCGGAAGTCTCCGAGGCGGCCTCAAAGGTGGCGGGAAGTTCCACGATCCTGCTGTCGCGGATCACCTTGACAACGGCCTTGTCTCCCGGATGGAAGCTGTTGACCTTGGCCTGAAGCTCGGCCATCGAAGAAATCTTCACGGAATCTATGCCCACGATGACATCGTCAACCTTCACGCCTGCCTTCTGGGCAGTACCGCCGGCGGTGACCTCGGACACATACACTCCCTCGGGAGCGGGCAGGCTGAGCTTCTCGAGCTTCTCCTTGAGGTCCTTGTCCTTGCGCAGGTCCGAAACATTGCCGCCGCGTATGCCAAGCATCACTCTCTTGACAGACCCGAAGTCGATGAGGTCGGAGACTATCTTGCGCACAATATTGGAAGGCACGGCGAAGGAATAGCCGGTGTAGGAGCCTGTCTGCGACACTATCGCGGTGTTGATGCCCACCAGCAGGCCCTCCTTGTTGACCAGAGCGCCGCCGGAGTTGCCGGGATTGACCGCGGCGTCGGTCTGGATGAAGGATTCGATCTTGAACTCGCCGCCACTGGGCATCGAGCGTCCCTTTGCGCTCACGATGCCTGCGGTGATTGTGGAGCGCAGTTCCTCTCCCAGAGGGCTGCCGATAGCAAGCACCCATTCTCCGAGACGCAGGCGGTCGGAGTCGGCGAAATCAATCGTGGGAAGGTCGGTGGCGTCCACTTTGACAAGAGCCACGTCGGTAGCGGGGTCGGCGCCGACCAGAGTGGCTTTGTAGGTCTTGTTGTCATTCAGAGTCACCTCGATGTCGGAAGCGTTGGCAATGACGTGGTTATTGGTGACTATGTAGCCGTCGGAGCGGATGATGACACCCGACCCGCTGCCCTCCAACACGCGCTCCTTGGTCTGGGGCTGCCTGCCCTGCCCGCCTCCGAAGAAGGGGAAGAACTCGGCGAAGGGGTCGAACACCTGATACTGCTGGGTGGCCGTAACCTTCACGTACACGACAGCGTCGACCGCGTGCTCGGCGGCATATGTGAAATCCGGATAGTCGGACAGTGACAAATTGACAGTCTTGACAACTTGTCCCGCAGAATTGTATGCAGTGCTTGTCGTGGTTGCAGAAGCCTGCTCGGGAGTCGTCGCCTTGACGGTCGCGTAGGCGATAAGTCCGCTCAGAAGCACTGAGACGAACACTGTGAAAAAACTTTTGCCGTTCATACTTTACGAATGTTTAAAATTTGTTCGGCCCCAAAAAGGTCAAATAATATGCCAAATATCTGGAAAGTTTCTTAAATTTGCCAGACACTCTTGTTTGATTTGTAAACAAAAAGACAATATGGAATTCAACGTATCAAGCGCATCCCTGCTCAAAGGCCTTCTCGATGCATCCAAGGCCATCCCCGCAAAGACCGCCCTTCCCATTCTGGAAAACTTCCTCTTCGACCTCAAGGAAGACTGCCTCACCGTGACGGCCTCGGATCAGGAAATCACCCTCCGCACCGCAGTTGCCCCCGAGAGTGTGGCCGCAGAAGGCTGCATAGCCGTCCCGGCCCGCCAGACAATAGACCTGCTGAAGACTCTCCCGGACCAGCCCATCACCATCAGGACTGCCGCCGAGGGCACATTCGAGTGCATTTGGAGCAACGGCAACTCCTCCCTCCCCTATTTCCCCGCCTCCGACTACCCTGACATCAAGGGAGCCGGCGAGGACGCGCTCACGGCAGTGTTTCCCGCCGGGACGCTCGCGGACGGCATCAGCGGCACCATCTACGCCACTGCCGACGATGAGATGCGCCCCGCAATGAACGGCATTTTCTTCGACCTCGACACAGCCTCCACCACCCTTGTAGCCTCAGATTCACACAAGCTCATATGCTACACCACGCAGGATGTGAAGGTGGACAGCAAAGCTTCGTTCATCCTCCACAAGAAGCCCGCCGGCGTGCTCAAGGGCATACTCGACAAGGACGGAGAAGACGTCACCGTCAACTTCGACGCCACCACGGCCGTGTTCAGCTTCGGCCAGACCACGATGATATGCCGTCTGGTCGTGGGCGTGTATCCCAAATACCGCACCGTGATTCCGCAGAACAACAGCAACATCCTCAAGATAGACCGTTCGCTGCTTCTGAGCACCGTGCGCCGCGTGGCCGTGTGCGCCAACAAAGCCTCCAACCACATCAAGCTCGAGCTCTCCGAGGGTCAGCTGGAAATCACAGCGCAGGACCTTGGCTTCGCCCTCGCGGCATATGAGAAGCTCAGTTGCGACTACAGCGGCACCGACATAAGCATAGGTTTCAAGTCATCGTTCCTCATAGAGATTCTGTCCAACATGAACTGCGAGAGCGTGACAATCAAGTTTCTGGATTCCCGCCACTCCGCGCTCATCCTCCCCGACGAGGAGGAGGAGTCCGGCGAGAAGATTTGCGGCATCCTGATGCCAATAATGGTTTCGTAGTCATATGCAGCTGGATCTCAAGCGCCCGCTCCTGTTCTTCGATATCGAGAGCACGGGTCTCAACATCCCCGAGGACTCCATCATAGAGCTCAGCTTCGTGAAGGTGATGCCCGGCGGAGAAGAAAGAATAAAAACCTGGAAAATCAAACCCTGGGACTACGAGAAGGGCTGCCAGAGGCCCATCTGCCCGGAGGCAAGCGCGGTCAACGGCATCAAGGACGAGATGCTCGTCCTCTGCCCCACCTTCTTCGAGGTGGCGGACGAGGTGGCCGAGTGGCTGAAGGACTCCGACCTCGCGGGATTCAACAGCGCCAAATTCGACCTTCCGATGCTCGCGGAGGAGTTCGAGAGGGCAGCCCTCGCGGGCAAGAATCTGGGAGTGGACCTGCACGCTCCCCTGATGGTGGACGTGCAGAACATTTACCACGCGATGGAGCCGCGCAATCTGCGCGCCGCGTATCGTTTCTACTGCGGAGGAGAGGATTTCGACAATGCCCACACCGCGGAAGCAGACACCGTCGCGACCTACGAAGTGCTCAAGGCCCAGCTCGACCGCTACCCTGCCCAGCTCAAGAATGACGTGGCCCAACTCTCGAGCTTCGTCGGCAGGAAATACGTCGATTTCAGCGGTCACCTTATAATAGGCGAAGGAGGGGAGCCCACAATCAACTTCGGCAAGCACAAGGGCAAGACCGCAAGGCAGGTCTTCTCCGCTGACCCTTCCTACTTCGACTGGATACAGAAAGGCAGCTTCACTCTGGACACCAAGCGCCAGTTCGCGGCTCTCTTCGACAAATTCCGGCTGGAGAAGCTCGCGAGCAAATTCAACGACAGACAGTAATTGAACATTCTTGTCCGCACATACGCAGGCGCCACCGTCGTGCGACCCGACACCACCTGGGAGCGCATCCCGGAGGCGGATTTCTATGTCCCGGGCTCCGTGGACACGATAAGCGCCGCCCCCGTGCTGTGCGCGCGCATATGCCGGCTCGGCAAATGCGTGGGGGCGAAGTTCGCGAGGCGCTACTTTGACGGCGTCGGCCGCGGACTGCTCCTCTACCCCGAATCCCTTGTGGAAAGCGGGCCGGAAGGATTTGCCGCAGCCTGCTGCGTGGACCGCACCTCACATTTTCCTCTTCCCGAAGAGAATCCGGACTCTCTCGCGGAGGCAGACCGTGACCTTCTGTGCAGGGCTCTGGAGCAGGCCAGCGCCAACTGTCGCGTGCGCACAGGGGATTTCCTCTGCGTGGAGACAGGTCCGCGCACCGTTCTCTGCAAAAGGGAAGGCGCAGAGAACGAAGTGCACGCTCAAGGGTGTGATTTCAGAATTATTTTTTAGTTTTTTGAAGGAAAAGGACTAACTTTGCGGCCGCTTTTGTAAAGTTAGTGGTTAATCCTTATGGCTAAACTCATCCCCATCTACACCTGGACGAAGGGTGTGGTAAAATTCAATAGAGGCAGCGACCGTCTCTCCAAGCAGCCCTGGTTCCAGGGGGTTCTGCTGCTGTGCTGCGTTGTAGTGGCTATGTTGCTGGCAAATCTCCCGTTCACCTCGCAGGCCTACAAGTCCGTGCTCGAGACCTCAATCCAGCTTCACATCCACGGCAGCGGCACGGACCTTCTCTTCCCCAGAGACATGACCGTCGAGAAATTCATCAACGACATCCTGATGGTCGTGTTCTTCTTCACGGTGGGACTAGAGATTAAGCGTGAGATAGCCTGCGGCGAACTCTCTTCGCTCAAGAAAGCGCTCCTGCCCGTGATAGCCGCTTTCGGAGGCGTCATCGCCCCTGCCGTCATATTCACCATAGTCAACCACGGCACTGCCGCCGCCACAGGCTGGGGCATCCCCACGGCCACCGACATAGCCTTCGCAGTGTGCATACTCTCGATGCTCGGCCCCAAGGTCCCGGTGTCCCTGAAAGTCTTCCTGACAGCGCTTGCCATTGCCGACGACCTGATAGCCATACTGGTCGTAGCCCTGTTCTACGGCGGCTCCATCAATCTCCCGGTCCTTGGAGTGTCGCTTCTGGTGATAGCCTTCACCCTGCTGCTGCGCCGCATAGGCGAAAAGAGGATGGCTCCCTATATCATCTGCGCCATTGCAGTGTGGGCGCTCTTCTACTACAGCGGCATCCACGCCACGATGTCCGGAGTGGTGATGGCCTTCCTGATTCCCACTGCACCGCGCTACACGAAGGCCCAGTACGTGCACAAGCGCAACCACTTCATCGAACTGCTGGACAAATATGACGGAATGGACGAGGAGCCGTTCCCCAACGGCCCCCAGAAGCACTGCCTGCGCAAGCTCGAAGACATCGCCCACGGCACGATGGATATGAGCTACCGCGTGGAGCACATCCTTTCCCCCTGGGTCAATTTTCTCATAATGCCGGTCTTCGCGCTCGCCAACGCCGGAGTGCAGATCAGCGACCCGTCATATTTCAACGTGTTCTCCTATGACGCCGCTCTGGGAAGCGTGTCGATGGGAATATTCCTCGGCCTGCTGCTCGGCAAGCCGCTCGGCATCACGCTCTTCAGCTGGCTCGCCATAAAGCTCAAGGTAGGTGAAATGCCCTCCAAGGCCACTTGGGCCATGTTTTTTGCCGTTGCCTGTCTGGGAGGCATAGGGTTCACCATGAGCATCTTCGTGGACACGCTGTCCTTCGGCAACCAGCCCGCCGGGATAATGTCCTGCCTGCGGAATGCAGGCAAGATAGCAGTGCTGCTCGGTTCCGTCACTGCGGGAGCGGTGGGCAGCATTCTGGTCAATATAGTTTACAAATTACAGAAAAAATAGTATATTTGCACCCGCAAAAGCCACTTTAGCTCAGTTGGTAGAGCATCGCATTCGTAACGCGAAGGTCGACAGTTCAAGCCTGTCAAGTGGCTCCAGACAGCTTTACCGATGTACCAGCTTGCCGTTTTCGACATAGACGGGACGCTGATTGACACGGAGCGCACAAGCGTTCTGTCGCTGATGCAAACCGTGGAAGAGCTTACAGGCCGCAAAATCAGTCAGGAATACGCCCGCGAATTCTACGGCATCCCGAGTGCATCCGCTTCGGGGATGTTCGGCTACCACGATGCCGGCGCATTCGAAGACCGCTGGGAACAGAATTTCATCAAACTCCACCATCTCGTAGCTCCTTTCCCCGGAGTCGGGCAGATGCTGAGCCGCGTCAAGACGGCGGGCCTGCGCACAGGTCTGGTGACATCCCGCAACAGGATGGAATTCGATTTCGACAAGCATCTTGCCGCACTTCTTCCTTCGATAGATGCACACGTGTGCGCGGAAGACGCCCCTTTTCACAAACCCCACCCCGCTCCGCTGCTCGAATGCATACGCCGGGTAAGCGAAAGCGCAGGCAGGACTTTTGCGGCGGACGAATGCATTTATCTCGGCGACACGATGAGTGATTTTCTCTGCGCGCGGGATGCCGGATGCGATTTCGCGCTCGCCGACTGGCGGCTCAGAGGCTGGCAGGACATACCCGCGAAATACAGGTTCACCTGCGCGGAAGAAATATTTGAGATATTAGGAATAGAAAAATAATTGCTATTTTTGCAAGATATGAGTCTAGCATCAGTAATTGCCAAGATTTTTGGCTCCAAGGCAGACCGCGACTACAAGTCGGTCAAGCCGATACTTCAGAAAATTCTCGCCGCCTATCCCGGCATAGACGCACTGACAGACGACCAGCTGCGCGAGCACAGCGCCGCCCTGCGGCAGAAGCTGCGTGAGGTGGAAGCCCCTTTCGAGGAGCGTATGGAGAGCATACGTGCCGAGCTTGAGCAGGACATCCCCGTCTCTCAGAAAGAAAAGCTCGCCACCGAGTCCGACAAGCTGGTCAAGGACGAGGACGAGGCCATAGAAAAAGCACTTGACGAAATCCTTCCGGAAGCCTTCGCGATAGTGAAGTCCACAGCGCGCCGCTTCAGGGAGCATGAATCCATCAGGGTGAAGGCCACGCAGTTCGACCGCGACCTCAGCATCGGCCACGACTTCGTGGAGATAGACGGAGACGATGCCGTGTACCACAACCACTGGCTCGCGGGCGGCAACGAAATCACCTGGGATATGGTGCACTATGACGTGCAGCTCGTGGGAGGCATCGCCCTGCATCAAGGCAAGATAGCCGAGATGGCCACAGGCGAGGGCAAGACCCTCGTGGCCACGCTTCCCGTGTTCCTCAACGCCCTCGCCGGCAAAGGTGTGCACGTGGTCACGGTCAACGACTACCTCTCCAAGCGCGACTCCGAGTGGATGGGCCCGCTCTATATGTTCCACGGCCTTTCCGTGGACTGCATAGATAGGCACGAACCAAATTCCGACGCCCGACGCCGCGCCTACAACTGCGACATCACCTTCGGCACCAACAACGAGTTCGGCTTCGACTACCTGCGCGACAATATGGTCTTCTATATGGACGAGCTGGTGCAACGCAAGCATCACTACGCCATCGTGGACGAGGTGGACTCCGTGCTCATCGACGATGCCCGCACCCCTCTTATCATCAGCGGCCGCGTGCAGCAGGACGAGGACGGCGGAGACAGGCAGTACATCGAATACCAGCCCTATGTGGAGACGCTCTACAAAGCCCAGCGCGCTCTGGTCAACCAGACCCTTCAGGAAGCGAAGAAGCTCATAGCCGCGGGAGACGAGCAGGAAGGTGGAAAACTCCTTTTGCGCGCCCACAAGGGCCTCCCCAAGTATCAGCCCCTCATCAAGTTCCTCAGCGAGCCCGGCATGAAGGTCCTCCTGCAGAAGGTGGAGAACTTCTATATGCAGGACAACGAGAAGGAGATGCCGGTGGTGACCGACCCCCTGTATTTCGTCATCAACGAGCAGCTCCATTCCGTCATCAAGACCGACAAGGGAGATGCCATGCTCGCCAAGGCGGTCAACGACGAAGATTTCTTCGTCCTCCCCGACGTGGGCGCCAAGACCGCAGAAATCATGCAATCGGAGGAGCTCACCCCTGCCCGGAAGCAGGAGCTCAAGGACTCCCTTATGGAGGAATTCTCCCTCAAGAGCGAGAGAGTGCACGTGGTGGAGCAGTTGCTCAAGGCCTACGCGATGTTCGAGAAGGATATCGACTACGTCATAATGGACGGCAAGATCAAGATTGTGGACGAGGGTACGGGCCGTATCATGGAGGGACGCCGTTGGAGCGACGGACTGCATCAGGCGGTCGAGGCCAAGGAAAACGTGAAAGTGGAGGCGGCCACCCAGACCTTCGCCACCATCACCCTGCAGAACTACTTCCGTATGTATCACAAGCTCGCGGGAATGACAGGTACGGCGGAGACGGAAGCAGGCGAGTTCTGGAGCATCTACAAGCTGGACGTGATGGTGATTCCCACCAACCGCCCCGTGATACGGGACGACGAGGACGACCTCATCTACAAGACCAAGAAAGCAAAATACAACGCCGTAATAGACCGCGCAATCAAGCTCTCCGAGGAGGGCCGCCCGGTACTCATCGGCACCACGGACGTGGAGACTTCCGAGCTGCTCGAGAAGCTCTTCCGTCTGAGGGGACGCAAGCCCAACGTACTCAACGCCAAGGAGCACGCCCGCGAGGCCGAGATAGTGGCCCAGGCGGGTATGGGAAGCACGATCACCATCGCCACCAATATGGCGGGACGCGGTACCGACATCAAGCTCTCCGACGAAGTGAAGAAAGCGGGCGGACTCGCCATCCTCGGCACCGAGAGGCACGACTCCCGCCGAGTGGACCGTCAGCTCCGCGGCCGTTCGGGACGTCAGGGAGACCCGGGAAGCTCCACATTCTACATCTCTTTGGAAGACAAGCTGATGCGTCTGTTCGGCTCCGAGAGGATTGCAGGCATGGTGGACAAGCTGGGCATGCAGGATGACGAGGCTCTGGAGAGCTCGATGCTCTCGAGCGCCATCGAGAAGGCACAGAAGAAAGTGGAGGAGAACAACTTCGGCGTGCGCAAGCGTCTGCTCGAGTACGACGACGTAATGAACTACCAGAGAGAGGCCATCTACACCCGCCGCCGCAACGCAATCAGCGGAGAAAAGATAGAGATCGACCTCCAGAATATGATGGTAGACGCCGCCTCCGTGTATGTGGAGCGCAACAAGGGACTCGTCTTCGCGGACTTCGAGGAGCAGCTCATGGCCCAGTACTCCATAGACTGCGGCTTCGACGAAGCCTTCTACGAGAAAGCAAAGGACGATGCGCTCATCGACGCGCTATGCGCCCATATGCAGGAAGTATGGAAGCGCAGGATGGACACCATCACCGAGAGGTGCCTGCCCATCATCAGACAGGTGTATGAGAAGCAGGGCAAGATGTATCAGAACATCAGCATCCCGGTGAGCGACGGGCGCAAGGCCATCAACATCCCCGTACCTCTGGAAAAGGCCTACAACTCGGACGGAAAGGAGATTTCCAAGACTCTGAGCATGACCTTGATACTCCGCCAGATAGACGAGCACTGGAAGCAGCACCTGCGCGATATGGACGACCTCAAGCAGAGCGTCCAGAACGCCTCATACGAGCAGAAAGACCCCGTGGTTGTCTACAAGCTCGAAAGCTACAATCTCTTCGCCTCAATGCTGGAGGAGCTCAACAAGGACGTGTTGTCATTCCTTCTGAGGGCAGTGCTGTTCCTGCGTGACGAAGCGCCCCAGCAGGCCGTGCGCCGCCGCTCCGAGATGAGCAGGATGCAGGCGCAGCATCAGGACTTGAGCACCAACGGAGAGCAGAAATCCAACTCCCCGGTGCACGTGGAGAAGAAAATAGGAAGAAACGATCCCTGCCCCTGCGGCAGCGGACTGAAATACAAGAATTGCCATGGTAAAGGTATTGTCTAACAAGCTTATGGACCACCAAGTAGTTAATGTGAACGAAATCAGCCGCATTTCTCAGGGAGTGAGAATCAGCGGAGAATTCTCCTCCCCCACCGACATCCGTATCGATGGCGAGGTGGAAGGAAAAATCTATTCACGCTCACGCATAGTTGTGGGGAACATCGCCGCAATCAAGGGCACCGTGCTCTGCTCGGATCTTGACTTGTGGGGAAAGGCGGAGGGAGATATCTATGTGAGAGGGACCCTCACCCTGAAGAGCGAGGCCTCAATCAAGGGCAACATCTATGTCAAGAGCCTTCAGGCCGAGCTCGGAGCCCAGGTTAACGGCACCTGCCGCATGATAACGGAAACCGAGTTCGACGAAGCAGTCAAGAAGATGGTGACACTGACTCTGGATTCCGTCAAGGAGTCATCGCACAAGGGCAAGGCTGATGCGGCCCCTGTCAAGGTCAACGCCTGACACTCTGACCTTCACCTGCTGGTGAAGTTTCACAACCTTTGAAGGGTCCGTGCCACGCGGACCCATTTGTGATATATGCACCAGTCCATTGTCGTGCAGGCCAATGTCCACGAAAGCCCCGAAGTTGGTGATATTGGTCACTATGCCGGGCAGTTCCATGCCGACCTTCAAGTCCCCGATATCGTGGATGTCTGAAGCAAACGAGAATTCAGCGGCCTGCTCGCGCGGATCCCTTCCGGGCTTTGAGAGCTCCACGATGATGTCATTTATCGTCGGAAGGCCGGCTTTGGGGGTGACAAAATCCTCCGCCTTTATGCGCGAGCACAACTGCGCATTCCCCACAAGCTTGGCCGCACTCACGCCCAGACTCGAAGCCATCGCATCCACTATGCCGTAGGACTCGGGATGCACGGCTGAATTGTCAAGAGGATTGGCGGCTCCCGGGATACGCAGGAATCCTGCACACTGCTCAAAGGCGCGGGGGCCCAGCCGGGGCACCTTCCTGAGGTCGGCGCGGCACTTGAAAGCGCCTTCGGAGCTCCGGTATGCCACTATATTCTCCGCAAGGGCGGGACCTATGCCTGCAACATACGCAAGAAGATAAGGCGAAGCGGTGTTGAGATTCACGCCCACCGAATTCACGCAGCTCTCCACTGTCACCTCCAGTTTTTCCTTCAGCAGGCTCTGGTCCACATCGTGCTGGTACTGACCTATACCCAAATTCTTGGGATCTATCTTCACAAGTTCCGCGAGCGGATCCATCAGACGCCTGCCTATACTCACGGCGCCTCGCACGGTTACATCCTCGTCGGGGAATTCGCGTCTCGCAGCTTCCGAAGCGGAATAAATGCTGGCCCCGTCTTCGCTCACAGTCCACACCTTGCACCCCTGCGGAAGCCTTACACGGCGCACAAACTCCTCAGTCTCGCGCGAGGCGGTGCCGTTTCCTATGGCAATGGCCTGAATTTCATACTTTTCCAGCATGGTCTGAAGGGCCGTGATTGCCTTCACTTTCTCGTTCCGGGGAGGATGGGGATATATTATCTCGTGATGCAGGAGCTCTCCCCCGCTGCCAAGGCACACCACCTTACAGCCGTTGCGGAAGCCCGGATCTATCGCAAGTGTGCGCTTCTCCCCCACGGGAGCGCCCAGAAGCAGCTGGCGCAGGTTCTCTCCGAACACCCTTATACTTTCATGGTCAGCCTTGAGCTTGGCCTCACGCAGCACCTCAGCGCTGATGGAAGGCTCCAGAAGACGCCTGAAAGAATCACCGACCGCCTTTTTTATCTCCTCTGCAAGCCTCGCCCCCGGATATGAATGTTCCTGACAGAAGTCATAGTATATCTTGGCGGCACACTTCTCGGGATCCGCGTCCACGCTCACCGAGAGGAAACCTTCCTTCTCGGCCCTGAGCATTGCAAGAAGATTATGCGAAGGTATGCGCTGCAGCGGGGCGCTGAAATCGAAATAGCTGCGGTACTTGGCAGCATCGGCGCTCTCGCGTCCGGCTCTGGTCACCTTCGAGCATACCCTGCGCTGCCGGAAAAGTGCACGCTGGTTCTCCCTGATGGAGGAGGTCTCGCTCAAGCGCTCTGCAATGATGTCGCGCGCTCCCTCAAGTGCCTTGTCCACGCTTTCGACCCCTTCCCGCACAAATGGCTTGGCGCTCTTTTCGGGATCGGACGTACGCACGTTCCACATCAGGTCGGCAAGAGGCTCGAGACCGAGCTCCTTCGCGACGGTGGCACGCGTACGGCGCTTGGGGCGCCAGGGAAGATACAGGTCCTCGAGCTCCGTGGAGTCCAGACAAGTCTCAATCCGCGCGCGCAACTCCTCGGACAAGGCGCCGGCCTCCTCTATTGTGGACAGGACCGTGGCTTTGCGCTTCTCCATTTCCGTGAAAACATCAATATAATGCTTGACTTCGGCAATGTCGGCATCGTCCATCCCGCCGGTCTTTTCCTTGCGGTAACGGCTTATGAAGGGTATGGTACCGCCCTCGCTGAAAAGGTCAACGCAGTTTTCCACCTGCCAGGGCTTCACACCAAGGAGCTCGGCAATATGATTGATATACAGTTCTTTCATTGTTTACAACGATGGGTAAGATGATAGATTCTCAGGCGTATCACGCCCCAGAAAGCCTCGCCGAAGATACCACCGGACATCTTGGAGGTACCTTCGCGGCGATTGACGAATATCACCGGCACCTCTGCTATGCGGAACCCCATCTTGTGGGCGGTATACTTCATCTCTATCTGGAAGCCGTAGCCCTTCATACGGACTTTGTCCAGATGCATCGCTTCCAAAACCCTGCGCGTGTAGCAGACAAAGCCGGCAGTGCAGTCGTAGATTTTGAAACCGAGCACGGTACGCACATACACGGAGGCAAAGTAAGATATGAGTATGCGGCCTATGGGCCAGTTGACCACCGACACCCCGTTGCAGTAGCGCGAGCCGACGGCAAGGTCAGCCCCGCCCTCCGCACAGGCATCGAACAAGCGTGGAAGGTCCTGCGGCGAGTGCGAAAAGTCGGCATCCATCTCGAAGACATAGTCATAATCCCGCTCCAAAGCCCATTGGAATGCAGCAAGATAGGCCGTGCCGAGCCCCAGCTTGCCGCCACGCTCGAGAAGATGAAGGCGGGAGGGAAACTCTTCCGCCAGACGCCGTACCTCAGAGGCCGTGCCGTCGGGAGACCCGTCATCGACAACAAGTATTTCATACGCGCCCGGCAGGGAGAAGACCGCAGGAATTATCTTCGAGATGTTTTCAATCTCGTTGTAGGTAGGGATTATGACAAGTTTCTTTTCCATATGTATCCCACAAATTTAGCAAAAAATGTGACATTATTGAGTATATTTGTCCCTCATGAACAAAGCAAGACTCACATTTCTCGGCACAGGCACCTCCCAAGGGATCCCGATGATAGGATGCGACTGCCCGGTGTGCACATCCTCCGACCCGCGCGACAGACGTTTGAGGGCCAGCGTGATGGTGGAATACTGCGGCTTGAACATACTTGTGGATGCAGGTCCCGACTTCCGCTACCAGATGCTGCGCTCCGGCATACGCCATATAGACGCCATACTTATCACCCACAACCACAAGGACCACACGGGAGGCCTCGACGACGTGCGCGCCTTCAATCTGGTGGAGCATCACCCGGTCAACATCTACTGCGAGAAATATGTGGAGGACACCCTCAAGGGCGACTACCCCTACGCATTCACCGAAGTCAAATATCAGGGAGCGCCGGAATTTCATGTGACCCTGATAGACGGCGCCCACCCCTTCACGGTGCACTCCAATTCCACAGAAGACTGGCTCGAATGGGAGATGGGCTACGGTTTCCGGCATCTGCCTCCGCGCGACGTCAAGGACACATGCGCGGAAATCATCCCAATTCAAGGATGGCACCACAAGACAAAGAAACTCAGTGTGCTGGGCTACCGTTTCGGTAACATAGCATACCTGACGGACATCAATATGATGGACGAGGACGAATTTGAGAAACTGCGCGGGCTCGATGCCGTCACCCTCGGCTGCGTGAAAATAGGCACACACCACGCCCACCCTTCGCTGCAGGAGTGTCTGGACTTCTTTGGGAAAGTGGGCGCAAAACAGTCATACATCACGCACATCTCGCACTTGCTCCCAAGTTGGGAGGAGTTTGACAAAATGCTGCCCGAGCACGTGCATCCGGCCTACGATACACTTGTGATAGAATAGCTTATGGGACACGACAAGCTCAGGAAATTCGCCGAGAACGAGACATTCCGCTGCCTGTTGCAGCCCTCCGCGGAGGAAGTGCTGCGGGACGGCTACTTCGCCCTGCGCGACCACAGCGTCAAGGGCCACTGGTGCGGATTCATCGGCACAGGCCCCAGACCGCTGACCCTCGAGCTCGGGTGCGGCAAGGGGGAATACGCCATCGCCCTCTCGCAGAGAAACCCCGGCCGGAATTACGTGGGAGTGGACATCAAGGGGGCGCGCCTGTGGAAAGGAGCGAAGTTCGCAACGGAAAACGGACTCGGCAACGTGGCTTTCCTGCGCACGAGGATAGAGTTCATAGAAGCCTTCTTCGGGCCGGAGGAAGTGGACGAAATCTGGCTCACCTTCTCCGACCCGCAGATCCGCAAGGAAAACGCGCGCCTGACCTCCCCTCTGTTTCTGGAGCGCTATCGCAAGTTCTTGAAAAGAGGAGGCACGGTGCACCTGAAGACAGACTCCCGTTTCTTGTATGAATACACAAAGGCCGTGTGCGAGGTCAACGGTCTGAAGGTCCTCGCCTGCACCGATGACCTGTACGGGAGAAGCGGTGAGGACGGCATTACGGAGGAAGTGAGGCAAGTGCAGACCTTCTACGAAGGGATTTTCCGCAATCAAGGCTACAGGATCACCTATATGGCCTTCACTCTGGATCACGACGGCGCATTCGTGTCTCCCTGCGAGGAGCCTCATTGCATCTTTGATGCCGCCTACTGGCGGAGGGTCGAGGGTCCCCGGCAGCTCTTCGGCCGCGACACCGCGGAGACGCGCCGCCAGAAACTCCTGTCGGAGGAGACCCATAGCGAATGAGCGAGCGCTATCTGTTTTTCTTGAAGAAATCGCTCAGGATTGCAGAGCATTCGTCCGCAAGAAGTCCGCTTGCGACTTCGGTGCGGGGATGCAGCAGGGACGGAGAATAGAGCGTATATCCCCTTCTGGGGTCGGGAGCTCCCCACACGATGCGAGGCACTTGGGCCCAGTTCAGTGCGGCCGCACACATCGGGCAGGGCTCTACGGTCACATATAAAGTACAGTCCTTTAAATATTTGCCTCCGAGAGCGGAGGTAGCCGCCGTAAGGGCAATCATCTCCGCGTGGGCTGTCGGGTCGTGCAAAGTCTCGGTCTGATTATGTCCCTTGGCAATCACCCGTCCCCGGCACACCACCACCGCCCCGATGGGGATTTCACCCTGCAAGAGCGCCTCCTGCGCTTGCCGGAGCGCATCGCGCATATACCTCTCGTCGTCCATTTCCACAATATTTTTTTCCATACCTTAAAGTATCACGTCCACAAGCGTACCGACGAGCGCTGGGTCATAGGGGCGCTCCACCCTTATATAATTGCCGCTGTAGCCTTCCATCATCGAACCGCGGACAGTGCTCTCGAAAAGCACGCGCTCGTGTACACCCTTGTTAAGGGCGGCGAATTCCGCGTGAAGGCGCCGGCAAAGGTCCTCTGTCGCCGCAACCCTGCGCGCCTTCTGCTCTTCGCTCACTTGACCGTCCATAAGAGCGGCGGGAGTGCCGGGGCGGCGGGAATAGGGGAACACGTGGATAAAAGCGGGCTTGATGCTCTCGACGAAAGACAGCCCCTGCTCGAACAGTTCCCGAGTCTCCCCCGGCAGTCCTGTCATCAGGTCGATGCCGAAGAACACACGCGGCCTGCCGGGAGTCTCGAAGGCGCGGCGCACCCGCTCGATCCGGGAAGCGAAGAAGGCAGTGTCATAGCGCCGGCCCATCTTTTCCAGAAGTTCATCCGTACCGGCCTGCAGAGGTATGTGGAAATGCGGCTGGAACTTCGTGCCGGAAGCCGTCCAGTCTATGATTTCATCGGTGAGCAGATTGGGCTCGATGCTGCTTATGCGATAGCGCTCTATGCCCTCCACCGCGTTCAAGGCCTTCAGAAGGTCCAGAAAAGTCTCGCCCGTGGTGCGGCCGAAATCGCCCGTGTTTACGCCCGTGAGCACTATCTCCTTTATGCCCTGCGAGGCTATCTGCTCCGCCTGCCGGACGCATTCCGAGATGGGGATATTGCGGCTCGCTCCGCGGGCGTAGGGCACAGTACAGTATTTGCAGAAGTTATCACACCCGTCCTGCACCTTCAGAAACGAGCGCGTCCTCTCTCCGCTGCTGTAAGCCGGAAATATCGTCTGTCCCGCCGCCTCGGGCGCTGGCCCGGAGGCGAGCAACGCCAGAGTCTGCGGCACTAGAGCGGACTTTTCGTTGCAGCCGAACACGGCGCTCACCCCGTCGATAGACTCAAAATCGGCACGCCGCAGCTGGGCGCTGCATCCGGTGACGACAATCAGCGCATCCGGATTGACGCGATGCACCTTGCGGACGAAATTGCGCGACTTCGTGTCGGCGGTGGCCGTGACCGAGCAGGTGTTCACGACATACAGGTCAGCCTTCTCGCGCCAGGGCACAACTTCCACTCCGGCCTCCCGGAAGGCCCGTTCATAAGTGGAGGTCTCAGCATAATTGAGTTTGCAGCCGAGGGTGAGGAACGCCGCCTTGGTCATATCTTGACGGTGATGCGGGACCATTCCACGGGACCGGCGACCGGAGGATTCCGCTTCGAGAGGCACACCTGGACACTCCCGACCTGCGGGAAGCCGTCCTTGACGGAGCGTGCGATGCGGACGGCGACGTTCTCTATAAGATTTGAAGGTACCGACATCTCTCTTTTGACCACCTTATAGACCGCGCCGTAATTCACGGTGTCTTCAAGGTTGTCGGAGGCGGCGGCCCTGTCCACGTCCAGAGTGAGGGTCAGGTCCACACGAAAAATGTTGCCCCTTTCCCTTTCCTCGGGCAAGCAACCGTGAAAAGAGTGAAAAATCATCCCGAAAAGTTCCAATGTTCCCATCATGATATTGCAAAAATACGGAAAATTTGGTACTTTTGCGTGATTTGACCGAAAGATTGCATCAAACTTAATTTATATTTCAACTATGTCTAAAATCAATTTGAGCAAGTACGGCATCGAGGGAACCACCGAGGTCCTCTACAACCCTACTTACGAAGTGCTTTTCAACGAAGAGACCAAACCCGGTCTCACAGGGTTCGACAAGGGTCAGCTCACCGAGCTCGGCGCCATCAACGTGATGACAGGTGTGTACACCGGCCGCTCCCCCAAGGACAAGTACATTGTCATGGACGAGAATTCCAAGGACACCGTATGGTGGAACTCTCCCGAGTACCCCAACGACAACCACGAGATGTCCCTCGACGTCTGGAAAGAGGTCAAGAAGATTGCTGTGGACCAGCTCTGCGGCAAGCGCCTGTTCGTGGTGGACGGATTCTGCGGCACCCACAAGGACACCCGCATGAAGGTCCGCTTCATCATGGAGGTCGCCTGGCAGGCTCATTTTGTGACCAATATGTTCATCCGTCCCCAGAACGAGGCCGAGTTCGACCAGGAGCCCGACTTCGTGGTTTACTGCGCATCCAAGGCAAAGGTCGAGAACTTCAAGGAGCTCGGTCTGCGCACCGACACCTGCGTGGCCTTCAACGTGACCAGCAAGGAGCAGGTCATTCTCAACACCTGGTACGGCGGTGAGATGAAGAAGGGTCTCTTCTCAATGATGAACTACTACCTCCCTCTGAAGGGCATCGCCGCAATGCACTGCTCCGCCAACACCGACATGAACGGCGAGAACACCGCCATCTTCTTCGG
>R03__coassemble_102_pt1 | contig 52732 bp, 44 predicted proteins | sample R03__metabat2_high_PE_033 | metagenome-assembled genome bin R03 | reverse complement strand
GCGCGAGCGGAGGCAGGCGCCTTGACATCGAGATGATGCGGCGCTCGATCCCGCTGTGGCGTAGCGACTACAACTTCGGTGAGCCCGACGGTCAGCAGTGCCACGAGTACGGCCTCAGCCAGTTCCTTCCCGTGCAGGGGGTGAGCGTAATAGAACCTGATGACTATTGTGCCCGCTCCGCGATGAGCGCCAGCCTTTGCTTCTATGGCGAGGTGTTCAAGCGTGGAGGCAATGCAAGGGACATAAAGCATCTGTTCGACACATACTACCGCATCCGCGACATCTTTCTCACGGACTTCTATCCCCTCTGCGGCGATGGCCCCACCGTCGGGCCCGACAAGTGGATTGCCTGGCAGTTCAATGACCCGGAGCGCCGCAGAGGCATAATCGAAGTCTTCCGCCGCGCCGAGGCTCCTCTGGACTCTCAGACATACTTCCCGCAGGCGCTCGATTCTCAGACGGAGTATCTTTTCAGCTACGAGAACACCCCTGAGCGCTTCATTATGAAGGGCTCCGAAGCGATGAAGGGCATCACGGTGAGCCTTCCCGAGCCCCGCTCGTCAGCTCTTCTGGAGTATTGCCCCGCCTCCGAGGCGAAAGTCAAGGATGCCGAAGACTACGGGTTCCTTCCCGGCAATGACCCGGAAGCCAATTCTGAAGCCCTGCAGAAGTGCCTTGACGGGGGAGGAATAATCCGGGTCTCGACCCCCGGGACCTATGAGCTGTGCAGGACCATCCTGATTGACTCCGACACCGAACTCCTTTTCGGGGAGGGCGTTGTGGTGAGGCGCGCGCGGGACAAGGATGGAGTCGCCGCGACGCACGTATTCCTCAACAGAGGTGCCCTGAGCAGGGCCTACAACGACAATATCACCATAAGGGGACTGCATCTCGAGTGCTCGGGCATCGACACCGGCTCCGACATCCCGCCGATAGTGGGTCTTCGGGGGCAGGTCTCCATGTTCTACGTCCGAAATCTGCTGATAGACGGATTCACCCTTCCGGATCTCGGACCCCGCAACTTCGCCATCCAGATATGCACGTTCAAGAATGCCAAGGTGACCCGTTCTCGCATCGAGGGCCGCAAGGACGGGGTGCATTTCGGCCCGGGGAGCGGGTTTGAAGTGAGCCACTGCGTGTTCCGCACCTACGACGACCCCATCGCCCTCAATGCCCAGGACTACACCACGGGCAACCCCGAGATGGGATGGATCCAGAACGGCCTCGTCGAAGACTGCTATGACCTTGAGCAGGAGGATTCGCTCTCCGTGGGCTATTTTGCCCGCATCATCGCCGGAGCCTGGAAGGACTGGGAGGAGGGGATGGAGGTGCAGAGCTCGGGCGATGCCGTTGTAAGAGGGGGCCGCATCTACCGCACCAACGGTCCCGTGGACGGAGGGACCTTCAAGTCCGTATGTCCTCCCGAGCACATCGAAGGCACGGTGGCATATCCCGATGGCGTGGTCTGGACAATGTCTCAGGAGAGGCTTGAGGGGTACAATTGCGGCGTGAGGAACGTCACCTTCCGTGACATTCATCTGTGCAAGCGCCGCCCGACTGCTTTCAGCTTCCACTACGACCACGACAAATACTCCCGCAGCTATTATCCGGGAGCCGTGTCTGCGGTCCAGAACGGGATAGTCTTCGAGAGGTGTTCCGTCGAGGCGGAGGTCCGCAACTTTATCCAGGCGCGCACTCCTGTGGGCTCGATAACCCTCAGGGACTGCAGTCTGGGGGAGTCTGTGCTCAACTTCATTACTCTCTCCGAGACGGAAGTCGATTACGGCACCGCCACCATTGTGCTGGAAGGGGCCAACGCCGCCGAGCCTCCGGCAGTAAGGTGCGCGGAAGGCCGTCCCGCCCCTCTGGTGGAGATTTCACATCAGAAGCCGTGACACGTCTTCGCCCCTCGTGAGGGCTTCCCTTATCTGTGTGGACGAAATGTCCACGAGGGGAGCGTCGATAATCTGTATGTTGTAGCCGCTGTCCTCGCCAAGCAGGAGCCTGCTTGTGCGAGCGAGGTCATAACCGTTGCGGGGATATACGGCCACTCCGTATTCGCGCAGGATGCGGGGGAAGTCGCGCCATCCGTGGATGTTCTCCAGATTGTCCGCTCCTATGACCAGGGTGAATTCGTTGCCCGGTTCGCGCCTCCGCAGCTCGTCAAGGGTCCTGATCGTGTAGTGGGGCGGCTCCATCCCGAGCTCGATGTCGTCCACCCGCACGTGCAGGTCCGGATGGCGCCTCACGGCTTCCACGGCTTCTTTGTAGCGGCGCTCCGCGCTCAAGGCCTTTGCGGGGTCCTTGAAGGGGTTCTGCGGGGAGATCACCAGATACACCCAGTCGAAGCCCGGCTCGCGGGACAGATGCTCCATTATGGCCTGATGGCCTATGTGCAGGGGATCGAAGGAGCCTGAATATACAGCTATCCTCATTTGCGCAGGAATTCGTCCACGACTGCTTCCGCCTGTGCGAAGGTGTCTTCGAGGCGGTCGTTCACCAGATTCACATCGAATTTGCCGGCGGCGAAGTCCAGCTCCCATCCGGCTTTGTCGAGGCGCTCGCGAATGGCCTGCTCGGAGTCGGTGCCACGGCCCCTGAGACGCCGCTCCAGCGTCTCGAGACTGGGCGGGACTATGAGTATGCTGAGCGCGGAGTCCCTGAAATACTTCTTGAGGTTCACTCCTCCCTTGACATCCACGTCGAACACGATGACGTTCCCCTTGGACCAGATGCGCTCCACTTCGGACTTGAGCGTGCCGTAGAAGCAGTCGTGATAGACCTCTTCGTATTCCACGAATGCACCCTGCCCGATCAGCTCGCGGAAGCGCTCCGCCGAGATGAAGTGGTATTCCACCCCGTCCCTTTCCGTGCCGCGCCGCGGGCGGGAAGCGGCCGAGACTGAGAACTCGAATTCCGGATGCAGGCCGAGCAGATGACTCACGACCGTGCTCTTGCCCGCTCCGGAGGGAGCGGAGAAAATGATTGTCTTTCCGTGCATTCCCATAGTGTTGATTGTTGCAAAAATAGCAATTATTTTATATTTTTGCCCGATTTTAAAGTCAGTTGTTTAATCACATATAATTATGAAGGTATCTTTCAAAGATCTTGGCCTTGTGAACACCCGTGAGATGTTCGCCAAGGCAGTCAAGGGCGGCTATGCCATCCCTGCGTTCAATTTCAACAACATGGAGCAGCTTCAGGCCATCATCCAGGCCTCTGCCGAGACCAAGTCCCCTGTAATCCTGCAGGTCTCCAAGGGCGCCCGCAACTACGCCAACCAGACTCTTCTGCGCTATATGGCACAGGGAGCCGTGGAGTATGCCAAGGAGCTTGGATGGAAAAAGCCCCAGATCGTCCTTCATCTCGACCACGGCGACAGCTACGAGCTCTGCAAGAGCTGCGTGGACTTCGGCTTCTCCAGCGTCATGATCGACGGCTCCTCCCTCCCTTACGATGAGAATGTGAAGCTCACCCGCAAAGTGGTCAACTACGCCCACAAGCACGACGTGACCGTCGAGGCAGAGCTCGGAGTGCTCGCAGGAGTCGAGGACGAGGTCTCCTCCGAAGTGAGCCACTACACCAAGCCCGAAGAGGTCATCGACTTCGTCAAGAAGACCAAGTGCGACTCCCTCGCCATCTCCATCGGTACCAGCCACGGCGCCTACAAGTTCAAGCCCGAGCAGTGCACCCGCGACCCCAAGACCGGCCGCCTCGTACCTCCCCCGCTCGCTTTCGACGTGCTGAAGGCCATCGAGAAGAAGCTCCCCGGATTCCCCATCGTGCTCCACGGCTCCTCCAGCGTGCCTCAGGAGTATGTTGATATGTGCAACCAGTTCGGCGGCAATCTTCCCAACGCAGTCGGCATCCCCGAGGAGCAGCTCCGTAAGGCCGCCAAGAGCGCTGTGTGCAAGATCAACATCGACTCCGACTCCCGTCTCGCCATGACCGGCGCCATCCGCCGCCACTTCGCCGAGAACCCCAGCCACTTCGATCCCCGTCAGTATCTCAAGCCCGCACGTGAGGAGATGAAGAAGATGTACACTCACAAGATTGTGAATGTGCTCGGCTCCAACGGCAAGGCCAGGTAGCCCGGACTACAGAAGGACAGTAACTCCGATTATAATCAGGACGATGCCGCCGACGATCTCGGCCCATCGTCCTGTTTTTCTGCCTATCGCGCTGCCGCCGCGGATGCCGGCGACCACGCTGCCGAAGGTGATGAGCAGGACACCGGCCGCAAGAGGCAGGGAGTCCCGCAGGCTGCATCCGCCCAGGGTCTGGGCCGCGCCCACGGCAAGGGCGTCTATGCTGGTGGCAAGGCCCGCCAGAAGAATGTTTCTCCAGCCGCTCAGATTCCTCACCTCTTCGCCGCCCCTTATGCCTTCCAGGGACATCGTGCCTCCTACATACAGCAGCAGCAGGAATCCGATAATGTGCGAAATGCGGGACACCAGGCCGACGAAGAGGTCGCCGAAGAGCAGTCCCGCCGCGAGCAGGGAAGTCTGTATGAGCGCAAAAGCCGCCGCAGTCCCTGCGACCACGCGCCATCGGGTGCTTTTCATTGTCACGCTCGAGCAGAGCGACACGGCGAAACAGTCTGCGCACAGGGACGCGGCTATTGCTACGGATTCTGCAATTCCCATTGTATTCTATTCAAAATGAGGGGCAAAGATACTGCTTTTTTGATAAAAATTTCTAACTTTGCGCGCCGGCTTCTCCGTGATGTCGGCCATATGCAAGATGATAAAGATTTTCTACAGGCAAGGCGCGGAGATCAGAACCGCCCTGTCCCAAACGGAGTTTGCCACTATCGGCAAAGAAAATGTCCTCTGGATAGACCTCCTGGACCCCACGGGAGATGAGAAAAGAGCGACAGAGTTTTTCCTTGGTACAGAGGTTCAGACCCGTGCGCAGGCAGAGGAGATAGAAAGCTCCTCAAGGTTCTACGAGGAAGGCAACGCCATCTTCGCAAACACCAATTTCCTTTCTCCGGCAGGCGACGAGATGGCAATGGACCCGGTCTCCTTCATCATCGTGGACGGCATCCTCACAACCCTCAGGGAGATTCCCATCCGCAGCTTCGACACCATCCAGCTCAAGATTCAGGCCCGTCCGGAGCAGTTTCCCGATGCCTTCACCGTGTTCGTGGAGATTATGGACAAGAGGGTTGACCTCGACGCCGACATCGTCGAGCTCATCTCCAAGGATGTCAGCCAGTTCAGCAAGAGAATCAACCAGCAGGAGGACATCAGCGAAGAGTTCCTGCTGGACATCAACCAGCTGCAGGAAAACGCCATGTTCGTCAGGGAGAATGTCGTGGACAAGCAGAGGCTCGTCTCCAACATCCTCAAGAGCAAGCGCTGTCCCAAAGACCCCGAGCTGCGCGAGGATCTGGGCATCATCCTGCAAGATATAGCGTCCCTTATCAACCATACCAATTTCGCCTTCGAGAGGCTCGAGTACCTGCAGGATACGGTCGTGGGTATCATCAATCTGGACCAGAACAAGATAATGAAGATTTTCACTTTCGTGTCCCTCCTTCTGATGCCCGCCACCCTTCTCGCGAGCTTCTACGGTATGAACGTCTCGCTCCCGTTCGCCGGGAAATGGTGGGCCTGGCTTGCGATTTCCGCCCTTATGGTCCTGCTCATCGTGGGAATCTGGCTTGTCTTCAGGAAGAAGAAAATGCTATAGGCTCAAACTCCGATAATTTCATTATATTTGCAGAATGGGAAAAGTCATAGCCATAGCCAATCAGAAGGGCGGAGTGGGCAAAACCACCACCGCAATCAATCTCGCCGCATCGCTTGCCGTACTGGAGAAGACCGTGCTGATTATCGACGCCGATCCGCAGGCCAACACCACTTCCGGACTCAACTTCAGCCCGCACGACAAGTCCCACCCCACCCTGTACGAAGCCATCATAGGCCGGAGCAGTCTGCAGGACACCATACTTCAGACCGAGATAGAGCGTCTCCATCTGGTCCCTTCGCACATCGATCTGGTCGGGGCCGAGGTGAATCTTCTGGAAATGGAGGACCGCGAGTCTGTGCTCAAGGGCATCCTTGCCCCTGTGCGTGACAAGTATGATTTCATCATCATCGACTGCTCTCCTTCGCTCGGGCTCATCACTGTCAACACCCTCACCGCCTCCGATTCGGTCATCATTCCCGTGCAGCCGGAATTCTTCGCTCTCGAAGGTCTCGGGAAGCTCCTGCAGACCATCCGTCTCGTGCAGTCGGGAGTGAACGCGGACCTGACCATAGAGGGATTCCTCGTGACTATGTTTGACGGCCGCACCAAGGTACACAACCAGGTTGTGGGGCAGCTCCGCGAGCATTTCAAGGAAATGGTTTTCCAGACCATCATCCAGCGCAACATCCGCCTCAGTGAAGCCCCTTCACACGGCAAGCCCATCATCACATACGACATCACAAGCAACGGCAGCAGCAATTACCTCAACCTTGCGCGCGAAGTGCTTGAAAACAACGGACAGTCAATATGAGCAAGCCAACATTCGGTCTGGGCCGCGGCCTTGACGAGATACTTCCCGGTCTGTCTAAATCAGACGGCGCCGAGGTGTTCCGCGTCCCCGTGTCGGAAATAGACCCCAACCCCTACCAGCCCCGTCTGTCTTTCGACAAGCAGGAGCTGGAAGACCTGTGCGCTTCCATCCGTTCGCTGGGGCTCATCCAGCCCATAACGCTGCGCCGGATGCCCGCCGGACGCTACCAGATAATAAGCGGCGAAAGACGTTTCAAGGCCTGCCAGATGGCCGGGATGACATCCATCCCCGCCTATGTGCGCGAGGCGGACAACCGGGGGATGCTCGAGATGGCCATTGTGGAGAATCTGCAACGCTCCGACCTGGACCCCATCGAACTCGCCCTCGGCTATCAGCGGCTCATCGACGAATGCTCTCTCACGCAGGAAGACCTCTCTACCCGTCTGGGAAAGGGCCGGGCCACCGTGACCAACTCCCTGCGTCTGCTCAAGCTTCCCCCGAGAGTGCAGCACGACTTGAAGGTGGGACAGATCAGCACCGGCCACGCGAAGGCCATTCTTGGTGTGGAGGATCCCGCGCTTCAGGAGCAGATATGCGATGTCGTGGTGCGTGACGGACTCTCCGTGCGTCAGACAGAATCCCTTGTGCGCAAGATGCAGCGCTCCGACGCTCCCGTCCCGGCTCCGAAGAAGGAGCAAGCCGCCTCGCAGCTTCCCGATGACTACAACAGGCTGCTCACCAGCATAGGCAGATATTTCTCCCGCGAGATTTCTCTCAAGCGTGGAGCGAAAGGCAAAGGCACAATGACCATACGATTCTCCTCCGATGAGGAGGTGCGCTCTTTCGTCGAGGCGCTGGAAGGTCTGAACAGGTGATGAAAAGATTCCTTCACGCCCTTGCTCTTACTCTGCTGCTTGCAGCGTTCCTGCCTCCCTGCTGCCGTGCGCAGTTCAAGCAGGAAGCCTTTTCGCAGCAGTACAACAATGACAAGTCGAAGCAAGGTCAGAAGGATTCTGTGGACGTGCTCTTCTCCTTCAAGGATTACTTCGGCGGCCTTGCCCACAAGAATGAAATCAAGATAGGCACATCCTTCGCCGGGTCGGCCCTGTTCATAGGCGGCCAGCAGATTTACAACAAGCAGTACTGGAAACTGCCCATAGTCTATGGCACCACTCTCGCCCCTCTGGGAGCCGGCATCATCCTGAACTCGCAAGGCAATCAGGATGCCGCCAAATGGTGTTTCATAGCTGCCGGCATCGGATATTGGGGCACTCTGCTGGACGGCGCCCTCAACTATTCTCCCGCTCCGTATCCCAACCCCGGCCGGGCGACCATACTCTCCATCCTGTGTCCGGGACTCGGGCAGATATACAACCACGAATATTGGAAGCTCCCCATATATCTGGGTGGCCTTGCGGCCGCTTTCCATTTCTACGCGCTCAACGAAAAGAACTTCCAGCGTTTCCGCAACATCTACATCGAGGCCACCGACACCGAGGTGCCGTATACCGGCCCCATCACCGCCGAGACGGCTCTGTACTACCGCAACGTTTACCGCTCATACCGCGACTACTCGCTGGTGGCGATAGCCGCAGTGTATCTGCTGCAGATAATCGATGCAAACGTGTTTGCGTATATGCACGATTTCGAGGTCGTGGACGATCTCGCTCTGGACGTGGGCCCGACGGTCATCGCGCCCGACAATCAGTTTGCGGCCTACAATCCCGACCCCTTGTCGCGATATCCCGCAGTAGGACTCCGTCTGGGGATTACTTTCTAGCTCAAGGCGGACTCTACAGCATGGACCCCATCAGGAACACTCCTGCAAGGGCCACGATGGCGTAGAGCTCGGGGAACACCGCAAAGATTAGGGTCTTTCCGAATACGTCATACCCTTGGCCGATGGACACGATACCGTTGGCGCAGACCTGCCCCTGCCTGATGGCGGAGAGCAGACCCACTATACCCATTGCAAGGCCGGAGCCGAACACGACTGCTGCCTGCATTGCCGTAATATCGGGTGTGAGGACGCCGAAGATATTCTGGAACATGAAGAAACCTGCAAAGCCATAGAGGCCCTGCGTGCCTGGGAGGGCTGTGAGGACAAGGAAGTTGCCGAACTTGTCCGTCTTCTTGAGGGCACCGATGGCGGCGTTTCCCGAGATGGTGACTCCGAAGGCGCTTCCTGCGCCGGAAAGGCCGATCATAAGACCGATGCCGAGGTAGGCGATGAAAAGATTGAGCATTGTGATGAGTTATTTGATTTGTTTGTTTTCTGCAAAAGGCTTGTACTCCCTGCCGCCTCCGGTGTAGCCGGAATTCTTGAAGAACTCCACGAAAGTGAGCCTCATAGGGTGCACTATGGCGCTGAGGAAGTTCATGAAAATGTTGATTGCGTGGCCGGCGAGGAAAATAAGGGCCGTCACAAGGAATCCCAGCACGGGGACTTTGGGGCTCATCCCCTCGGCAAGGCTGTTGAACACGCTGGCAAGTATGCCTCCGGAGAGTCCGAGGGCAAAAAGACGCACATACGAGAGTACGTCTCCAAGAAGCCCCGTGACCATATTGTATGCGTCCCAGAGGCCGAGTCCGAGGTTGAGCAGCGGATTCTTCCCGGGGCTGTTGAAGAATAATATGAGCACGCCCGACACGCACATAAGGACAATCACGGGGATTGAGCCGAAGCTCGCAAGCCCCAGCCCCGCCGTTGCCGCCGTCACCAGCAGGATAATCCATCCTATGGTGGAAAGAGCGTATTTGAACCCCAGCTGTATGGTCTGATTGCAGGCCTTGAGGCACATTCCGAAGAGAATCTGCACGCAACCGATTATGAGCGAGAGCGTGAACATCCGCGAATTGTCCATATAGAAAAGGTCCTTGAGCTTGTGCAGGAAGGGGATGTCAAGGTCATACAGGCTGAACCCGAAAGCCGTGCCTGTCAGAAGGCCGCACAATATCGTGGCCCCGCCGAACAGAGGCACAAGCCACTTCGAGAAGTCCGGGTTGATGAGCTTGAAGAGCTTGTCGAACAGGGGCATCGCCACTATCATCAGCAGACCGTAGCCCATGTCGCCGAAGCATAGCCCGAAGAACAAAGTGAAGAAAGGGGCGAAGAACGGCGTGAGGTCAATCTCTCCGTATGCGGGAAGCATATAGAGCTTGGTCAGAGGCTCGAAAAGGCTGAAAAACCTGTTGTTGGTCATCCGGATGGGGATGTCGTCCTCCGGCGTGGGGTCCATCACCTGATACAGGCACGTCGCTTCGTCCAGAGCGGCCCGGGCTTCGGGGAGCATCTTCTGCGGTATCCATCCCTGCAAGACCATCAGCGTGCCCTCGCAGCTCGCGGAAGCGCTCATCCTCACCTTCTCGAAGTCAATATCGTTCATTATGTCCGTACGCATCTGTTCCAGAGCCGTCAGATTGCCGGCCGCGAAGACGGGAAGGGAATCGGTGAGCTCTTTCGCGGAGGCCTCGAGAGCCATTAGCTCCGCCTGCACCTCCGAGAGCCTGCGTCCCGGGAGCGTGCATCTGTCCATCCCGTCCAAGGGCACGGCGCAGGCAAGATAGACCCAGGTCTTGTCTTCGGAGATTCTGAAGACGGGATTCCCTTTTTCCAGAGCGCTGTCGTATTTGCTTTTTGAGCATTTGTAGAAGTTGAGCGGGCAGCCATTCTCTTTGAGCGCCTCCAGAGCCTGCGGGTCGAATTCCCCCCAAGGGGCGAGGGCGGCGCGCAGCTCTTTCAACTCGCCGATTGCGGTCTCAAGCGCGTGCTTTCGCGAAATCAGAGCTTCGTACTCTTCCAATGGGGCATCGCAGGGGGCCCCCTGCGCCTCGACTCCGCCCTTCTCCTTCTGCAAGGTGGAGATGGCGGAATTCACTTTTTGCAGGAGGTCCGATCTGCCTTTGAGCAGGGCTCCGGCATCATCTGCCCCTCCGAGATTCTCCACGTGGACCACGCCAAGAGAGCGCAGCTTCCCGAGGAATGTCTCATAGTCGCCGTGGAAGACCAGAAACTGCAATTTTTTCATTCTCTCTATCATACCCGCGCCTCCTCCTCTTCTGCTTCTTCTTGTTCGTGCCTTGTCTTCACTATCTTGGAGGAAGCTTTGCTGAGGTTCTCCTCGTCTTCCATATAGCGTTTGATTTTAAGGATGGCTTCCTGATAGCCGGGAATCTGCACTTTCTCGTAGAGATTCACCTTCTGGGTGGTCTTCTTGCGGTTGTGCTCCAGTATGCGACACTTCTGCTCATACACTTCCGATTCTATCCCGAGAGTCGAGAGCTCCTTGAGTATCCTCACCCCGTCTGCATACCAGGCCGGCTTGACAAAGGCGTTGAAGGGCTGCAGCTCATAGACGACCTCGTCGAGCTCGGGGCAGTTGACGCCCGCCACCTTGACCGAGAGCATCTTCACGTCCGTCACCTTGATAAGGCCCGGCTCGAACTCGTTCCACAGGGCGGCGAGACGGTCATAGCGCTCAAGTGCCTTCTCGAGCTCCGAAGAGAGCCTCTCGGCTTCGGCCTTGGCCACGAGCACGCTCACCCTCAGAGCGGATTCCTTGTTCTTGAGGGTGGGGAGGGCATTCTGCCTCACCTTCAGCTGCTTGCCCAGAAGGGTGAGCGAAGTCTTATTGTACTGAAACTTTATTGCCATTCCAATATTTGTCGATAAGAGCCTGCTTTATGCCGGTCTCGGCAGCAGAGAAATATTTGCCGAACAGCTCCCAGGCCGTGTCGAGCATTTCGTCAATTGTGATGTTCACGTCTATGCTCAGCAGCCGCACCGCATAGTCCTTTGCGTAGTCGAGGCACCTGAGGTCGTAGTCGGAGAGGTCGAAGCCGTTCTCGAGCTTTGTCTTTGCGTTCTGGGCGTCCGCGTAGAGCCTCACGCCCGCGTTCATCACCTGGCTGTGGTCCTCGCGCGTCTTCTTGCCCTGCACGAGCTGCTTGAGCCTCGAGAGGGAGCGGAAGGGGTCCACTATGACTTTGCCCGTGTCGGAGTCGGCGCGCAGGAAAAGCTGGCCCTCCGTGATGTAGCCGGTGTTGTCCGGGATGGCGTGGGTGATGTCGCCATCGTTTAGGGTGGTCACGGCTATGATGGTGATGGAGCCGCCGTCGGGCAGCTGGACCGCTTTCTCGTATATCTTCGCAAGGTCGGAATAGAGCGAGCCGGGCATCGAGTCCTTGGAGGGAATCTGGTCCATACGGTTGGACACTATCGAGAGGGCGTCCGCATACAGGGTCATGTCCGTCAGCAGCACGAGCACCTTCTCGTTCTTGTCCACGGCGAAGTATTCCGCCGCGGTGAGGGCCATGTCCGGGACCAGAAGACGCTCCACGGGAGGATCTTCGGTGGTGTTGACAAAGCTCACAATCTTGTCCAGCGCGCCTGCCCCCTCGAAAGCGTTGCGATAGAACAGGTAGTCGTCATTGCTCAGGCCCATCCCGCCGAGTATGATCTTGTCCACGTCCGCCCTCAGGGCCACGTCCGCCATCACCTGGTTGTAGGGCTGGTCTGGGTCGGCGAAGAAGGGAATCTTCTGCCCAGAGACAAGAGTGTTGTTGAGGTCTATGCCCGCTATGCCGGTGGGAATGAGCTGCGAGGGCTGACGGCGCTTGTATGGGTTGACCGAAGGGCCGCCGATGAGCCTCTCCTCTCCCTCCACTTCCGGGCCTCCGTCGATGGGGATACCGTACGCGTTGAAGAAGCGTCCGGACAGGGCGTCGCTCACTTTCAGAGACGGCGGCGTGCCCAGAAAGGACACTTCTGCATTTGTGGCCACGCCCTCCGTGCCGGAGAAAACCTGCAGGGTGACGCTGTCGCCCTTTGTCTTCACGACCTGGGCCAGCTTGCCGCCGACCGTGGCCAGTTCGTCATTTGCCACACCCTTTGCGTTGAGGGAGACTGTGGCCTTGGTGATAGCCTGAAGTCTGGTGTATGTGCGTTGGAAAGCTTTATTTGCCATTTTCTGAAAGGAGTTCTGTGAGTTGCTCTTTGAATTTGTTGAAATCTTCCGAGAGGAAGGCGGTGTAGTTCATCTGGCGGATGAGATTGATGACGTTCTTGAAGTAGTCGCGACACTTCTGGTAGTCCTCGAAGCTGAAGCTGCTCTCGCATATTCCGAGGATGAGGTCCAGCATATATTTCTGCCTTTCAAGCGGGCAGAGGGAGTCCACCGGGTCGAATCCGTCCTGCTGCAGGAAGCCGAAGTCCAGCAGCTCGCTCTTCCAGAAGGCTTCGTGGTAGGATATCGGCACGCTGTCGTCTCCAAGGATGTTTATCTGCTCGGCCATCTCCTTGCCGCGACGCACTAAGTTCTTGGCCTTGAGCACCTTGTCTACCCAGCCGTGCTCTATCTTCTCCTCGAGCCAGGACTGTATCTCGGGGTATTCGAGATATTTGGAGTATGAATCGATGGGATTCACTGCCGGGTAGCGCTTCTGGTCGGCGCGTGCCTGCTCGAGAGCATAGAAGCAGCGGGCCGCCTTCTTGGTGCCTTCGGTCACGGGTTCCTTGAGATTGCCGCCTGCCGGAGAGACCGTGCCTATGAATGTGATGGCTCCGGTCTTGCCGCCTCGGAGCTCCACCATTCCTGCGCGTGCGTAGAAATTGCTGATGATGGCGGAAAGGTCCACCGGGAACGCATCGGCGCCCGGCAGCTCCTCCATGCGGTTGGACATCTCGCGCAGAGCCTGTGCCCAGCGGGACGTGGAGTCGGCGAGCAGAAGGCATCTCAGGCCCATCGCGCGGTAATATTCACATATGGTCATCGCCGTGTAGACGGAGGCTTCGCGCGCCGCCACAGGCATATTGGACGTATTGCAGATTATGGTGGTGCGCTCCATCAGACGGCGTCCCGTGTGGGGGTCTATGAGCTCGGGGAATTCGGAGAAAATCTCCACCACCTCGTTGGCTCTCTCCCCGCAGGCGGCCATCACGATGACATCGGCCTCGCCCTGCTTGGCTATGGCGTGCTGGAGCACCGTCTTCCCGCAGCCGAACGGGCCGGGGATGAAGCCCGTGCCGCCTTCCGCTATGGGGTTGAAGCTGTCTATGACGCGCAGTCCGGTCTCCATTATCTTCTGCGGGCGCGGCTTGTTCTTATAAGCCTTCACGGCGACCTTCACCGGCCACTGCTGGACCATTGTCACGGGAATCTCCTCTCCGTCGGCATCCCTGAGCACGGCCACCGTGGTGTCTATGTTGTAGGAGCCTGCCGGAGCCACGGACACCACCGTGTACTCTCCTTCGAACTTGAAGGGGACCATGATCTTGTGGGGCAGCCACCCTTCCTTCACCTCCCCGAGCCAGTCGGCGGAGCGCACCCTGTCTCCGGGCTTTGAGAGGGGAATGAAATCCCAGAGTTTCGTGTGGTCGAGCGGATCCGTGTATTCTCCCCTTTGAAGGAAAACGCCTGTCATCGTGGCGAGATTGTGCTCCAGGCCGTCATACACGCCGGAGAGCAGTCCGGGGCCGAGCTGCGCCTCGCACATATGGCCGAGAAACTCCACCCTGTCCCCGCCTTTGAGGCCGCGTGTGCTCTCGAAAACCTGCACGAAGGCATTCTCGCCGTTCACCTTTATGACCTCCGCCAGAAGCGGGGTGTCGTCAAGATAGATCTGACAGAGTTCGTTCTCCGCCACCGGGCCGTCCACGCGGACCGTGACGAGGTTGGAGACAATTCCTGTTACCTTTCCTGTTGTCATACGATATTGTCTTGTTTTCTGATTTCATCCACAAGCCGGCGGAAAAGTTCTCTCCCTGCAACGGGATCGAGCTTGAGCCGGCGGTCTATTATCTTGAGCTTCACCGTGAAGGCGAGAATGACATCTATGCTGAATACCTGTATTCCCACCTTCTCCTCCACGAACTCCCAGGTCAGATCGTCCAGTCGGCGCTCGCGCTCGAGGATGTCCGGTGTGCGCAGAGCCGCTTCCACCTCCTCCACGCCTTCAAAGGACGGGGTCTCCGTGTCCGGAAGCAGGATGCAGTCCTGCCTGGCGGGGCGGCCGAGAGCGGAATTGAGATAGAGGACCTTGGCGTTGCGCACACCCAAATCGCGCTCGAAGTACGCACGCACGAACCTGCAGTGGTGGCAGGAGGCCGCGCGGTAGAAATCTTCGCACAGCTTTTCGTCCTTCCATCCGTCCAGCAGGAAGTCCAGCGTGGCCGCATCGGAGCCGCTCAGAAGGCTTCTTGTCTGCTCGATCAGGGCGTCCGCGTCGAAATTGCCGGAAATGTCCTTGTCCTCCGGAGAGAGGACCGGCAGTCCTGCGATGATGTATTCGTAGTTGTTCACCGCGCGGAAGCTTATTCGCCGAACAGAAGCTTTCTTGTGACCGGACGCATATATTCGGCAATCAGGCTGCGGAAAGTATCTTCCGTCAGGCTAATGTAATAGCTGCCGTCCGCAGGCCCGATGCAGAAGCCTCCGCCCACTTTCTTGGAAAATTCCGCCTTGGGGCAGGCCCCGAGCGCCTTTGTGAGCTCGCCCTTCACCCAGGGTTCCAGATCCTTTTGCAGAGACTCGGGGAGAATCAACTTGAGGTCGGAGCCTTGGGTGGCGCTGAACTTGGATGCGACCGCGCTGATTGTCTCTTTCACAAAGTCCGGATCCGCAAGGGCTTCTCCCACGGCGGGGCTGCAGATAGACCCCAGCAGAAGATTCTCGATATCGGACTTGGTGGCCTGCAGGGCCAGTGCAGACGCCATTTTCACATCGGATTCGGCCTTGCTTTTTATGGCTGCGGCCCGGGCGAGGGCTTCGGCGTTGATGCGTTCCGCTTCCTTCTTTGCGGCGGAAACCGTTTCGGCGGCCTCCTCGCGGGCCCGTGCGAGAATGCGCTCGCCCTCTTCCCGGCCTTTGGACAGACCTTCATTATAGAGCTTGTCTGTGAGCTCTTGCAGTTTGTCGGTCATATTGTGCTTTGGTGTTATAATTCGTTATTGTCCAAATATACGAATTATATTTTAACACTCAAAGCTTTTTGAACGCTCTATCCCAGAAAGCCCAGCAGTATGCCGGCGGCGACGGCCGAGCCTATGACTCCCGCCACGTTGGGGGCCATCGCGTGCATCAGAAGGTGATTCTCCGGGTCGGCCTCAAGGCCCGCTGCCTCGCTCACGCGTGCGGCGTCCGGCACTGCCGAGACCCCGGCATTGCCGATAAGAGGGTTGATCTTGTTCTCCTCCCGGCAGAAGAGATTCATGAATTTCACGAACAGCACTCCGAAGAAAGTGGCGATGACAAATGAGATGAGACCCAGCAGGAAAATCTTCAGGGAGCGCGTGCTCACGAACACGTCTGCCTGGGTGCTCGCGCCCACGGTGAGACCAATGAGAGTCGTCACCACGTCTATCATCGGGCCTCCGCAGGTGGCGGCAAGGCGCTTGGTGACTCCGCTTTCCTTGAGCAGGTTGCCAAAGAAGAGCATACCCAGCAGCGGAAGGCCGGAGGGGACTATGAAAGCCGTGCAGATGAAACCCACGACGGGGAAGATGATCTTCTCCCGCCGGCTCACCTTGCGGGGCGCCTTCATACGGATGAGCCTCTCCTTTTTGGTGGTGAGCAGCAGCATTATCGGCTTCTGGATCACAGGCACGAGCGCCATATACGAATAAGCGCACACGGCTATCGCCCCCATCAGCTCCGGAGCGAGCTTGCCGCTGAGGAAAATCGCCGTGGGACCGTCCGCACCGCCGATTATGCCTATGGCTCCCGCTTCGTTGGGAAGGAACCCCATATGCAGGGAGAGCAGATAGGCTCCGAAAATACCCATCTGCGCCGCCGCGCCGATCAGCACCAGCCGCGGCTGCGAAATCAGCGACGAGAAGTCGGTCAGAGCGCCTATCCCCAGGAAAATCAAAGGAGGGTACCAGCCCTGCTTCACGCCTTGATACAGGATGTTGAGCACGGACCCCTCTTCGTAGATGCCCACCTTGAGGCCGGCTCCGGTGGCGGGGTCGAAGAACAGTGGGATGTTGCCCAGAATCATTCCGAAACCGATGGGGACGAGCAGCAGCGGCTCCCACTTTTTTGCGATGCCCAGGGTGATGAACAGGATTCCGATGGCAATCATCACAAGATGCTGCCAGGTGCAGTTGGCGAAGCCGGTGAACTGCCAGAACTGCTGCAGAGAGTCGACAATGTGCTCCATCACCGTATCGTGATTATCTTTGCCCCTTCCAGGACCGAGTCGCCGTCGTGCACGGACACTCCCGTGACGGTGCCGTCGCAGGGCGAGAGGATGTCGTTCTCCATCTTCATCGCCTCCACCACGGCCACTCTCTGTCCGCGCCGTACGCTCTGTCCGGCGGAAACCTCCACGCGCAGTATCACTCCGGGAAGCGGCGAGGTGACTTCGCGCCCGCCGGCGGCTTTCTCTTCTTCGCGCGGCACCCGGTTCTGCGCGGTGACAGGGCCGGCGCTCTCCAGACGCACGCTGTAGGCGGTGCCGTCAACGCTCACCTGCGCCACGCCGCCGCTGATGCCGTCCACCTTCACGTTATAGGACTTCCCGTCTATAGTCAAATTGTATTCTTTCATTTTCTGACCGGTAATTTTCTGAATGTAAGACTCTTGTCGCTCCACGGCGAGGCCGCTCCGCATGTCGCCGTCCCTTCGCAATCTCTCTGATACAGGGTCAGCGCCACCCCGATTGCGGCCGCCACCCGCTCCATTTCCGCGTTGCCGGGAGCGGAGTCGGGAAGAATCCGGCTGCCGGGAGCGGCTTCTGAAGTGCCCGCTGCGTCCACCTTCCGGCAAATCCGGCCGATGAGGGCATAGATGAGATACAGGACGATGAGCGCGGCGAACACCACGCCCACGCTCACCAGCGTCAGCGTCCAGCCGTGCGGATCCGCCTGCGCCATCCTCTCGGCTCCGGCCGTCAGAGGCGGCAGGCAAGCTAAGTTGTTACAAAGGAAGGTTGTCATGCTTCTTGGAGGGCATCTCCTGCCTCTTGTTTTCAAGTATGGTAAGAGCCCGGATGACTCTCCCGCGGGTCTGCGAGGGCTCTATCACGTCTTCGATGTATCCCATCTGCGCTGCCTTGTAGGGGTTGCAGAAAAGCTCGTCGTACTCCTGCTTGCGCTCTTCGGCGATGCTGCGGGCCTTGTCGGGGTCCGGCTCGGCCTTGATTTCCTTGCCGTAGAGCACCCCCACTGCGCCGGCCGCTCCCATCACGGCTATCTGCGCGGAAGGCCAGGCGTAGTTGATGTCTCCGCGCAACTGCTTGCAGCTCATCACAATGTGGGCTCCTCCGTAGCTTTTGCGCAGAGTCACCGTGACCTTCGGCACCGTTGCTTCTCCGTAGGCATACAGAAGCTTTGCGCCGTTGGAGATGATGGCGCCGTACTCCTGCTGTGTCCCGCACAGGAAGCCGGGCACGTCCACCAGAGTGACAAGCGGGATGTTGAAGGCGTCGCAGAAACGCACAAAACGCGCCGCCTTGCGGCTGGCGTTGATGTCCAGCACTCCGGCGAGCCGCTGCGGCTGGTTGGCGACAATCCCCACGCTCCTGCCTCCCATATGCGCGAAGCCGACTATGATGTTGCGCGCAAATTCGCGATGCACTTCGAAGAAATATCCCTCGTCCGCTATGCTGCGGATGACGCTGTACATGTCGTATGCCTTGCCGGGGCTGTCGGGGATGATGTCCTGCAGGGCCGCATCTGCGCGGTCCGAAGGGTCGGAGGTGGGCCGGAAGGGGGCGGTCTCCATATTGTTCTGCGGGATGAAGCCGAGAAGCTCCCTTATGGTGGAGAGCGCCTCACGCTCGTCTGCGGCGGCGAAATGGGCGACGCCGGACTTCGTGGCGTGCACGGACGCTCCTCCGAGCTGCTCCTGGTCCACGTCCTCTCCGGTCTCCGCCTTGACCACGGACGGTCCCGTGATGAACATATACGAGGTGCCGCTGACCATCAGCGTGAAGTCGGTCAGGGCGGGGGAGTAGACTGCTCCGCCGGCGCAGGGGCCCATAATCGCGCTTATCTGCGGCACCACGCCGCTTGCGAGTATGTTGCGCTCGAAGATTTCGCCGTAGCCTGCCAGAGAGTCTATGCCTTCCTGAATGCGTGCGCCGCCGGAATCATTGAGCCCTATGCAGGGGGCTCCCACCTTCACGGCCATATCCATCACCTTGCAGATTTTCTCGGACATAGTCTTGCTCAGCGACCCTCCGTTCACGGTGAAGTCCTGTGCGTACACAAACACCCGGCGCCCGTCTATGGTGCCGCTTCCGGTCACCACTCCGTCGCCGTCCGTGTGATGGTCCTGCATGCCGAAATTGGTGCAGCGGTGCCGGACGAACATGTCGAACTCCTCGAAGGAGCCCTCGTCCAGGAGCAGGGCGAGTCTTTCGCGCGCGGTGAGCTTGCCCTTCGCGTGCTGGGCGTCGATGCGCTTCTGCCCGCCTCCCAGAAGGGCTTCGGCGCGGCGCCGGGAGAGCGCCTCCGTTTTGTTTGCCTGTGTGCTCATGGTTTTCTATTGATGGGCCGGACGCAGCAGGTCCAGAACCGTTTTCACGGGGTTGAATGTGGCGGCGGGCACTTCCACGAAGAGGGTGTTCCAGTCGGACATCGAGCCGTTCCACAGGCCGGGCAGCTCGAGAGCCTTGAGCTCGCGCCCCTGGAAGCTCTTGGAGCTGACAAGGCCGGTCTGGCTGTCAACCCTTTCGAGAAGGTCGAATTTCTCGCCCTTGTAGTTTTTGATGCAGCAGACCAGATCCACGGGGTTGAAGTGTGTGGCCGCCTTGAGCGCGGCCACGGCCGCCGGGCTGTCGGGATTGATCTGCGCGCCCTCGAGAATCTGCAGCGATGTGCTGCCGTCGGCGGCGCGGATTATGAAGGGGCCTCCTCCGGGCTCTCCCTCGTTCTTGACCATTCCGCATACGCGAATGGGCCTGTCCAGTTTCGCGCGAAGCCGCTCCGCCCTCTCCCTGCAGTCCTTGAAAGGGGGCAGGCTTATGCACAGGGTGTCCCTGAGGAAGGTCTCGATCTCATTGCACAGTTCTTGACATTCCGGAGTGGCGTAGGGGTCGTCCTGATTCATGTTGTACACGGGAATGTACGAGAAGTCGGCCTGCTTTGCCCTGAGCTCGGTGAGCTGGTCGAGGGTGTAGAGATAGTTGAAGAGCCTGTCCCTGAGCTCGAGCGCGCGTCCCATAAGGACCTTCTTCCAGTCGGCGGTGAGCTCTCCGTTGCGGGAGCTGACGTTGTCTATATTCTTTATGGATATGAGTTCCTCGTCCAGGGCGTTGAGGTTGTAGATGAGCGCCCCGTGGCCGGCCGGGCGGGTCAGGATGCTGCCGTCGTCCTTGAGGAAGGCCTTCCCTTGCGAGTCGGCTGCCACCGTGTCGGTCTCCTTGTCCTGGCAGGAGAAGCGGATGGTGTACTTCACCCCGAACTCTTTTTCGTATCTGTCCTTGACTTCGGCCACCGCATCCCTGAAGAGCTGCTCGTGCTCCGGGGAAATCGTGAACTCGAGAGTGGCGCCGCCGTCAGCGTTCTTCATATATGTCGCTGCCTCCCTCATATGCTCGGCCACCGGCGTGCGCGCTTCCGAGCCCACCTTGTGGAACTTGAGCACTCCCTTGGGCTTGCTGCCGTATCCGAGCCCCTCGGGGCAGAGGAGCGTGCGGGCTGTCCCGGCGGGGTCGAAGGGAGCCTGTCCGAATGCTTCGGGGGTGTAGAAGGCGAATTTCTCCAGATTCGCGGAGAGCTTCGCTGTGGCCTCGTTGGGGGTCTCCATTCCCGCGAAGATGTCCTTGAACATTCTGGAGGCCGCTCCGGAAGCAGGCACAAACTTGCACTTGCTCACGTCGTCCTTGTGGCTCTCGTAGTATTCGCGTGCTCTTGCGGCTGCGCTTTCGTCAAGCACCTCGATGCCGCCGGCGGGGGTGGCGGGGCCCTCTATGTCCAGCCAGGGGAAACCTTTGCCGATCTGCTCAAGCTGAGCTTTGATTTTGTTGTTGTCCATATGTATATGTTGTTTTTGTTTGTTTCAGTCGATGTAGAATTCGCGCCGGTAGCTGTAGTTGTCCCGGAGCTCCGAGAAGGCCGCGGGGTTGATTCTGAACATGAAATCGTCCGTGAAGACGGGGTAGTTGTACTGCATCGCGGCCGTTATCCGGCCCTGGTCCTTTCCGCGCAGCTCGAGCTTCACGGACTCGAGTTCGCGGATGTCGGTGGCGGGAAAGAATTCGTAGAGTCCGGATATGCCGAAGAAACGCGCCACGGACCTCACCGCGAGCATAGTGGCGTTCTGCTTGCCTTGATATGAGTAGCCGGCGATGTGCGGGGTTGCAATGTCCGAGACGGACAGAAGCTTCCTGTTGATTGCGGGTTCGCCCGACCAGGTGTCGATTATTATGTGCCCGAGCTTGGGGCGCGCTTCGATGAGAGCCTCCTCGTCCACGAGTTCGCCGTGGGAGGTGTTGATAAAAAAGGCCCCGTAGCGCATTCTGGCAAAGAAATCCGCGTTCGCCATCCCCCGTGTGCTCTCGGACAGGGGGACGTGGAGCGAGACTATGTCGGACTCGGCGAGAAGCTCATCCTGGGTGCAGTATCGGCCGGAAGAGTCGTCCCGGGCCTTGGGAGGGTCGCAAAGCAGCAGCTTGAAGCCGAGGATGCGCGCCGCGGCCTCCACTCTGCTTCCCGCGTGCCCCGCGCCTATGATTCCGAATGTGGCCCCCTGCAGCGAGGTCCTTTTGCGTGATGCAGACCCGAAGAGTGCCGAGAGCACGTAGTTCATCACGCCTCCGGAGTTGCATCCGGCTGCGTTGCTCCAGAAGATGCCGTTCTGCGCGCAGAATTTCTGGTCGATGTGGTCTGTGCCTATGGTTGCCGTGGCAATCATCTTGACGCCGGTGCCTCCGAGCAGCTCCTCGTTGCATTGGGTGCGCGTGCGCGTGATCAGGGCGTCGGCCCCGGAAAGGTCTTCGCGGCATATCTGCGCGCCTTCCCTGTAGAGGACTTCGGCATACGGCTCAAAGACCCCCTGCACAAAAGGTATCGCCCTGTCTATCACTATTTTCATTTCAGCCTTATTTCCCTGACCAGGCCCACGCCTGCGTATGTACTGTCAAAAAGCGAATCCGAGAGCAGCCGCTCGTTGATTCTCTGCAAAATGTCCTCCTTGCAGAACTGCAGCTGGCTGCGTACGACGGAAGAAGTGAGCGTGACATAGAGGATGCCGTCGCGGTAGAAGAGCCTGCTCGTGTAGGGAGCGGCGCCGGAGGTCTCCCTCCAGGCGGAGAAGATGCATTCCGTGTTGATTTTCGGCGTCAGATGGCAGGAACGCAGGAATTCCTTGATAACCTCCCCTGCGGTCTGGGCCTGCTTGCGCGGCAGTCTGTTCATAGCCTGTTGAAGACGCCCCCTCTCGCCTCGAAATAAGTCCTGTCCGTTGTCAGAGAATCCACTATGCCGCTGATTCTCACTTTGTTGGAGTCTGTGAGGAAAATCTGCCCGAAACCGTTGCCACTGACCATCTGCAGGAGCCTGCCCACCCGGTCCATATCCAGTTTGTCGAACAGGTCGTCCAGCAGGAGCGTAGGCGCGAAGCCGCAGGCCTTTTTCATTATGTCATACTGGGCGAACTTGAGCGCCACCAGAAAGCTCTTTTGCTGGCCCTGGGACCCGCAGCGCCGTATGGGATGCGAATCCATCGTGAACAGGAAGTCGTCGCGCTGGATGCCGGCGGTGGTGAAACCCAGCAGGGCGTCCTGCGTACGGTGGGCCTTGAGAGCATCCTCGAGGCTGCCTTTGTGCAGGCAGGAGCGGTATTCGATGTCCACGCTCTCCGCCCCCGAGGAAATCGTCTTGTAGTATTCGCGCACCGTGGGGACAAGCTCCCGCACGAACGCCTCTCTTCTGCTGAACACCGGCGCGGCATACTCGGCGAGTTTCCCGTCGAAGGTGCAGAGCAGCTCCTCGTCCTTGATCCCGGCCTTCAGAAGGCGGTTGCGCTGGAGCAGAAGCCTGTTGTACTGCTGCACTGAGGCCAGATACGCGGGGTCCATCTGCGAGAGCACCGCGTTCACGAAGCGCCGCCGCTCGTCTCCGGATTCGCTCACAAGGGACGTGTCGGCGGGGGAGACCAGCACTATGGGCAGCGCGCCTATGTGCTCGGAAATGCGCTTGTAGGGCTTGTCGTCGCGCCGCACCTTCTTCTGGGAGGCATCCGCGCGCAGGGCTTGGACGCTGAAGCGGGAAGCGGTGCCGTTCTCCATCCTGAACGTCCCGCTGACGGCAAGGGAGTCCGCGCCGTGCCTGAAGCAGAAGCCGTCCGAGGGGCAGAATGCGCTTTTGGTCATCGAAAGGTACCAGATGGCATCCAGAAGGTTGGTCTTGCCCTCGCCGTTGCCCCCGCTGATGCAGTTGAGGTTGGGCGAGAACTCCAGCTCCTGCAACTCGATGTTGCGGAAATTCTGAATGACTATTTTCTCGAGCTTTGGCATCTCACAAATATAGTTCTTTTTCGCGTATAAACCAAAGTTGGAATTGTTAAAGATAATTGGTAATTTTGTCGGCTCAAAGAAAATATAAACAATTATTGATATGGCAAATTCACAGATTTCAGAGAAGGCTGCTGCTCGCAACGAGAATATCCAGCAGACCGTTTCCAAGACTGACCAGTTCTTCAAGGAGAACAAGAAGACAATCTGGGGCGTGACCATTGCCGTGGTGGTGGTCGCTCTCGCAGTCCTTGCTTATGGCAAGTTCATCTACCAGCCCAAGTGCGCTGAGGCGATGGCTGCGGCTTTCCCCGCCGAGCAGGCTTTCATCCAGGGCAACTATGAGATAGCTCTGGACGGCGACGGCAATGTCCCGGGATTCGCCCAGGTTATCAGCGACTACGGCTCCAAGGCCGGCGAGGCTGTCTATTTCTATGCCGCAGTCTGCGAGCTCAAGGCCGGCAACTACGAGTCCGCCCTCTCTTATCTCAAGAAGTACAACGGCAAGGACACCATTCTCGCCGCCCGCGCTCTCGCCTGCAAGGGTGACTGCCAGGTGGGCCTCGAAGACTATGAGGCCGCCGTGAAGAGCTTTGCTGCCGCCGCCGCCAAGGGCGACAACGTCTTCGCCGCCACCTATCTTCTCAAGGAGGGTGTGACCCTCGAGAAGCTGGGTCGCTCCGCCGACGCTCTGGAGTGCTACAAGACCATCAAGGACAAGTATCCCCAGACCATCGAGGCCTACGATATCGACAAGTACATCACCAGAGTATCCGAATAGTCTATGGGAAGAGCATTTGAATTCCGCAAGGAAAGGAAGATGAAGCGCTGGGGGCATATGGCCCGCACGTTCACCAAGCTTGGCAAGGAAATCACAATCGCCGTCAAGATGGGCGGCCCCGACGTGACCGGCAACCCGCGCCTGCGCGCCCTTATAGCCGAGGCCCGCACCGAGCAGATGCCCAAGGAAAACATCGAGCGCGCCATCAAGAAGGCCACCGAGAGCAAGCAGGGAGACTTCAAGGAAGTCATCTACGAAGGCTACGGGCCCTACGGCATCGCCTATCTGGTGGAGGCCGCCACGGACAACAACACCCGCACCGTCGCCAATGTCCGCTCTTATTTCAACAAATGCGGAGGGTCTCTGGGCACTTCCGGCTCGGTGAGCTTCATGTTCGACCGCAAGTGCACGTTCACCATCAAGCAGAAGGAGGGGATGGACCTCGAGGAGCTTGAGCTCGAGATGATAGACTACGGCGTGGAGGAGCTCTTCGAGCAGACCGCCGAGGACAAGGAGGGCAACGAGTACAAGGTGGTAGTCATCTACGGTGACTATTCTTCCTATGGCCAGATCCAGAAATACATCGAGGAGAACGGCTTCGAGCTGGAGACCGGCGGATTCGAGCAGATTCCCAACGTCGAGCTCAAGGAAGTCACTCCCGAGCAGCGCTCCACTCTCGAGAAGCTCATCGGTCTTCTCGAAGATGACGAAGACGTCACCAACGTCTACACCACGATGAAGCCTTCGGAAGACTGATACAATAAAGATAAGATATGAAAAGCCGCCTGCTCGGGGAAATGCCCGAAGCAGGCGGCTTTTTCGTGTCCGGTGTCTGCTACTGCGCGGCGAGACGCTTGTAGGTCTCCAGACGTATCTTCGCGAATTCCTCGGTCTTGGCGAGCAGCTCGCCCGCGGTCTCGGGGAAGAGCTTCTGCAGGGAAGCGAATCTCACCTCGCCCTTCAAGAAGTCCTGGAACTTGCTCCAGTCAGGCTCCTTGCTGTCGAGCGTGAAGGGGTTCTTGCCCTGCTCCTCGAGAGCGGGATTGAAGCGGTACAGATGCCAGTAGCCGCAATCCACTGCCAGTTTCTCCTCCTTCTGGCTCAGACCCATGCCGGCCTTCAGACCGTGGTTGATACAGGGAGCGTAGGCAATGATAAGGGACGGTCCGTCATATGCCTCGGCCTCCTTTATTGCGTTCATATACTGCACGGGACTTGCTCCCATCGCCACCTGGGCCACATAGACATAGCCGTAGCTCATCGCCATCATTCCGAGGTCCTTCTTGCGGATCTTCTTGCCGGAGGCGGCGAATTTCGCGATTGCGCCGGCAGGAGTGGCCTTGGAGCTCTGACCGCCGGTGTTGGAGTACACCTCGGTGTCGAGGACAAGGATGTTGACGTTCTCGCCGCTTGCGAGGACGTGGTCCAGTCCGCCGTAGCCGATGTCATAGGAAGCTCCGTCGCCGCCGAATATCCACTGACTGCGCGCGGGGATGTAGGCCTTGAGTTTGAGAAGGGCCTTGCAGGTGTCGCAGCCGCAGGTCTCCATCAGGGGGACGAGGGCGTCGCACACCTCGCGTGTCACGGCGTAGTCACCCCGGTTCTCGAGCCACCTTCCGAAGAGCTCCTTCATCTCGGGAGTGCATTTCTCGCACTCGAGGCCCTTGCTCATAAGCGAGGCCACGGTCTCACGGACACGCTCGGACCCCAGATGCATTCCGAGGCCGAACTCGCAGAAGTCCTCGAACAGGGAGTTCTGCCAGGCGGGGCCGTGCCCCTTGGCGTTGGTGCAGTAAGGGGATGCGGGGAAGGACGCTCCGTAGATGGAGGAGCATCCGGTGGCGTTGGCAATCATCATATGGTCGCCGAAGAGCTGGGTGATGTTCTTTATATAAGGAGTCTCCCCGCAGCCTGCGCAGGCGCCGGAGAACTCGAACAGAGGCTGCGCGAACTGGGCGGCCTTCATATTGGCTTTCGGGTCCATGGGGGTCTTGTAGCCCACCTTGGAGTTGAGGTAGTCGAAATTCGCCTGCTCGGCGGTGTTGTCCATATAAGGCTCCATCTTGAGGGCCTTGTCCTTGCTCAGACACACGTCCACGCAGTTGCCGCAGCCCGTACAGTCGGCCACCGACACCGCGAGAGCGTATTTGTAACCCTTGAGCTGGGCCTTGCCTTCCGCAAGCTTGAGTCCTGCGGGGACGGCCGCGGCCTCTTCTTCTGTCAGGGCGAAGGGACGGATTGCGGCGTGGGGACAGACAAATGCGCAGGTGTTGCACTGGATACACTTGTCCTCATCCCATACGGGGACATTCACTGCCACGCCGCGCTTCTCATAGGCTGCGGTGCCGTTGGGCATCGTGCCGTCCTGCCAGGGGAGGAACGCGCTGACGGGCAGAGAGTCTCCGCACTGGGCGTTCACCACGTCGGCAATCTCCTTGACAAAAGGAGTGGCCAGACGTCCGGCATTGGGATTGGTGAACTTGGCGTTGATCTGCGCCCACTCTGCGGGGACGTTCACCTCCGTGTACTCGCCTCCGCGGTCGATGGCGGCGTAGTTCATGTTGACCACGTTCTCGCCCTTCTTGCCGTAGCTCTTGAGGGCCGCGTCCTTCATGAACTTGACTGCGTCCTCGGCGGGGATGATGCCGGTGATGCGGAAGAATGCGCTCTGCAGGATGGTGTTGGTGCGTCCGCCAAGGCCTATCTCGGCGGCAATCTTGGTGGCGTTGATGATATAGAGCTTGATGTGCTTGCGTCCGATGACGGCCTTTGCGTGGTCGGGGATGCGCTCCAGAGTCTCCTTCTCGTCCCAGAGGGAGTTAAGAAGCAGGCTGCCTCCTTCCTTGATGCCCTTGAGCACGTCATATTTCTCGAGATAGGAAGGCACGTGGCAGGCCACGAAGTCGGGGGTGCCCACCAGATAGGGAGCCTTGATGGGGCTCTCGCCGAAACGCAGGTGCGAGCAGGTGTAGCCGCCGGACTTCTTGGAGTCGTAGTCGAAGTAGGCCTGACTGTAGAGGTTGGTGTGCGTGCCGATGATCTTGATGGTGTTCTTGTTGGCGCCCACGGTGCCGTCGGATCCCAGACCGTAGAACTTGCACTCGGTGGTGCCGGCTTTCACGATCGAGATTTCGCTCTTGACGGGCAGGCTCTTGAAGGTCACGTCGTCCGTGATGCCGATGGTGAAGTCGGTCTTCGGGGCCTTGCGCTCGAGGTTGTCATACACTGCCACAATCTGGGCGGGGGTGGTGTCCTTGCTGGAGAGGCCGTAGCGGCCGCCCACGACTAGCGGCGCGCCATCCTTGCCCTGGAACAGGGCCTTTACATCCAGGAAGAGAGGCTCTCCGAGGGCTCCGGGCTCCTTCGTGCGGTCCAGGACGGCAATCTTCTTGACGCTCTTGGGAAGCACCTTGAGGAAGTATTTCTCGCTGAAGGGGCGGTACAGATGCACGGTCACCAGACCGTACTTGCGTCCGTGCTCGGCGAGGTAGTCGATGGTCTCCTTGATGGTCTCGGTGACGGACCCCATGGCCACTATGATGTTCTCCGCCTTGGAGGAGCCGTAGTATTCGAAGGGACGGTAGGTGCGGCCGGTGAGCTCGCTTATCTCGCCCATATAGCGTGCGACGATGTCGGGGACGGCTTCATAGACCTGGTTGCGCGATTCGGTGGCCTGGAAATAGACGTCGCCGTTCTGCGCTGTGCCTCGGGTGACGGGAGCTTCGGGATTGAGGGCGCGTGCGCGGAAATTCTCGAGAGCCTTCTCGCTCACCATAGCCTTGAGGGCATCCTCGTCGAGAGCCTCGATCTTCTGGATTTCGTGGGAGGTGCGGAAGCCGTCGAAGAAATGCAGGAAGGGGATGCTGCTCTTGATGGTGGACAGATGCGCGACGGCGGCCATATCCTGGGCCTCCTGCACGGAGCCGGAAGCGAGCAGGGCGAAGCCTGTCTGGCGGCAGGCCATCACGTCCTGATGGTCGCCGAAGATGGAGAGAGCGTGGGATGCGAGCGCGCGGGCGGACACGTGGAAGACTGCGGGGAGCATTTCTCCTGCAATCTTGTACATATTGGGAATCATCAGCAGAAGGCCCTGGGACGCGGTGAAGGTGCTGGTGAGGGCGCCTGCCTGCAGGGAACCGTGCACGGCTCCGGCCGCTCCGGCCTCGGACTGCATCTCGGTGACCTTCACGGTCTCTCCCCAGAGGTTCTTCTTGCCGTGTGCTGCCCATTCGTCGATGTTCTCCGCCATTGTGCTGGACGGGGTGATGGGGTAGATGGCCGCGTGCTCGCTGAACAGGTATGCGATATTGCTCGCGGCCTGGTTGCCATCGCAGGTGATGAATTTCTTTTCTTTAGCCATAGAATGTGTTATATGTTTTGAGTATTATTCCAATAATCTCACAAATTTAACCAAATTTCCGTAAAAATCCCAAAAAAATACCACGTCCGGAAATTATTGCGTGCGCGGGCACGGAATTGAGAGAAAATGCGTATATTTGTCTAATTTAAATTGTTTACGATGAATATTTCTCTCAAGCAGGGCTGCAAATACGCCCTTCTGGTCCCCACCAGTATGGGACTCAGGCTCACGCCCGAGTCCGGACAGCCTGTCCACTCCAGCGATGTCTTCCGTCTCCAGGCCACCAGCGCCGAGACCAACGTCGCCAGCGTGTCGTCTTATCTGGGCCTTCCCGTGAAGGTCCTCACGACTTTTGTGCAAGGCAGCCCCTTCGCCGCCTTCATCAAGAGCAACCTGCGCGCCCGCGGAATGGATTTCGAGGGACCCGAGATTCCCCAAGGGGGCCCCTGGGGTTACCGTCATCAGATAAATATCGCGGACAGCGGCTACGGCTCCCGCGGCCCCAGAGTGTGGAACGACCGCGCCGGCGAAGTCGGACGCACGCTGAACGCGGCGGATTTTGACCTCGACCGCATCTTCGGGCAGGAAGGCGTGCAGATCGTGCACCTGAGCGGCCTGATCGCCGCGCTCAGCCCCGAGACCACGAAGTTCTGCCTCGACATAGCCCGCGCCGCCAGGAAATACGGCACCCGCATCAGCTTCGACCTCAACTACCGCGCCTCCTTCTGGAAGGGCCGCGAGCAGGAGCTTCACGACGCGTTCAGCGAGATCTGCTCCATAGCCGACATCCTCATCGGCAACGAGGAGGACTTCCAGCTGTGCCTGGACATAGAGGGGCCCGAAGCCGGCGGCAAGGACATAGCCTCCAAGATAGACGCCTTCAAGGAGATGATAGGCCGCGTGAAGGTCCGGTATCCCGGCGCCCAGGTCTATGCCACGACCCTGCGTCAGGTCAACAACACCAACTCCCACAACTGGGGGGCGATAATGCTCGCAGGCGAAGACTGGCAGGTGGTCCAGCCCCGCGAAATCCACGTCCTCGACCGCATCGGCGGCGGCGACGGCTTCGTGGGCGGTATGCTCTACGCCATCCTGAGAGGCTGGGAGAGCGAGAAATGGATCCGGTTCGGCTGGGCCAGCGGCGCTCTTGCCACCACGTTCCTCACGGACTACGGCCAGCCTGCGGACGAAGACCAGATCTGGAGCATCTGGGAGGGCAACGCACGCGTAAAGAGATAGCCCCTATGTTGTACTTCGCACGCGGATCCAGGACGGACGTCATCTCTCCGGAGCAGACTCGGGACATAATCCGGGATGTCCTGCGCTCGCTCGGCCCCAGGAAGCGCGTCCTTGCCATACCTCCCGATTTCACCCGCTTCAACTCCTTTGCCGGGCCCATAACCGCGATGGTGGACGAGTTCTACGGCGATGCCCTCACCGACATCCTTCCGGCCCTCGGCACCCATTCGCCGATGACCGGCGCCCAGATTGCCACGATGTTCCCCGGGGTGAGCGCGGACAAATTCCGCGTGCACGACTGGCGCAACGACGTGGTCACCGTGGGCACCGTGCCCGCCGCATACGTCAGGGAGGTCTCCGGGGGCAAGGTGGACTATTCGCTTGACGCGCAGGTCAACAAGCTTCTTCTCGACCCTTCCTTCGACCTGATTCTCTCCATCGGGCAGGTGGTGCCCCACGAGGTCATAGGGATGGCCAACTACACCAAGAACATATTCGTGGGCGTGGGCGGGTCCGACTTCATCAATAAGAGCCACTTCATCGGCGCCGCCTATGGAATGGAGCGCATAATGGGAAGGGCCCAGAGCCCCGTGCGCGACGTCTTCGAGTACGCAAAGCTCAACTACCTCAAGGCCCCCGTCATCTATGTCCTGACCGTCCGCGACAAGCAGGACGGAGAGATGGTCACCCGCGGCCTTTTCATAGGCGACGACTTCGAGTGCTTCCGCAAGGCGGCCGAGCTCTCGCTCGAGACTAACTTCATAATGGTGGACAAGCAGATAAAGAAGTGCGTGGTGTACCTCGACCCCGAGGAGTTCAAGAGCACCTGGCTGGGCAACAAGGCGGTTTACCGCACGCGTATGGCCATTGCCGACGGCGGGTCGCTCATAGTGCTCGCCCCCGGTCTGAAGGAATTCGGCGAGGACAAGACCATAGACGGCCTCATCCGCAAATACGGCTACAAGGGCACTCCCCATACTCTGGAATGCACCCGCCGCAACGCCGACTTGCAGGAGAATCTCGGAGCCTCGGCCCATCTGATCCACGGCTCTTCCGAGGGCCGCTTCTCCATCACCTACTGCCCCGGGGACTTGATGACAAGAGAGGAGATAGAGGGTGTCGGGTTTGCCTGGTGCAGCTACCGGGAAATGGCCGCGAAGTATTCTCCGGACTCTCTCAAGGACGGCTGGAATGTCGTGGACGGAGAGGAAATATACTACATAAGCAATCCGGCTCTGGGCCTGTGGGCGCACCCGGACCGCTTCAACAACAATGACGCGAAATGAGGATTGTAATTGACGACAAGATTCCCTTCATCCGGGGGGCGTTCGAGCCCTATGCCGAGGTGGTCTATCTGCCGGGCGGCAAGACGGGCGCCGAAGACGTCAGGGACGCGGACGCGCTGATCACGCGCACCCGCACCAGATGTGATTCCTCCCTGCTCAAGGACTCCCGCGTGAAGGTGATAGCGACGGCCACCATAGGGTTTGACCACATAGACACCCAGTGGTGCGAGTCGGCGGGGATATGGTGGACCAACGCCCCCGGCTGCAATTCCTGGAGCGTGAAGCAGTACATATCCTCCGTGCTGGTCCGCGAGGCGCAGAAGCACTCCCTTGACCTCTCGGGGATGACCCTCGGCGTCGTGGGAGTGGGCAACGTGGGCTCCAAGGTCGCCGTGGCGGCCCGCTCCCTCGGAATGCGGGTGCTGCTCAATGACCCTCCGCGCGAGCGCAAGGAGGGGAGCGGGGAGTTCACGGACCTCGACACGCTCCTCCGCGAAAGCGACATAGTCACCCTGCACGTGCCTCTGACGGTCGGTGGGGAGGACTCCACATACCATCTTTTCAATGCCGCGAGACTTGCCTCAATGCGCGCGGACCAGATCCTGATCAATTCCTCGCGCGGACCCGTGGTGGACAATGCTGCCCTCAAGGCTTGCCTTCAGAGGGGAGGCCTCAGAGGCGCCGTGCTCGATGTCTGGGAGGGGGAGCCCTCTCCCGATCCCGAGCTTGTCCGGATGCTGGATTTCGGCACACCCCATATAGCCGGCTACAGCGCGGACGGCAAGGCCAACGGCACGGCGATGAGCATCAGGGCCGTGTCCTCAAAATTCTGCCTGCCCCTTTCCGCCTGGAGCTGCAAGGAAATTCCCGCCCCCACGCACGGAGCCCATTGCGGGGAGGATGCCCTGGACTTTGTCCTGGATGCCGACGGACGCGCCGACTCTGAAGTCCTGAGCGAAGCCGTCCTGCACGCTTATGACGTGGCCGTGGACAGCGATGCGCTGCGCTCCGACCTCTCTTCCTTCGAGGCCCTCAGGGGAGACTATCCTGTGCGCCGGGAGCCTTCCGCCTACACGGTGAGGCTCAAGGGTGGCTCGCCTTCCCTGTGCGCTGCCCTGCAGGCGTTGGATTTCAATGTGAAAACAATCAAGTGACAATATTTATGGAAAAATCGGACATCGGTCTTATCGGCCTCGCCGTAATGGGCGAAAATCTGGTGCTGAACATGGAAAGCAAAGGCTTCCGTGTCAGCGTGTTCAACCGCACGGTTGAGAAAGTGGACAAGTTTATGGAAGGACGCGGCAAGGGCAAGAACATCTACGGCGCGCGTTCTCTGGAGGATTTCGTGGGATCTCTCAAGAGCCCCCGCAAGGTTTTCCTGATGGTCAAGGCCGGCCAGGCCGTCGATGACTTCATCGACAAGCTCATTCCCGTCCTGGACAAGGGAGATGTCATCATAGACGGCGGCAACACCCATTTCCCGGACACCGCGCGCCGCACGGCGTACGTCGAGAGCAAGGGTCTGCTGTATATCGGCACCGGCGTGTCCGGCGGCGAGGAAGGCGCTCTCAAGGGCCCCTCGATGATGCCCGGCGGGTCTCCCGCGGCCTGGCCTCTGGTGAAGCCCATATTCCAGGGCATCTGCGCCAAAGTGGAAGACGGGTCTCCCTGCTGCGATTGGGTGGGCGAAGGCGGAGCCGGACACTTCGTCAAGATGGTCCACAACGGCATCGAGTATGGCGACATCCAGCTCATCTGCGAGTGCTACCAGATAATGAAGGACATCCTCAGTATGACCAACGAAGAGATGCACGAGACCTTCGCCGAGTGGAACAGGGGCGACCTTGACAGCTATCTGGTGGAAATCACGCGCGACATTCTCGCCAAGAAGGACGAGGACGGGAAATATGTGCTCGACTACATTCTCGACACCGCCGGCCAGAAGGGCACCGGCAAGTGGACGGCCATCTCCGCTCTGGACGCGGGCGTTCCCCTGACCCTCATCGGAGAGTCCGTGTTTGCAAGGTGCCTGAGCGCCCAGAAGGAGGAGAGGGTGGCCGCGTCGGACATCCTTCGTGGCCCCGCTCCCGCCGGATTCACCGGCGACAGGGCGGCTTTCCTCGAGGACCTGCGCAAGGCCCTGTTCGCCGCCAAGGTGGTCTCGTACGCGCAAGGCTACGCCCTTATGAAGGCCGCCGCCAAGGAATACGGCTGGAATCTCAACTACGGCGGCATCGCCCTTATGTGGAGGGGCGGCTGCATCATCAGAAGCGTGTTCCTGGGCAAGATAAAGGAAGCCTTCGACAAGAATCCCGACATCGCCAACATCCTTCTCGACCCTTACTTCAGCGGCAAGATGGCAGACGCCCAGCAGGGATGGAGAAACGTCCTGTGCACCGCAATGCAGAGCGGAGTCCCCGCGCCCTGTCTCTGCGCCGGCCTGCAGTACTACGACGGCTATCGCACCAGGCGTCTTCCCGCCAATCTGCTCCAGGCCCAGCGCGACTTCTTCGGCGCCCACACCTACGAGCGCACGGACAAGCCCCGCGGAGAGTTCTACCACACCAACTGGACCGGCCACGGCGGTGACACGATTTCCACCACATACAACGCATAGCATTATGATAATAGGAAAATATTCATTCGGAGTGGGCGACCGCTTCGCCCACGAAGGAGTCAACCAGCTCAAGGCCCTGATCAAGGCCGAACAGGACTTCGGAGTCCATTTCGTGCCCGTGTGGAACAAGTCCAACCGCGAGCACCAGATAGTGGGCACGGACCCGTCCGAGACCCGTGCGGAAGCTGATGCGGCCGTGAAGGCCCTCGGCTACACGGGGCAGTATTTCGTGGATGCCGACCACATCAACATGAACAACGTGGACAAGTTCATCGCGTCTTCCGATTTCTTCACCATCGACGTGGCGGACTATATCGGCAAGAGCGGCACGATGCAGGAGAGGTTCCTGCCCGCCATCAAGGAGGCCGGCAGAATCTACCGCCACATCGCCGAGGCCAAGGGCGCGGACAACTTCGTCACGGAAGTGTCCATGGACGAGGTGGACACCGCGCAGACCCCCGAGGAGCTGCGCTACATCCTCAAGGAGATAGCCGCCGAGGGGATTCCCGTGCAGACAATCGCCCCCAAGTTCACCGGCCGCTTCAACAAGGGTGTGGACTATCGCGGGAATCTGGAGCAGTTCGAGAAGGAGTTCGAGCAGGACCTTCTTGTCATAGACGAGGCCGTGAAGCTCTACGGCCTGCCCGCGAACCTCAAGCTCTCCATCCACTCCGGCTCCGACAAATTCAGCATCTATCCCATAATGGGCAGGCTCATCCGCAAGTACGACAAGGGCATACACATCAAGACCGCCGGCACCACCTGGCTCGAGGAGATAATCGGCCTGTCGGTGGCGGACGCGGACGCCCTTGCCCTCGCGAAGAAGATCTATCGTCAGGCCCTCGGGCGTATGGACGAGCTCACCGTGCCCTATGCCACCGTCATCGACGTGGACATCAATGCCCTGCCGGACCCCGACGAAGTGGATTCCTGGGACGCCCTGCGCTTTGCCAGAGCCCTGCGCCACAACCAGGAGGATCCTCTTTTCAACCCTTCGATGCGCCAGCTTCTGCACGTCAGCTACAAGATTGCGGCTGAGCTGCGCGACGAGTACATCCCCGCTCTCGAGAAGCACGCCGACGTGATCGGACAGCAGATTTCCGACAATCTCGGCGCGCGCCACATCAACCGTCTGTTTCCCGCAAACTAACAACAACACTCTTCCGTATATGAAATATTCTTTTGACGATCTCAAGGGCCGCAACGCGGTCATTACCGGAGGCTTCGGAGTGCTCGGAACGGCGCTCACGCGCGGTCTCGCCGAGGCCGGAGTGAATCTGGCCGTCATATCCCGCAGCAAGGACAATCCTGCGCGCGCCGAGGCCGTCGGCAGGGAGTTCGGGGTCAAGTGTCTTGGCATCAGCGCCAGCACTCTCGACAAGGAGGCCCTGCTGTCCGCCCGCGACCTCATCCACGAGAAGATAGGCAAGATAGACATCCTCATCAACTGCGCCGGCGGCAATTCCCCCAAGGCGACCTGCGCCGTGGAGCAGATGGATGCCGACACGAATCTCGCGGACAGCTTCTACGGGCTTGACATGGAAGGCTTCCAGTTTGTCTATGACCTCAATTTCAAGGGCACGCTGCTCGCCACGATGGTGTTCACCACGGATATGATAGAGGCCGGAAAGGGAGTCGTGCTCAACATCTCCTCGATGAATGCCGTAAGGCCCCTGACCAAGATTCCCGCATACTCCGCCGCCAAGGGCAGCATCAACAATTTCACGCAGTGGTACGCCGTGCACGTTGCCCAGACGGGCATTCGCTGCAATGCCATCGCTCCCGGATTCTTCCTCACGGACCAGAACAGGTTCCTGCTCACGGACGAGAAGACCGGCGAGTTGAAGCCGCGCGGAAAGAAGATCATTGCCAACACTCCCACCCACAAGTTCGGTGAGCCGGAGGATCTCGTGGGCACGATGCTCTATCTGCTCAGCGACATCTCTTCCTTCGTGACAGGCATTATTGTCCCGGTGGACGGCGGCTACAGCGCCTTCGGAGGAGTGTAGTGTCCCCGTCGCGCCCGTGCTGAGCATTCTGTACGTAATCATTTGCGGCATCGCCCTGCCTGTCGGCGGCATACAGATGCAATATCTGTGGCGCAACCAGCTGGGCGATGTCTACAGTCTGGGCCTGGGCAGCGCCGCGTGCCTCGGCGCCGCCGCTGCGACCATGACCGGATGGTGCTCGCTCACGGCCGGCAGTTTCATCTGCACGCTCCTCTGCACGGCAATTTGCTTTCTGGTGACCTTGAAGGTCAGTACGCAGAACCTCATCACTTTCGGCATCCTCTTCGGCACCTTCATAGGGTCTCTGGGGACAATCGTGGTCACCAATGCGCCCACGCCCGAGCTCCTGAAGACATACTACATCTGGGGCGCGGCCAACTTCAACCTGGAAGGGGTGAGGGCCGCCGACATAGTCTTCTCTGTCTGCCTCTTTGCCGCCGGCCTTGCCGCGGCTCTTCTGAGCGCCGGGCAGCTGACGCGCCACTTCACGGGCGAGATTGAGCTGCCCGCCGCCCGCAAGGCCCTGCAACTGCTCTCGATAATGTTTCTTGTGACCAGCGCTGTGAGCATATGCGGGCCCATCGGATTCATCTCGCTCGGCGTGCCCAACCTCAGCCGCATAGTGTGCAAGTCTGCGGATATCCGCAGGCACTATCTCTTGTCCGGGGCAATGGGCGTCTTCCTTCTGGGAGCCACGTTCGCCGTGGTGAAGTTCGTCAATTTCGGCATCTATCTTCCCGTAAGCGCCACAATGGCCATCCTGGCCCTGCCGCTTATGGCAATCCTGTTTGTAAAAAAGTAATTTATGGAAAGCCAGAATATGATAACGCGCTTCGAGATCCCCTCTCACGCCGGCAGCGGGAGCATACGGCGGATGGCCTCGCAGTGCAGCACGCCCTGGACCCTTGTCCACACCCGCGACACGGACTTCGAGTGGGTCCCCTATGGCCTGGAGAGGATGCTGCAAGTGGCCTCCGACAACGGCTCTGTGATGATTTATTCCGACCATTTCAACGACGGCGCCCCGGCGCCCGTGATAGATTGCCAGGAAGGCGGGATTCTCAGAGACGACTTCGACTTCGGGGGCGTGCAGATTTTCCGCACCGACGCGCTCCGGCAGGCGGCCTCGCAGATGACGGAAGACTATCTCTACGCCGGCCTCTACGACCTCAGGCTCAAGGCTTCGCGTCTGGGGCCCGTCACCCACGTCCCGGAATTTCTCTATTATGAGACCGACGGCGACAAGCGCTCGAGCGGTGAGAGGCTCTTCGATTATGTCAACCCGCGCGCAAGAGCCGTGCAGCTGGAGATGGAGGCCGCCTGCACGGACCATCTGAGGGCGGTCGGCGCCCTGCTGCGCCCCGACGAATACAAGGACATCGACCTCAGCGGGGGGGAGTTCGCGTACGAGGCTTCCGTGGTCATCCCCTGCCGCAACAGGGTGCGCACCATTTCCGATGCCATACGCAGCGCCCTCGGCCAGAAGACGGATTTCCCGTACAATGTCATCGTGGTGGACGACAACAGCACGGACGGCACCGTGGAAAAGATACTAGAGTTTGCCTCGGACCCGCGTCTGGTCTACATCCCGCAGCCTCCCGTCTGGCACGGGATAGGGGGCAACTGGAACGCCGCCCTGCATCATCCCCTCTGCGGACGTTTTGCCCTGCAACTGGATTCGGACGACGTGTACAGCGGCCCGGACACGGTGCAGCGGTTCGTGGATGCGTTCCGCTCGCAGAACTGCGCGATGGTCATAGGGACCTACCGTATCACCGATTTCAACCTCCGCGAGCTGCCTCCCGGAGTCATAGACCACCGGGAATGGACTCCGGACAACGGCCGCAACAACGCTCTGCGCATCAACGGACTGGGCGCCCCGAGAGGTTTCTTCACGCCGCTGTTGCGAAGCATCAATTTCCCTCCGACCAAGTACGGAGAGGACTATGCGGTGGCCCTGCGCATAAGCCGGGAATGGCGCATCGGGCGGATCTATGACGTGATGTACTGCTGCAGGCGCTGGGAAGACAATTCGGACGCCGCTCTGAGCGTGGAGAAGACCAACGAGAACAATCTCTACAAGGACCGCATCCGCAGCTGGGAGCTTCAGGCAAGGAAGCGCCGCTAGAAATCGGAAGCCCTGGACACGGGGGCGGCGTCGAGGCTCATCCTCTCGCCCGCCTTGTAGTGGAAATAGCCCGCCACGGCAATCATCGCTGCGTTGTCGGTGGTGAACCTGCGCTCCGGGAGAAAAGTCCTCCAGCCTCTTTTGCGCCCTTCCTCCTCGATGCGTGCGCGCAGAGCGGAATTGGCGGAGACGCCGCCTCCTATGCAGACGTCGCGTATGCCGGTGGCCTTGGCGGCCTTGACAAGCTTGTCCAGCAGGATGTCTATCAGGGTCTTCTGGAAGGAGGCGCAGATGTCTTCCTTGTTGTTCTCGAGAAATGCCGGGTCTTCCGCCATGCGGTCGCGCACAAAGTACAGCAGGGAAGTCTTGACTCCGCTGAACGAATAGTCAAGACCGCCCACGCGGGGCTTGGCGAACTTGAAGCGCGTGGGGTCGCCTTTGGCGGCAAGGTTGTCTATGACAGGGCCTCCGGGGTATCCCAGCCCCATCATTTTGGAACATTTGTCGAATGCTTCGCCCACGGCATCGTCTATTGTCTGCCCCAGAATCTCGAAATCCAGAGCTGAGTTGACCTTGACAATCTGGGAATTCCCGCCGCTCACCAGAAGGCACAGATACGGGAATGACGGCTCTCTGACTTCGGCGCCGGGAGTGCGTATGAATGAGGCCAGAATGTGGCCCTGCAGGTGATTGACGTCGATCAGCGGAATGTCCAGAGCCACGCCCATCGCCTTTGCGAAGGATGTCCCCACCAGAAGGGAGCCTAGCAGGCCCGGGCCGCGGGTGAAGGCTATGGCCGAAATGTCCCGGGGGGCGACTCCCGCACGGTCCAGAGCCTGGGAAACCACGGGGACGATGTTGAGCTCGTGGGCTCTGGATGCAAGCTCCGGCACCACTCCGCCGTAGGAGCGGTGCACTTCCTGCGAGGCTATCACGTTTGAGAGCAGACAGCGGTCAGAGATGACGGCCGCCGAGGTGTCGTCGCAGGACGATTCTATTCCTAATATTATATCAGCCATATCGGGAGGCAAAATTAACAAATTATTCTTTATATTTGTATGATATGACCGTCCGTGTGCGAAATACGCTCGCCAGATTGCTGGGCCTGCTCTTCCTGCTTGCACTCTCTGTGCCGGTGGCCCTGCAGCTGCCCTTTGTCCAGAACAGGATAGCGGGGAAGGCTACGGAGTTCCTGAACTCCCGCATAGACGGGGCCGTTTCCATAGGCGGGGTGCATCTGCAGCCGGACGGCGCTCTGGTGATAAGGGACCTTGTGGTGCTGGACGACAGCACGAAGATCCAGACGGACACTTTCTTCTGTGCGCGTTTCCTGAGCGCGAGCTTCGGCCTGAGCAGCCTCATGAAGGGACGCGGGCTTCATTTCAAGCGCGTGAATATCAGTGGCGGCGGGATGAATCTTGTCACCGAGCACTTCGGCAGGGACGGGACCAATCTGCACCGCATATTCCATCTGCATCCCAAGGACTCCATTCCGGACTCCGGCTCCGTCTTCGACATAAGCAAGGTCACCGTGTCTTCTTTCCGCTTCACTCTGACCAACGTGCGGGAGGACCGCCCCGTGCGCCACGGCAACGTCGGCATAGACTACAACAATCTCGATCTCGTGGCGGACATACGCGCCCGGGACCTCAAGTTCGTGAGCAACAGGATGTACGGCCATCTGGACCATCTGAATGCCGTGGAGAAGAGCGGATATCGTCTGGGCCACGTGGAAGGTGATTGCGGCGCAGGATGCGGGACCGCCCTCATCACCGGAATCAGGATCGAGGACGAGTGGACTTCCCTGAAGCTCGACCACGTCAATATGTACTATGACTACGACCAGGCTTTCGCCAATTTCATAGAGGACGTGGAGCTGGACGTGGAGGTGACAGGCGGGAGCGTGGTGTCCATGCACAGCGTGTGCTGTCTGGGCGGAGTGGCCGCATTCAAGGACAACGCGATATGTATGGACTTGCAGGCCCTTAAAGTCCGCGGACCGGTCTGCGCCCTGAACGTGGAGGAACTCATTTTCAGAGACAGGACCACCGGGGTGAAGGGGAAGGTGAAGGGCTGCATAGCCGGCCTGCCGGACATCAGGGAGACCACTCTGGACTTCGAGGTTGAGGGAGTCTGTTTCTCCTCGGACGAGATGGAGCGTTTCGTCTCCTACTGGTCACCCGCTGCGAAGGTGAATCTGAGCCGCTGGGCTCCGGGGCTGCCTCTTGTCGCCGACGGCGGCATCCACGGACTGCTGAACAACCCGGACGTGCACGCCTGCCTGGATGCCGGCTCCCGGGGGATGCTCTCTGCCCGGCTATCCCTCTCCAATATCCTTGACGGCGACGCTCCCCTGTGTGTCGGAGGCCTGCTGGATACGCAGTCTCTTGACGTGGGGAGCGTAGCGGGCATCAAAGGTATAGGGGACGCCTCCCTGCACGCGCGCGCTTATGCCCGGATGGACAGGCAGGAAGGCTTGAAGGAGGCCGTTGTGGACACTTTATGGATTTCCGGGGCGAGGATTCTGGACTATGACTATTCCGGCGTCAGAGCCTCCGGCACATATTCCGACGGCGCTCTGCAGGCCTCCCTCTGCAGCCTCGACCCCAATCTCCGTCTGGACGCGGACGTCGCCCTCAGGGGGTCCAGACTAAGCGGCAATCTGGAATGTACCGTGGAAGGGAAGCTGAAGCACGCAGACCTATATGCGCTGCATTTCGACAAGCGCGACTCCCTCTCCATTGTCAGGAGCGACTTCGGCTTGAGCGCCGCAAACCCGGTCCCGGGGCGTACCGACGTCACCGTCAACCTGTCTGGTCTCCAGCTAGTCAACAGCTACGGCGTCCACGAGTGCGGAGACCTCCGTGCCACTTTGCTTGACTGCCCGGTCACCGACAATCTCACCGTCTGCTCCCCGTTCGTGCAAGTGGACGTGACCTATGACGGCGGCCCGAAGGAGCTTCTCGCCGCAATGCGCGGCGCCACCCTCGAGCGGTCTCTGCCTTCCCTGTACAGGCAGCGGGACACTCTGGGCTCGTCTCTGAATCTGGAGGCCGCGGTCGAATTCCACGACTGCCGCCACATTCTCGCATACCTGCTGCCGGGAGCCTATATCTCGGACAGCACCTGCGTGCACCTGACCCTGAAGGAGTCCGAAGAGTTCAGCGCGCGCGTCCAATCACCCCGTATCGCTTACGGGGCCAACAATCTCAAGGGCGTGACGATGACCGTGGACAACGCAGGCGGCGAGCTTTGTGCAGACTTCCGCAGCAGGGAGCTCAACGCCCTGGGCTACAAGTTCCTTGACGGAGCCTTGAGGGCGAGCGCCTGCCGTGATGATTTCAGTGTCGCATTCGGCTATGCTTCCGTCTCGGATGACGAGGAAGGCAGGGCTGAGTTGAACCTGGACGGACGGCTGCGCCGCGTCGCCGGCGATTCTCTTGAGGTGACGGCGCGTCCGCACGATTCCCTCCTGCAGATAGGCTCCGATACCTGGCAGCTGGACAGCTCTGTCATACGCCTCGGGGCTGCTGACTTGAGCTTCGAGGGCTTGTCGCTGCGCTGCGCGGACAAGTGCATATCTCTCGACGGCGGGGTCTCGCGCCGGCATTCGGACAAGCTGACTCTGAATGTGGACAACGTCTCCCTCGCCTCGCTGGACCGCCTGCTGAGGCTCAATTATGGCTTTTCCGGCAACGTCGACGGCGGTGCCACCCTGCTGTCTCCCGTGGGCGACAAGCTCGCTCTGGACGTGAAGATGAACTGCGAAGGCGTGCGCTCCGGAAGCCGCGAGGCGGGAGATTTCCTGCTGGAAGGCGGATGGGACGAGACGGCGTCCTGCTTCCGGGCGAGGGTCCGCAATACGCTCCCCGGCGTGCAGGGACGCACCCCGCTCTCCGTGGACGCGTCATACAGGCCCGAGGGCAAGCTGGTGGATGCCACAGCGGTGCTCGACAGTCTCAACCCTGCCATAGCGACCCCGTTCCTTTCCAATATATTTGATGACATCAGCGGGTCCGTGAGCGGAAGCGTGACTGCCAGAGGGCCCCTGAACGAGCTTGTGGTGACAGGGCGGGGGACCAGACTCGACGATGTCTGTCTGGCGCTTGCTCTCAATGGCGTCACATACACTCTCAACGGCCCGTTCGAGATAGGGGAGAAAGCCCTGCTGCTCTCCCGGACCACCGTCACCGACGGCGCCGGCGGACTCGGCACCATCAAGGGGTCGGTGAGCTATGAGCATCTGCGCAACGCCTCGCTGGACGTGAAGTTCGACTTCGACAAGTTCCGCCTGCTGGATGCGCCGGAGAAGGGCAACAAGGGATTCTACGGCCTGCTGGACGCCTCGGGCATCGCCACCGTGAAGGGCCCGGTCTCCAGACTCGTGATTGATTCCGATGTCAGGACCGTGGGAGACGGGCAGGTCCACGTCCCGCTGGGAGGCTCGCTCATCAGCCCGTCCTCCGATCTCCTGAGTTTCAGCTCGCCTCCTGTGGAGATCGACCCGTATGAGCTGATGTTGCAGCAGATGAACGGCGAGCGCAAGAGCGTCAAGGGAAAGTATGCCGCTCACGTCCGCGTCAGTGCGACTCCCGGGGTGACGGCCTACATCGAGATAGACAAGAGCACCGGCAATGTCCTTTCCGCCCACGGAAGCGGCACGGTGGATCTGGATATAGACCCGTCGCGCGACCAGCTCAATCTGAACGGACAGTATATAATTTCCGGAGGCAAATATCATTTTGCCGCCGCCGGCGTGATCAGCAGGGATTTCTCAATCGGGAGCGGCAGCTCGCTCACCTTCGCCGGCGAGCCCAAAAACAGCAATCTCGACATCTCCGCAACCTACAATCTACGCACGTCCCTGTCCAATATTCTTACCGACTCCACATCCGTTTCCTCCAGACGCCCCGTCGTCTGCGGCATAGGAATCTCGGGCAAGCTCGGCGCTCCCCAGATGTCCTTCAGCGTGAACGTGCCCGATCTCGACCCCTCCACCAAGGCTCAGGTGGAAAGCGCTCTGAACACGGAGGACAAGATGCACAAACAGTTTGTGGCGCTTCTTGTCATGGGCAATTTCCTCCCCAACGAGCAGAGCGGAGTGTTCAACAGCAGCAATATGCTCTATTCCAATGTGTCCGGGATGATGTCGGGACAGCTCAACTCCATACTCCAGAGGTTGGACATCCCCGTGGACTTCGGCTTTGCATATCAGCAGAACAAGAGGGGGACCAACATATTTGACGTGGCCGTGTCCACGCAGCTTTTCAACGACCGAGTCACCATAGGCGGGTCCGTGGGCAACCGGGAGAGGAGCGGCTCCGTGGCCGGCAACCAGAGCGATTTGGTGGGCAACGTGGACCTGAGCATCAAGCTGGACAAGCCCGGAATGCTGCGACTGAATCTTTTCTCGCACGCGCCCGATTCGTTCAGCAACGTGCTGGACCAGAGCCAGCGCAACGGAGCCGGCTTCAGCTTCCAGAAGGAGTTCGGCCTCGGGAAGCACACAGACACCAATTACACCACAATAGAAATCGAGTGATGAAAGGCAGACTATATCTCATTCCCTCCCCGCTCGGGGACACCCCCGCGGCGGACGTTCTCCCCGCTTCCACTCTCGCGGCGGCTCTCTCGCTGCGCTGCTTCGTTGTCGAGGAAGTGCGCACGGCAAGGCGCTTCCTGTCCTCGGCCGGACTCAAGGGGCAGATAGACTCCCTGGAGTTCCACACTCTCAACGAGCACAGCACGCGCTCGGAACTCGAGGCTCTCTGCTCTCTTTTCGAGAAGGGGGACGTGGGCTTGATTTCCGAGGCCGGGCTCCCGGCTGTGGCCGACCCCGGCGCCGCTCTGGTGGAGCTGTGCCACCGCAGGGGAGTGGAGGTCGTGCCTCTGGTGGGGCCTTCGTCGCTTATGCTTGCCCTGATGGCGTCCGGGCTCAACGGGCAGTCTTTCGCCTTCCGGGGCTATGTGAGCGCGAAGACGGAGCAGAGACGCTCCGCTCTCCGCTCTCTTGAGAAGCTGTCCAAAGACCTCTGCCAGAGTCAGATAATAATAGAGACTCCCTACCGCAACGACTCCCTTTTTGCCGATATGCTGCAAGTCCTCAAGGGGTCCACGCGCATCTGCGTGGCGGCAGACCTCACTCTGCCCACGGCCTTTATCCACACCGACACCGCCGCGCGCTGGGCCGCGCATATGCCCGTCATCGGCAAGAGGCCGTGCGTGTTCATAATACTCGCTTGAGACGATGTCACTCCAGGCCCGGCAGACTTTGAAGAAATACTGGGGCTACGAGAGCTTCCGGCCCATGCAGGAAGAAATCGTGGACACGGCCCTGGGCGGCTCCGACGTGCTCTGCATCCTGCCCACGGGCGGCGGGAAGAGCATCTGCTTCCAGGTGCCCGCGATGATGCGCGAGGGCCTTGCGATAGTGGTGACCCCGCTTATCGCCCTTATGAAGGACCAGGTGCAGAATCTGGAGAAGCGCGGCATCAAGGCTCTCTCCATCCACGCCGGAATGTCCCGTCGCGAGATAGACCTCGCTCTCAACAATGCCGCCTACGGAGACGTGAAATTCCTGTATGTGTCGCCGGAGCGTCTGGGCACGGAGCTCTTCAGAAGCTATCTCGAGGTGATGAGGGTGAATTTCATCGTTGTGGACGAAGCGCACTGCGTCTCCCAGTGGGGCTATGATTTCCGTCCTGACTACCTGAAAATCAACCAGATACGCGAGCTCTGCGACGCTCCTCTCATTGCCCTCACGGCCACTGCCACCCCTTCTGTGGCCGAAGACATAATCGCCCGCCTGCGAAAGGACGGACGCGATTTCAAGATGCTGCGCAGCGGCTTCGAGAGGCTCAACCTGAGTTATATAGTGCGCAAATGCAGCGACACGGCCGGGCAAGCTCTGGACATATGCCGCAGCGTGGCAGGGTCCGGGATAATATATCTGAGGCATCGCCGCAAGTGCGAGGAGGTGGCCGCGCTGCTTCGCGCCGGCGGGGTCTCCGCATCCTTCTACCACGCCGGGCTCGGGAGCGAGACCAGGACCCTGCGCCAGCAGCAGTGGAAGAGCGGTGAGCTGCGCGTGATGGTGTGCACCAATGCTTTCGGGATGGGCATAGACAAGCCCGACGTGCGCTTTGTGGTGCATATGAGCCTTCCGGACAGCCTGGAGGCATATTTCCAGGAGGCGGGGCGTGCCGGCAGGGACGGCCTGCGCTCATTCGCGGTCCTGCTCTGGAATGAGGGGGATCTCCGCGGCATCGACAGACTGCTGCAGCTCTCATACCCGTCTCTGGAGTATATAGAAGACATTTACCAGAAGATACACATCTTTGCCGGCCTGCAATATGAATCCGGCGCCGGACGGCAGCTGAAGTTTGACCTTGAAGAGTTCTGCCGCCGCTACAAATTGCAGCGTGCGCAGACCTTCTACGCCATCAAAAGCCTCGAGCGCTCCTCCCACCTCGCTTTCTGCGAAGATATAGAGATATCCACGCAGGTGCAGATCCGCGTGCAGCGCAATTCCCTCTACGAAATCGACCTGCCCGAGCCCGGGATGGTCTCTCTTCTGGAGGCCCTGATGCGCTCGTATCCGGGCATATTCAATTATCCCGTGCCGGTGAGCGAAGACAAGCTTTCCGTGGCGTGCGGGCTCACTGTGGCGGGACTGCGCCAGATGCTGTACCGTCTGAGCATCGAGCACGTCATCAAGTACATCCCCTGCGACCGCAGCACCGTCATATGCCTGCATCACAACCGTCTGATGCCCGGCAACATCGACTTGCAGCCGAAGGTCCACGAGTTCTTGAAGCAGACCGCTGTCAGCAGGGCCGATGCCATCAAGAACTACGTCACGGAAGAGGACGAGTGCCGCTCGCAGGTGCTTCTGCGCTATTTCGGACAGCAGGAGAGCGAGCCTTGCGGGACCTGCGACGTGTGTCGCGGGACTCGCGGCGGCGGAGCGGCGCACACTGCAAGCGAAGAGGCCACTCGCGATGCTTTACTCTCGTTCGTGGCCTCTCATCCCGATTGCTCCGCCGAGGAGCTCGCCGCTTTCTGCTCTGACCCCTCGTTGGGGCCCGGCGCGATGAAGCTCTACCGGCAGATGCTCGACGACGGCACTATTTGTAGATAGGACCGAAGTTCGCGCAGGCGCGATAGTCGGCGCCCTCCTTGTCCATACCGAATGCGTTCCAGGCGGCGGGGCGGAAAATCTTGTCCTCGCTCACGTTGTGCATGCACACGGGGATGCGCAGCATCGAGGCGAGGGTGATGAGGTCCGCTCCGATGTGGCCGTAGGCGATGGCGCCGTGGTTGGCTCCCCAGTTGTTCATCACGCTGTACACGTCCTTGAAGGCGTCCTTGGAGGCGTCGGTGCGGGGGACGAACCAGGTGGTGGGCCAGGTGGGGTCCGTGCGCTTGTCGAGGATGTCGTGCTGCTCCTTGGGGAGCTCGGCAGTCCAGCCTTCGGCAATCTGAAGGACGGGTCCCAGACCCTTGACCATATTGAGGCGCAGCATTGTCATAGGCATGCCGCCGCGGCTCACAAAGTGTGCGGAATAGCCGCCTCCGCGGAAGTAGTCGCGGTCTGCGGGCATCCAGTTGGTGGCCTCGAGGCAGGCCTCGGCATCCTTCTCGGTCATTTCCCAAGGGGCCTTGATCGTAGGTTTGCCTTCGGCGTCGGACATCGCTCCTGTGGCGTCGAGGGTGGTGGCGCCGGAGTTGATCAGGTGGATGAATCCGCCGGCGGCGAGTCCTTCGGGGGCCTTGCCGGTGACCCTCTTCACTGCCTCGGGGCTCCAGTAGGTGCGCACGTCGCTGAACATCACGCCCTTGCCTGTGAGGAGGTGGCCGAAGAGCATTGCCATACCGTTGCAGAAGTCATTCTCGGTGGCGAGAATCTTGGCTTCTCTGACGCCGTTCCAGTCGAAGGAAGAGCACATCAGGGACTCGGGGAAGTCGAAGTTAGGCTTGTAGTCGGTCCACTGCCTCTGGCCCTGCACGCCTGCGGCGATTGCGTTGTGGCCGAGAGCCTCCTCCTTGTAGCCCATCTCCAGAAGCTTGGGGTTGCCCTCCATAAGGTCGCGGATGATCATCATGTTCTTGACGGTGAACTCCCAGTCGGCGTCTTTCTCAGCGCGGTTCTTGCCCTTGCCCTTGCCGTTGAAATCAGTCATCGGGGTGCCGGGGAAGAGGGCGCGGTCTTCGTTGTAGTCGTGACCTTCCTGGGGCTTGCAGTATTTCTCCACCCACGCCATAGCCTTCTTGAACTCTTCGGGGTCGAAGATGCCGCGGTCGACTCTGCGCAGAATCTCCACGAGGGAGACATATTCGGTGCGCATCCCGAGGTAGTCCTGGAGGAAGTCGGCGTTCACGATGGAGCCGGCGATGCCCATACAAGTGTTGCCGAGGCTCAGATAGCTCTTGCCGCGCATAGTGGCGACGGCCTGTGCCGCGCGTGCCCAGCGGAGAATCTTCTCCGCCACGTCGGCGGGGATGGAGTTGTCGCTCAGGTCCTGGACGTCGTGGCCGTAGATGCCGAAGGCGGGCAGTCCCTTCTGGGCGTGTGCCGCGAGGACAGCCGCCAGATACACCGCGCCGGGCCTCTCGGTGCCGTTGAAGCCCCAGACGGCCTTGGGCCAGTGGGGATTCATGTCCATGGTCTCGGAGCCGTAGCACCAGCAGGAAGTGACGCTGATGGTGGCGCCGACTCCTTCTCTCTCGAATTTGGCCTGACAGGCGGCGGACTCGGCCACGCGGCCTATCGTGCTGTCGGAGATGACGCACTCCACAGGGGAGCCGTCTCCGTTGCGCAGATTGCTTTCGATGAGGGTCTTCACGGCATTCGCCAATGCCATTGTCTTCTCTTCCAGAGCTTCGCGTACTCCGCCCTGGCGCCCGTCAATTGTGGGCCTGATACCGATTTTGGGGTAGGTGGTTTTCATTATGGTTTGTTTTGTGTTGGTTGTTTTGTCTTGTAACCCACAAATTTAATTTTTTGAAGGCAGATTTCCAAGTAATTGATTTTGCTTTGTAGTTGAAGCGGATTTTGTGTAAGTTTGCCGGACATTATGATAGACCGCTACCTTGAATACCTGCGCTCGGTGAGACGCTATTCGGAACGCACCGTGGAAATCTACCGCGCAGTGCTGGAAGAATTCCACGCCTTTGCGCCCGCAGGGGCCATAACTCCCATTGCGATACGCACATATATGGTGCACCTGAGCGACGAGCGCGCTCAGAGCGCCCGGAGCGTGAACCTGCACCTGAGCGTGCTGAGCGGCTATTGCCGATATCTTGTCAAGCAGGGGGTGATGGAGAGCAATCCCGTGCGTCTGGTCCAGAGGCCGCGGCAGGAAAAGCGTCTGCCGCAGTGCTACCGGGACGAGAGCGTGCAGGCCTGGTTTCTCAGCCACAAGGGCACTCTCGAGTTCGGCGACTACGAGAGCAAGCTCCGCTATATGATAGTGAGTCTTCTGGTGAACACCGGGATGCGCCGCAGCGAACTTATCTCCCTCAATGTTGGGAGCGTGGATTTCGCACGGGCTGTACTGCGCGTGAGGGGCAAGGGAGATAAAATGAGAGAAATCCCTCTGATTCCTTCCTTATGTGAAGAAATTTCATTATATTTGAGTGCAGTAAGCTCTTTGAGAGATGACGCGTATAGTCCGCAGCAGCCTCTTCTGCGCACTGCCGGGGGTGGAAGGCTCTACCCTGTGCTGGTGGACAGGGCTGTGAAGCGCGAGCTTGGCGCAGTGCCCGGCATCACGGGTCGTAAATCCCCGCACGTTCTGCGGCACACTCTGGCAACGGAACTGCTCGAAGCCGGGACCGACCTCAACAGCATAAAGGAACTTCTCGGGCATTCCTCGCTCGCCGCCACGCAGGTCTATACGCACAATTCTGTCGAGAGACTGCGCAATGTTTATAAATCCGCCCATCCAAGGGCAAAAAATGGAGGTAAGTAAAATGGAGATCAAACTCAAAGCTCTGAAGTTCGACGCCGGTGAGAAGCTCGCCGGATTCGTCGAGAAGAAGGTTTCCCGTCTCGCCAAGTTCTTCGAAGGAGTGGCGCAGGAGGCCGAAGTCTCACTTGAAGACCTCAAGGAAGGGAAGAAGGCAAAAATCCAGATTCACGTTCCTGGAGAGGAACTCATCATCGAGAGGGTTGCCGACACGTTCGAGAATGCAATCACCGAGTGCGTGGACGCGATGAAAGAAAAGCTCACCCGCGCCAAGGAGAAGAAATACGAAATCTGACCTTTTACCGCCCTGCCGCTTCCCGCACAAAGTCCTTCACTATCGGGAGCAGGGCGGTGTTTCCTGCTGCTATGAATTTCTCCGGGTGGAACTGCACGCACATCACGCCCGGACCTTCGAATGCCTCCACCACTCCGTCTGCGGCCACAGCGCTCACGGTGCAGGCGGCGGGGATGTCCCTGACCGCCTGATGGTGGAAGGAGTTGACGGCTATTGAGTCCACCCCGAGCAATGCGTGCAGGTGGGTGCCGGGGACAAGATAAATCATATGTGTGGCGATGTCGCCGCTCTCGCTCTGGCGGTGGGCGACCGGGGAGCTGTCCAGCTGCGTGGGCAGATCTTGCCAGAGGGTGCCGCCAAGAAGCACGCCCACAGCCTGATGACCGCGGCAGATGCCGAGAACGGGGATGCTCAGGGCCCGTGCCGCCCCGAGGGTCAGGAAGTCGGAGCTGTCACGCGCGGCGTTCACGCTCACGCTGCCGTTCCACACACTCTGGGCATATCGCGCGGGGTCGATGTCTTCGCCGCCCGTCATCACCAGACCGTCCAGCGCCTCCAGCGTCTGCAGCGCTTCCTGTCCGCTGTGCATGGGGGGAAGCAGGACCGGAATGCCGCCGGCCTTGCGCACGGCGGTGACGTAGGTCTCCGGCACGCTCGCCTGGTGGCCGTCATAGCATGGGGAGATCCCGATAAGGGGGGCGCCGCCTCTGGAGCAGGAAACGGCGAAGAGCGTAAGTGCCGCGGCGCCAAGCAGGGCGGCGCAGATCCCGTAAGCTTTCTTCATATCTGTTTTTCTTTGTGTTCATTTGCGGCAGGCCCGCTCGCCGCCATCGCCGCCGCTATCGCCGTCGCCACCGCTTCTGCCACCGCGATGCCGTCAAGGGCCGAGGAGACTATGCCTCCGGAGTAGCCGGCACCTTCGCCGCAGGGGTAGATGAGGGGGTTGGAGACATACTGCAGGGTGTCGGGGTCGCGCGGGATGCGTATGGGGGACGAGGTGCGTGACTCCACTCCCAGAAGAAGCGCGGCGTTGGTGTAGTAGCCGCGTATCTTCACGCGTGGGAAGACTTTCTGCAGGCGGCTCGAGACCATAGGCGGCAGCAGCGAGTGCAGGGGAGCGCTCACGGCGCCGGGATAATATGAGGTCTCGGGCATCTTCTTGGACACTTTGCCGAGGCAGAAATCCTCCATCCGCTGCGCGGGGGCGGCCATCTTGTTGGATGTGGGAGCGGCCTCGCGGGCGGCGGCGTACATCCTGCGCTCCGTCTCCCGCTGCAGGTCCATAAGGCGGAACGGGTCGTCTCCGTCCACGTCTTCGGGCTCTATCTGCACCACCACGCCCGCGTTGGCGAACTTGCCGCTGCGTGCGGAGTTGGACATCCCGTTGAGCACGACCGTGCCCTCTTCCGTGCTGGAGGGGACGAGTATGCCTCCGGGGCACATGCAGAAGGAGAAGACGCCGCGTCCCTGCTCCTGCTCCACGAACGAATATTCGGCGGCCGGCATCCCCGGGACCCATTTGCCGTGGTACTGGTGGTAGTTGATTTTCTCCTGCGGATGCTCCACTCTCACGCCCATCGCGAATCCCTTCGCCTCGAGGGCGCCGCCGCTGTCGCGCAGCATCTCGTAGATGTCCCTTGCGGAGTGGCCCGTGGCGAGAATCACTCTTGCGGCCGCGAAAGCCCTTCCGTCCGAGGTGCGTACCTCAAGGAGGCCTCCGGGGGCGTCGGCGATGCTGACCACGCGCGAGTTGAAGTGGTATTCCCCTCCGTGCTCCACGACGCATTTGCGGATATTCTCCACTACCGCGGGCAGTTTGTCGGAACCGATGTGGGGGTGGGCGTCGACGAGAATGTCCTCGGAGGCCCCGAAGCGCACCAGGGAGTGCAGCACTTCGCGCACGTCCCCGCGCTTGGTGGAGCGGGTGTAGAGCTTGCCGTCCGAGAATGCGCCGGCGCCCCCCTCTCCGTAGCAGTAGTTCGAGTCCGGATTCACGACCCCTGTGCGTGACAGGGCGGCCATGTCGGTCTTGCGCGCGTGCACGTCCTTGCCCCTCTCGAGAATCACGGGCCTGAGCCCGAGGGAGAGCAGCTTGAGGGCCGCGAACATCCCGGCGGGGCCCGCCCCCACTATAATCACCGGCTCAGCCCCGCGGACGTCGCGATACTCCGGCAGCAGGAGGGCCGCGGCCTGCTCGCCTTCCTCCAGGGCCTCGTAGCGGTAGCGCCACACGGGGTCCTTGCGGGCGTCGATGGAGCGCTTCTTGAGCCTCCAGCGCAGCCCTCCGGCCCGGGCCTCTATTTCCTTCAGGCGCGGCTCCCGGCCTATCGGACACACTATCTCGAATTCTTTCATGCGCTTTGTCTCAAATCACCCCGCTTCCGAGCAGCTCCGGGGCTTCCTGCCCATCGTCTGCGTACCACACGGCGAACTGCCCCGGGGTGATGCTCCGCTGCGGCTCGTCAAAGAGTATGTAAAGGCCGCCCTCGCGCTGCAGCAGAGTCGCCCCCTGAAGGGGCTGACGGTAGCGGATACGGACCCTTGCGCGCAGGCTCTGCCCGCTGTGCAGCTCTGTGCCGGGCACCGTCCAGCGTATCCGGTCGCTCTCAATCTTCAGGCAGCTCCCGAAGAGTCCGGGATGCGTTTCGCCTTCGCCCACATATATGGTGTTGCTTGCTATGTCGGTGGCTATCACGAAGAGCGGTCCCGCGTGTCCGCCTATGCCGAGGCCCTTGCGCTGGCCGAGGGTGTAGAACTGCGCGCCTTCGTGCCTGCCTGCCACCTTGCCCCAGGGGTGGGGGAGGAAGCGGGTCTTCTTGACGTGGTGCTTGCCGGAGCGGTAGGTCTGTGTCTCGAAGCGTATGGCGGAGTAGTCGGGCCTGCGTGCGAGAGTCTCCAGCTCCGTGTCCGTGTATCCTTGCGGGCTGCCGCGGCGTGAGAGCAGCGCCTGCTGCTCCTGCCACAGGGCGCAGCCGTCGTAGAATGTGCCGTACACCTCCACCACGTCCCCCTCGACCGACTCGAGCTTCTGCTGCAGAAACACGGGCAGGTCCACCTTGCCCACGAAGCAGATTCCCTGCGAGTCCTTCTTGTCCGCCGAGCTAAGGTCCGCTTCGCGGGCCAGAGCTCGCACTTCGCTCTTGAGCATATTCCCTATGGGGAAAACGGCCTTGGAGAGCTGCCGCTGGTCCAGCTGGCAGAGGAAGTAGCTCTGGTCCTTCTCAGGATCCACGCCTTCCAGCAGCCTGTACGAGGAGCCGTCTTTCTGCACCCGGCAGTAGTGGCCGGTCGCCACCATATCCGCCCCCAGCCTCTCGGCCGCCTTGAGAAAGGCATCGAACTTTATCTCCCGGTTGCACAGCACGTCGGGATTGGGAGTGCGCCCGCGGGAGTACTCGTCGAACATATAATCCACGACCCGTTTGCGGTACTCCTCGCTCAGGTCCACGAAATAGAAGGGGATGCCTATCTTGCGCGCCACCATCTCCGCCACGAACTTGTCTTCCTCCCACTCGCAGTCCCCGTGCAGCGTGCCTTCCGTGTCGTGCCAGTTCTGCATGAACATCGCAAACACGTCCGCCCCCTGCCTCTTGAGCAGCAGGGCGGCGACTGAGGAATCCACTCCTCCGGACAAACCTACGCAGATTTTCATACTTTACATCAAGCAATCTCCCATTGCTCGAAGGTTCTGGTTGTCGTGGAGAAGCCGATGCCGATCTTCACCACCTTTTTCCCCTGGTTCTCGTAGGGAAGGGCGTAATTGAGGTCGTTTATCTGCGCCATAGCCTCGGCGGCCGTGCCGTCAAGCTTGATTTCATAGACGTAAACCTTGTCGCCAAGGAACATGATGACATCGGGACGGCCGACCGCCTGCGGGACCTCGGTGTAGAGCTGCACGTTCATAAACGAGAAGGCCATGAAAAAGAGCCGCTTGTAGTAGAACTCCATCTGCTCTGCGGTCTTCAGGACCGTATCTTTGTTTTCGGGATACGGGATGCTGGCGAAGAAAGACTTCAGGGCGTTCAAGGCGCCCTCGATGTCGTCATCTATTATCGCCAACTTGAAGCGCATCGCCATATCG
>R03__coassemble_82_pt1 | contig 58884 bp, 49 predicted proteins | sample R03__metabat2_high_PE_033 | metagenome-assembled genome bin R03 | reverse complement strand
CGCTCTCGGCGCCTATGTCGGCTATTCCGTCGAGGGCGAGTTCATGAGAGAAGGGATGCCTGCCAACTTGATGTGGTATCTCTCGCTTCTGGAAGACGAGGTGCTCTGGTATCGCGCCCACCCGGAAGCCCAACCCTGTCTGAACACTGAGCCGATGGCGGGCACCGAGGAAGTGGACCTCGGCACGGCCAAATGGAATCAGACCAATCCCTATAACCTCAAGACCCCCTACAACTGCGTCACAGGCTGCGTCGCCACGGCAATGGCAATTGTGATGAGACACAACCGCTGGCCCGAGAAAGGCACGGGCACCCTTCCCAGCTACACGACGACGACAAAGAAATATGAGGTCCCCGGCTATGCACTCGGCCACACATACGACTGGGACAATATGCCCGTCAGCGGCAAATTCACCACTGAGGAGCAGAAGAATCAGGTAGCGCAGCTGATGCTCGACTGCGGCGTGATGGTCCAGATGGACTACACCTCGAAATCGTCCGGCGCCTACACCGAGGACATCGCCGCCGCAATGACCACCTATATGAGCTATGACAAGTCCATCAGGATGATGTCGCGCGACGCTTACACAAAGGACGTATGGTTCGCGATGATAAAGGACCAGATAGACGCCGACCAGCCCGTGCTCTACGGCGGCAACAGCAGCGACGGCGGTCACCAGTTCGTCGTGGACGGCTACAACTCCTCCAAACAGGTCCATATCAACTTCGGCTGGGGCGGCCAGGACAACGGCTACTATCTGCTGACCGACATGGGCGGCTTCTCCAAGTATCAGGACATCATCATAAATATAAAGAAGGACACGGGAGTGTCCCCCGAGCCGTACGAAATGATTTCCCTGTACGGGGGAGGAATAGAGATGAACGGGACCTACACCGCCGGCGTGCCTTTCAAGGTGAGCACCACCGGACACATTCTGAACGCCAGTCAGGACGCCTTCACGGGCGAGGTGGCCGTGGGACTCGACGACTACTACGGCAAGCTGCAGGAAATCATCTCCGACAAACTCAAGTGCAAGAATTTCGGATACATGTGGTACTATGATGACGTGGATTTCACCTGCAATCCTTCTTCAACCATACGTCCGGGACGCAGGGTCCAGCTTTACTTCAAGTCCGACACAGCGACCGAATGGACCCCCTGCGGGCACAACGACGACGTCACGTGGTTCCTGTACCCCGCCGGAGAAGACATCAATTTCGAGCAGTTCACCGACATCACCCTCGACAAGAGCGCCTCACAGCTCACGGTCTCCCTTCCGATCGATGACATCAGCTGGTCCTTCAAGGACAAGGACGGAAAGGATGTCGCCGTCACCGCGTCGGCCGACAAGATGACTCTCACCATCGACACCACGGGCCTGAGCGGCGATTGCACGCTCACCCTCACCCGCTACGAACAGATCAAAACCATTACAATAAGCTTATGAGAAAGTCAGCATACATACGCCTCGCGGCGATAGCCTTCGCGGCGGCGGCCTCACTCACGTCCCTGTCCTCCTGCCAGAAAGAGGTTCCCGACAGTCTGGAGGCAAGCGCCGCCGAGAGTTCGCTCTCCTCTTTCGGAGGCAGCACTCAGCTCACCATCAAGGCCAACAACCCCGTCACAATATCTTCGGACGCATCCTGGCTCACCACCAACCGGTCCAGCTGGACCCCGACGGACAGCGAGCAGCAGGTCTCCGTGACCGTCTCCGCGGCAAGAAACCAGGAGACCGCAGCGCGCAAGGCCACCCTCACTCTCAGCGCAGGCTCCCTCACCAAGACCCTTAGCTTCTCTCAGGACGAGAAAGGGCAGATCATCGCAGACAAGAGTGCCGTCTATGAAATCGAAGGCGAAGGGGGCGAAGTCGTGGTGACAATCAGCACCAATCTGGACTGCGAAGTCGCGACAGATGCCAAGTGGCTCACACTGAGCGTCACGAAGGGTCTGACAGACAAGAAGTACAGCTTCAAGGCCGAAGAGAACAACAGCATCAGCGACCGCACCGCCACCGTCACCTTCTCCTACAAGGACGTGGCAGAATCCGTGGAAATCACCCAGAAAGGAGTCTTCAGCCTTGTGAGCTTCGACACGCAGGCCGGGACAGCCTGCGCCCCCATCTTTGACCAGAAGATTGACCACGGCAAAATCGACTGGGGCGATTCGCAAACCTCCACCTATTCCTCACAAGCCACCCACAATTATACTGACGACGCCGAATCCCACACGGTGACGGCAAAGGTCGATCCCAGCACCCGGGCCACCATAAGCGGCATAATAGGCATAACGAAAATAAACTTCTCTGAACTCTGACCCTATGAAGCTCAAGAATCTCGGGATACTCCCCTGGGTCCTCGCGGCGATTGCTCTAGGAATACTCTGCTCACTTTTCTTCCCGGTGTGGGCAGTGCGTATATTCGCCACGTTCAACTCCATATTCAGCAATTTCCTCGGGATGTTCATCCCCCTGCTGATTATGGGTCTTGTGGCTCCGGCAATAGCCGACCTTGGGAAGCAGGCAGGCTCCCTGCTGCTTATAACTGCGGCTATCGCCTACCTGTCCACCGTGATTTCCGGCACATTCGGCTACCTGACCTCGCGCGCCCTCTTCCCCACTATGCTCTCGGGGCAGATGGCCGCGCTGGGTGAATTCAGCGCAGAAGGCGGCATCCTGCCCTATTTTACCATAGAGATGCCCGCATTCATAAGCGTCACCACCGCCCTTGTGATAGCGTTCATTCTGGGGCTGGGCTGCGCCGCGATACCGGGACGCGCAATGAAGGGAGTGCTGGATGACTTCAGAGACATAGTGTCCAAGACCATTGCCGGTGTCATCATCCCCTGCCTTCCCGTCTTCATCTTCGGAATCTTCCTCAAGATGGGGTCCGAGGGCAAAGTAACGATGATTCTCGGAATGTTCATCAAGATTATCCTCGTGATGCTATGCATGGAGCTCATAGTGCTGACAGTGAAGTTCTGCATTGCCGGAATCATCAGCGGGAAGAACCCCTTCAAGTCTCTGCTGAAGATGCTTCCCGCCTACGCCACGGCAATAGGCACGCAGTCATCGGCCGCCACAATCCCCACCACGCTCCAGTGCACCAAGAATCTCGGAGTGAAGAGCGAAGTGGCCGAATTCACGATTCCGCTGTGTGCCAACATCCATATGCCCGGCAGCATCATCGAGCTCACCTGCTGCTCTTTTGCAGTGAGCTTGTCTCTGGGCACAGCGACGGACTTCGGCACTTTCATAGGCTTCATCCTTATGCTGGCAATCACCGTTGTCGCGGCCCCCGGCATCCCGGGGGGAGCCGTGATGGCCTCTCTGGGCGTGATGTCCTCCATTCTGGGGTTTGATACCAATATGCAGGGACTGGTCATCGCCATCTATGTGGCGATGGACAGCTTCGGCACCGCCTGCAACGTGACCGGAGACGGTGCAATATCACTTATTGTGGACCGCTTCAGCTCCTGGAAGCGGCAGCGTCAAGAGCCTGTCTCAGATCCTCAATGAGGTCATCGGGGTCCTCAAGACCGACGCTGAAGCGCAGCTGACCCACATCTATCCCCGCATCCGCAAGCTGCTCGTCCGTGAGCTGCCTGTGGGTGTGCATTGCGGGATGCAGGATGCAGGTATGGCAGTCTGCCACGTGCGTCTCTATGGTTGCAAGCTTCAAGGCATTCATAAAGCGTCCCACGTATTCCCTGCCGCCGTCAAGAGCAAAGGCCATCACTCCACAGCTGCCCTCGGGCAGGTACTTGAGCTGACGCTCGTGCTCGGGGTCGCCTTCAAGCTCGGGGAAACTCACCCACTTCACTTCCTTCTGCTCCCGGAGCCAGAGAGCTATCTTGCGGGCGCTGCTGTTGTGCCTGCGCACCCTCACGTCCAAAGTCTGGAGGCCCAGACCAAGATAAAAAGCGTTCTGCGGACTCTGGATAGCGCCGAAATCACGCATCAGCTGGCTTGTGGCCTTGGTGATGTAGGCAGCCTTGCCGAAGCGCTCGGTGTAGGTGATGCCGTGATAGCTGGGGTCCGGTGCGCAAAGGCCGGGATAGCGGTCGGCGTGGGCGGTCCAGTCGAAATTGCCGCTGTCCACTATGGCACCGCCCACCTGCACGCCCTGCCCGTCCATATACTTGGTGGTGGAATGGGTCACGATGTCGGCTCCCCATTCGAAGGGACGGCAGAATATCGGCGTGGGGAAGGTGTTGTCCACGATGAGCGGCACTCCGTGCGAGTGTGCGAGCCTTGCGAATTTCTCTATGTCCAGCACACGCACCCCGGGATTGGAGAGAGTCTCTCCGAAGACCAGCTTCGTGTTGGGTCTGAAAGCGGCTTCGAGCTCCTGTAGAGGGGCGTCTTGATCCACAAAAGTGACTTCAATCCCCATTTTGCGGAAAGTGGACCCGAATAGGTTGAACGTGCCGCCGTAGATACTGGCGGTACTGATCATATGGTCGCCCGCTTCGCAGATATTGAAGCAGGCGAAGAAATTGGCGGCCTGTCCGGAGGAGGTGAGCATTGCGGCCACACCACCTTCCAGAGCGGCTATGCGCGCAGCCACCATATCGTTGGTGGGATTCTGGAGACGGGTGTAGAAATATCCGTTTGACTCGAGGTCGAAAAGCTTTGTCATCTCCTCGGAAGAGTCGTACTTGAATGTGGTGCTCTGCACAATGGGCATCTGGCGGGGGTCGCCATTGCCCGGGGTATAGCCTGCATGCACGCAGACGGTCCCGCTTTTCAATTTTGAGTTCATATCTTTGAGTGATCTTTGTCAAATTCCGCCATCCGCTCGTCCAGAACCTCATACAGGTCGTCGCGCATCCTGCTCACACAGGCTCTCACACCGTTGCAGTGGCTGCCTGTAGTGCCCAGCGAGATACTGCTCACTCCGTAGGCCATAAGCTCGCGCACGAGAGTGCCGGACTCCATGTCCGCATAGCCGAGGGTGAAGAAGAAGCCGTCTCCCACCTGCGCGGTGACATCCCTGTCGTACACTATATGGAAACCGTGGGCACAGAAGATTTCCTTCATCCTGCGAGCGCGCCTCTCGTATTCGCGTGTGTCCTCGACGAAGTTTATGACGCCCTCGCACGACAGCTCCAGCATCTTCGCGTAGCCGTACTGCGTACTGGCGGTGCAACCGCTTGTTATCATATAAAGAATGCTGGCCGTGAGGGTCACGCCGAACACTCCGGCGTCCAGATAGCGATGCGCGAGAGCGGGATACCGCTTCTCGAAGAGAGCGTCGCTGATGCAACACAGGGCGATGCGCTGTCCAGCGTAGCTGAAAATCTTGGACGAGGACAGCATAAGGATGTAGTTGTCCGTGTAGCGGGCCACCGTGGGCAGATACGGCTCCTCGAAAGGCTTGCCGAGGTCCCGGCGGTAGTCCATACAGAAATAAGCCAGATCCTCCATCACCACTGCGTCATACTTTGTGGCTAGCTCCCCTATCACCTGCAGTTCCTCTTCCTCAAGGCAGATCCACGCGGGGTTGTTGGGATTGGAGTAGATGATGGCGCCCACGTCACCGTCACGCAACAGCTCCTCAAGCCTCGGGGCAAGGGCGGCGGCGCCGCGGCAGGGGTGAATGTCGAACTCCTTCCACTCTATGCCGAGCACACGGAGCTGGGATTTCTGGATGGGGAAACCGGGGTCTATGAAAAGCACCTTGTTCTTGCCGGGGATGCGCTGGGTGCAGGCTATAAAAGAGCCGAAGGAAGCGGCTACGCTACCTGTCGTGGGCACGCAGCTGCGTGCGCTGACGTCAACTCCGATGAAAGCCTTGATGAAGCGGGAAGCGGCGCTCTTGAGCTCCGGCACGCCGGCGGCCGCAGGATATTGCGATCCCACCCCGCGCTCGAGAGCCTTCTTCTCCTCCTCCACGCCGTAGCGGTTGACTTCCAGCCCGGGACTTCCCTGGTCCATACGGATAAAGGGGATGCCTGTCTTCTGCTCGAGATACTGGGCCACGAGGAGCACCTCGCCTATGGTGGCCTTTGAAAGGTCCGCCACGCTCTGCTGCCTGCAAGCCTGCTGGAGAAGCTGTTCGCTGAAAAGTCTCATATTGTGTAACGACGATAGTTGATAATACAAAATTATCTATTTTTTTCGGCTTTTCATTATCTTTGCAAGTTTTCAATAGCAAAGAAACATGAAAGTACTTAAATTCGGAGGCAGTTCAGTCGCCAATGCGGACAGGATAAGGACAGTCAGAGACATCGTCACCGGCACAAGCGGAGCCAAGGCGGTTGTCGTCTCCGCTTTGGGCGGGGTCACGGACAAACTGCTCGAGACCTCGCGTCTGGCCCGTCTCGGGGACGGGAGTTTCTCTCCCCTCTTCGTGGACATAAAGGAGAGGCACCTGACTCTTGCGCAGGAGCTTCTCGGCGCAGAATCCGCCGCATACGGCAAGCTCTCCGATATGCTCTGCAGCCTCCGCAAGCTTCTGGAAGGCGTGAATTCTCTCAAAGCCCTGCCTTCCCAGACCGAATGCGAGATAGTGAGCTTCGGGGAGAGGATGTCGGCCCTTATCGTATCTGCCTTCATCCCCGGATCGGTCCTCAAGGATTCCAGAGAGTTCATAAAGACAGTTCCAGCAGAAGGTCGCAACGTGCCCGATATGACACTCACCGAGACTCTCGTACAGAAGGAGTTCGCCTCCCTTCCGGAAGACGGGACCGCCATAGTGCCGGGATTCATATCCACAGACAAGCAGAGCGGGCAGGCAACCACTCTCGGACGCGGCGGGTCCGACTACACGGCAAGCATCATTGCCGCAGCCGCCGATGCCCGGTGCCTTGAGATATGGACCGACGTGGACGGCTTCATGACCGCCGACCCGCGCATCATCAAGACCTCGTATGTGATTGACGCGCTGAACTTTCAGGAAGCAATGGAACTCTGTCACTTCGGCGCCAAGGTAGTCTATGCCCCCGCGCTGTATCCGGTTCTGCCCAAGGACATTCCGGTGTATATAAAGAATACGCTCAATCCCGCTGCCAAAGGCACGGTCATCCGAAAGAGCGTCGATGCCGCAAGAAGGGCCGTGACCGGGATAGCCTCCATAGACAACATCTGCCTGCTGACCCTCAGCGGCCCCAGCATGGTGGGCATCATAGGCGTGGACAGCAGGCTTTTCAATGCCCTCTCGCGCAACGGCATCAGCGTCTTTCTCGTGAGTCAGTCCACTTCGGAGACAGGCATCACCGTAGGCGTGGAAAGCGGCAGCGCAGCAAGAGCCAAACAGGTGGTGGACGCCGAATTCAGCTCAGAGATAAGCCGCGGGGCAATGTCCCCCGTGAGCGTGGAAGAGTCCCTCGCCGCCGTGGCCGTGGTGGGACGCAACATGAAACACTCGCAAGGCATCGCCGGCAAGCTCTTCACAATTCTCGGACGCAACGGCATCGGCGTGCTCGCCTGCGCTCAAGGATCTTCCGAGTACAACATCTCCATAGTAATCCGCAGGGAGTTCCTACGCAAGGCCCTCAACGTCATCCACGACTCCTTCTTCCTGTCCGAATATCAAGAGCTCAATCTCTTCATTTGCGGCGTGGGCACGGTCGGAGGCCAGCTCATAAGCCAGATTGCATCCCAGAGAGAGAAGCTGATGAAGGAGCACAACCTCAAACTGAACATAGTGGGCATAGCGCGCCGCACGAAAAGCGTGTTCTGCCGCGACGGCATCGATCCGGAGAACTATCTTGAAGCTCTTGACGCAGGCGAGCCCACCACTCTCTCCGACCTGCGGGACAGGGTAATCGGGATGAACATATTCAATTCCGTGTTCGTGGACTGCACGGCGAGCGAAGAGGTGGCGGCCCTGTATGAGGATTTCTTCCGCCATAATATATCCGTTGTGGCCGCAAACAAGGTGGCGGCCTCCTCGGACTATGCCAACTACGCCTCCCTGAAGGCTCTCGCCCTCAAGCACGGAGTCAAGTTCCTCTTTGAGACCAACGTGGGAGCAGGCCTTCCGATAATAGGCACCATCAATGCCCTCAGAAACAGCGGAGACCGCATCGAGCGCATCGAGGCAGTGCTCAGCGGCACGCTCAACTTCATATTCAACACGATTTCCGCAGACATCCCCTTCAGCCGCACCGTCAGGATGGCCAAAGAGGAAGGTTTCTCCGAGCCCGACCCCAGAATCGACTTGAGCGGAAAGGATGTCATCCGCAAGCTCGTCATCCTTGCCCGCGAATCCGGATATGAGGTGAGCCAGGAAGATGTCGAGGCGAACCTCTTCATTCCCTCGGACTTCTTCGACTGCACCCTCGAAGAGTTCTGGGCCAAGCTCCCGAGCCTCGACGAAGAGTTCGAGCGGCGCCGCCGCGTTCTGGAAGCGGAGGGCAAGTGCTGGAGATTCGTGGCAAAAATGGAAGATGGCCACTTCGGTGTCTCGCTGCGCGAGATTCCAGAGGGCCATCCCTTCTATAACCTTGAAGGCTCAAACAACATCATCCTACTTACCACCGAGAGGTATCACAAGCATCCGATGCTCATCCAAGGCTACGGTGCGGGAGCCGGGGTCACCGCAGCCGGGGTCTTTGCAGACATAATGAGCGTCGCGAACGTCTAAAGTTCCTTGAACTTTGCGGCCCCGATTTTGGTGGGCTTCACAGTGATTGTCTCCTTGATGCGTCCGAGGACTTTCTGGTCTTCCACCTGCTCGACGAGACGGTCCACCTGCTTGCTGTCGGAGAGCACGTTGTTGACCGCGTCCTTGAGAATCTCGGCAGGGAGATTCGCCATACCGTACATCGCATACTGATATGTCACGAAAGCCTGGGCGGCCTCGGTGATGTCATCCTGAGAAATCTTGAGGTCGAACTTCTTCATAAGATAGCCGCGCACCATCTGCCACTTGAAGTCCTCCACGAAGCCGGGGAAATCCTTCTCGATGTCCTCCTTGGTGAACTTGCCGTTGTTGGCCACGAAGAGCCAGCGCTTGAGGAAATCCTCGGGGACGGTGATGCCGGACTTCTTCACATAGAAGTCACGGATGTCGCGGGAGAGCCTCCATTCGGCCTCCTGACGGTACTGCTCCTTGAGCCTTCCGGTGACCTCGGCCTCAATCTCCTCGTCGGTCTTGACTTCGGGTTCCTCACCTTCCTTGAGCTGGGAATTCTTCTGCTCGTAGTATTTCTTGAGGTTCTCAATCATCGGAGCCTTGTCCTTGGCAGTCACGGTCACGTTGTACTGGGGTACGGTGTCTTCCTTGACCACATCAAAGTCGAACTCGGGCGCGAGAGCGACATCGAACTTGAAGCTGAAGTCATTGCCGTCCTTCCAGACGACGTCCGGCTGCGTTTCGCTTGAAAGAGGCTCACCAAGGATGTGAAGGTTCTGCTCCTTGATATAATTGTCGAGAGACTCGCCTATGACTTCATTGACGGACTCGGCAAGAATCTGGTCGCCGTAGACCCTCTGAATCAGAGAAGCCGGCACCATACCCTTGCGGAATCCCTTGAATTCGGCCTTGCGCCTGCACTCGGAAAATTTCTTCTTTGAAATCGGGGCATAATCCTCCGCCGCGATGTTGAGAGTGAGCTCAAGATTCTGAGCGTCAATTTGTTTCTTTTCTACTTTCATGATTTTTTATTTGTGATTTTTGTTTTCTGTTCTTGACTGCACCACCGGAATAATCTATGCGACCGTGATGCATCTTGGCAAGATGGTCCTTGATGACCTCCTTGAATATCCTGAGCTCACAGAGAGACAGTTCGGAGTCGTCGAGCTGCCCGTCTTTCATCTTGAGCGAAACTATATTATCCACAAATTCAGAATATTTCTGTGCAGAATATGCGCCGAGGCTTCTTGTCCCGGCCTCTATGCTGTCGCAGAGCATCAGCAGGACCTGCTCCTTTGTGCGGGGTTTGCTGCCTGGATAGCGGAAATTGGACTCCTGCGCGGGGTCTCCTCCTTCGGAGATATATTTGTTATAGAAAAAGGCTGTCTGAGTCGTGCCGTGATGGGTGCGTATGAAGTCCACAATAACCTCCGGGAGAGAATTCTTGCGGGCAAGCTCCACACCGTCCGTCATATGGGCAATGATGTCCGCAGCGCTTTTTTCCGCACTCAAGCGGGCGTGATACTTGTCTTCATCAGCTATGGCAAGAAGGGATTCGTTCTCGATGAAGCATTGGGGATTCTTCATCTTGCCTATGTCGTGATACAAGGCTCCGGCGCGCACAAGAAGCGGATTAGCGTCAATCCTGCGAGCCACAGCCTCGGCCATGTTCATCACCTGAAGGGAATGCTGGAACGTGCCGGGGGCATTGGACTCAAGCTGACGCAGAAGCTTACCCGAAGTGTCGCAGAGTTCCTGAAGACGGGAATTGGACACCAGATTGAATATCTTCTCGAACAGATACACAAGCGGATAGCCTGCAACAGAAAGCATGCAGCCCATAAAAATATAGGTGATGTCCCGCAACATGTCCCCGGAGAGCATATCGCAGAAACGGAATGCCATATAGGAGGCAGAAAGCACAGCAAATGAGATCAGGGCCGCCACAAACTGCTTCCATCCCTTGCCGAGAGTGCGGAACGCCCGCATCGCCACGAGCCCGGCAAGAGCATACATGACAAAAATCTCCGCTCCGTTCGTCGCAAACAGACACAGAGGCAGGAGCGAGACCAGATAGACCGAGACAATGAGTTTGTTGCGGAAGAAAGCCTGAAGGTAGATGGCGGCAAGAGTGAGCGGCAGCAGGAAAATCCTTTCCGGACTGTTCGCGGCCACGAAAATACCGCCTCCGGCCGCAAGCAGATACACCAGCAGGACATAGTAGAAACGGCTGTCTTCAAGTATGACCGGAGACACGGTGAGGATGACCAGAAGCAATAGCAGCACGAGTGCAGCGGCCACCAGCAAGGATCCTGAAGTAAACAGGAAGCCCGAGGCCGAGTAGCCCATATTGGCATTGTACTCCTGCTTGTAGGATTCCAGAATCTGGGATATCTCGGCAGTGATGATTTCACCTTTTGCAACTATCACCTGACCGGCGGCAACGTACCCGGAAGTGGCGGAAGGAATCCGGCCGCTCTGTGAGTAAACCATCGCGGTGGTCTGCTCGTCATATATCAGATTTGGCTCCACGAGGGCATACACGCCCTGAGCGCGGAAAAGCGAGTCCACATTACAGTCCACGCCTATCCCGGAAATCTCTTCAAGAAGCCTCGCGCGGGCATCCGACAACCGCCATACCTCGACGGAGGGGCACTTGACAGCTCTCTTGCCGCGCTGGATGTAGATGATGTCGGGCATCTCCAGACCGTCAAACTCGATACCCTCGTCCCCGACCACACCTCTTTCGTAAATCTGTAACAGACAGCTGGACACGGCGCTTCCCAGCACACCCAGATCAAGATCTTCAAGAGCCTTGAGGCTGCGGGAGACGGTCTGCGGCGAATAGCGGTAGTACGGGACAGCCTCATCCTCAGAGCGGAAAAGCTCGCTGCGAATCTGCTCGTCAGTCTTCAGCACCGGGAAATCGAACTGGGCGTACAAGGTCTCATAGCTCCATTCCGACCCTTTCTTCCAGTCGTACGGGAACTTGGCCGACCTCGGCATTACAAAAGTCAGCAGGACTGAGGCGAAAAGGAGCGGGAGAGCGACTCTCAGAATTTTGCGCCAGTCTGTCATCCCTTATGCATCTATGTTGGCGTAATGGGCGTTCTCCTCTATGAACTGGCGGCGCGGCGGGACATCGTCTCCCATAAGCATGGAGAAGGTGCGCTCGGCCTGCGCAGCATTGTCTATGGTGATAAGACGGAGACGCCTGCGCTCCGGGTCCATGGTGGTGCTCCAGAGCTGCTCCTCGCTCATCTCGCCGAGACCCTTGTAGCGCTGCACGGTGTAGCCCTTGTCGGATCCCTTGCCGAATTCGAGGGCGGCCTCCTCCCGCTGTTCCTCGGTCCAGCAATAACGCTCGCCTTTGCCCTTGGTGGGCTTGACAAGATACAGGGGCGGAGTGGCCAGATACACGTATCCGTTCTTGATGAGGTCGAACATATAACGGAAGAAGAAAGTCAGAATCAGGCAGGCGATGTGCGAACCGTCCACATCGGCATCGGTCATTATGATCACCTTGTGGTAGCGGAGCTTGCTCAGGTCCATATGCTTCTCGCCGGTCTCGTCCTCCTGCGCCACCGTGACGCCGAGGGCGGTGTAGATATTCTGAATTTCCTGACTGTCGAAAGCACGGTCCACGGCGGCTTTCTCCACATTGAGAATTTTGCCTCGAAGCGGAAGTATGGCCTGCGTCTTGCGGTCGCGGCCCTGCTTCGCGGTGCCGCCTGCGGAATCTCCCTCCACGAGGAAGAGCTCACACTTCTCGGGGTCGCGCTCCGAGCAGTCGGCAAGTTTGCCGGGCATTCCGGCTCCTCCCATAACGGTCTTGCGCTGCACCATCTCACGGGCCTTGCGGGCCGCCGCACGCGCGCGAGCGGCGAGCACGACCTTCTCGACCACGGTCTTGGCGAGCCGGGGATTCTCCTCGAGGAAGACCTCCATCGCGGCCACGGTGGCCTGTGAGACGGCGCTCGTGACCTCAGTGTTGCCAAGCTTGGTCTTGGTCTGACCCTCGAACTGGGGCTCCTGCACCTTGACGGATATGACGGCTGTGAGGCCCTCGCGGAAATCCTCGGGCGCAAGCAGGAGCTTGCCGTCCTTGTCGAACATATCCTTCCCGAAGAGATTCTGCTTCACGCCATAGTCGCGCAGGCTTTTGCTCAAGCCGTTCTTGAAGCCCTGCAGATGCGTGCCGCCTTCTATGGTGTTGATGTTGTTGACATAGGAGTATATCTTCTCGCTGAAACCGGTGTTGTACTGGAGAGCGATGTCAATGGGGATAATCTTGTCTGAAGTGACGCAGACCGGCTCGGGAATGAGAGTCTGGGCTCCTGCGTCCAGATATTCGATGAATTCACTGAGGCCCTTCTGGGAATAGAAGACCTCACTGCGGCACACCTGGCGTCCGGTAGCCTTGGACTCGCCGGATACGGGGTCCTTGACGAGCTCGTCCACCATCTCGCGCATGTCTGAGAGGGTGATGCGGATGCCTTTGTTGAGGAAGGCGAGCTCGCGCAGACGGGCGGCCAGAGTATCATACTTGTACACAATGGTCTGGACAAAAATCTCACTGTCCGGATGGAAGGTGATGGTAGTGCCGGTATCAGAGCAGTCACCCACAATTTCAACGGGCCCCAGAGGCTTTCCCTTGGAGAATTTCTGCACCCAGACATGGCCTTCGCGGTGCACCTCGGCCACCAGGGAATCGGACAGGGCGTTCACACAGGACACGCCCACGCCGTGAAGGCCGCCGGACACCTTGTAGCTGTCCTTGTTGAACTTGCCGCCGGCGTGCAGGACGGTCAAGACCACCTCGAGGGCGGAGCGATGCTCCTTCTCGTGCATTCCCGTGGGGATACCTCGTCCGTTATCGCGGACACTGATGGAGTTGTCCTCGAGAATCCGGACATCCACCGTGTCACAGAAACCGGCCATCGCCTCGTCTATACAATTGTCCACAACCTCATAGACCAGATGGTGGAGTCCCCTTTCGGAAATGTCACCTATATACATGGAAGGGCGCTTGCGCACCGCCTCCAGTCCTTCAAGTACCTGAATACTGTTCGCGGAATATTGCTCTTCCGCCTGCATCATCTCTTCCTTATCTACCATAAATTTCTACTATAAAACAAATCCTACAAATATACAAAAAATCCTACAGATTCAATGTGATTCCGGCCGTTGCGCTTGGAGATTTCTCATAATAAAGCGCAGACTTCGCTATCCTGTTGCAAAGCAGATTGCCTCCCTGCACCCATACCATCATATTGCGGGCGACGCTCCACTGGGCAAACACGCCCAGATCCACATATCCCGGAATGGGCTCGGCAGAGTGAAGGCTTCCGACCGCTTCCCTTTCCGAGCAGGCGCGCAGCCAGGTCCCGACAAAGAGCCTTCCGTTGGAATTGTAGCGCAGGCGCACGTCGCCTTCGAGCATGGGCAGGTTAAAGCACCCGGGCTCCTCCACCTCACCCTCGCCCGTGTCCTTGAATGAAGTCTTGCGCACGGAAAGAGAGCCGTCGGCATCGAACCTCTCGCTGTGCCAGCTGACCTTGAGATCAGCATGCAGCAGGTGGAAGTCGCGGTACACGATGTCCTCCACGGGATATTCGGAAACATAATACAGAGACGTCATCGGCACGCTCCCGCGCGAGGCGAAACCGGCACCGAGGTCATACTGGAATCTGGTGCCGAAATGTCCGTTCAGGCCAAGGCGCGCGTCATATCTTGTGACAGTGCACCCGAACATGTCCTGCGTGCCGACAAGGAAGTGATTGTCGCTCTTGAGGCTGTGATAGGAATTCAAGGCATCACCGCCGTCAAGGTCGGCATACAGACACAGCCCTCCCCGTCCGATGTCAAAGCGAGCGTGAACGTCGGGGCAGATGTGGACCGAATTGTAATAATTGGCCCTTACACCCGCACTGATGTCCACGGGCCCCACGGAAAATTCCACTTTGGGACATACGCCGAGAAGAGTCTGCGATGCAGTGAGGAAGCCGGTGCGATTGAGAATTTCTATGTGCGCATCCACCAGAAAGCGGAGCGAGGTCTGCAGCACCGGTCCGATGGTGCCGTCCAGCAGGAAGGCGTGCTCATTGAAAACGCCCTTGTCTCCCGTATCAGAGGAGATTCCCGTATCGGTCCCGAAGCGGTACAGAGCCGTCAGGTCATAGAAAGCGGACGAGCTCTCAGACCCGCTGGAGCGGGCATGCAGACGGGCATAGGCAGAATTATAAAAGGTGCCGGACAGCAAGCGGTTGCCGGTGGCATAAACGCCGTCGTGGCCGGCCTGGAAGGTGAAGCTTCCTTTCTTGTAGTCCACGCGGCACTCAATCCCGGCATTGTCGTAAATCTCGTGCCCGGCCCCCTGCTCATAGCTGCCGAGAAAGCCGCGCAGGGTCCCGAAAGCGCTCAGGGAGAAGTCGCTCTTCTTCAGGGGCGAGAACACGACGTCAAGCTCCGGATGGAGGGAGTATCCGGCTCCTGCGCGCAGATACAGCTTTCTGGAGGCATAATCTGTCGTCAGGGGGCTTATCTTCACTTTGTAAGGCGAAAACTCGTACGCGCCCTTGTAGGGAGAATCGAGCACGAGATAATCAAACTTGTAGTCAACCCTCATAAGCGTGTCCGGCACCACCATCTCCAGAGTGTGTCTGGAGCTTTCCCCGACGTTGAGGCTCTGGGCGGCGGCACACAGTGCCGACCCCGCGAGAAAAGCAAAAAAGGCAATGGTTCTTCTTGTCATTTCTGTCATCGTTGTCATTTGGTCTGGAGGCGCAGCAGCCTCAATTTGACATTGTCCGGCACGTCATCCGACACCCCGGAAGCTTCATATCCGTCGCGGATGCTCTCTAGAGTCGCTCTGGCCTCGTCCTTCATATTCCTCTCAAGGAAAGAATCGGCAAGCACGACATAAGCCTTGGCGAGCCAGTAGGACTGGTCGCCGGCCTTCTGCGAGAATTCACGCACCCGGGCCTCAACCTTGTCAAAGTCGGCAGTGTCGTAGAGATTCTGTATGAGCAGGCACTCCGCTTCGGCCCCTTCCGGCGTAGAAGGGGATTTGGAGAGAGATGCAAACAGGGGCATCGCCTTGTCACGGCGGCTGGTTGCCAGATAAGATTTGGCTTTGATGTAATCAGCCTCGCGGCGCACGTCGTTGGAGGACTTGACATCCGAGCCCACGGCCTCTGCCGCCTCTATGGCCTGATTGTAGCTCTTCGCCCTGAAGGCGGAGCGCATAAGCCCCGTGCGGGCGGATGCCCTGTTGGTCTCGACAGATGCCGACTTCAGCAGAGCGGCATAGGCATCTCTGGCATCAGCATAGCGCTCAAGAGCATAGGAGGTGGAGGCATAGCCAAGACGGGCGCTCTCCGACCAGAATCCGTCCGGAGAGGCGTCCACGGACTTGCGGTAGGCATCGCGAGCCTTCTCCTTCTCGCCAAGAGACTTGTAGGATTCGCCGATATAGTACAGGGCTTGCGGCACGTTTTCGCCACCGGGAAAATCCTCCACGAATTTCTGCAGGGAAGCTACCGCAGAGCGCGCATCGGAAGTGAGATAGACCTGCTCGGCGGTGGTGAAACTCATTCGCTCGCGGTCCTGCTCGGTCCTCTCGGCAATCAGCTTGTTCATCTCCACATATTCCTGATATTTCTGCGGCTGCTTGAGAGTCTTGTAGATACCTTCGATGGCTAGCATCGACTCGTCCGCATATTCGCTTCCAGGCATCTTAGACACGACCTCCTTGTAGGCGGAGAGGGCGGCATCGTAGGATTTTGTGTTGCGGTTGACCATACCCATCCCCATCAGCGCGCGGGCAACCCAGGTACTGTCCAGAGTCGTTGTGCGCAGCGCGGTGAACGCGGAAAGGGCCTTGGAGTTTTCCTTGGACTCCATATAGGTGCGTCCGAGCTCATACACCGCCTCGTCGTACATAGGGGACGCCGGAGAAGCATCCAGCACGGAAGCCAGAGTCGGGGCTTTCTTCTTCCTGTCCTTGCGGTCCTTGCTCAGGCCGTAGGAGAGCGCAAGCTGATAACGGGGATAGACATTGTCGGGGGAAGGATAGTCATCCAGCACCTTCTGATATGAGACAACAGATGCCTTGTAGTCCTCCCTGCCGAAGTCGCAATCGGCGCGGCGCACCAGAGCGTCCTCACGGCAATAGGGGTCGTTTGCGCCGAGAGCGGTGTCGAACCAGCGGGCAGACGACTCGAATTCCCCGGCGTTGAAATCGCAATAGGCTATATTGTAGGCCAGCGCACGGCTTTCCTCACGCCCGTGAAGGGCATCGCTGTTATAAAGGTCCGTGTATATTTCGCGAGCGGCGCCCCAGTTGCCGGTGGCATACTGCGATTCGGCCAGCCAGTAGCGCGAGAGCTGGTTGAGGTGGTCTGTGCGCGGCAGATAATAGGCGGCGGCCCGCAGGCAGGGTATGGCATCCGACCAGGCCCCTTGACGCACCATCTGCTCGGCGCGCAGGTAATTGGCCTTCGTGTAGTTGGCAATCATCCCGTCCGAGAGCTCATCTATGTTGTCATAAGCGTCCACAGCACCGGCATAATCGTGGTCGGCCAGGGCCGCTATGGCCATATAGCTGTAGATTTCATTGCCCTTGGCACGAGTAGAATATTTGGCGATATAGTCCTTGAATCCGGACGTGTCCTTGTTGAGGTCGAAGGCAAGCTTGGCATAATTGAAGCTGGCGTCTTCCTTGATGGATTTGTCGAAGTCCGCCGCAGAGGCCGCCTTGAAGCACTCCATAGCGGCCACGTTGTTGCGCAAATGAAGATAGGAATTGGCCATCTGGTAATTGGCAATCTGGCCGAGGGAGTCGCTGCGGTCCTCCATATGGGAGAAGTTCTCCACGGCCCCCTTGTAGTCGGAGACGGCATACAGCACGGACCCGGCATAGAAGTAATCCGAGCGGGTCATCGTCTGCGCGGAGGCGGAATCATAGTACCTGCGCGCCTCCTGCTTGCGCCCTGCGACCAGATAGGACTCGGAAATCATTCTGGACAGTCTCCCCCGCCTGTCTTCCGGCACGCTTTCATAGATAGCCTCGCCTTCTTCGATGACATACTCATAGTCCTTGAGATTGAACTTGCAGTCCACAAGATAGAAACGCGAGAGATCCTCGAACCGGCGGTCGCTTCTGGCAAGGGAGAACCACTTCACGGCGTTGTCGAAATCAGAGGCGCAATAGTCCATATAGCCGGTCAGGTAGCGCGAAGTGGAAGTGTACTCCCCGGGCTGCATCGCCTCGATCTCGGCGAATTTCGCGCGGGCAAGCTGAAGGTATCCCTGCACATAGGCGCAGTAGCCTTCCTTGAACGTGGCCTCGGGGAGGCTCGGGGACGGAATTGTGGCCCGAGACAGCTGCGCAAATTCCCCGCCGGCTTCGGCGTAGCGTTTCTCGTCAAAGAGATTGAACGCGTTCTGCAGGCGGATAAGGGGCACCAGAGAAGAAGAACTGTGGCGCAGCCTGTACTCCTGCCAGAGAGCCGCGGCGTCCGCGGACCGAAGCTTCATCGCGCAAAGCACGCAGTAGCCTTCCGCCAGAGGGTCTCCCCCAAGGGTCTCGAAAAGGGCGCGCGCCCTCTCGTACATTCCGTTCTCGTAGAGGTTGAGAGCCTCCCTGTAGGTCCTGCCAGCCGCAGAGGCCGAGGAAAGCTGCGGGCATTGGAACATAAGCAGGGAAAGAAGTACGGTCAAAAGTATTTTCAATCTCATAAAATCGTTGGTATAAACATACAAAAATACTAAATTAAACGCTATATTTGTGGAAATATTCAAAGAATTTTTCGTTTTTTATGAATACCCCGGTCAGATTCGTCAATGCAGACATTAACAACGGTGAGTCCACGGTGATTTACGGCTTGAATATGGAAATCCACGAAGGAGACCTCGTGTACATTATGGGCAAAGTGGGCACCGGCAAGACCTCGATTATACGCACAATGATTGCAGAGAACCCCCTCAGGAAGGGCGAAGGCACGGTGTGCGGCTATGACCTCACCACCATCCGCACGAAGGACATCCCTTATCTCAGGCGCAAGGTGGGTGTCGTGTTTCAGGACTACCGCCTGCTGACCGACCGCAGCGTGCAGGACAATCTGGATTTCGTGCTCAGGGCCACAGGATGGGACAATGCCGAGGACCGCAGAATGCGGATTTCGCAGGTGCTGTCGGCCGTGGAAATGACAACAAAGGCCCACAAGATGCCCCACCAACTCTCCGGAGGCGAGCAGCAGCGCATAGCCATAGCCCGTTCCCTGCTCAACGACCCGGAAATCATAATAGCCGATGAGCCCACGGGCAATCTCGACGACGAGACGGCAGAAGGAGTGCTCCAGCTTCTGCTCGCTCTGGGCAAGCACCACAAGACAGCCATCGTGATGGTAACGCACAACAAATCGATATTCAAGCGCCACCCCGGACGCGTCTTCGTCGCCGAGAATGAGACTTGCACAGAGATATAGCGCCATCCTCGGGTGGTTCGCCCTCAACGCTCCCGATGCCGCCTCCGAGCTCGAATTCAGCAATCCCTTCGAGTTGCTGTGCGCGGTGATTCTGTCCGCCCAATGCACCGACCGCAGGGTCAATCTCGCCACCCCCGGACTCTTCAAGCGCTACGGCACGGTTGAAGCCCTCGCGCAGGCCGACGAGCAGGAGGTGTTCGAGATAATACATTCCATATCATACCCGCGCAGCAAGGCCGCACATCTGATAGGAATGGCCCGCAAGCTGGTCTCCGACTTCGGTTCGCGGATTCCCGACGACCCGCAGGCCCTGATGACCCTTCCCGGAGTGGGGCGGAAGACTGCCAACGTGGTGGCCTCAATAGTGTATGGCAAGCCTGTGATTGCCGTGGACACGCACGTGCTGCGCGTGTCGCGCCGTCTGGGTCTTTCGAGCGGCAGGACACCGCGCGAGGTGGAACTGGACCTCGAAAAGCATATCCCCGAGCAGGACAGGGCCAGGTCGCACCATTGGCTTATTCTGCACGGACGCTATGTCTGCACCGCCCGCTCTCCGAAATGCGCTGAATGCGGTATTAAAGACTGGTGCCGGGAATACGGCAGGCGATAAGCATCTTCTCCTTGCCGGCCACACATCCGAAAATGTGGACAGACGACCCTTCCTCCACCTCCAGCTTGTCCCGCAGCTGCTCCGAGCTCAGAGGGAGGTTTCTGGCCGTGACTGCAGCCTTGGGATAGTCACGGCGCATCTGCTTTATGGCGGCGCCTCCGAAAGGCAGGGCGCACAGAATCTCGTAGCTCTTGAAAAGACGGCTTTCGGGGGCTTGAGAGGCGGTGTACAGATGCGTGGAAGGGGCGAGTTTGCTCATTGCGAACTTCCGGCACAGAAGGTTGAAGCATCCGGCCTTCATCAATCCCGCTCCCGGCTCCACGAGAAAAGCCTCCAGCGGCCCGCACATACAGGCTGGGGCGGCCTTCTCCTGCGAGCGAAGGAACCCGAAAGTCTCCCCGCAATCCAGATCCACCACCTTGACGGTGCATTCCTTGCCCTGCGGAGCGCCCAGAATGCAGAGCAACTCCTTGACCTCCCCGCCGCTGCAGACTATTTGCATCTCGTGCAGGGCCCCCGGAATCTTCGAGACCAGAAGGCTTATGTCCATCACGGGCGAGAGCTTGAGCAGGATATCGGGAGTGAGCGGCGTCAGTACAGGAAGCAGCAAGAGGACATCGGGAGAGCAGTCCTCAAGCAAGAAGACTTTCTTGCCGGAGGAGTCTCTGCGGGAGGGGTCGAGATATATCCTGTCCGGGCGGAATTTCTCCAGTTCGCGCAGCCAGGGCCGGGTGTCCTGCGGGTCTATTTCATAGCGGGTACAGCTTATGCCGCGCGAGCCAAGACGCGTGAAATTGCGCTCGGCAGCGGCGCTGAGCGGACCGTTCACCTCATTGTGCATCACAGCGGACGCCCGCTTGGCGAAAGCCCACGAATCCACCCCCAGTCCGCCGGTGAGGTCAGCCACGCGTTCGCCTGGCTCTATCAGAGCCGCTTTGTAGAGGGCCGTCTTCTCGGACGAGCACTGCTCCAGACACAATTTCCCGGGATACTCAAGACCGGAGACCTGCGCCCACGACGGGAGCTTGCGGGCCACCTTTTCCTTTCTGGCCTGCTCTTCCTGACGAAGTATTTCCGCAAAAGTCATCACACAAAGTCGATTCAAAAATCAAATATAATCAGAATCCCGGACAAAATCTTGAAAAAATTATTATTTTTACAAAATGTTCGGCAAACAACAAATTTCAATCAATATGGCAGACTACAGACAAGTGGCACAGAGCTGGCTCGACGGAGACTTCGACCAGCAGACCAAAATGCAGGTTCTTGAGTTAAGGAACAATGACCCAGCCCTCTTCGAGGACGCATTCTACAAAAATCTCGAATTCGGCACCGGTGGCCTTCGCGGCATTATGGGCGTGGGCACCAACAGAATGAACAAATACACGGTGGGCATGGCCACACAGGGCCTTGCCAACTACATTCTCGCCCATTGCGGCACGGACTCACCCAAGGTTGTGATATCCTACGATTCGCGCAACGGGAGCAAGGAATTCGCAAAAATAGCCGCCGACGTTCTCTCTGCCAACGGCATACACGTGTACATATTCGACAATATCCGTCCCACTCCCGAGATGAGCTACGCAGTGCGCCTGAAGGGCGCCGTGGCCGGAGTGATGATCACGGCCTCCCACAACCCCAAGGAGTACAACGGATACAAAGTGAGCTGGTCCGACGGCGGGCAGGTCACATCTCCGGTGGACAAGGAGATTGTGGCCGAAGTGGCGAAAATCACAGACCCTTCGATGGTCAAGTTCGAGGCCGGTCTTCGCTGCGGCGGCATCGAGAGCATGGGCAAGGAAGTGGACGAGTGCTACCTGCGCGACCTCCTCTCCCTCTCGCTGAGTCCGGAGCTGTGCGCAAAGCACTCGGACATAAAGATAGTCTACACCCCCCTGCACGGATGCGGGGTGAGGCTCGTGCCCGAAATCCTTTCGCGCAAGGGCTTCAAGAACATAATCCACGTCCCCGAGCAGGACATCTCCGACGGCAACTTCCCCACCGTCGTCTCCCCCAACCCGGAGGAGCCCGCCGCCTTGAATCTCGCTCTCAAGAAGGCCGACGAGACCGGCGCCGACATAGTGATAGGCACCGACCCCGACGCAGACCGTATGGGCATAGCCGTGCGCGACAATGACGGCACCATGGTCCTCTTCAACGGCAACCAGACAGCCTCGATGCTCACCTACTACATCCTCACCCGCTGGAAGGAGCTCGGCAAGCTCACGCAGGGCAAGTACGTGGTCAAGACCATCGTCACCACGGAGCTCATAACGGAAATCTGCAAGGGATTCGGCGTCCCCGTGTACAACGTGCTCACGGGCTTCAAATACATTGCCGAAGTGGTCAAGCGCAAAGCGGAAGAGGGCGGAGAGTTCATCTGCGGAGGCGAAGAGAGCTACGGCTTCAACGTGGGCGAATTCGTACGCGACAAGGACGCTCAAGTCAGCTGTATGATGATTGCGGAGTGCGCCGCCTGGGCCGCCGAGCAGGGACTGACACTCTATCAACTCATGCAGAAGATTTATGCCGAGTTCGGCTACCGCCGCGAAGGTCTTGTCTCCGTGGTACGCAAGGGCATTTCCGGCGCGCAGGAGATTCAGCAGATGATGGCAGACCTGCGCAGCTGCCCTCCCAAGGAGCTGTGCGGATCCCCCGTCACCGCAGTGGTGGACTATCTGGAGCCGGAGAAGACCGGCCAGCCCAAGTCCAACGTGCTGCAGTTCTTCGACCGGGCGGGTGACGTGGTGTCCGTGCGCCCTTCAGGCACGGAGCCCAAGATAAAGTTCTACTTCGGCGCCAAGGGAGATGATGCCGACGCAAAGATAGAGGCTCTCAAGAAGCAGTTCTGCAAATAAGAGAACCGGTCTCCGCGCTCTCAGCGGCCGGAAATCAGGTCTTCGTCTTCAAAATAATCTATGCGCATAGCGTGCTTGACTTCGGAGAGGGTGGCGGCAGCCACCTTTTCCGCTTCTTCGGAGCCTTTGCGGAGCACCTCCCACACTGCGGGGATGTCCTTCTCCAGTTCTGCACGGCGCTCCCTTATGGGCTGAAGGGTATCGTTGAGAATCTCGTTGAGAAATTTCTTGAGCATCATGTCCCCGAGGCCGCCGGCGCGATACTGCGCCTTCACCTCATCAAGACTGCGGAAACTGAAGCTCACTTTCTTGCCCTCGAAGCAGGAGCCGAACTTCTCGAAATGTTCGGGACGGCAGAAGGCATCCAGATAGGTAAACACGGTGTTGCCCTCCACCTTGCCGGGATCGCTCACCTGCAGATGGCCGGGGTCGGTGAACATCCCCTTTACCTTGGTCCACACATCTTCGGCACTGTCGGACAGATAGATGCAGTTGCCGAGAGACTTGCTCATCTTGGCCTTGCCGTCCGTGCCCGGCAGGCGCATGCAGGCCGCGTTGTCCGGCAGGAGCACCTCGGGCTCCACCAGCACGGGGGCATAAGTGCCGTTGAACTTGCGCACAATCTCGCGCGCCTGCTCAATCATCGGCTCCTGGTCTTCGCCCACGGGGACAGTGGTCGCCTTGAAGGCCGTGATGTCGGAAGCCTGGCTGATGGGATAGCAGAAGAATCCGACGGGAGTGCCCTTGCGGTTGGAAGACTCCTCCGCCTCATCGCTGAAGCCACGCAGCTGTATCTCCTGCTTCACGGTGGGATTGCGCTGCACCCTCTGCACGGTGACAAGATTCATATAGTAGAACGTGAGCTCTGTGAGCTCGGGAACCATTGACTGGATGAAGATGGTGACCTTCGAGGGGTCAAGTCCGGCGGACATATAGTCGAGCGCGACCTGAAGGATGTTCTGGCGCACCTTCTCGGGATTGTCGGCGTTGTCGGTGAGGGCCTGTGCGTCGGCTATCATTATGAATATCCTGTCGAACGTACCGCTGTCCTGCAGCTCGACCCTTCTGCGCAGGGACCCGACATAGTGTCCCAGATGCAGGCGCCCCGTGGGGCGGTCTCCTGTGAGTATGATTTTCTTGTCTGCCATATTCTTGTGTATATTTTCAAATTCCGCAAATTTAATCATTTTCTCCGCTTTGTGCAACAGACAGAAGCCTGCGCGCAGCGCTTTGTCCGGCAAGAGCCCCGGTACAGAAAGCGGTCTGAAGGTTGTATCCGCCCGTGTCGCAGTCCAAGTCCAGCACTTCTCCGCAGAAATAAAGCCCGTCCACAAGGCGCGAGGCCATAGTCTTCGGCAGCACGTCATCCAGACTCACGCCGCCTGCCGTCACTACAGCCCTCTCGTATCCCACGAAACCCTCCAGGGGGAAAGTCCAGCTCTTGAGAGCCTTCGCTATCACGGGCAGGTTCACCCACGGCTTCGGATTCAAGGTCGTGAAAGCAGGAATGAGCTCCCGGGGCATAAGTTTTCCGAGAAGCACGCTGCATTTCTGCTTCTCGTGCATCCTGCGGCTGCGGGGGTCGTGGTCTATCTCAGTCCAGAGATCCTTGATGCGGGCGGAGAGCTCCGGGAGTTCCACTCCGCTCTTGAGGTCAAGCACCAGAGACGCGCGCGACCCGTTGACGATGGCCTTGACAGCCTTGCGGCTTATCTGGAAGCCCGCAGGGCCCTCGATGCCGCCGTCGGTAAAATCCACGTCCCCGAATTCCGAAGCCGCCTCCATCCCGTCAATGAGCAGGGTCAGACCCACATTCTTGAGCTGCACGCCGCACAGCTGCTCCCCCATAGGCGAAAGCGGTGTCTGCCTCGCCACGTGGCCATTGAGCGGCACCGGACCGTCTTCGGACGGACTTCCGGGAGCCGCAAAATTTGCAGGCAGCTTGTAGCCGGAGGGGACGAGGGCGGTGAGGGAGGGGAAAGTCGGAGCCACGCGATGGCCCCACGAGCCGGCCCAGCGCAAGCCGTCGCCGGTGGAGCCTGTCTGCGGATAGCTCAGGCCGCCGGTGGCCACAATCAGGCAGCGGGCGGTCCAGCGGCCGCCGTCCCTGAGGGTGACGCAGAGTCCGGGGCCCACGCTAACCACCTCCGCTCCCGTGACAATCTTCACGCCCACGCTGTTGCAGGCGTTCACAAGAGTGTCGACAATGTCGGAAGCGTGATATGACACGGGGAAAGCCCTGTCCCCTCTCTCCACCACGGTCGGTGTGCCGAAACTCTCGAAGAATTCAACGACCCGCTCCGGAGGCAGCGAATGGAAAGCCGGCTTCAGGAAAGCGGACTTGGAATGCACGTGAGAGGAGAACTCGTTCCAGGGCTTCACATTGGTGAAATTGCACCGGCCCTTGCCGGTGATCATAATCTTGCGCGCCGGCCGCGGCATCTTCTCGAGCACGGTCACGCTGCCGTCACTGCCGCGCTCGCGCAAGGCCTTTGCGGCCTGATATGCGGCCATAAGCCCGGAAGCGCCGCCGCCGACAAGCAGAATATCTGACTTCATAAGTACAAAAACAAAAAAGGGAAAGCTTAGCACATCGCACCGCTACAACCTCATACCCTTGCTGCCTTCCGGCCCTGGGGGAGTTTTGAGGGAGCTGGTCGTGTACGACTTTCCCGGGGCAAATGTACAAAAAACTTCCGAAATATTTCAGATACTGTCAAAAATAAGCGGAAGAATGTCATCAACCTTCTCGAATTTCCATATCCGCTTCGCTCCCACCATGATGACGGACATCGGCTTGCCGGCCTTGGTCTGATACTGGGCCATCACCTGGCGGCAGGCTCCGCAAGGGGTTGCAGGCTCGGCACCGAGGCGTCCGAACACGCCGCCGGCAATGGCTATGGAGCGCATATCCTTGTCGGGATATTTCGCGCTCGCGGAGAACATTGCAGTACGCTCGGCGCACAGCCCGGAGGGAAAAGCCGCGTTCTCTTGATTGGCGCCGCGCACAATCCGGGAATTGGACATACGCACGGCAGCGCCGACGTGGAAATGGGAATAGGGGGCGTAAGCGCCGCTCATTGCCTGAATGGCCTCTGAGGCCAGCTCGCGGTCTTCGGGGCACATCTCCTCGATGGAACCGTACTCCACGAAAGACAGCTTGAACTCTTTTTGCTGAATCATATCGGACACTAAGTTAGGAATATTTCCCAAAACTGCTATATTTGCAACACAAAAATCAGTAAAAATGGCAAAAGACACAGACAATCATTTCGTTCTGGAGCACGTTGCACTGGATGTTGCGGACCCCGTAAAAACCGCCGCGTGGTGGTGCGAGAACCTCGGATTCGAGATAGTCAGGCAGGCGGACGACCCTGCGCACACCACATTCATAGCGGACTGCACAGGCCGCATCTGTCTTGAAATCTACCGCGCGGTCACTCTGCCGCAGGCTCCGGACTACGCCGGGACAGACCCTCTGACGCTCCACATAGCATTCGTGTCTGAAGACGTGGACGCCGAAGCCGCCCGCCTGCAGAAAGCAGGAGCGACCCTGGAGAGCCGCACAAGCTCCCCGGGATTCGAAGGCGCGATGCTGCGCGACCCCTCCGGCATCCCCATACAGCTCGCAAAACGCGAAAATGCTATTCTGAAAAAATTCTGATTTTGTAGGTCCGCCCCTCCTTGTTGGTAAGCTTGCTGTCACGGAGCCAGAGATTGGCTCTTTTCAGCGAAGCGTAGCTCACGCCGTGCTCCTCGGCAAAATCCACCAGCGATGGGACAGGACCTGTCACGGTGACTACTTCAGAAGGCTCGCGCACGGGATAGGGCTCGACATTCGGGAAGCCGAAGGAAGCCGGGTCGAGAATCATCATCTTCGCGGCGAGAATCCTGAACATATAACGCATCGTCTCCTTCGGCATCCAGAGGTCCAGAGCGCTTGTGCGCCTCTGCTTGAGGACCCTGTCGGAAATGCCTGCCCTGCCGGCATTGTAGCTGGCCGCGACCGTCATCCAGTCTCCGTACTCGGCGTACGCCTTCTTCAGAAAGGCGCAGGCCGCTTCCGTGGCCTTTTCCGTATTGTAACGCTCGTCAACCTCGGAATTGACCTCGAGCCCGTACATCTGGGCCGTTGCTTTTGTAAACTGCCACAGACCGGCGGCCTTGGCGACAGACACGGCCGTGGGATCCAGATTACTCTCTATGGTCATAAGATACTTAAGGTCATCCGGGACACCGTTCTTCGCAAGTATGGGCTCCACTTCTGCATACACGCGCGCCGACCGTTTGAGAATCTGTATGGAAGTGCTGTGCATATATGTGAATGCAAGCAGTTCCCTGTCCATTCTCTCATACAGGTCATCCCGGTCGAAGTTTATCTCCTGTCCGGCGAAAACGCAGCTGCGGGGCACCTCTGGGGCTATTACCTGTGCCTGAAGCGAAGAGCAGAATAGACAGAGAGCGGCGATGACGAGTCTTATTTTCATTTTTTTTAAAAAATTCTTAAAAGTTTTTGCTAATTAATTTTTTTGCACTACCTTTGCATCCGGGTTAAGCAAGCGATCGTTCTGATCCTCCAACCTATTGGTTATTAGTTTTAGTGTTATTAATTATGTGGTTATTGTGAGTTGTCGCCGTGAGGTCACAACTCATTTTTTTGCGAGTCAGCGGATGCTCGAATTCCAGACTCTGCGCGTGCAGGTACAGTCTGTCCTCCGACGGAGCGCCGTATAGTCTGTCACCCTTTATCGGCCGTCCAAGACCGCGCACGTGGGCGGCGTGCACCCTCAGCTGGTGCGTGCGCCCGGTAAGTGGCCGCATCAGGACTTCAATCTCAGAGTTGGGAAGTTCGCGCAGGACTTCATATTCGGTGACCGCCTTCTTTCCAGAGTCGAAATCCACAATCTGCCGCGGCCTGTCATAATAGTCGGCCGAGAGCGGAAGGGCGATTGTCCCCTTGGGAGCGTGGCCGAAAGGCTTGTCCGCGGCGACAAGACGCGCGAGATACGTCTTCCGCACCTCCGAGCGGGCGAATTGAGCCTCCATCAGAGTCTTGACCGCAACTCCGCGGGCAAAAACCATAAGTCCGGAAGTGTCCATATCGAGCCTGTGACAGCTCTGCACGTCGCCGCCGCGGCGCTCCCGCAACCAGCCAAGAAGCGAGGGCGCGGCAGTCCTTCCCGGCACCGAAAGCATACCGGCGGGCTTTGAGACGAGAATAAGCGATTCATCTTCCCACACCACTTGAGGCTCGCTCACTGCAAAGCCTGCGTTCAGCGGATTCGGCTCCACGTCCAAGCCCTCGAGCATAAATGTCAGCAAGGGACCGCACTTGCCCATGCAGGAAGGATAGAAACGCCCCTGCTCGTGCACCTGCACAAGCGAAGGAGCCCCATACCAGAACTCCCCCATCGACAGAGGCTTGAGGCCGTGGAGATAGGCATATTGCAGAAGCTTGGGGGCGGCGCAGTCGCCGGTGCCTCCGGGAGGGACAATCCCTCTGGCGGCAAAGATTTCTTTCACGCTGCTCCACTCCCCTCTCGCGTTCAGCACCCTGTAGCTGGAGAATATCCAGTCCTGAAGTTCTCTGGACGCCGCCGACTTCCCTTCTCCCGGCGGCATTGCGGAAATCTCCGCTTCCCTGCGGCGGTAGTAGCCGTCCCGGGCGGAAAGGTCAAAAACGGGCGGCACGAATCCTTCCACCTCGCCCCTGCCGTCCAGAAGGCCGCTGAAGGCATAAACGGGGCCTTTGTCGGTCACGAGCGCCCCCATCATCTTGCCACGCTTCAAGGCCGCGGTCACATCTTCCGGGAAATCGCCGCCGTCCAACGCAGAGCACAGAAGGGAGGCCGCCTCACGAACTTCCGCACTCGGGACATAGCAGAAAGGATATGTGAATTTCCCTTCCAAAGCAGCTAAAGGAGCTCGCGCAGTTCAGCCCACACTTTATGGACAGGGAAGCCCATAACGTTATAGAAAGATCCTTCCAGTCGCGATATGCCCACATACCCTATCCATTCCTGCACTCCGTAGGCCCCGGCTTTGTCATAAGGCTTGTACCGGTCCACATAAGTGCAGATTTCATCTTCGGGGATATCGCAGAAAGTGACCATCGTGGAGTCCGAGAACTCACGCAACTCCTCTCTGGTGCGTATGACCACCGCCGTGACAACTTCGTGGGTGCGGCCGGAAAGGGTGCGCAGCATCGAGACGGCCTGCTCACGGCTGTGCGGCTTGCCAAGAGGCTCCCCGTCGATTATCACCACGGTGTCGGCAGTGACAAGAATCTCATCCTCGTCCAGCTCGCGGTGGAAGCCCAGAGACTTGCCGAGCGCCATGTCGGAGGGCAGCTTGTGCGCTTCGACTCCCGGCTCGGCCGACTCCTCGAAAGAAGTGAGCGTATCAACGCTGAACGGCAGGTCCAATCCCTTGAGGAGTTCCTGCCGTCGCGGCGAATTGCTCGCAAGTATCAGCTTCTTCATCAGAAAAGATATCCCACATTAAGATAGAAAGCGCCCGTGCCGTCCTGATTGTAACGGGAGTTGTTTTTGTCCAGATGCGTAAGAGGCATGCCGTACTCCGCCGCCACGATGAAATTCTCGTTCATTATGAAGCGGAATCCCAGACCTGCGGTGATGTGCGGAGCGTCACTGTCGCCGGGCCTCACGAACTTGTCGTAGATAGCCTTCTGGGCAAGATAGTCGGAAGCGGCCTGCGAATATTTGAAGCTGAGGTCGCGCCCTCTGGTGACCATAGTGCCGTCGCTGAAGGCGTTCAGGGCAAGAGCTATATTCTGCTTGCCGAGGCGGAACTTCACAAAGCGCCAGCGCAACTCCGCCGTGTACGTCGCCATATCCAGGCCCACGGAGCGGTTACGCATAAGGCCCCTGCAGGTCCTGTATCCTCCCATTCCGTCGCGGTCCCAGTTCTCACCCTGCACCGTCATATACGGCAGGACATAGTAGGGAGCGCTGCTGCCGAAGGTACCTTCATAGTTGAGCCTGTAGGCGAATGTGAGCACGTCCGCCTTGACGATGGGCACATAGTGTCTGAAAGTCAGGGAGTAACGATAGAAAGGATTGGTGGTGCCGAGCCACTTCGGAGCGGCCGTGACGTGGCCCTCGGCCCAAATGCCCCTGGAAGGGGCGCCCTCCTTGTCGCGGCTGTCATAACAGAGGCCGAAGCGCAGCGCGCCCACGAATCCGCCTTCAGCCTCGTCGTCAGAGATGAGGCCCCACTTCCGGTAGTAGTCGTAGAGAGTGGGCTCGCTCGAAGGATAGACCTGAGAATCTGACTTCCCCTTGTTTATCTTGCCATAATTGATGGAAGTCTGCTTGAAATAGCTGGGATGATATCCGGCCTCCCACCTGAAATGGTCCGTGATTTTGCCCACGAAGTCGGTCTTGCCCAGAATCTGGGTCCTGTAGGTCTTGTAGAACGGGGAGAAAAGGGCCGTGGACACACTGCCGCCCGGCAGCACATAGGATTCGCCGGCCTTTCCGGAAGCTACGCTCCCATAGTCATAATAGGACTGATACCCGCCGAATCCGAAGAAATCCATACCCTGATCGATTGCGGCGCTGATGGCGGAAGTCCACCTCACGCCGGGAATGAGCTCCTTCTCGTCATACATGAACTGGAAGAGCATACTGCCCTTCGTGAAGAAGGAAGCCTCCAGATACCATTTACTGTTGTAATTGGGGTAATTGCTGCCGTCTCCATAGTTGAAAAGCTGGATGATGGCGCCGAGTTGGAGTCCCTTGTCGGCATCATATGCCACCACAGGCAGGGGTCCGATGTTCCATCCGGTCTTGACTATGTCCTTCCCGGCGGAGAGAGAATCCGCAGGAGCTGCGCCGGAGGCGCAGAAAGACGCGCATAAGAGCGACAGAAGTGCGGCAAAAAGCGTTTTTTTCATTTTTTGAACAGTTTCAAGGTTTCTTTGTACAGGCCAAGGAGCAGATAAAATCCGCTGTGGGAGAAGAATACGGCAAGCAGAACGAGCAAAGCGCCCCACCAGGGCAGAAGATTGAATGCGGGGATACCCCACCCCAGAAGCAGGAGCGGCATCAGTACAAGCTTGGCAGCGAAACGCACGGTGTTCATCCAGGCAAACTGCTTGGGAGTGGCGCTGAAGCGGGGCCTAAGGCACGCCGCCACGGCAATCATCGGAAGGCACAGCATGGCGCAGGCGACAAACAGCGGCAGCGTCAAGACAGAGACCAGCACAGCAGGAAGAACAGGAAGCGGCTTCCTGCGCGGATAATCCCGGATAAGGTCAAGAAGCTGGGTGGCAATCTGCTCCTGGATGGCTGCGGCGTCAAGCCCGTTGCATAGTATGGGAGAGCCATACCGCACGGTAACGTCATTCATATGGTCGAAGAAATCACTGTAGGCAATGCCCACGGGCACAATCCGCACCTTCTTTCCCTCAAGCAGCTCCTCCGCTCTGGCGGCAATGCGGCACACGCCCTTCTGGACCGGCTGCAGGCCCCTCTCGGGACGATGCGTACCCTCCACATAGAGGCAGAACGGCACGCCGTGGTCGACCACGTCCACGACCTCGTCGAAGACAGCGAAATTCTTGGCCACCTCGCTCAGCCCGTCACGAAGACGCGATATGGGCACGATACGCAGCCACCTCAAGACGTCAGAGACGGTCTTTTTGCGGAAAATGTCGGCGCGAGCGCCGAAGGATACGGGTCCGTCATAGGCCACCAGCATCACTATGGCATCGCTGAGCGCGCAGCAATGGTTGCAGGCAAAGATGGTCACGGTCCCGGGCTCCCCCTTCGAGCGCTCCTTCCCCGAGGTGCGGAAGCGCAGGAAGCACAGACGGGTGATGCAGTCCACATAGACGCGGAATGCAGAATATCCCAAATTACTTTTCCAGAGCTTTGCCATGGCGAAAGTCGGCGTAGTTGAAGATGCAGGACACGGTGAGGCCGCTGATTATATGCCAGACGCCCCACCAGGCAGTAATGACGAGCATTCCTCCGTGAGGCGGGAAATTGGCAAAAAGAGAGGTGCCCAGCAGCAGGACAAGGCCAAGACCGCTGTTCTGGATGCCGGTCTCGATGGTCAGGGTGCGGCGGTCCTTGCGGGGGACTTTGAAGGCGCTGCCCACGGAGAATCCTATAGTGAGGGCCAGCAGGTTGTGAATCAGCACGACAAGGAATATGTACTTGACACACTTGAGGAAAGCATCGATGTTGCCCGCAAACGAGAGCACGACCATAGCAATGAAGAAGATGATGCTGAACCACTGGAAAGGCTTCTTCATCTTCTCGACCGCCTTGGGAAGGAAATGTGAGGTGAGGATACCCAGAATCAGAGGGACGCCGAGCAGGATGAAGATGGTTTTGAACACGTCCATAAGCGGAATCACCAGCGTGGGCACTTCCCCGCTGACATTCACGGAATGGAGGTAAAGATTTCCGTACAGCCAGAAATTGAACGGTGTCAGGAACACGGCCAGCGCCGTACTGATCGCGGTGAGACTGACCGAAAGTTCGATGTTGGCCTTGGAGAGCGAACTCATGAAATTGGAGATGTTGCCCCCGGGGCAACTGGCCACCAGAATCATTCCCATTGCCATGGTCCAGGATATGCTGCTCCCCAGACACAAAGTCAGCAGGAACGTGAAAAGCGGCAGCAGCACCACCTGACAACAGAAGCCGAGAATAACGGACTTGGGATTCTTGAAGACGTCGACGAACATTCTCGGACGTATGCCGAGGGCCACACCGTACATTACGAACGCGAGCACTATGTTGATGGTGTTCATACCCCCGGCGTTGAGGGTGACATTGATCGAATCCAGTGATTGGGCTATTTCAGGACTCATTGCAGTAAGGTTTTAGTATTTTTTGTTTACATTTGGGCTATGATGGTCTCGCAGGCGCGCACTATCTGCCCTTTCTGCACCTTGATATCGGCATCAAGAGGCAGGAAAAGGTCCAGACGCGAGCCGAACTTGATGATTCCGCACTGCGCTCCGGCCACGGTCTTCTGCCCGGGGGCGGCGTGACACACGATTCTGCGCGCAAAGCCGCCGGCAACCTGCTTGAAAAGAATCTCCCGGCCGAGATATTCCAGCTTCACGCAGGTGTGCTCGTTCTTGAGCGAGGACTTGGGCTCGAAGGCGAACATATGGGCTCCGGGATGATAGTCGTATGAGAGCACGGTGCCGCTGACGGGCCAGAAATTCGCGTGCACGTCGAAGAAATTCATATAGACGCTCACCTGCCAGCACTCAGCGCGGAGCACTTCCGGCTCATATGCCTTCTCGCATATCACCACCCTGCCGTCCACAATGGACATCACGCTGCCCTCTGTTGTCCCGCAACTGCGTCGCGGGACCCTGAAGAACCAGGTCTGCCACGCACAGAACCACAGGGCAAGCACAATGACAGGCCATTTCACCCAAGGGCAGGGCACAAGAAAGTAAAACAGGATACTGATTACAAGCGCGGCGAGATAAAGGCCCGCAAGGAGCTTTCGGGAATCTTTGTCGATCATAAAAGATTGGTTAAGGCAAGATAAAGTACAGCCGCCGGGATGGCGACGAGGGAAGAATCAAAGCGGTCCAGCATCCCGCCGTGGCCGGGAATGCAGTTTCCGGAGTCCTTGACTCCGAAATATCTTTTCCAAAGCGACTCGAACAGGTCTCCTGCCACGCCGGCGACAGCGACAACAGCCCCGAGCGCCACACAATGAATGAGCCCATATGGCATCCACCCCAGAAAATGCAGCGCCGCTGACGCGCACATAGAGAGCGCAACGCCTCCCCAGAATCCCCACCAGGACTTCTTGGGCGAGATGCCGGGAGCAAGTTTACGCGCCCCCGGTCTCTGCCCGAGGGCGGTCCCCACGCAGTATGCGCCCACGTCGCAGCTCCATATAAGTATGAATACGGACAGCAACGGGAATCCGCAGAAGGGGCCGTTTGCAGGGAAGACAAGCACAGGACTCAAGCACAGGGGCAAAGCTACATATAGAAGAGCGGTGAAGACAAAAGAAATGTCACCGGCATCGCTGTGGTCGGGGCGGAAAAGGAAAGAAACGGGGATTGCAAGCAGCGGGAGCAGCGCAAAGCCAAGGAAGCTCAGAGAAAGATTGAAGCTCAAAGAGCAGAGCACAAGCGTGAACGTGAAGGCCGCGGCAAGAAGGGCTATCTTCTGCTGAAGCAGAAAGCGCGTGCCGAGCGACATAGAGAAAAACTCCTGCATACAGACAGTCATCACCACGAGGAACAGGGCTCCATAGGCTACGGGATGCAGCAGCAAACCCGCCACCATCACGGCGGTAAACACTGCGCTTGACAAAGTCCTTACGGCAAGATTATTCATTTGCACCCTCCTCCTTCTTCCCGGGGGCGAGTCTGTCTTCGCCGTGACTTCCGGCCTTGGGGCCGAATATCGCCTCTATGTCATCAGACATTATGACTTCCTTCTCTATGAGCATCCCCGCAAGCTTCTCCAGACCTTCCCAGTTGTCCTTGAGCAGGGCTTTGGTGCGCGAGGAGACCTCGTCCACGATGGCCTTCGCCTCGGAGTCTATGAGCTCGGCGGTCTTTTCGCTGTAGGGCTTGGTAATGCTGTAGCCGTCCTGAGCGTTGTAATAGCTCAGATTGCCCACGGCAGGGCTCATACCGTAATAGGTGACCATAGCGTATGCTATTTTGGTCAATCTCTCGAAATCGTTGAGGGCTCCCGTACAGGGCACGCCGTCATTGACCATCTCTTCCGCCACGCGTCCGCCGACAAGACAGCACATCTCGTCCATCATATCCGAGCGGGACATCATAACCTTCTCATCGGGCAGACTCCAGGTGAGTCCGAGCGCCTGGCCTCTGGGGATTATGCTGACTTTCAGCACCGGATCGCACCCGGGAAGCAGCCATCCGGCCACGGCATGTCCGGCCTCGTGGAAAGCGGTGAGCCTCTTTTCCGCGGGGCTCATTATGGTCTTTTTGCGCTCTATACCGCCCACGACTCTGTCAACAGCATCCATAAAGTCTTGATTATCAATATCAGACTTGCCTTTGCGCGCAGCCGTGAGAGCGGCCTCGTTGCAGACGTTGGCGATGTCGGCTCCGGAGAATCCGGGAGTGTGCCGCGCTATGCCTTCCAGATCGAACCCGGCGGAGAGCCTGAGGTCCTTTATGTGCACCTGGAAAATCTCCTTGCGCTCATTGAGATCGGGAAGAGTCACCTGAATCTGGCGGTCAAAGCGACCGGCGCGCATCAGCGCCTTGTCCAGGATGTCGGCCCTGTTGGTAGCGGCGAGCACGATGACGCCGCTGTTGGTGCCGAAACCGTCCATCTCGGTAAGGAGCTGGTTGAGAGTGTTTTCCCTTTCGTCATTGGAGCTCCAGCCAGCATTCTTGCCGCGAGCGCGCCCGACTGCGTCGATTTCGTCTATGAACACGATGCAGGGAGCCTTCTCCTTGGCCTGCGCGAAAAGGTCGCGCACACGGCTTGCTCCCACACCCACGAACATCTCCACGAAATCAGATCCGCTTATGCTGAAGAAAGGCACGTTGGCCTCGCCGGCAACAGCCTTGGCAAGAAGAGTCTTGCCCGTGCCCGGAGGCCCTACCAGAAGAGCGCCCTTGGGGATTTTGCCGCCCAGAGAAGTGTATTTGCCGGGGTTCTTGAGAAAATCAACGATTTCCATCACTTCGTCCTTGGCCCCGTACAGGCCGGCCACGTCCTTGAAGGTCACGTTGACCATATTCTTGTCCGCCAGCTTGCCGGTGGACTTGCCCGCGTTGAAGGGATTCATCCCGCCGCCGGGGCCTCCGCCGCCCATATTGCGTCCCATCCCGCGAAACATCCAGCCCCACAGGACAAGAAGAAGCACGATGGGAAGAGTCCATTCGAGGATATTGGACCATAGCTTCGTGTCGTTCTCGATGACAAGCTTCGCTCTGGCATCGGATGGAAGCTGCGAATTGACGGCGTCGAACTCCGTCTCGGGTTGGAAACTGCCGGAAGTCAGGAAAAAGAACTGGGGGGCGCTCTTGGGCACCTTGCCGCCGGCGAAAAGGTCCACGTACTTGGACATGCTGTCGCCCTTGACGGTAATCGAGCCCTTGAAATCATTGCGCACGAATTGAACCTCCTTCACGTCCCCTGCAAGAATCATCTCACGCACCTGATCCCACTCTATCTTCTGCGGCCCCGGGCCGGACCCTCCGACCAGCATCCAGATGATGCCGGCCCCCAGAAGGATATAGATCCAGGAGAGATTTATACGGATTATCCGCGGTTTGCCGCCTTTGCCTTTATCTTGTTTTTGAGCCATTTTCTCAGGAATGTATTAAATTTGCAACCTACAAATATACAACAAAAATGGGACCCGCAGAAGAATTTTACAATATAATATGGATAAATTCGGTCGACTCCACCAACAATGAGTTGCGCAGGCGCCTTCCCGGCCTGCCCTCGGGCACAGTCCTCGCCGCCCGGCAGCAGACAGCAGGCCGCGGGCAGGGAGACCACGTCTGGCTGTCTTCCCCTTCCGAGAATCTCACTTTCTCCATTCTTCTGCGCTTCCGCGAGAGCGTCAGGCTTCCCGCAAAGCGCATCGGACGCATCAACGACGTTCTCTGCCCGCTTATAGTCTCATACCTCGAAGGCCACGGCATAACGGCCCGCATCAAACTCCCCAACGACATCTGGGTGGCAGACCGCAAGATCTGCGGCATTCTCATCGAAAACATCCTCAGCGGAGACTGCGTCTCTGAGAGCATCATCGGAATCGGACTCAATCTCAACCAGACCATCTGGCCTGCCAACCTTCCCAATCCGGTCAGCATCAAGGAACTCACAGGGAAAACGCCGGACCCCGAAGAGGAGCTCGGGAGGTTCTGCGCGGCGGTGATTCCGCCTCTTGTGGAAGGACTAGCCTCTGAATGAGCGCAGTTTCTGCTGCAGGGAGCCGTCGACAGCCATCTTCATCATCTTGCGGGTCTGCTCGAACTGCTTGATGAGTTTGTTCACGTCCGCCACTGTGGTGCCGGAGCCGGCGGCGATTCTGCGCCTGCGCGAGAAGTTCAGGCAGTCGGGATGCTCCCGCTCGTAGGGGGTCATCGACCTGATTATGGACTCCGTGGGCTTGAACGCGTCATCGGGGATATCCACGTCCTTGAGAGCCTTGTCCATACCGGGCAGCATCCCTGCCAGATCTTTTATATTGCCCATCTTCCGGACCTGCTGCAGCTGCTCGTAGAATTCGTTGATGGTGAACTGATTGTGCGCGACCTTTTTCTTCAGCGCACGGGATGCGGCCTCGTCGTACTGCTCCTGGGCCTTCTCCACGAGAGAGACGACATCGCCCATACCGAGTATCCTGTCGGCCAGACGCGAAGGATGGAAGACGTCCAGAGCCTCCATCTTCTCTCCGGTGCCGATGTATTTGACGGGTTTGCCCGTGACCGCGCGGATGGAGAGAGCGGCGCCTCCGCGGGTGTCGCCGTCCATCTTGGTGAGCACCACGCCGTCATAATCCACTGCCTCATTGAAAGCCAGGGCCGAGGCAACGGCATCCTGACCTGTCATCGCGTCCACCACGAAGAGGGTCTCGGACGGGGTCACGGCAGCATGCATCCTGCGTATTTCATCCATAAGTTCCGCGTCCACGGTAAGGCGTCCGGCCGTATCCACTATGACAACACCGAAACCTTCCGAACGAGCCTTTGAGAGGGCCGCACCGGCGACTGCCAAAGGGTCCGTCTCCCCGTCAATGGAGAAAACCGGGACGCCCGTCTGAGCTCCCAGAGTCTTGAGCTGCTCCACGGCGGCAGGGCGGAAACAGTCGCAGGCGGCAAGAAGCACTTTCTGCCCCTTCTTCACCTTGAGCAGCAGCGCGAGCTTGGCGCTGAAAGTGGTCTTTCCCGAGCCGTTGAGACCGCACACCAGCACCACGGCGGGATTGCCCTTGAGATTCAGCGACGAATCTGTGGAGCCCATAAACTCGGCCAACTCGTCGTGCACTATCTTTACCATCATCTGCTGCGGCTTCACGGCCGTGAGCACGTTGGCACCCAGCGCCTTGGTCTTGACCCGGTCACAGAACTCCTTGGCCACCTTATATGACACGTCGGCATCCAGAAGGGCCCTGCGGACATCCTTGAGGGTCTCGGAAATATTGATTTCAGTAATTTTGCCTTCGCCTTTCAGTATTTTGAAAGAGCGCTCAAGCCTTTCGGACAGATTCTCGAACATAGTATTTCAATTGCGGACGCAAATTTAATAATTTTGTGCTTATGAAAAAATTGTATCAGTATGTTATCACCAGAGCCGAGCGGATCCGACGCAGAAACGAGAACAAAGCCCAGGTGACGGTTGACGTCAGAATAACCATCGCTCTGAAGGAATGGGTTGACAACGGGGAATATCTCCGAAGAGGGGCGTCTACCAGCAGCGCCGCACGTTTCTGCAATGTGAGCGAAGCCCAGCTGCAATACTATTTCAGGACCATCATAGGAGTCAGGTTCTCTCAGTGGATCAAAGCCTTGCGCATCGAGGAAGCCAAGGCTCTGATGCTGGAGTATCCGCAGATGCCCTTGAGCCTCATACGCGAGAGGGTCGGCATCCCGGACAAGGCGAATTTCCGGCGGATGTTCGCCGAGATAGAAGGCCGCAGCCCGTCCGAATGGAGGGAATCAATGGCGCGGGGGAAATAACAGGTCCATATCCCTGCCTATTGCCGGCGCGGCAAGCTCAGAAGGGACAAACTCCCAGGAACCCACCACGCGAGGATTGTAGATTGCGGAAGGCTCCAGCACGGGATGCTTCTGGAGATAATCATAGATAATATCCCTTATTTCCGGATATTTCTCCATCACCCGCTCCTCTATCTCCTCCTTGGACTGAAGTGTGGCCTTCTGCAGAAGACCGCCCCCGCCGCTTACACGATAGGACGTCATCATCACGTTGTACCACACGTCGGGGTTGAATTCGGTACCGTCCGCAAGCGATTCGACCTTCACGCGGGATCCCTTGGGACGGGTGACGTCCACCGTGTAACGCAGGCCGCCCGCGGAATCGAAATTATAGGTTCTGCCCACAAAAGACCATCTGAGGGCTCCGGTGCGCGGGTCGGGAGCGTTCACGATACGGAGCACGTGGTCCGCTCCGTCCTGGATCCAGGCATCATATGACTCCTCAAGATAGCGCACCACCTCAGACCCCTGCATCAGCACCATATAGAGTTGATTCTCGAAAGGATATATGGTGAAAAGGTCGTTATACACAAGCTCTCCGGCAGCCACCCTCCCGTTGTAGGTCAGAGGGGCGGCAAAGGATATCTGCGCCTCCGGGACCGACAGCTGGACGGTGTGTATGAGATTGAGGTAGTCGGACATTCCGCAGAAAGCCCTGCGGGTCTCCAGAGGTGATTGTATGCGGCACACAGGCTGCACCGTGAAAGCCTTCACGGCCTCGAATTCGGGGCGGAACCTCTCCTCGAGGTCTTTGTCCACGGCATTTTTGTCGAGCCTGACAGTTTCGGCATCCACCTGCGGTGTGCCGACCCTCCGGCGGCCGCGTGCGGTCACAGTGACGGTGGAATGCGTCACATACCCCGCTCTGGCACCGCCGTTGACAAGGGCACGGCCTTCGCGCTTGTCGACGCAGGGCCTGTGGTCGTGGGCACACACGAAGAGCTGCACACCTCTGAGGGAATCGAAGACCGTCTCGCCTTCGGACTCCGCCGAAGCGTCACTCCCGACTCCTGTGCCCGTGTGCGCGAGCACCACCACGACATCAGGGTCAGCCGCCTTGCGGATTGCATCCACCTGACTCTGCACGAGGTCCCCTATAGGAAGGAAAGTGATGCCCTCCCACTTTTCGGGAGCGAGCCAGTTGGATATATTGGCATTGGTGTATCCGAGCACGGCGACCTTCAGACCCGCCTTTTCCACAATGGTACAGGGAGTGAAATAAGGCGTGCCGTCCGGCTTCAGGGCATTGGCCGCAAGAAACGGTATCCCCTGCTCCTGAAGCTCACGGGCCACACGGTCATACACCTGGTGGCCGGCTTCGATGTCGTGATTGCCCACAGCCACGGCATCGTAGCCCATTGCGGCCGCGAGCCTCGGATAGATGTGCGGTTCGGCGGCGAGGGTGTTGAAATAAAAAGCGGCGTTGTCTCCCTGAAGGACGTCGCCTGCATCGAGAAGAAGCACGTTCTCCTCCCCCACGGCCTGCCGGAGGCTGTCCACATAATGCTTCACGGACATCAGGCTTGTCTTCGTGCGGGTGCCGGTGTAGGGCCGGGCGAAAAACGATCCGTGGACATCTCCTGTCGTCACAATGTGCAACACTTTTGTGGTCTCGGGAGCTCCGGAAACAAGAAAAGAGGCCAGAGCCGCGGCGGCAGTCAAAACAAACTTTTTCATAAGCATTTCAAATCATACAAATTTAGTAAATTTGCGCAATATGTCAAATTTGTTCACAAGAGTACCCGTCGCGCCTTCGGCGATACGCCTGCATCCCGCAGACAGGACGACGGTCCTGGGAAGCTGCTTCGCCGATGCCGTCGGCTCCAGGATGGCGGAAGGCGGTCTCGAGGTGTGCACAAACCCCTTCGGCACGCTCTACAATCCCGCCTCCATACTCTCGGCCGTGAGGCGTCTGGACAGCGGGGAGCCGTTCACCGAAGCGGACTGCGTGCAGATGGGAGCCGGCGCACTCTCCGCCGAAGGGACGCCGCTAATATGCTCGTTCAGCCACCACACCACTTTCGCGCGCGGCAGCAGGACGGAATTTCTCAGAAACGCCAATGCGTCTCTGGAGGAGGCGTCCGCCTTCTGGAAAAGGAGCGGAAAAGTGATTCTCACGCTCGGAACAGCCTTCGTCTGGAGGCGTGCAGACACCCTCGAAGCGGTATCCAACTGCCTCAAGAGGCCGACCCGGGAGTTCGTACGCCAGATGCTGGGAGTGGAGGAATGCGCCGGGCTCCTGCGCGAAATCCTCGACTCCCACCCCGACAAGGAATTCATCCTCACTGTCTCCCCCATCCGGCATCTGGGAGGCACGCAGTCCTCGGTCAGGGGCAACACCCTGTCGAAAGCCACCCTGCAGATTGCCGTGTCCCGGGTCGAAGACCATCCGCACGTTTATTGCTTTCCGGCATACGAAATCCTTCTGGACGAGCTGCGCGATTACCGCTTCTACGCCGAAGACCTATGCCACCCCTCCAAAGTCGCGGAAGAGATTATATGGGAGCGTTTTATGGAAGCCGTGACGGACCCGCAGGACCGAGCCGGGGTCGCGGCGGCCAGAAAGGCTTTCAGAGACTCCGGACACAGGCCCATACTGTGAAATTTGCTGTTTTGAATAGTAATCCTTATATTTGTTAACCGGTAAAATGACATTCAAGCCACATATGATGAAAACCAAGAACTACATCGCCGTTGACCTCGGCGCCACCAGCGGGCGCGTGATTCTCGCCACCGTATCGGAAGAGGACCTCAAGATGGAGACCGTGCACCGTTTCCCCACCCCCCTTATCAAGATTTCCGACAAGTACTACTGGAACATATACACCCTGTATGACGAGATAGTCAAGGGCCTGACGAAACTTTCCGGCACCAAGGTCGAGTCCATAGGCATAGACACCTGGGGAGTTGACTTCGCGTGCGTGGCAAAGGACGGCACCGTGAGCCTGCCAAGGGCCTACCGCGACCCCTACACCTCCGGGGTGCCGGACAAATTCTTCAAGAAGATGTCCCGGGAAGACCTCTACGAGCGCACCGGCATACAGATAATGAACTTCAATTCCGTGTTCCAGCTCTACGCACAGCACAAGGAAAAGTGCAGCGCGCTCGAAAACGCGTCCAGCATCCTCTTCATGCCGGACGCCCTGAGCTATATGCTCACCGGCAAGATGGTCTGCGAATACACGATTCTGTCCACCAGCGCCCTGATGAACCCGAGGACAAAGAAGATAGACAAGGACATTCTGTCCGTGTGCGGGGTGAAGGCCAGAAGATTCCCCAAAGTGGTGTTCCCCGGCCACACCGTGGGCAAGCTTACCGACAGCCTCGCCAAGAGCACGGGCCTCGGCAAGGTGCCTGTCATAGCAGTAGCCGGCCACGACACCGCATCCGCAGTGGCCTCCGTGCCTGCCGCCGACGAGCATTTCGCATACCTGAGTTCGGGCACCTGGAGCCTTATGGGCATAGAGACGAAGGAGCCCATCATAGACAAGAAGATGTACGAGCTCAATTTCACCAACGAGGGCGGAGTGGGCGGCACCACGCGCGTGCTCAAGAACATCACCGGAATGTGGCTCCTCGAGCAGTGCCTTGCCAAATGGCGCTCGGAAGGCGTGGAATACACATATGCGCAAATCGAGCAGATGGCCACCGACTGTCCCGAGAGCCCGGCCGTCATAGACCCCTGCGACCCCACGTTCGACGCCCCGCAGGATATGCCCGCGGCCATCTCGGCCTACTGCGCCGCCCACGGAATGCAGGCCCCCTGCGATCACGCCCATTTCATCAGGCTCATCTACGATTCCCTCGCAGCCAAGTACGGAGAGGTGTTCCGCATGTTGCAGGACATAGCCCCGTTCGAGCTCCACACGCTGCACATCATCGGAGGCACGTCCCAGAACAAGCTGATGAGCCAGCTCACCTCCGATGCCTGCGGAGTGAAGGTGGTCGCGGGTCCCGCCGAAGGTACGGGTCTGGGCAACGTGATGATACAGGCCGGCCTTGACCGCGCCCGCATTGCAAAAGCGATTGACACTAAAATATATAATCCAAGCAAATAAGATGAAAGAATCAGTAAAGAAGGCCTATGAGATAGCCAAGGAGCGCTATGCGGCCATCGGAGTGGACACCGAGAAAGTCCTCGAACAGATGAAGAATTTCCACTTGAGCATGCACTGCTGGCAGGCAGACGACGTGGCTGGCTTCGAGTCCGCAGGCGATCTGACCGGAGGCATCCAGGCCACGGGCAACTATCCCGGCAAAGCCCGCAACATCGACGAGCTGCGCGCCGACATCCTTAAGGCCAAGAGCCTCATCCCCGGCACCCACCGCCTCAATCTCCACGAGATTTACGGCGAGTTCGGCGGAAAGTTCGTGGACCGCGACAAAGTGGGTGTGGAGCACTTCCAGGGCTGGATCGACTGGTCCAGGGAGAACAAGACCCCGCTGGACTTCAACTCCACATCCTTCTCACACGCCAAGAGCGGCAACCTGTCACTTTCCAGTCCGGACAAAGCCATACGCGAATTCTGGATTGAGCACACAAAGCGCTGTCGCGACATAGCCGACGCGATGGGCAAGGCCCAGGGCGACCCCTGCATCATGAACGTGTGGGTGCACGACGGATGCAAGGACCAGAGCGTGAACCACTTCATGTACAGGGAACTTCTCAAGGACTCCCTCGACCGGATTTTCGCCCAGAAGAAGGCCAATATGAAAGACTGCATCGAAGGCAAGGTGTTCGGCATCGGCCTTGAGAGCTTCACGGTGGGCAGTCACGACTTCTACACGGCATACGCAGCCGCAAACGGCAAGATTCCCACAATAGACACCGGCCACTACCACCCCACCGAATCCCCCGCCGATAAAGTCAGCGCCCTGCTGCAGTTTGTCCCCGAGCTGATGCTCCACGTCAGCCGCCCCGTGCGCTGGGACTCCGACCACGTGACCATCAAGGACGATTTCACCCAGGACCTCTTCTTCGAAATCGTGCGCGCAGGCGCTCTGGACCGTGTCCACTACGGACTCGACTATTTCGACGGCGCCATCAACCGCATCGGCGCCTACGTCATCGGCAGTCGCGCGGCCCAGAAGTGCATGCTCTGCGCCCTGCTCGAGCCCGTGGAGACCATCCGCCGCTACGAGCTCGAAGGCGAGACCTACAAGGTCCTCACCCTTCTCGAAGAGGGCAAGGCCCTCCCCTGGGGAGCCGTCTATGACGAATTCTGCGAACGCGAAGGCGTTCCCGTCGGCACCGCCTACATTGAGGAAATAGACAAATACTCCAAAGAAGTCACCTCCAAGAGGTAGATTCCGCGCTTATGACAAGCGAAGACAGTCCTGACTGCAAATTCCGCTATCTGCTGGCCGACGGAACGTCTGATAACGGTGAGAACGTCATCAGCACCGTCGGCTATCAGAATGTGGAGCCGGGCGGGGAATATCCTATCGCCAAGCACCCGCACAGATATATGTTCGACGTGAAGAAGGGCAGATTTCTGGACGAGTACCAGCTTATCTACATCTCTCACGGGGAAGGCGTGCTGACCGACCGGCAAGGAGACCACGAAATCAATGCAGGCACGCTGTTTCTGCTCCGTCCGGAATACTGGCACGCATACCGCCCCAACCCGGCTTCCGGATGGACGGAGCACTACATCGGCTTCAAGGGGGACGGCTTCACGGAAACGATAGAACGCTTCTTCCCCATCACCGAAAGCAACATTTTCAGAATCGGCATCAGAGAAGAGCTGGTCGGTCTCTACCGTGAAGCCCTCCAGTGCGCCGACAGCGATTACTTTCTTGTACAAAGCCTCCTGTGCGCGATTGTGCAGCATATGCTGATGCTGCTCAAGTATCACTTGTCGTGTCCGGAAGGCAATGACTCTCTGGCTCAGAAAGCGATAGACTACACCAAGACCTATATTCTGGACAAGCTGTCACAGAAAATAAGCTTCGAGCAGATAGCAGACAATCTGGGGATGAGCTATTCCTGGCTCCGCAAGACCTTCAAAGACTACGCGGGGATGCCGCCGGCAAAATACCTTCAGTCCATGAGACTGCAGAAAGCGAAATATTTCTTGATAAACACCAGGGTGCCGGTGAAGGAAATAGCCCTGAAGTGCGGCTTCGCCACGCCCGAATACTTCTGCAACGTGTTCAAGGAAGCGACGGGAGTCTCCCCGAACAACTTCAGAGACGCCCATAAGGACAACGAAATCTAGTGTTATCTCCTCCAGAAGGCCGAGGTGATATCCTCCCCGTGATGATAGAGCCTCTGGTTGGTGGTTCTGCTGTTGAGCGGTCCGCACTCTTCCCGGTACGGGCCTGTTTTTATGTAATCGAAGGCCTCATACAGTTCTTTTTCCACCTGCTCCCTGCCGGAATACAGAGCCAACTCCATTCCGGGATGGGATTTGCGGAGATGCGCCGCAAGAGACAAAAGCGCCTGCGGGTCGTTGCCCTCACCCAGAAGCAGGAAGCAGTCCACTCCGAAATTGTCCGCAATCAGAGAATCGGCCACCTGCGGGGTGAGTTCCACTCCGGTGTCGGTGCGCAGCCAGGGCGAATGACACCCCTTGCAATTACCCCGGCAGTTGGAAATTTCCACTGCCAGGGCAAGCTTGCGGGGTATTTCTTCCAGCACGACATTGGTCATGCCGGGAACATACTTAATCATTCTTGGGGCTATAGAATCTCACTCCTGCCTCAATCTGCCTTGGCTCGGCGAATGAGGACACCCTCTTGAGATACCCGATAACACGCGTCAGATAGTCAAGATCCCTGCTGCCGCACTTGGGACATTCGTCCAGAGTGTCCTTGCTGATGTATCCACACTTGTTGCACACGGTGTTGCGGCAATTGAAAGTGAAATAGTTGGTGCCGTAGTGGGCGGCGGTGTTGAGGAGCTTCCTGTACTGTTCTTTGGAGAGGTGCTCGGCTATGTTCATATGCAGGGCGGAGCCTCCGTCCAGATACTTCACGAAATCCTCTCCGTGCAGCTTGAATTTGTCTATGATGCTGAGGCTGTCATCCTCGGGATTGTAGAAATAAGAGCTGTAGAGATTGTGCTTCTCGGACACGAAATAGCCGTCCTTCTTGTCCCATTTGTAATTCTTCGCGGCAAGATTCTCGGCAGGCACGAACTCTGTGTTGAACATAGCGTCCTTGGTCCTGTCCTTCTTGTTGCAGATGTTGATGGTCTCGAGAATGTTGTTGACAAAATTGCCGTACTCGGGATTGGGTGAGACGCTCAGGCCCAGGAATTCGGCGGCTTCGGTGAGACCGTTGACACCCACGGTGAGATACTGCTTCTCCAGAGTGATGAAGCCGGCATTGTAGACATCAAGCATTCCGGCCTTGAGGAAGTCCTTGATTATCTCGTTGAATGCCTTCTGGTACTTGTGGACACGCTCTGTCATCTCGCGCAGGTCCTTGTCTATATAGTTTTCGTAGAGATCCTCCTTGTCGTAGAAATTGGACACAGGATCGAGCGGCTTGCCCGGCTCCAGATGCACTCCCCTGCGCTCGATGAAATAGCGGCGCACGGAGTCCTGGATGAGACGGTTCAGGTTGATGGTCATCACGGACTTGGATCCGGTGGCGACAGAGGCGGTGCCCATCGAATACTGATGGGTGGTGTGGTTGTGTCCGTCGTCCTTCTGAATCTCGTTGCGCAGACGGCAGCAGCTCGACAGAGAGTCGGGGCTGTTGGACAAATAGCAGAAGAAGCTGTGTCCCTTGGACCACATTTCGGCAGTGAAATCGGCATACTCCTTATCGGCGAAGTCATCGCCGCCGTCGGTCAGCAGAGCCATTGTCTCCACAGGGAAAGTGAGGATGTAGTGGTTGCGCTCCTCGTTGAACCAGTTCATGAAATGCTTCTGGAGCCAGTTGAGGGTCTCCCACTTGGGAGCGGTGCCGTCGGGGAAGCAGAAATCGCCGAAGACTCCGTCGAAATATGGCTTGTCAAAGTAGCCGATGTTCCAGAACACCGTCTGGTAGCCCCTGTTGCCGGCGGGCATGTTCATCGAATGCACGACCTGCTGGAAACAGTTGTCTATAACCTTCTCGAGCGTGCGCTGCTTGCGGTTGTTCTCCACGACGTCGTCAAGATGATCGATATAGTCGTCGCCGTAGTCCTTGCGGATGAAGTAGTCCAGATACATAAGGAATTCCGGGGTGGCCACGGCTCCCATGAACTGGGATGACACGGAATACACCAGATTGATGAACTCGCCGCAGAAGCTCTTGAGGTCGGTGGGAGCGACAGACACTCCGCCGAGCTCCTTGAGACCGCTCACAAGGAAAGGATACATCGTGATGGCCACACAGTACGGGAATCCGGGGGTTCCGCTCTCGTCGTGCTTGTAGAGAATGTGGGAATCCAGATCCTTGAGGTAGTTGTCGGCAAGAGAGCGCCCGTAGAGGGTCTTGATCTTGTCGCACATGATGTAGCGGTTCTGCTTGATGTTGTTCTCCTTGTAGAGCTCGTTGCCGAGGGTCACGATGTTCTTGCGCGTCACGTTGGCATTGGCGTCAAACTTGGATCCGGTGGCGGCGTTCTTGGCGGCGATGTAGTCCGTGATGAAGTCACGCTTCTTGCGCAGGTCGAGGTTGGCGTCGAACTTGTCGATATAGGCGTGGGCAACCTTCTTGTTGATGCTCATCAGTGCATCCTCAACCTGACGGCGGATTTCCTGACTGGTTATGCCTTCATAAATGTGAAGGTTGTTGATAATCGACACCACAATCGCGTCATCGCAGTATTCGTGGGATGATTTGTAGGCCTCGTGTATACCACGGGCCAACTTGGCTTTGTCGTACTCTTCCAGAGAGCCGTTGGTTTTACGTACATCCATATGTATCCAGTGTTTTTATTATGCTACGGGGTAGCAAAATTAAACATTAGATTCGGATGGGGGAACCGCCGGAAGGGAAAGTTATCAACAATGTTTTAAACAACGGCGGGAAGCCTACTTGCAGAGCCCTTCTATGCTATCCATAACGTCGCCCACGGTCTCGAACGGGACCTGGTTCTCGAAACGGATGCCGAAGCGGGTCTCAATGGCGAGCGAGGCGAGCAGCATCGAAAGTGAATCGATGCCCAGATCACCCAACAGACGGGTGGATTCGCACACCGCAGACAAGTCAGCCTTGGGCTTCACCATCTGCATCACCTCCTTGAGGCCAAGCAGTATTTCTTCTCTTGTCATAGCTACTGTTGTCTTGAAACCTTCATTGCGCCGGTACGCTTGAAATCCTCCTTGCGCACGGTCATCTTGCTCACCCTGTGGGTGGAGGGAAGCGTGGCGTTGACCTCGTCCAGAAGCTTGTGGAAGAATTCCTGTATCTCATCGGGGCTCTTGCCCTCGAACTCGGACATCTGCGGGAGAATCTCTATGGCTATCACGCTCTCGCCGTTCATCGTATCCTCCTTGACAAGGCAGTCGCGCACGGCGGGATTCTTGTAGAAAGGCTCCTCGATGCTCTCGGGGGAGATGTTCTCGCCATTGGAGAGGATTATGAGGTTTTTGATGCGGCCGGTTATATAAAGGAAGCCATCCCGGTCGAAGCGTCCGAGATCTCCTGTCTTGAGCCATCCGTCGGGCGTGAGGCACTCGGCAGTGGCCTGCGGATTGCCGCAATAGCCGAGGAAGACGTTGTCACCCTTGATCCAGATTTCGCCGTCAACCAGCTTGACCTCCTGCTCCGGATAGACTTTGCCGACGGAAGTGGGTCTAGTGGACACGTCAACATTGCCGGTCGTGAGGTTGGCGGACTCAGTCATGCCGTATCCTGCAAAGAGGTTGACCCCCAGCTTCTCGAACACGGTGATAAGGCGCGGAGGCACATTGGCGGCTCCGCTGATGATGGTCTTGAGCTGCCCTCCGAGGAATCCGGGACCGTACATCTTCGCAAGACCGGCGAGCACGTCGCACAAGCCTGGGACAAGCACCATGATGGTGGGTTTGATAACGGGGAGTTTGCCTATGGTGGCCTTCACGTCCTCGGCGCTGAACCACAGGCCTCCGACATAGAACATGGAGAGCGTGCCGCGTATCATTCCGAACACGTGGCTCAGAGGCAGCAGGCACACGGTCCTGTGGCCGAAGAGCTGACTTCCGGGAGCGAAGCATCCGTTGAAGGAGCCGCGCATCAAGGCGCGATGAGGGACGAGAGCGCCTTTGGGAGAACCGGTGGTGCCTCCGGTGAAGAATATGGCGGCGGGATCGTTTCTGTCCACGACGGCGAGCGGGGCCTCATCCCCGGCCATAGCGGCGCTGGAGACAATCTTGCAGGGAGCCCCACTGAGGGCGGGAGCGAATTCGTCACGCGCGGCGAGCACCTTCACGCCGAACTTTGCGCAGCATCCGATGACGGCCTGGGCAGGCAGTTGGGCGGGGAGCATAAGGGCTGTCCAGCCGCCGGAGCAGGCGGCAAGGAACATCTCTATCGCATCTATGCTCGTGCGCTCGAAGATGGCGACGACATCGCCCTTCTCCAGACCGCAGGAGGCAAGCAGAGCACGCTTGCGGGCAATGCGGGAGCAGAATTCCGAATATGTGTAGGTTACGGCAGTATCGGACACGGCGGGCCGGTCGGCCCACTTGGTACCAATCCAGGACAGGAACTCGGGTACCGTAGGAATGAAACTGAGTTGCGAAAGCTCCTCCGGGAGCATCATGTCATAAAAATAATGAGACATAAGGCGTAGGTTTTCAAATTTAACGTCCACAAAAGTAAGTATTTTTACTAACTTTGCAAAAATTCTAACTGAAACGAACCTATGCCTGTCACCATCGAAGAAGTGAAGTCGCGTGCGCAGCTGCGCAACTTCATAAGATTTCCATACCAATTGTATAAAGACTGTCCCAACTGGGTCCCCGCTCTCGAGGGAGACGAATTCGACACCCTGGACCCGGAGCGCAACGGAGCGTTCGAGTACTGCGAAGCCGCCCTGTACATTGCTCTGAAGGACGGCAGGCAGGCCGGCCGCGTGTCCGCCATAATAAACCACAAGGCCAACGCCATCTGGAAAGAAGAGATAGTGCGTTTCGGCTGGCTGGATTTCGTCGACGACTCCGAGGTGCTCGCCGCCCTTATGGCCAAAGTGGAGGAATTCGGACGCGCGCATGCCTGCACGGTGATGAAAGGCCCCTGGGGCTTCACCGATATGGACAAGGAAGGTCTGCTGGTGGAAGGCTATGACAAACTCAGTCCCTTCACATGCCTGTACAACTTCCCCTACTACGACACCCGCCTCTCCGAGCTGGGATTTGTCAAGGATGCGGACTGGACGCAGAAGGTGGTAAAAATCGAGAAGGAGTTCCCTCCGATGTTCCGGATGGCCCCGACGATAAAGGAGCGCTTCGGCCTGCATATGGCCAGCGGGAAATCAATGGGAGATTTCGTGGGCAGATACGGGATGCCGCTGTTCCACCTCTACAACGAGGCATTCGCTCCGCTGATGCAGTTCACTCCGCTCACGGACAAGCAGATAAAAAGATACCTGCAGACCTACAAGGCGATTATGATTCCGGACTTCATCGCCATCTGTCTCAACGAGAAGGAAGAGCCCGTGGGCTTCACTTTCTGCGTGCCCTCGCTTTCGAAGGCCGTAAAAAAAGCCGGCGGCAGACTCTTCCCCTTCGGCTTTCTGCACGTGTTGAGGGCCTTGAAGCACAACGACACGGTGGAAGCTCTGATGATAGGCGTGCTTCCCGAGTATCAGGGAAAGGGAGCCAACGTCCTGATGTTCGAGCACATACACAAGAACTGCATCAAGAGAGGCATCAGCCGTATGATTCTCAATCCTCAACTGGAGGAGAATCTCAAGGTGCAGACCCTCTTCGAGCAGTACGAGACCGAGCCGTTTATGCGTCGCAGGGCCTACAGAAAAAGCATACTGCCGTAGGAAGGCAGGCTGTCCGCAGCTTCAAACACATCCCCTCTGCGCTTGAAACAAAGGGTGCGGGTCCCGTTGGTAAGGATAATCCAGCGAACGTCAAGCACGGCGTTGTAGCGCATCGCCTGCCGCACCACATCGGCATCAAGCTCCACTTCGGGGCGCTTGCACTCCACCACGCACAGGGGCTTGAGGGCGCGGTCATAGACCACTATGTCTGCACGATACCGCTTGGCTCCCCACTTGAAGCCCACTTCGGACATCATCATATGCAGGGGCACGGCCGCGCTGTCCCGCAGCACGCCTATGAACCACTGGCGCACGGCCTCCTCCGGCGTAGCGGCTACCTGCGCACGGCGCAGCGGATCCCATATTTTGGCGGCGGCACTCATTGATGATTGAAGAGCAGTTTGCAAATCTACGATTTTTCCCGTAATTTTGGAAGATACTATGGCAGCGCCAAGACAAGACACGGCGGCCCTGAGCCGCAGCTTGATTGAAGAAGTCCGCTCGGGCGTCTTCAGAAACGTGTATATCCTTATGGGGGATGAGCCCTACTACCCCGACCTCGTGTGCGAGGAGATAATCCGCCTCTGCATAGACGAAGACAGCAGGGACTTCAACCAGACCGTGTGCTACGGAGCGGACGTGAACGCGGAGAAGATCATCACCGGGGCGCGCGAGTTCCCTATGTTCTCCGAGCGCAGGCTCATCGTCGTCAAGGAGGCTCAGATGATGAAGGACATCGAGGCTCTGGCCCAATACTGCGCCGCGCCGCTGGAGAGCACCGTACTCGTACTTCTGCTCCACAAAGCCACCGTGGACAAACGCAAGGCCCTTTACAAGACAGTCCAGAAGACGGGGGCCGTGCTGGACAGCGGAGCTCTGCGCGACTACGAAATCCCCGCGTGGATACAGTCCCACTGCGCCTCCCGCGGCCTGCAGATTGCCCCCGCCGCGGCCGCCCTGCTTGCCGAATATGCGGGCACCGACCTCTGCACCATAGCCGGGCAGACCGAGAAGATACTCCGGAGTCTGCCGGAGGGGACAAAGCACATAAGCGAAGATGACGTGGAGCGCAACGTGGGGCTGTCCAGGCAGTTCAGCGTGTTTGAGCTCACCCGCGAACTTTCGATGCGCAACAACGCGAAGGCATTCCGCATAGCCGCCCATCTGGGCAGCAGCGCAAAATTTGCGATGCCTATGGCCGTGAGCGCCCTATATACGCATTTTTCACGCATTCTAAAATATGCAGCCCTGCTCGCGTCCAACCCCCGCCCGGACCCCGAGCAGAAGGCCCGCGCCCTGCAAGGGGTGAATCCGTATTTCTACAAGGAATACGACACGGCGGTGCGCAACTATCCCCTGCCGAAGGCCATGGCAGTCATAAGCCTGCTGTGTGAATATGACTATCTGGGCAAAGGCGGAGACGGCTCCGGGGAGAGCGCTGAAGAGATTTTCAGAGAACTCGTGGCGAAGATTCTCGCCCTCTAAAGCTCAGAGACAGGCTTGAGCCCCATTTCCGACGCCTTCTGACGCATGAAGGCATCCGCCTGCTCGAAATTGTTGCCTATCACCCCGTCCAGTATGGCTTCCTTGACCTGCTCCTTGAGCGTGCCGATGGTGGCGCAGGGCGGCAAACCGTAAAGCCGCATTATGTAGTCTCCGGTGACGGGGTTCTTGAAATTTCGCACGGCATCCTTCTCCTCCACTTCCACGAGCTTGCGGGCTACCAGAGCGAAATTCGCCTTGATGCGCGCAACTTTGGCTTCATTCTTCGAAGTGATGTCCGCGTTGCACAGGGACATAAGGTCATCGATGTCATCTCCGGCATCGAAGAGCAGACGCCTGACGGCAGAATCGGTCACCCCCTCGTCCACAAGTGCAATGGGACGCAAATGCAGCCACACCAGCTTCCTGACATATTTTGCATCGTCCACCGGGAGTTTGAGGCGGGCGAAAATGCGCGGCACCATCTTGCTGCCCACGATGTCGTGGCCGTAGAACGTCCATCCCACGGAAGGGTCATAGCGCTTGGTCGAGTTCTTGCCGATGTCGTGCAGCAGGGCAGCCCAGCGCAGGGGCAGTTTCACTCCGTCTTCCGGCGTGAGGCTTCCGACAAGATTGTCGAGTACGGCAAGAGTGTGGGCGAAATTGTCCTTGTGCCCACGGCCGTCCACGGTCTCCACGCCTTTGAGGGCCACAACCTCCGGCAGTATGTACTGCAGAAGAGCAGCTTCGTCCAGAAGGCGAAGGGCCATCGAGGGGCGCGGACAACAGAGCATCTTGTTCAGCTCTTCGGTGATGCGCTCCATCGACAGTATCTGCACGCGGTCGGCCATACGTCGCATCGAGGCCATGGATTCCGGCACTATCGTGAAGCCGAGTTCCGGAGTGGACAGTTTGGTTGCAAAACGGACGGCGCGGAGCATCCTCAGAGGATCGTCGCTGTAGGTCGTGTCCGGGTCCAGAGGCGTGCGGATGATGCCTGCGGCCAAGTCCTTGACTCCCCCGAACGGGTCCACGAGCTCTCCGAAGCTGTCCTTCTGCAGCGAGAAGGCCATCGCATTGATGGTGAAGTCACGCCGCAGCTGATCGTCCTCGAGAGTGCCGTTCTCCACAACGGGCTTGCGGGATTCCCGCCGGTAAGACTCCTTGCGTGCGCCCACGAACTCGATTTCATCCCCTTGATAGCGGAGCATCGCAGTGCCGAAATTCTTGAAATACGACACGTTTTTCCGGGTCACGCGACCCACTTCACGGGCGAAGTCGATGCCGCTGCCTTCCACAACTATGTCTATGTCATTGCATGGCCTGCCGAGAAAGCAGTCACGCACATAGCCGCCGATGACAAAGGCCCTCACGCCCTTGCTCTCGGCGACATCGCTCACGATGCGGAAAATCTTCCGGTCCAGGAAATCCGGCGCTGCCGTGCTCATTCTCCGCTTCTCTTTTTATTGCTCACAGCCCTTGCAGGCGGCGCAGTTGCCGTTGCAGGGAGTCGCCTTCACCGTGTCGAAGGCAAAGATGGTGTGTGCAGAATAAGTCTGGGCGGGAAGCAGCGTGGCGGAAGGCCAGTCGCTCTTGTTGGGAGAGTCGGGATAGAGCTGGCTCTCAAGGCAGATGGCGTGACGGAAGGCATACACTGCGCCCCCTTTGCCGGTCAGGGTACCGTCGAGGAAATTGCCGGAATAGACCTGCATACCGGGCTGGTCGGTGTACTCAGTGAGCTTGATTCCGCTCAAGGGGCAGTACAGGACAGCGGCGGGCACGGTGATGTCGCAGTCGTTGTCCAGACACCAGTTGTGGTCATAGCCATTGCCGTTACGGAGCTGCACGAAACCATAATTGTCTATCTCGGCGCCTATCTTCTTGCCTGTGCGGAAATCCATAGCTGTCCCCTCCACGGATGCAATCTCGCCCGTTGTCATGAAGGTGGAATCGCTGGGAGTGTAGCGGGAGGCGTTGATTACCATATAATCATCGCATATGCTGTGACCGGCGGGATCTCCGCTGAGGTTGAAATAGCTGTGGTTGGTCATGTTGACCACGGTGGGGGCGTCCGTTGTGGCCTCATAGAGAATGTCTATGGCGTTGTCTTCGGTGAGGGTGTAGGTCACATACGCGGTCACCGCGCCGGGGAAGCCGTTGTCTCCGTCGGGAGAATGCATCACGAGCTTGAGGTGGCTGTCGTCAGAGCACACGACCTCGTACACCTTGTACTGCCATCCCCTCACCCCTCCGTGCAGGCAATGGCCGTAGTTGTTGCAGGTCAGCTGCCACTCCTTTCCGTCCAGAGTGAAGCGAGCGTCCTTGATGCGGTTGGCATAGCGGCCGATGGCGGCGCCGAAATCAGTGAGATTGTTTTCGGGGAAATAATCCTTCACGTTGTCGAATCCTAGCACCACGTCGCGCAAGACACCGTCCTTGTCAGGCACCATACAGGAGACGATGCGACCGCCGAAATTGGTGATGCACACCTCCATACCCGCCTCATTAACCAGAGTGTAGAGGGCAGTGGGCTTACCCTCGTATTCCGCCTTGAAAGCGGCGGGATCGAGGCCGGACCTGGTCAGAGGAGCGCTGCAGCAGACAAGCATCAAGGCAGCGGAGAGAATTGATAATGTCTTTTTCATTTGTTACTTTTTTCAAAGGTTGTGGAGATGCCGGGAGTCGAACCCGGGTCCAAACAAAGCCCCAAAAAGCTTTCTACACGCTTATTCCTCCTTTGGTTTTCGACCGCAGCCTGCCGGAAGACGGGCCAGCAGCGGCTTATCCTCTGGGTCTTGAGGGATCATAGAGGCGTCCGGTCCCCGCATCCCGTCTTGATGATACCCCTTGATCCGGACTGGACGGGCCTGAAGTCGGAGGGATATACGTCAGTGCCGCAGCCTTGGCGGCTCTGATTGATGCTGTTCCCTGAGGGATACTAGCAAGCGTATGAATAGTTGTAGTTGCCAGTTAATGGCGTGAGAGCCGGGATTAACGGGCCGGCCCACGGCGCCCGACGTGCTTACCTTCCAGAGTCAGTGCTGTCAAAACCAGTACATCCCCTTGAATATATAGTCTACAATATCCTTATGATATTGGAGAATCCCGTGATGTCGAACACTTCCTTCACCTGCGGCTTCATATTTGTCATCACCAGGGTCCCCTTGCGGGCGGAGACGCTTTTCTGCAGCAGCAGGAGCATTCTGAGCCCCTGGCTGGAAGTGTATTCCATATCCGTGCAGTCTATTACGATATCAGGGCTGTCCCCTTCCATCAGAGGAGCTATGTCGGACTGGAACCGGGCTGCGTTGGTGGTGTCCAGACGCCCCTCAAGGACCACGCGGGTCCTCGGACCTTCAGAGTTGATTTTTACTGTCATATTTTCAATTGTTTGTATCTTTCATTGTCATTCTGAGCACATTGCATCCCTGCTCGTAAGAGTAGGACACAGAGTCCATCATCCGGGTGCAGAGGTATATGCCGAGCCCTCCCACTTGTCTGTCTTCCAGGGAAGCAGTTATGTCCGGAGCCTCCTTTTCCAAAGGATTGAACGGACGGCCGGAATCCATCAGCACAATCTCAAGGATGTCTCCCTGCCTGCTGGTGCCGGCCTCCAGATAGCCTGCCCCGTCTTCGTACGCATAGTCCACCACGTTCTGCACCGCCTCCTCGCAGCAGAGCCGCAACTTGAAGAGCAGCCCCTCGTCCGAGGGCATGTCGGGAGAGGCGAGAAGGTATTCCACGATCTCGGCGCACTTGCCTTTTATGGGGACGAATCTGCAACTGCGCATCATTTCAGCAAATTGTTTTTTATGAATTCATGCATTTCGGGATACATCTTGTCACGCTCCCCGAAATACAGGGCGACCAGCGCGGCAAAGGGAGCCACCCTCGAATTCACTTCCTGCAGCGAGGCATCTTCCCCGAAATATTCCCGCACGAAAATCTCCCAGACCCTGAGCATCTGATCCTTGCTTATGTGATACAGCTGCCGGGTCAGGTCTTCCGAGAGGAAAACAGCATTGAAATAGAAAGTCCCCAAATCAAAAAGCGGATTGCCATAGCCAAAGTCAGCAAGGTCTATCCAATAGACCTTCCCGGAGCCGTCCAGGACGATGTTGCCTATATGCAAATCTCCGTGGAGGCAGGTGACGGCCTTGGGGACGCCGCGCACGAATTCCAGCATCTTCGCCTTCTCTTCCTTGCTGAAATGACTGCTTGCAGAGATGACGGAGCAGTAGGAATCTCCCACATATCCGAAAGCGGCACTCTTGCAAGGAATGGAATGCAGAGTCTTGACCTCAAGAGCGAAGAGCCGGGCGATTTCGCGCAGCCTGTCCGGCTCGTCGCTTATTGTCCGCGCGAAGGATTTTTTCTGCTTTATGAGCTCGAACTCCAGACCTGTACGCCCGCCGCAAGTCACGACGCGGAAGGCTTCCGGGGTCTGCACGCCCATTTTCCTGACCTGCCGGGCGAGCCTGTATTCCTGGACGGGGATGCTCTCCGGGATGAAATCGTTGTAGAGCTTTATCATCGTCCCGCCACTCTTGGCGGTATATGAAACTGCCGTGTAGCCTTCTCCGGTCCGGGTGTAAGCATCAAGATTTATCTCTTCCGCCACAACCTGCTCCAGCGGCCCGAACACACTGTCCACCAGGCTGACGAACTCGCGATATGCGTGAGTGCCCTCCAACTCCGAGAGACTTGCGGCCAGACCGCGGTAGTGCCATTCGTGGTCCTCACGGCGCTTTACGTGGAAGAGATTCCACAATTCATCCCCCTTGTCGGCATAGTCGCGGGCAATGGCCCTCATATTGGAGAGCTTGTCGCCCATGGCGACAATCTTGGATTCGCGCGAGGCTCTCGAGAGCTTCTCCATCGCGGCCCTCTTGCGCTCATGCCAGGTCGCAAGTCCGCAGTCCGCAACGCCCGCATTGTCCGTCTCGTCACCCACCATGCAGGCAATCCTCTCCCCGAACTCCTCCCTTATGCGGTCCAGGGAGACATCCGTGTCTTCCACCACATCGTGCAGAGCCGCCGCGGCGAGCAGGGCCTGATCGGAGGTCATCGTCGCCACTATGGCGACGGCCTCCAGAGGATGCACCACATAGGGGAAAGCCTTGCCGCGCCTCTGCGTGCCCGAATGCGCATCAACGGCGAATTTTATTGCCCTGTCCAGCAGCGAAGTGTCAAGAGGATGATTTCCCATTGTCTGTTGTATTATAGATTCTGCATGAATCGTAGCTGGCGGGCCTGCTGAAGCGTGCGTGCCGCTCGCTGACGGTTGTAGTCAGACTTGCCTTCCAGAGTATCGAAGAAGTCCACAAGGTCCTGCTCGCCGCCGCCGTGCTTGAGGATATACACTATACAGAGGTTGCGCAGAGACAGGGTGGAAGAGATTATGTCCAGATCCGTGCCGCCTATCTGCCTGAGCGAGAACTGATATGCGGCATCGCTGCATTCATTCTTCATTGCCACCACATCCCCGAGGGTCTTGAAGCCCATCTTCACGAAGACATTGAAGAAAGAGGCGGCGCTGGAAGGATGCACTTCCGCCTGATTGACGGCGGCTATGCGTCTGGTCAGTCCTTCGAAGGGGTCGAGTGCAATGAAACTGCGGAAAGTGTCTCCGTTCAGAGGCACTTCTTCCCAGCGCCCGCCGGACACGAGACCCTCCGCCTTGCGGCGATATTCGTTGATGCTGGAGCGCAGGCGGCTGAACTCCTCGTCCGCCAGCTCCAGAAGGCCGGACAGACGCACGAGGCTGCGCAGATACTCCTGCGGAATCTCCACTCCGCTCTTGTAGCCGGTGTCGTGATACATATTGGCCCACACGTGCTGCAGGGCAGTGCGCATCTGAAGTTCGAAACGCAGCGAGTTGACCTCCGGACAGGCCGGATTGCTGTAAAGGCTTGCCGGGATGCGGCAGATAAAATGGAGGGACATATAGCCGAAGCTGTCCAGCTCGTGATATTTGCGCTTGTCAACGGAATTTGCCCAGTCCACATCGAACAGCCCCCCTGCAAGGGCGGCAACCTTGTCCACCTCGCTGGAGTAGAATGTCACGATCCGCAGGCCCACCAGATCGGTCATGTCACCGAGAGTGGCATATTTTGCCCCCTTGCGCTCAAGCTTGCCGGCAAGGCTTTTCTCGGTCTTTATCCTGCTCTCGAAGCCTTCGATGACGATATTGTTGTCTCTCAGACGCTTGCGAAAAGCGGAAGAAGCCACCTCCTCTATCTCGCGCAACACCGGAAGAGCTTCCCGATATTCTTCGAGAAGCATATTGCAGTGGATGTTGAGCCCGTATTTGGAGATGTCGTCCATTCTAAAAAAATATACGCAAATATAAAATATATCCGCGTATAAAAAAAATTGAATCCGGCGGAAAGACAGGGATTCGAACCCTGGAACCGCTTTGGGCGGTCACACGCTTTCCAGACGTGCCTCTTCAGCCACTCGAGCATCTTTCCTTTTCGAGTTGCAAATATAATTCATTTTTTGATATATTCCACCTTTGCGGCAAAAAATTTGACGGGAGCCTGACCACCATAGAAAGTAAATGTATGGAAATTCCGATTCAATTGCAAATCCGACTAATCAAATTGTCAAATGAATCGAATGGCGCTTACGCGCCGGTAAGGGTTAATCTGCGACTGGACGCACTGTGAACCCGAGGTAACGAGAGTACTTGCCCGCGGGGCGGACATAGTTCGAATAGAAGTCCCGAACACGAATGCAACGCCGTCAGTGTTGGAGATACCGTTCACGGCAGTGCCTGCGGTGCCCGTGGAGGCTGAGATGGCATCTGCTCCTACCGTGTATCCGCCTTCTGGCAGGAGGCGAACACGGCCGCCATGGCTGCGAGTGCAAAAAAGATTTTCTTCATAATTGTGTCCTCCTTAATTTACCATTCTTGTTCACTGCCACCATTGAAGGGATTGTTAACGTTTGAGGGAGAGCCTGTGAGCACCGATTGACGGAGCTGGACCTCCATTACCTTGACTTCCGGCGCAAGGTACTCGCCGCTGAACGAGTTTTGTTTCATAACTTGAATAAATTTGAAATGTTTATATATAATGAATCATTGATTGTATCGCAGAGATGCTGAATCGAGTTCAGAGATGCTGAAACGAGTTCAGCATGACGGACCACGTCATGCCGCGCTCGACGCGGCATCTCTGACGCAAAAATGCCCGCAGGCGGAGCGTCTGCAGG